>Ga0169931_10005317_pt1 | contig 19662 bp, 16 predicted proteins | sample Kivu_15m_20L_FD_129675 | JGI IMG/M metagenome (GOLD analysis project Ga0169931, IMG submission 129675) | Freshwater microbial communities from Lake Kivu, Western Province, Rwanda to study Microbial Dark Matter (Phase II) - Kivu_15m_20L... | ecosystem: Environmental > Aquatic > Freshwater > Lake... | reverse complement strand
GGAGGGCACCGTGCCCGAGCGCCGACGTTTCTGCCAGGCGGGTAGGCCATGACCGCTATCGTGACTGATGAGCTCCAGCCGCAAATGCCTTACGGGCCGCGATTTATAATGCGGTAGCCCTGTATGCAGAATGAAGGCCCGTCCCTCGTGATCGATCTCGGCTACCACCAGTTCATCCAACGGAGGTTGCACAGACCTTTGCAGCTTGTTTGCCGTCAGATGCAGGGCCGTTATCCCGAGATCTGCGTGTATCGCGTCGAGCAATTCTTCCTCGATATTCTAGCGCCTCGCCTGAATGCCGCGCACAACCAGATCCCCGCGCAGGAGTACGCGCTCGCCCTTGAGAATCTTCTCGCGATGGCGCGCGAACGCCGTCTTGTCGAAGCGGACGCCAGAGCTGGTGTTGCGCGCGTTCGTGACGATTCCGCAGACGAGTACGGTGGCGCTTTTGCCCTCGCCCGACACGACGCAGGCTTCACTTCCCGGGGTCCAACCCGATGTCGCGCCGGCGTCCACAACGACGAACGGCTCTCCTGGTTTGGGGTCGACGTGGATGATCGTGGCCGCATGAGCTGATCCCGGGCATGCGAGCACGAGGATGACTGCGATTGGCGCGAAGCGAAGCATGATTCGACCGACTCCCATCACGACGACTAACCCTCAGTTTTCATCTTCGACTCGACATCCTCGGCCCCGCGCAGAGCCGCATGCAGAGCCACGCAAACATTCTCGCTCATGCCTTTGACATTTTTCAACTGTTCGAGGCTTGCCTGGCGCAGACCATCAAGACCGCCGAACGTTTCGAGAAGGCGTTTGCGCAGGGTCGGTCCAATGCCGGGGATCTCCTCAAGCGACGAGCCCTGCAGAGCTTTCTTCCGTTTCCGGCGATGATGCTGCAACGCGAACCGATGTGCTTCATCGCGGATCGATGTCATCAGCCGATACTCAGCGGAACCAGGGGCGAGGGCGAGACCTTCGGTCTGGCCGGGAAGGAACACCCGCTCAAAGGACCTCTTTGGCGCGGACGTATCGATCGCCCGTCCAGTGAAACGATTTTTCTCGATGCGGCTTTTGGCAAGGCCCACAATCGCGAGCCGGAGCTGGGGAAATCCTGCAGCACTTTCGAGAGCAGCTTCAAGTTGACCACGTCCACCGTCGATCACGAGGAGATCCGGCAGATCGCTGTCCCGCATGCCGCGCTCGATGCGCCGACGCACAACTTCGCGGATCGACGCGTAATCGTCCGCCCGGCCGTTCAGTCCTTCGATCGTATAGTGTCGGTAGAACTCACGCGCAGGTTTTCCGCCGACGAAGCAGACATCCGATGCAACGACGGCCGTCTCGTGAAAGTTTGAGATGTCGATACACTCGATCCGCTGCGGCAGTTCCGTGAGCTTCAGTCGTTCTTTCAGAATCTCAAGGCTCGACTGCCTCTGCGTGCTGGCGCGCAGGGCTTCGCTGAGACCATAGGCGGCATTGCGCTCGGCCAGGCGAACCACCTCGGCACGTGGCCCGCGCTGGGGATGGACGACCGTGAACTTCATCGTCGTTTCACCGCGCAGAGCCGTGGCGAGATCTTCCCATGTGCTGGAGACCAGCGGGACAAACAGCGTTCCAGGTAGCGATCTTGCGTCGTAGTACTGCATGAGAAACTGTTCGAGAACGGTGATCGGCTCGCGCAGATCGGTCGGCATCACAAAACCATCGCTGCCGACGATCTTCCCCTCGCGGACCATGAGGACGTGAATCGCCACCATGCCGTCCCCTTCGGCAAGCCCGACCGCATCTGCCTCAGGAACATCGAGAGCGACGACGGCCTGCCGCTCGGTGATGCTCTCGAACGCGACGAGTTGATCGCGATAACTCGCCGCCAGTTCGTAAAGTTCGTGCTGACTCGCGTTGTGCATCTTCTCGCGGAGCTGACGCACGAGATCGCGACTCCGTCCCTCGAGAAACGCGAGGGCGTCTTCGACCATGGTGCGGTAGACGGCCTTGTCGACCGGCAGCGTGCAGGGTCCGAGACACATCTTCATGTGGTAGTAGTTGCACGGACGTTTGGCCGCGCGGAATTCGTGTGGTGAGCAGCGGATCAGGGGAAAGATTCTGTACGTCGCGTCGAGCATCGTGCGCAGAAACCCGGCTCCACCGAATGGTCCGAGGTAGCGGGCACCGTCGTCCTTCTTCTTGCGGACTTTCGTGATCCGCGGCCAGTCATCGCGCAGGTCGACTCTGAGCCACGGATACTCCTTGTCGTCGCGCAGGAGTATGTTGAACACCGGCTGATGATGTTTGATCAGCGTGCGCTCGAGCAGCAACGCCTCGACCTCGGTGCTCGTGAGGATCACGTCAAACGTCGTGATCTCCTGGACGAGTGCGGCAGTCTTGAGATGTTCCGGTTTGCCGATGAAATAGGATCCGATGCGCGCCTTGAGATCCACGGCCTTGCCGACGTAGATGATCCGCTGATCGCGATCTTTCATTAAATATACGCCCGGCGTGCGCGGCAGTGCCGCCAGCTTCGCACGGGTTGCCGGATCAAGTGCCATCGGTTTGCGAATCCTCGCCAGTCCCGATCTTCAGCAGAAGCTCCCTGAGCTTGCCAACTTCATCGCGCAGCTCAGCCGCCCGTTCGAACTCGAGTTCGGAGGCTGCCTTTTGCATGTCCTTCGTCTTCTTGCGAATCGCCTTGTCGAGATCCTTCGCATTCGTCACATCAAGTCCATCGAGCGAGGCGACGATCTTGTCGAGCGCCTTCTCCAGCTCATCGCCCGTCAGTCCGTAAACGGAGCGCATGTCTTCCGGGACTTTCTTGATGATCGTCTGCGGCTCGATGCCATGGAGTTTGTTGAAGGCGAGCTGCTTTTCTCTTCGGCGATTGGTTTCTTCGAGAGTCGCAGCAATCGAATCCGTCGAATGATCGGCAAAGAAGATGACGCGACCCATGGCGTTGCGTGCGGCGCGACCTACGATCTGAATCAGCGATGATCTCGAACGGAGAAACCCTTCCTTGTCCGCGTCCATCACCGCGACGAGCTGCACCTCCGGAAGATCGAGTCCCTCGCGCAGAAGGTTGATGCCGACGAGAATGTCGAAGACACCCTTGCGCAGATCGCGCAGGAGCTCGACCCGCTCGAGACTGTCGATGTCGGCGTGGAGGTAGCGAATTTTCAGTCCCATCTCCGCGTAGTAACGCGTGAGGTCTTCTGCCATTTTCTTCGTGAGAGTCGTGACGAGGACGCGGCCGCCTCTGTCCACGGTCTTGCGCAGCTCACCATACAGAACATCGACCTGGTCTTTCGCCGGGCGAATTTCGATCTGCGGGTCGACCAGACCCGTCGGCCGGATGATCTGCTCGGCGAATTTTCCGCCCGTCGTCTGCAGCTCCCATGGACCCGGAGTTGCCGACACGTAGAGCATCTGGCTGGTCTTCGCGAGAAACTCGTCGAAGTTGACCGGCCGGTTGTCGAGCGCGGACGGCAGACGAAAGCCGAAGTCCACGAGCGTTTGCTTGCGTGCGCGATCGCCGCGGAACATGCCGCCGATCTGGGGCATCGTGATGTGACTCTCGTCAATGATCGTCAGAAAATCTTTGGGGAAATAATCGAGCAGTGTCGGCGGCGGAGCTCCCGCGGGAAGCCCGTTGAGGTAGCGCGAGTAGTTCTCGATGCCAGGGCAAAAACCGATCTGCTCAAGCATTTCGACGTCGTGCATCGTGCGTTGCTCGAGGCGCTGATACTCGACGAGTTTGTTCAGAGCCTTGAGCTCGCGCAGACGCACACCAAGATCGGTGAGGATGTCGCGCACGACCTGGCGCATGTCTTCGCGTCCGGTGACGTAATGTGAATTAGGGTAGATCGAAATGTCGTCTACGGTTCGCGTCGTCGTGCCACGCAGGGCGTCGATGATCGAGATCCGTTCAATCTCGTCGCCGAAAAACTCGATGCGCACGCCTTCGTCCTGTTGGGCTGCAGGAAGGATGTCGATCGTGTCCCCGCGCACGCGAAAATGCCCGCGGACAAGAGTCATGTCGTTGCGGCTGTACTGAATGTCGATCAGTTTGCGCAGGACCGCATCGCGCGAGATCTCTTCACCCGTCTTGAGGTTGACGACGAGTTTTGCGTAGCTCGACGGTGATCCAAGACCGTAGATGCAGCTCACGCTGGCGATGATGATCACGTCGCGGCGCTCGAAAAGGGCCATCGTCGCCGCATGGCGCATCTTGTCGATGTCTTCGTTTATGGCCGAGTCTTTTGCGATGTAGGTATCCGTCGACGGTACGTACGCTTCTGGCTGGTAGTAGTCGTAGTAGCTGATGAAATACTCGACTGAATTACTCGGGAATAACTCGCGCATCTCGTGAAACAGTTGCGCAGCAAGGGTTTTGTTCGGTGCAACGACAAGAGTTGGAACTTGGCGCAGAGCGATCAGGTTCGCCATCGTGAATGTTTTGCCAGAGCCCGTGACGCCGAGGAGCACATGATGCTTGCTTCCGGAGTCCAAGGAGCGCATGAGATCTGCGATGGCCTGTGGCTGATCGCCCTGCGGTGCAAAGGTTGAGGCAATCTTGAATGTCGTCGACTGCATGGTGCAAGGCTTTCGAGTTCATGACGTTTTGCTGTTCAATATCTGTCGACACGCGCGACCGAGACTACGGGTCTATCATTTTGTTTCGCAACGTAAAATCGTTGGCGCTGTGGGGGCCGTATGCTACAAATTTCTCCATGCTGCTTTCACGAAAGTGCAAGGATTGCAACAGGTGAGTCTTTCATGTTCCCTGACGCATCCATCTTTGCGTGCTGCTCTTGAACCACGCGAACTATTTTTTTTGCCTCTGTTCGGTTGCTCTGTCGTTGTGCTCGAAGGAGATTGGTGTTGCGCGACAAACTCTCGTTCCCTCCTGTTTCTCGATTTGCAAATCATCCGACTTCCTGCTTGTTCATGTCCGTTGCGTTTGTGGCGCTCGCTTTGCTCGCTGCCGTGTTCACGCAGTCGCAGCCGGCGCATGCATGGTGGATGTGGACGCCAGGCGACACGGTTGATGACGTTGGTTATGCGCCGACGCAACCGATTCCATTCAGTCACAAGCTGCACGCCGGTGATCGCAAGATCCCCTGCGAGTATTGTCACTCGGCAGCGCGACGCTCGGCATCTGCAGGTGTGCCGCCGACCAACACGTGTATGGGTTGTCACAAGGTCGTGCGCACGGATCGCGAGCCGATCAAGTGGCTCACCGAAAAGTACAACAAGAACGAACCGATCGAATGGGTGAAGGTCCACGATCTTCCGCAGTACGTTCATTTCACGCACAAGCAGCATCTTGCTGCCGGCGTGAAATGCGCGGATTGTCACGGACCAGTTGAAACGATGGCCGTGGTTGAGCAGGTGGCACCATTGCAGATGGGATGGTGTATCGGCTGCCATAAGGAGAAGGGCGCGTCCCTGAACTGTCTGACCTGTCACTATTGAATCGATGATCCGCGAGTGCCACTCGGGCGTGCACTCGCAAGTTGACTCAAAGCATCCAGCTGAGCCCAGGAGAACATCCGCACCATGACGACTGAGCCGCGTTCCGCGAATGGAGACCTTCGAAGTGATGACCTTCGTGAACCGTCCGCTGCCGACTCCGCAAACGAGTTTCCGGTGTTTCAGGATGAGCGCACGCGCCCCATCACGGAACTTCCCGGTTACGAAGTAACGGAAAGAGGTCCGGTGATCTTCGGACCCGAAGACGGTCCGCTGGAAGGCAAGGCAGAGCGTCGCGTTGACGGTCCCCTTTATGTTGGGGCCGACGAAGTCATGCCAGAGCTTGAGCCGGCTCCCGCTGAGGCAGGCGAGGCGCGCAAGGCGTTTGACTTGAACCTCGATCGTCGCAGTCTTCTCAAGTTTTTTGGCGCAGGCGCCGCTGCCGCGACGGCGACGGGGTGTCTTCGCCGCCCGGTCGAGAAGATCATTCCTTACGTTAACCAGCCGGTCGATCAACTGCCGGGCGTGCCGACCTACTACGCAACCACTTGCGGTGAATGTAGTGCCGGTTGCGGTGTCGTGGTTCGTACGCGTGAAGGTCGCCCGACCAAGATCGAAGGCAACCCTGAGCATCCGATTTCTCAGGGCGGCGTGTGCTCGATGGGGCAGGCGACGTTGCAGGGTCTCTATCATCCCGAGCGCCGCAAGCAGCCCCTCGCGAAGGTCGGCAATCGCCAGGTTGACGCCAGCTGGGACGATGTCAAGGAAGCGCTCGGCAGCAAACTCGCCGGCAAAAAAGTTGCGATCTTCACCGGTGGCTCGACCGGATCGCGCCATCAATTCTATCGCGACTGGCTCAAGGCGATTGGCAGCACGGAAGAGCGCCTCTACACGTTCGAGCCGAACGCGCTGTATTCGACGATCGCCGCTGCCCATAAGCTTGCTTACGGAGTTGAGGCAATGCCGCGGCCGGATATTCGGCAGGCGAAACTGGTCGTTGGAATCGGCTCGGATTTCCTCGATGTCGGTACCTCACCGGTGTTCATGGCAAAAAGCTTTACGGCCATGCGCACGTTCAAGAACGGTTCGATGGGCAAAATCGTTCAGTTCGAGTCGATGCTCACGCAGACCGGCGGTCGCGCGGACTATCGTCATGTGATCAGACCCGGAACCGAGCTGCTTTCGACCATGCTGCTCGTCAAGTCGCTCGCCGCCCAGACCGGTGCCAAAGGCAGTGCCAGTGCAAGAGCGGCGATTACCAAAGTTCTCGAGGCCAACGCCACGGCGCTCAACGCAGGCTACGAGACAGTTGGTGTGCCGCAGAACGTCTTCGACTCTGTCGCAGCGGAACTTCTCGCAGGTCCATCGATTGTGATGTGCGGTGGAACACAGAGCTTCGATCAGAATGCCACCCAGTTGCAGCTTGCTGCGATCATGGCCAATGAACTGTGCGGTGCTTACGGATCCACGCTGTTCCTCGACAAGGGTTGGATGCCAGCTCCGGTCAAGGTTGGCGATCTCAAGCGCTTCATGACAGATGTCAGCGCAGAGGGCGGACTTGATGCGGTGATCTTCATCGACACCAATCCCGCGTTCACCGTGCCGAAGTCTTTCGGCCTCGCTGCGGCAGTGGCGAAGGTCCCGGTCGTTGTCTCCATGCAGAGTTTCCCAAACGAAACGGATCTTCTCGCCGGTTTCGTTCTGAACACGCATCACTACCTCGAGTCGTGGGGTGATGAGCAGCCCGTGGTTGGCTTCTGGTCGGCGCGTCAGCCGGCGATTCGTCCAACGACTGATTCGCGCCAGGCGGAAGACGTTCTCCTGTGGCTCGCAGCGCACATGAAGAAGCCGATGCCGTTCAGTGAGTATCGCGATTACCTGAAAGATCGCTGGAAGGCCGTACACGCGGCTGTCGATCAGAGCGTTGAGTACAATCTCTTCTTTGACGCGGTTCTTCGTCGTGGATTTGTCAGCAAGCTCAAAACGCAGGCGGCGCCGAGCTTTGCCGATGTCAGTGCGAGCTTCAGCCTCGGGGCAGCGGTGACCGGTTCGGGCACCATGGTGCTGACTTCACCTTTGGATCACCGCCTCCACGACGGTCGCGGGGCGAACAAGCCCGTGCTTCAGGAAGTCGGCGACGCGATGACGCGAATCGCGTGGGACACGTGGATCGGGATCAATCCCAAGAAAGTCCGCGACCTCGGCTTCAAGCGCAATGACGTGCTCCTCGTCGAAAGCAGCGCCGGAAGCTTCCGCGCAGCGCTCTATCCGATGCCGGGACTCCATGCAGACGCAGTTGTCGTCCATCGCGGCAACGGCCATGACGATGTCACGGGCAAAATCAGTGGCAGCAACGGTGTCGATCCATTGGTAGCATTCGCGCGGGCCGAAGATCCGTTGACGGGGATGCCGGTGACCGCTGGCGAAGTTGTCAAGCTCTCGAGCACCGGCGCGGTGTTCCAGCTGGCGGCCTACCAGAAGCACAACGACATCGACAACCGGAAGGACATCGTCCAGAAGGTCACGGTGGCCCAGGCCGCGTCCGAAGAGGGCAAGACCTGGAACATGGACGATGTTCCGGATCTCTATCCCGCGCTCTACAAGGACGTCGAAAATCGTTGGGGCATGAGCGTTGATCTGACGAAGTGCACCGGCTGCGGCGCCTGCATGGTCGCCTGTGCGCAGGAAAACAATGTCTCGATGGTCGGTCGTGAGCAGATTCTGCTCGGCCGTGAGATGCACTGGATCCGGCTTGATCGCTACTTCGCAGGTGATGTCGACAATCCGCAGGTCACGGTCCAGCCGATGATGTGTCAGCAGTGTTCACACGCGCCTTGCGAGGCCGTGTGTCCGGTTTATGCGACCCAGCATGACCCGGAAGGCATCAACTCGATGACCTACAACCGTTGCATCGGAACACGTTACTGCGCGAACGCCTGTCCGTACAAAGTGCGTCGCTTCAACTGGTGGACCCACAAGTGGAACGTGATTGGCGATCGTCTCGTCGACCGCAACCCACGGGCGCTCAATCCGGACGTCACCGTGCGTACGCGCGGCGTCATGGAGAAGTGCAACTTCTGCTTCCAGCGCGTGCGTGAGGCAAAACACCGCGCCAAGGAAATGGGCACGAAGGTGCAGGACGGTGCAGTCAAGGTCGCATGCGAGCAGACCTGTCCGACCGATGCGATTGTGTTCGGAAATCTTCTGGATCCGGCGAGTCGTGTCACCGCGCTGCGCAAGAGCGTGAACAGCTACATGGCTCTCAACGGGATTCCCGGCGTCCATCCGTACGGAATCAAGACGCTGCCGAACGTGACATACGTCAAGCAGATCAGTTTTGCGGAGCCGGCTGGAAAGAAGAAGACAGACGCACACCACGGGTGAGTCCGCGGATCCGCACAGTGATTGTCGAGTGATTTGGAATCTGTAGGTTCTCTGTAAGTTCAAAGAGTGGAGCACGGATGGCAGGCGACGCAGCAGGAGTGGTTTCGGTAGATGGATCTCGGGAGCCAGTCTGGGAACGCTCCATTTCCGATGTCAACGAGCAGATTCTCGTCAACCTTCGGAGCCCGCATCCGAGCTTCTACGTAGCATTCGTCATTGCTGTGCTTTGTCTGCTGACCGGTGTCGGTTTCGTTGCCGCACATACGATCTATGGCCTCGGTTTGTGGAACTTCGCTCCTCCCTCCATGTGGGCCGTCGACATCACGAACTTCGTGTTCTGGGTCGGTATCGGTCACGCCGGAACGCTGATCTCGGCAATTCTCTTTCTCTTCCGCGCAAAGTGGCGCAACTCGGTCAACCGCAGCGCCGAGGCCATGACGATCTTCGCCGTTATTTGTGCCGCGATTTTCCCGCTGATTCATATGGGTCGCATGTGGCTCGGTGCCTACTGGGCACTGCCGCTGCCGAACACGAACAATATGTGGATCAACTTCCGTTCCCCACTCGTGTGGGACGTGTTCGCGATCTCGACCTATTTCACGGTGTCGCTGCTCTTCTGGTACATGGGCCTCGTGCCGGATCTCGCGAGCATTCGTGATCGCACGAAAGGCTTCAAGCGACTCGTCTACGGTTTCATGTCATTCGGTTGGCGTGGGACGGCAAAGCAATGGCACCACTATGAAGCGGGCTACGGATTTCTCGCGGCACTCGCGACCCCGCTCGTCCTCTCCGTGCACAGTATCGTCTCCTGGGACTTCGCGATGTCGATCCAGCCCGGGTGGCACACGACGATCTTCCCGCCGTACTTCGTTGCCGGTGCAATTCTGTCCGGCTGCGCGATGGTCTACACACTGCTCGTCCCCGTTCGGTACATGTTCCGTCTGGAGCAGTTCATCCTGAAGGAGCACCTCGAAGCCTGCATCAAGCTGACGCTCCTCACCTCGACGATCGTCTTCTACGCATACGCGATTGAGTTCTTTGTCGCGTGGTACTCGGGCGCGCCGTATGAGTGGGCGATTTTCGAGAAGCGCGCCATCGGTCCTTATGCCTTCTATTTCTGGACGATGGTGTTCTGTAACTGCATCTTCCCCCTGGCCTTCTGGTCGAAGAGCATTCGCAACAACATCCCGGTCACGTTCGTCATCTGCGTTCTGATCAATGTCGGCATGTGGTTCGAACGCTACAACATCATCATCTCGAGCCTTGCAGAAGACTTCCTGCCTGGTTCTTGGGGTCACTACGAGCCAGGACTTTGGGAAATGGTGATCACGGTCGGAAGTTTCGGCCTGTTCTTCACGTTCTTCCTGATCTTCTGCAAGTTTTTCCCGATCGTTTCCCTGTCTGAGATCAAGTTGATCATGCCCAAGCCCCTTCGCGGCGGCGGGAAGCATCATCACTGATTTCGTCAGGTTGCTTCGTTTGGTGAATTTGTTTTCGGCGAGTTGAGAGTTTTCGCAAACAGGAGAGTGACGTGGCGACAAGTTCTACAGATGCGAAGAATGCAGCGGGCCCGGGATCCGGCGTTTTTGCTGTGTTCAAGTATCTTGACGACACCTGCAACGTGATTGAGAAGATTCGCGATCGTCAGGACTTCCGTGGGCATGAAGTCTTTACGCCGACTTCCTACCACGAGATCGAGCACGCTTCGAACTTTGGTTCTTCGCCAGTGCGTTTCTTTACGCTGATCGGCGGTCTGACCGGTGTGACCCTTGGGTTCGCGCTGGCTCTCTTCATGGATTACGACTGGCCAATCATCGTCGGTGGCAAACAAGCCGGTGTCCTCTCGATTCCTGCCTACGTCGTGATCGGGTTTGAGCTCACGATTCTTCTCGGCGCCATCGCGACGATCGCCGGGATGCTGATCATGGGGCGCATCCCGAATCCAAAAGTTCCGGTGGTTGACCCGCGCACCACGGACGATCGCTTTGCCGTGTTTGTCCCGGGCGCGACCCTCGATGGTCCTCAGGCGAAACTCCTCAAGGATCATGGCGCCGAGGAGATTCGGATAACGCGTATATGAAGCAAATCGGGGCATTGAGGCACTCAGGAGTGAGAATGAAGCAGGAAATGTCGATCTACTGTGGCAACGTGCGCACCGCAGCAGAGCGCAGTTCGCTGCGGCTCGTGCTGGTTGCGCTGGCAGCCCTTGTCGTAGCGCCGGGGTGCAGCCCCGATCCGAACACGACCAAACTTCAATACGTGCCGGACATGGCCGACACGGCCGCAATCAAGGCGCAGCGGGATTTCCTGAATCCGCCGGAAGGCAGCGTTGCGACCAATGCGATCCTCTATCCAGCAACGATCGAAGAGTCCGAAAAGATTCTCCGCAATCCATTTCCTGCTGCCGCTGAATCCGAAGCGCAGGGCAAGAAGCTCTACGACACGTTCTGCATCTCTTGTCACGGTGACGACGGCAAAGGGAAGGGAAGTGTCACGGACCTTTACCCGCAGCCACCAGACATCACCAATGAAGCTTACGTGACCCGTCAGGACGGTTTTTTCTTCCACAAGATCACATTCGGCGGCGCCATCATGCCGGCCTACGGCTATTCGATCTCACCGCATGAGCGCTGGCACATTGTGCACTATGTTCGCGTGCTGCAGAGAGCGGCTCAACACGGAAGCACTGCACCAGCGACACCGGATAATTCGCAGGGGGGAACGAACCCGTGAGTCAGCAATCAAGCCACGCCAAGAGTCAGTCGGATTTTTTCGCGCAACGCCGCAACTACTTTCTTGCGCCATCGCAAACGACCCGCGGTGCCGTCGTGTTTCTTCTGCTCGCCGGTGTCGTGACCTTCGTCACTGGAATGGTGATGGGGCATGAAGTTCGGGTTTGGGGCAGTTTTCTGTTCAACCTGTGGTTCTTCTTCTCACTGGCTCTCGGTGGGATCGCCTTTGCCGCCATGCAGGATGTGATCGGCGCCAAGTGGGGACGGCCGGTGATTCGCCTGCACGAAAGCTTTGCGAGTTTTCTCCCGCTGGCCGCTGGTTTGTTCATCGCATTTTTCATCTGCATCAAGTTCGATGTTGCCAAGGCTGACGAAGTGTTTCGATGGATCAAGAATCCAGACATCCTTGAGCACTTCTTTGGCAAGCGATCCTGGCTCGTTGAAGATCCGATGCTGATTCGCAACGGCATCTCGGCGATTCTCGTGGCCCTGCTTGCCGGCTGGCAGCTCAAGCTCAAGCTCGATCGCGATCGTGCGATGGTTGATGGCGACCAGGCGAAGGCGACGACCATGGCACTCGCGGCTCAGCGCAAACTCCGTTACTGGAGTGCACCGATCCTCGTCGCCTATGCGCTGCTGTTCAGCTTCATGTCCTTTGATCTCTTGAAGTCGCTCTCGCCGCTGTGGTTCTCAACTCTCTGGGGTGGGTGGGCCTTTGCGATCATGATGCAGACACTCATGGCAACATTGCTCATCGTCATGTTTGCGCTCAAGGGAACGGCAATCGGTCAGGTGATCACGCGCGAGCAGTTCCACGACGTCGGCAAGCTCATGCACGGTTTCACGATTTTCTTCGCGTATCTGACCTACGCGCATGTGTTGACCTACTGGTACGGAAACATTCCGGAGGAGACCCTGTACTTCATCGAGCGCATGCAGGCGCCGTGGATCTACATCGTGATGGCGGCTCCGATCATGAGCTTCCTCATTCCGCTGTTCGCCCTGATTCCAAAGACGTCGAAGTGGACTTCCGGCATTACGCTGCCGCTTGCAGGACTAATTCTGTTTGCGCAGTGGCTGGCCTTCCTGCTCGTCGTCATGCCAGAAGTGGTCCCCGCGGCACAATGGCGGTTCCCGTGGCTTGAGATCGGCGTTTTCTTCGGCTTCCTCGGCCTGTTCATGCAGACCATCCTGCGCTTTGGCAAACGCAATCCGATGGTTGCGATCGCTGATCCGCTGCTTCCTGCGGCATACGCTGGGCACCACTGAGGAATGTGGACCGGCGCGACTGCCAGGTTTTTTCCTGGCAGACTTGCATTGTCGCTCCGGGCTCTGCTAAAGGTTCCCAGATGAGCGAATTTTTCTCCAGCACTGCAAATCATCTCCACCATCATCACCATCACGGTGTTGATGGTCGGTTTTGCTTTCGGTAGTTCGGGGTAGTTCGAGATTGTTTCGGGGCGCACGATAAAGCGCCTCCCCTGACTGAGAAAGATTAACAAGCGCCGACCCCAGGGTCGGCGTTTTGCGTTTCATCGCAAAACATCTGTGTATCTCACCCTGGGGTCAACCATGCGACAGAGCGTCGCAAGGAGACCCGAGATGTTTGACCGCGAGGAACTCGATACAGGAATCGGCGGCGGATCCGCTGGAACAACGCAGAAGGGGAACACCGAGGGAGCGCGGCACCTGCGCCTTGCCCTGCCCAAGGGTCGCATGCAGGTCGGTGTCGCCCAGCTTCTCGCCGACGCGGGCATTCCCGTGCAGAGTGACGCGCGCGGGTACCGGCCAAAGCTCGCCCTGGCTGACGTGGATGCAAAGCTTCTCAAACCGCAGGCGATTGCCGCCATGCTCGCGGCCGGGACGAGAGATCTCGGGTTTTGTGGTGCAGACTGGGTTGCCGAGACGCGGGCCGAAGTTGAGCTGCTGCTCGATACGGGACTTGATCCCGTTCGACTGGTTGTCGCCGCTCCGCCGCAGCTTTTATGTGCGGGAGAGCTGCCGCGTCGCAGCCTGCGGGTTGCCTCCGAGTACGCAAACCTTGCGCAGAGTTGGGTGAGTTCTCCGCCGCGATCCGGTTCCGTGCTGAGCACTTGCGGCGCCACCGAAGTCTATCCGCCGGAAGATGCCGACTGCATTCTGGACAACACCGCAACCGGCTCAACTCTGAAGGCAAACGGTTTGGTGATTGTCGATGAGATCATGCGTTCGACCACCTGCCTGTACGCCTCGCGCAGAGCTCTCCGAGACCCTGACCTGCGCAGTCGCATCGATGATTTCGTCATGCTTCTCGCTGGCGTCGTTGAAGCCAGGTCTCGCTGTGTCATTGAACTGAATGTTCGACGCGAAGATCTTGACGCCGTCGTCCGTGCCCTGCCGGCGATGCTCAAGCCGACACTTGCCCCGCTGCACGGCGATTTCGGCTTCGGTGTGAAAGTAGCCGTGCGCCGTGACGCACTCGTGGAACTCATTCCAAACATTCGTGCTGCGGGCGCCCGCGACATCATGGTGTCGAGTGTCGCGCAGATCATCAACGCAAGGGGAACGCCGTGACCATGACGCTGACCAGTCCTGTGGCGTTCGAACGTCGCACAAAGGAAACGGAAGTTCAGGTTCGGCTCTGGCGCCGCAGCGTGCGCGGTGGTGCGCTGGACTCGGACTCTCCGGACTTCATTCGTACAGGAATCGGCATGCTCGACCATCTGATTGGTGCGCTTGCGTTCCATGCCCGGCTTGGAATTGAGCTGCGCGTCATCGGTGACACAGTGATCGATGATCACCACACCACCGAAGATGCAGCCCTCGGACTCGGTGAGGCGTTGCGCAAGTTGATCGATGCCGAGCCTTGTCCGAGGCGCTACGGGTCGATTCTACTCCCAATGGACGAAGTGCTCATCGAAGCTGCCTGCGACGTCATCGGGCGGCCCTGGGCGGCGATCGATCTGCGCTTCACCCGTGAATTCATTGGTGAGCTGGCAACGGAAAACGTCGAGCACTTCTTCCGCTCACTCGCATTCTCGGCGCGGATCTGCCTGCATCTTGCCCAGCGTGCTCCGACGTCCGGCGTGGCAAATGCGCATCACCTCGCTGAAGCAGCCTTCAAGGCTGTGGGTCGGTCGCTGGAGATCGCTTTGTCGGCGGACACGTCGGAGCCACCGCCTGGATCCGTTTCGTCAGAGAGCAGGGGTTTCATCAGTACCAAAGGAGTCGTGTCGTGATGGTCGACATTCTTGAGATGCCGTTTGGCAATGTATTCGCCGTGCAGTGCGCCTTTGCGCGGCTTGGCGTCATGACACGCGTCGTGCGCAGTCCTGATGACGTTGCGTCGTCTTCGGCGCTTGTGGTCCCCGGGGTTGGCGCTTTTGGTGCGACGCTGGCCGCACTCCGGGATCGCGGTGTTGCAGATCTGTTGGCCGGGCGAGTCGCAGCGCGGCGACCCACGCTCGGTATCTGCCTTGGCATGCAGATCTTTTTCGCAGGCAGCGAAGAGAGCCCGGGAGTCGCTGGACTCGGAGTTCTGTCGGGTCAACTCGCGCGCGTGACGACTGCTGAGGTTCCACACTTTGGTTGGGCGGAAGTCGGCTGGTCGAATCAATCGTCTTCGCAGTGGGCGTTCTTTTCGCACAGCTTTGCAGCCGAGGACGTCTCGCCAGGTTTCGATGACTTTGAACTTGCCATGTGTCGTTCCGGAGGGAGTGGGGGATTTGTCGCAGCACTTCGTTCTGGTGCCGTGTCCCTCTGTCAGTTTCACCCGGAACTCTCTGGGCGATCGGGAAGTGAGTTTCTGAAGAATTGGATTGACGTTGTTCGAGGTGAGTCGTGACCACAGCCATTCGCTTGATTCCGTGTCTGGATGTGGCACGGGGACGCGTCGTGAAGGGGACAAGGTTTGTCGATCTCGTGGATCACGGTTCCGCAGTTGATCTTGCCGTCCGGTATGAGCGCGAAGGCGCCGATGAGATTGTCATTCTCGGTATCGCTCTCAGTACCTTGTCTGCCGATGAGCGCGCCGAAGAAGAGCGATCGCTGCGAGAGATCATCGCTGAGATTCGGCGTCGTGTCGCACTACCCATCACGGTTGGGGGTGGCGTCAACGATGTGAGCTCTGCGCTGCGGTTCGTCGAAGCTGGCGCAGATCGCGTCTCCGTCAACACCGCCGCAGTTGAGTCGCCAGAGTTGATCACTGAACTGTCCGAGCGACTCGGAGCCCAGAGCGTTGTGGTCGCAATCGACGTGGCGCACGGCGAGGTCATGACCCGTGGTGGGCGTGTTGCCACTGGTCGCGAGGTTGGCGCGTGGGCTGCGGAGGTCGAGGCTCGGGGTACCGGCGAGATTCTTCTGACCAGTGTGGACCGGGACGGAACCGGTTCCGGTTTTGATGTCGCAGCCATTCGTCGTGTGCGCGGCATGGTTGATTTGCCCATCATTGCTTCCGGTGGCGCCCGCACTCCGGCGGATTTCATGTTGGCACTCGAAGCTGGTGCGTCGGCAGTCCTCGCAGCCGGAATGTTTCATCGGCAGGAGTTTTCAATCCAGGAATCGAAAAAGATCTTGAACGAACGTGGCTGGAGGATGCGTCCATGTTGATCAACTCAATTGATATTCAGAACGGTCGTGCCGTTCAACTCAGGCGCGGTGAGGAACTCGTCATTGATGGCGGTGATCCGTTTCTGTGGGCGGATAAGTTCGCCATGTTTGGTGAACTCGCGGTGATCGATCTCGACGCCGCGCGGGGAACTGGCAGCAACGCTGAACTTGTCTGCGAGCTTGCGCGTCGCAACGGTTGCCGCGTGGGTGGGGGAATCCGCGATGTCGATCTGGCGCGTCGCTATCTGAATGCCGGTGCTGCGAGCGTTATCATTGGCACGCGTGCGACACCGGAATTCCTGCGCCAGTTGCCTCGCGAACGCATCGTCGTCGCACTTGATGTGACAGGTGACGACGTCGTCGACATGGGCTGGCGGCGTCAGACCGGAGACAGCTGGCGGGAGCGACTTGCCGCAGTGGCGCCGTTTTGCAGTGGGCTTCTCATGACCGATGTTCGTCGTGAAGGCACGCTTGGCGGTCTCGACGTCGAAAAGGCAGAAGCATTTGCCATCGCAGCGCGCATGTTTGTGCCTGGGTTCAGTATCAGTTTTGCAGGGGGTGCAGATTCAGCCGACGACATCGCCCGCCTCGATGCGGCTGGAGTCGACGTTCAGGCAGGCATGGCGCTCTACTCCGGTCGACTCAAGTCTGCCGACGTGGCCCTGGCAATGTTGCGCAGACGCGACGCGGATCTGTGGCCAACGGTCGTGCAGTCTGAGGCCGGCGAGATCCTCGGCCTTGTGTACTCGAACGCGGAATCGTTGACGACGGCGATGGAGACGGGAGAGGGGGTCTATTGGTCGCGGCGGCGTGGGCTCTGGCGCAAGGGAGCTACTTCCGGGAACACGCAGCAACTCATCCGGGTCGATCTGGATTGTGATCGTGATGCATTGCTCTTTACGGTTGCTCAGGATGGGAGCGGATTCTGCCACTCGGGTGTCATGAGCTGCTTTTCGTCTGGATTTCGGCCGCAGCGATCGCTGGCCGTGTTCGCAGCGCGGATTGCTGCTTCGATCGAGGGCGCAAGACGCAGGCGGCGACCAGAATCGTTGACGAGCGCGCTGCTCTCCGACGAATCGTTTCTCGCAGACAAGATCCGTGAGGAGTCCCTTGAACTGATTGAAGCCAGGAGCCCGACGGAAGTTTGTCACGAGGCTGCCGATCTCCTTTACTTCACGCTGGTTCGTGCTGCTTCGAGAGGAGTTGATCTCGGTCAGATACTCGCCGAACTGGAACGACGCTCGCGACGCGTATCGAGGCGTTACACACCAGCAGACGTTGAGGTGCGGTCGTGACGAGTAATTCACTGCTGCCGATGTTGTCGGTGGCTGAGTTCAGGACGTGGTGTGGTTCAAGTAACGCGCGAGTGAGCGTTGCGACTCAGGTGACAGAGATTCTCGATTCCGTGCGAACGGGCGGAGTGGCGGCACTCCTGCGCGAAGGCGAACGCTGTGGCGACCTGAGCAAGGGCGAGCCGTGGTTGTGGTCGAGGGACGATCTCAATGAGGTCGGAGAATCTCTGCCTGCTGCAGATCTGAGTGTCATCGACCGAGTCGCCAACCGAATCGCGGCCTTCGCACGCGCGCAGCGCGCAAGCATCGCAGATTTTGAACATCCGATTCCGGGTGGGCGCGCGGGCTGTCGGACGCGCGCCGTGGCAAGCGTCGGGTGCTACGTTCCCGGTGGACTCTATCCATTGTTTTCGTCACTGCTCATGACCGTCATCCCGGCGCGAGTGGCTGGCGTTGAACGGGTGATTGTTGCGTCGCCACGACCATCGCGGGAGCTTCTTGCGTTGGCGGCGCGGTTTGAAGTCGACACTGTGCTCGGCATCGGGGGCGCGCAGGCCATCGCGGCACTTTCGTATGGGGTCGGTGTCGATGCTGTGGACCTGATCGTAGGTCCGGGGGGGAAGTGGGTTGATCAGGCAAAGCGTCAGCTGGCCGGAAGTGTTCGCATCGACATGCCTGCCGGCCCCTCTGAGCTGCTCGTCATGGCAGATGCATCATCGGATCCGGAGGTCATTGCGACCGATCTTCTCGCGCAGGCGGAGCACGACACGGCGGCACGGGTTGTCCTGATCGGTCTCGATGAGGGCATTGTCGAACGAGTTCGTGCCGCTTGCACCAGGCAACTCGAGTCGTTGCCATCGCGCCGGGTAGCCGAAGTGGCTTTGGCAAACTCCGCCGCGGTCGTGACGCGGGATCTGGACGAAGCGGCACAGTTGGCAAATATGATGGCATCGGAGCATGTGTCCCTGCAGCTCCGTGGTGCAAGGAATTTCGCCGGACGGTTGCAGAACTTCGGTGGACTCTTTGTTGGTCCAGTCGCGGCTGAGGCGTTCGGGGATTACGGGGCTGGACCGAACCACGTTCTGCCAACCGCTGGTGCTGCAAGAAGTTGGAGCGGTTTGTCAGTCGAAACATTTCTCCGGCGGCAGACGTGGATGGAAATGGATGACGATGCGCACACGGACAAGGAATTCGCAGCACTGGTTCGCGACACCGCACGTCTTGCGCGTCTCGAAGGGCTTGAGGCACACGCCAGATCGGCAGAGGCCCGCCTCGCGCGCAGCGGAGGGCGAGTACCGTGACGCGAGTCGAATCATTGCCGGTTGACGAGATCGTTGAGCGGGCACCGATTGCGATTCAGGCAAGGCTCAGAGTCATGCTGCAGGCAGGGGTTGAAACCATGAGCATCGCAGCGCGGGGATTTTCCGAATTCGTCTCCGGCACTGCATCACGCAAGCCCGACGGCAGTGTTCTCACGGCAACGGATGTCGCCGTCGAGGAACACCTCAGGGCACGTATCTCTCAAAACTTCCCGGAGGACACCATCATCGGGGAGGAACTCGGTGGAGGAGGTCAGAGTCCAGGCGAGTATTGGTGGCTTGCGGAACGGCTGCTTTCTCCGGCCGGAGAGCGTTCCTCGGTGGAGATGCAGGCATCGCCTGCAAGTGCCGCATGTGTGTGGACGATCGATCCGATCGATGGAACGAAACTCTTTGTCGAGGGCAGCGACGAGTTTGCAACGCTGGTGAGTGCGACGCTTTCCGACCTCGATGGTTGGTATTCGGTCGGGCTCGTTTCATTTCCTTCGCGAGGCGAGATGTACGTTGCGCTTGAGGATTCGCTCCTTCATGTCGGGAGCGAGGGCCGCGCACGTCGCGATCCGTTGCGACCTTTCACTGACGCCTTCGCGCATATGCAGGTCATGCTCGGCAACCTGCCGTCGCGAATCGATCCCGATCTGGCGCTCTGGGATGTGGTTCCGGTTGCCATTGCCCTACGAGCTGCGCATGGCTTCGGGGCATTGCTTGGAGTGACAGAAGTGTCGGGACGGCCAGAAAGAAAGTGTCTTGTGACAGCATGCAGTGCTGAGCTGCTGCGAAAAGCTGTGGCAGACGCCGTTCGGTCAGGGTCTGCGCTTCAACCAAAGATTCCGGTGTGAACCCAGAACCAGCAGGCGATCGTAAGAGATAGATTGAGGGTCCAGG
>Ga0169931_10005316_pt1 | contig 19662 bp, 13 predicted proteins | sample Kivu_15m_20L_FD_129675 | JGI IMG/M metagenome (GOLD analysis project Ga0169931, IMG submission 129675) | Freshwater microbial communities from Lake Kivu, Western Province, Rwanda to study Microbial Dark Matter (Phase II) - Kivu_15m_20L... | ecosystem: Environmental > Aquatic > Freshwater > Lake... | reverse complement strand
CATTTACACAACTTAAACAAATATTTGTACCACCACTACAAGTTTTGCAATTGTTTGTGCAAAATTGACAAAAACTATTAATACCGACCATTCCAGAAGGGCATATATTTACACATGTAGAATTCAATAGAAAACTACTATTTATACAAGAAATACAAGATGTTGCAGTTGAACAAAGTAAACAATTATTAATACATGGTGAACATCTAAAATTAGTATTATTTGGGTATGTAAAATCTGGGCATGTATTTTGGCATGAATTTCCGCTTAAATATACAGAAGGAGTAGCATTCGTAACACAGGAAGTACAGTTAAATAACAGTATCGAACATGTCAAACATGGATACAAACAAGAAGAGCATACTTTATTTATAGGAATACTGTTTGATTGACAATTTAAAACGCATAAATTTGCTTATAAATTCAATGTTTTACATTTTGTGCAGTTTGTAGTTGTAATCGAACATTATTAACAGTCTCCACTACATGCTACAGCAACTCCTGATATATTTACAAATCCTGAAGGTACATAATTTAAACATCTATTCTAGTGTAAAACAAATGATCTATCACAAGTAAAGCAAGTTGAAGCTGATGAGCAGTTCACACAATTTATATTAGCAGAAGAACAACTAATGCAAGATTGTGTACTTGTTTGGTTATAAAAAAATAAAGGGCATTTTTAAATGCATGAATTATTAACAAAGTATATATAAATAGAAGAAGAATTGCAAGATGTACAATTATTTATTGAAAGACTGCATGTCATGCATTGAATTATACATGGTGTGCAGATACCATTATAAGGGGCTAGTGCTCCACCAGGAGGGCATTAATTTTGACAAGACCCATTATAAAATACTAATGGACTATTACATGAAGTACAGTTATTTATATTTTTTGAACAAGTACGACATATACCAGTACAAAATTAGCAAACATTAGTCACATTATTTGCGATAGTAAATTAATTTGGACATTAAGTTAAGCACGAATTATTTCCAAGATAAAAAAATCCAGGTCTACAAGTTAAGCATGTTGTTTATGTTGTACATGTTAAACAAGGACTTTTGCAAAGAACACAACTTGGAGGATCAATAGAAGTATCAGGGTACATTCCTGAAACACATGATACAACACAAATTTGAGAACTACCTGATATATTAAGATATGGGAATGTCGAATTCGGCTTACATTTAGTGCAAAAATTTGGTAATGTATTACAATTCAAACAATTATTATCACATGGAGAACATAGAAAAGTTGAGTTATTATTATATGTAGTATCAGGACAATTTAAATAACAGTTAGATGTTGCTGCATGATAAAACCTTGAAGATGTAATTAAAATATTATTATAACAACTTGAGCAACTACTTCTATTTGATACAGAGCAAGTTTTACAAGGTAAATTGCAATTTAAAGAAAAGCTTATATTATTAGTACTTTAATCTATTTTATGATTATTGGATGTAAATGAAGATACAGTTGAATATGTAAGCACAGATGGTGGAACATTTGGAGTACTAAATCCTGCTATTGTCAGCCCCATAACACTATTATTAAATGAACCAGTTATTTTAATAGTATTATTAATTTAATTTGTACATACACCAGAAAAATCAATAAAACTATTACATGATAATGTCCCTACTACAAAATACGGGTCAATGCTTATTAGAAGATATTGTGGCATAACAAGAAGCTGAGAAAACTGAAACGTTAAACTTAAAGATATAGCTTAATTCAATTGTTGAGGAGAATATGTATATGATATTAAACTAAATTATGTGGGAATCGTATTAGATAAGAAATTTGTATTTGAACCTCTTGAATAAAAAAATGCATCGTTTGATGTTTTAGTTGTTGCTTGAAAACCATTTAATGGAGCAAAAGAATAAGGATTTCTTATATTAGTAAATGTTAAACTAAATTGTATTCCTGCTGGAACAGTTTCACTGAATGTTATAACTTTAAAAGTATTATTAGAAAACCCACATGCAACTGAAGTTGTTGTGGTTAGATAGGTCATAGAACAAGTAGAAGAACTTTGAGCTAGAATATCTGTAGGCAAAGTTACATAAACAATAGAATTAGGAGGAAGACTTACTATTTGTGAGATAGTAATTGTATAAGATGTTAATTCTGCATTTTTGCTTGATGTTCTTTGAACAGTATAACTAAGTAAATTACTTGGTGTTGTCACAAAATAAGATAAAGTATTAAATGTTGCTGCAATTGATGATCCACTGGATTAAAAAGTCGATATAGAAAAAGGTGAGATCGGCTGTGTTGATATTGGATTTGTGATGGCATTTAAAATAGTAAATTTTAAAGTTGCATTATTATTAACTGCAACAATAGGAAAAGGATTAGTAAATTTAGCCAAATATTACGATGCGGTTTCTTAGAAAGCACAAGGAGTTGAAGAAGAAACACCATTATTTATATTTAAATTGCAATTATTAGTTGCAGTAGTTATATCAATTATAATAGCTTTGGGTAAACTGATTGTGACAGTTCCTCCTGCAGCAATTCCGTGTGTAGTTAAAAATTAAATACCATAAGTAACTCCAGTAGCAGAAGTCACAAGGTTTGATGAAGTTATAACAACTTTACTATGGTCTATTGTTCCAATTGTTGCTGTCACCCCATCAATTGTCCCTGAATCAACCATCATACTATTGCTATTAGTATAAAATGTTTCAATCATAAAAGAACCTGTTTTTCTTGTTGAAGGAGGATTTGTTATTGAATTTACTGTTAATGTAAATGTTTGAGCAGGGATCATATTTAATGATGTATTTATATTGGTAAACATTATAGAATTTTAAACTGAATTATAAGTACAATTAGGATTTGAAAATAAAGATGTTCCAGAAAGAATCGCACAATTATCGGTTATTGAAAGAGATAAAATAGAAGGAAAAATAATTTTAATTTTACCTGAAGAGGTTAAAGGATTTGTTGTTTTAATTCTAAATGTATATCTAGTATCAGAATTTACAACTGTATTAATCATTGTAATATTTCCTGAAAGTGGGCCAGTAACAGCTGTAATTGATTGATAGCTATTCATTCTAGGAAAACCATTGCTAGTAATCTCTAGTAAAAAATTACTTGTAGGTAAAACATTTGGTGGAGCTATAAAATTTGATATAGTTATGAAAAATTGTCCTGGCTATAGAGAGTTAATACCATCTAATTTCAAGGTTAATTGTGAGCTGTAAAAATTAGAATTGGCTAAATCGATTCCTAATGTTCCACCTATTTAAGATGATGCAAAATTATTAATAGAAACACCTGAAGGAAATGTTATTATGATTGAATCGGACTGGCTAATATAATCTAGCGTTGTAAAGTCAAATTTAATAATGTATTATTGATTGACAACAAAAGGATTATGATCAATTTATGAGATTATAAATTGATTAGATGGTATAGTCTTAGGAATTAAACCTTCTACTCTAGATAAACATGAATCTATTGAACTGCTACCTGTATAAGTTGTTATATTCAAACTATCAATTGGCTGATTTGTTGGAGGTGAAATTAAGTTATCGATACTAAATGAAATGGTTGTTCCTCCAGTTAAAGCAGAATTTATTAAAGAAGAGACCGTTACAAGAGATCCTGTTGAAGAAGATCCAACGCATTGAATTCCTGATCTTAAATTCTAATTTATTTTATATATACTGAAGAAATGCTTCTGCAAACCATTGATACAGCTATTGGTATTTATCTTGAAGGGTTGAGTTCGTTACTCCATTTTCTTGTTAAAGGAAACTGAATTCCTATCGTTCCTGTTTATGGTAAGATGTTTCTTAATGTAAGTGTAATAATCATATTTTAATTGCTTGAAACAATATTATCATTAAAAGTAAAAGAGCTAGTACATAATCCTGGGATTATAGTCACGAATGAATTGATTCCATTAGCCCCATTAACAGCAGCCACATCATTTCCGATTGTCCCTGTGAATGGTGATGTTCTTCCAGCAGGAAATGGATTCAAAACATTAGCTATTATAACAGTTACACTTCTTATAATACTATTATTTGCAAAAATATTTGAAAACACAATTTGATTATTATTGAGGGTGCAAGCGTTGTTTAAAAAAGTTCCTGTACTGTTCAATTGATAAGTGCATACAATTCCAGAGGTAATGGTAAATTGCACAGGAAAAGTTAACGTTAAAGTAGAAGAAGCGTTTAATGGAGTAGTACTAAAATTGGTTGTTACTATATTATTAGTCTGTCCTCTATTAAATACAATAGTATATGTTGACACAACATTTGTTGTTAATAAATTTGATGTTACTCTTAATTATTGAAAGTCAAAGGCATTAGTATTAAAGATGACTATAATAATTATTAATATGATATTCAGCTTCAGTTTTATATTATTTTTCATGATTTATAAATAATTATAACTTTAAATTATAAATATAAAAAGATTGTTGATAATGATATTTATAGTTTTTGATAATGATTTAAAATACATCAATCAAGCAGCTATGAGTGCAGATGCTGTTTTAGAATTACTATATTAGTATTATTAATTACTATTTCCATTTATTTGGTAAACGTTGAGTTCTTCGATAATAACGGGCTAATCTATGAATTCTTGATTAGATCAAAATCAATCTGTGCTTAGCATCCTTGTCTTTTCTGTATTTCTACAAATGCTTTCTAATGCTAATTGCTTTTTTAATCAAACAATAGATATCTTCAGGGATTTATGGAGCAGATCCTAAGTTATTAAAATAATACCATTTTTCTTTAAAAGACGAACAATCTTTTGTCCTGTTAATAATTTAATACTTGGTACAGCTTATTTATCTCTGATAGTAACTCCGATTTGTGATGGTGACATACCTTTCTTGGCCATAGTGACTATGAGGTCAGAAATACTTTTGGGTGTGTGTGCAACCCATCTAGCGTTTCTTCTTTTGAATGGAGTAACAGTTGAACTGATACCCTTTCCTTTTCCTTTGCATTGTATTCTTCCCATATGATTATCCACAATATTAATTAATATTTATTAAATAATCAATTTATATATATAACTTTTTATTTTAAAATCATTCTTTAATTCATCTATCTTCATTTTTGTCCAAATCCAGATTGCAATTAGTATATAAAATAATTGATTTTATTACTAAGATCTTAATTTGTTTAATAACTATTAATCATTTGTTATAGTTGTCCTCTATAAGTTTCTAACATCGTTTGTCGATAATAATAGAATTTTTATTAATCTTGTTATTAATATTTTTGAAAAAAAGTACTAAGTAACGTTAAATACCAATTTTTCTATTTTATTTATGTTGCATTATTTGATCTATTAAAGTATTCTTTTTATAATAATTTTTCAGTAATTATCGATAAAATTTCACTTGAAGCTAACATATTTTCAATAATATTTAATGGAATATTAACAAATATTGAAGATATAAGCTGAAAAAGTTATAATTTGTTGTCATGATTATGTTCAAGCTGAAGAAAATTTGAAGTCAGGCCAATTAAATTTTTTTGATTATCGTTTTAATCGAAGACTAAAAGATTATAAATTAAATTTTTCGATAGTTTGTTATAAAAGTAGTTTGATAGAACGAAAAAGATACCCCTCCTGGCTAGTGTTAAATAATCAGAATTCATTATTACTTGACCTTTTCTTAAAAATTATACTAAAGCGAAATATATTTAATCGTTTTTAGGACTAAAAATTTGCTTAACTTACAAAACCTCAATAACATTCATAAAAAGTTGAATAACCAAATAAAATAGTTTATTTGGTAGTAATTCTTCCTTAACTTAATCAATTGTAGGATAACCAAAAATGTAGTTACATTGATTGACTAAATTCAATATTATATGTATAATTTTTGGCTATTTTTTTTCATGTAAATAACCAAAAAACCTTTATAATATCCACGAACATCTCATTTTTAATAAATTAGTTATCGCTATTATCAAATATTCATAGCTACTTAAATAATTTCTATTGGTTTTCTATTGCAAGATTTATATTTTTAATTATATTATTTAATTGAAGAAAATTCTAAAGATTTTATCGATGATTCTATTGAATTGTTAATCATATCTTTAAAAGGGATATAATGTAATTGATTACAAGAAAGCTATAAATTCTATTTATATATCTTTTTTAAAATTTTTATATGATTTTAAGCAATATGTGTATGATTTATGATTGAGAATTGCAAAATTTCTTATATGTTTTTTTTTACGGCATAATTAACTTAATATTCTGAGGACTGTTCTAACCATTTAAACCTTTTAATAATAAGCTTAATCATATTCACAACAACTATTTTATTATACTTTTTTGACAGCTTAACTAATTACAACTATTTAATTTATTATTTCTTATCCTGATGATATACTATCATTTTTATCAAATTCGTCGCTTAAAAAATTATTTGAGTAATTAAGAAAACTATGCAATAATCTGATGACATCATATTGAAACATGAGATCAATCGTTTATACATCTGATTTTACGATGATTATTTATAACAATCGTAGTGTCAGTTGATTTGGAAATTTTTAAACCAATTTAAAAAGTTATACTACTTTATCTGGAGTTAGTGTATATTTGGCGGTTTGAGAATATATTTCAGATAATTTGGAAGCCCAAGAAGAAGTACTTTGATTATCTTTTGGCAAGTTTTATATCATTTATTATAATTGCTTTATAGAAATTTGTTATTTTCGGATTCTACTTTTGTACTCATTTATTTATCGATTTCTTATAGATACTTTAAAATAATTTATCCTGTCAGAAACCTCAGATTAGTTTGTATTGTTACTTAAAGATTATATTCTTTGTTGTTTAATATAATTTTATATATTGAGATTGAAATTTTAATTTTAATTATCTTGAATCTTTATCATGATAAATTGTTCAATTATTATCTATACAAAGAAATAATAATACATTAATAAATAGAGTATTATTTCCTCTAATAAATTTATTCATCAATAAATCACTAAATTTATATTAAATCTTTAATAATAGATCTAAATTATTTTCAAAATATAATTTTATTATTCATCAAAAAAATTATCATTATATTTATCTGGATTCTTTATTAAAGTATATATAATATACAATTTAGCAATATATTTTTCAATATAAAAATCAATGAATTTAAACCCCTGCGTCTTCTATACTTACGATTAGAACATAAGCTTCAATAGAAATATTATTATTCTGACATTAATATCATATTTTATGGTAATAATTATGATAAAGATATGCCATATGTGTAAGGATTCAACTCAATAAAAGATTGATGATATATTAAATCGAAAGGAAAAACAAGTTGCTTTCAAAATAAATATATAGAACATATAAAATTGTTAATATGGAGATGATACATAGATTGATCTAAAAAAGAGTAATGATAAAAATGATAAAAAAGAATATAAATAAAGAGATATAAACTGTTCAAGTAGTTCAAGTTCCTAAAATTCTAAAAAATAAATATAAAAAGATGATAAAGATTCAAAAATTGATCATGGAATATCTTTGAAATAATTAAAAATGAATGAAGATGATCAAAATTGTGCCATCAACTATTTTGTTAGTCATTAATCAATATTTTTAGCTTTTTGCCTGATGTATTACCCATTTATGCATGTTTCTGTCCTTTGTGTAATTCAATTTAGTATCTTTATAATAAACTTAATAGCGAGATTATGTGGAAAAAATTATAAATTTTTGACGATTATAAGTTTTATCATTAATATAATAATTTTATGGTTTGGAATATACGGATTGTCTTCTCGAGTGCCAAATAAATCAACTAATTTTTGCTTAGATCTATGATTATTAATTATGATTTTGTCTTTCTACGTAATTTTATAAAATAATGAGGTTATATTAAAAATATAAATATCAAAATTCATTTATCTTTATTGATTTATCTTAATGTTGAAGTATGGTATAATTTTTTTTTTGCTTAAAAATTTTGAATTGAAGAAGATAAAAAATTTAAAGTATTTTTTAACTTTTAACTTCTTTTCAATACTTACAGCTAAATTTTCTTCGCATTCGTTATCTTGCTATCATCGAATGTTTTTACATTATGCTTATGTCCAATATAAAAATAGCATTTTTAACAAAGATCGAAATCTTAACAAGTTTAGCAATGAAATCTTCGACCAACTATAGGTACTGCCTGGCATTAATTACAAAAATATCCCAATTTATTAGATCCTAATGATGATATTAAATCATTTACATTTTAATAATGTCTATCAATATCTGAAGAGTGTATTGATTTATTGGATTATTTTATTCGATTATTACTATTTAATTTTCGAGTTTAATTAAGAGTAATTTTAGGTTTTGTCGCATTATCTTCCCCTTTATTTAGTATTAAACTTTGACAGCTTTCTATTGATTATATTCTTTGAATTTTTAGCTTATTTATTTATTTTTTTTAAGGTTTTTTTGTTTTAAAATCAAATAAAAAATTCACAAATTTCTAAAAATTTCCTTTTTATATTATTTTATCAAGATATTGACATTAAGAGCAAATATTATTTTTAGATTATAAAACTGTTTATCGCCTTTAGCATTTTATGCAATTAAATTATCGACTGAATATTCCAATTTTATAACTTTATCCATTTATAGTTTATTCAGTTTTAGATATACCGTCATTTTTACTATTAATAATAGATATTTATTAATTAAAAATGTTAGAATTTTAAGTTCTAATATTTCTTGACTATAATTATGATTGAAATCTATAAAAAGATTTTTTCGTTTTAAAAATGCAATAAACATTTCTTTTTGTTTTGTCGAAGACCTTTTTTCTATAAACCTGTTAAGTTTTTTATTCCCTCTTCATGATGATTCAATATAATTTAATAGATAAGAGAAGAAAAATGTCTAAAACATTATGATTATAAATTAGTAATAAAGGCTAAAATAATAAAAAAAAGATCTTATTGATATCTAATTCATATAAACAAAATATAACATATATTTTTTGAATTAATCATATTGATTCTAAAGAGTAACTACATGTTGTGATTTTTATTGTATTTGTATTTTTGTCGCGGCCCATTACTTTCATCATTTTTTTATTTGATTTTTATACCGTTTATGAAGTCTTATGAGACTATTATGATTGCCTTTCATTATCTTTAGTTCCTTACAAATCTTTGACGGGACTATTTTTCTATTTATACTTTATTATTGGTTTTTCAATATATTTTACTGTAGAACTCGATTTATTAATTATTTATTTGACATCAAATCCTGAATTAAGCAAATCGAAATAATAATATAAGTTGTTATAAAAAGAGTTGTTTTTACTTTAAGTAAACTACATGCCTTATATTAATTTGATTTCCTATAAATTTTTAATTTTTGATAAATATGGATGAAAATAGTCCATTATATCATCTATCTAACACTGTGTTATCATTTAAAGACATTAATTTTATACAATTGTTTTCTATATAACTTAATAATGTACTTTGAGTTGAAATAAAAAGACTATGACAATCTTATTTTAATTATTTTTTTATGATTACAAAAGATACTATTTAGAAATATTTAAAGCGGCGCCTATAAATTTTATTTTATTATTGAGACTATTATTCTATTCAGTTTTATTTAAGATCAAATTTAAAGCTTATATAATCTTTTTTCGATTTATAATTAAATAACTATATAGTTATCCTAAAAATCTACTCCATTTGATGCCATTTTGCAAATTGCCTAATGAAATATTTAGAAATATTTAAGAAATAGTACGGTTATATATTATTTGATTGAGCTATTTTGAATTGAGTTATTTAATTAATGAAGAATAGTAATAAACATTAAGAAATTATTATTGATTTATACCTTATGACAAGTATTCATCTATAGTTGTGTATTATTTATTTTTCAATAATTTTTACATTTTTTTGTAGATAAATTTAAAATTTTACTTTATTTATATTTTAGTTATTTAAGACTATGCCTTATTGTTTTTAGGATTTTTAAGAAAATTCCAAATACTTTTTAGTTGAAGTAAATTTTAAACGTTAAATTGCATCATTTTATTTTTGATGATTGCTTACATTCTTTCAAAGAGAGTATTAATTCTATATTTGATTTATATTTACTTGATATGAGTTTATAAAGATCGATAATATACTATAGAACCTAATTGTTACAAAATTGATTAGATTTCTTTGGAAACTGAAATATTTTAATACTTAAGTATTTTTTAACAATAATCTAATAATATATTGTCATCTAATATGCCAAATCTACACATTTAACATAGTATCTTTTGATATTTTTGGTTCATTCTATTTTGATCTATATAATATCATATATTACTGCATATATTTCTGCCTTTTATTTGACAATATTATTTAATGTGAGGTTATAAATGATTTATTTCACTTAGAATCTTTATTATATATGAGATATTGTCGTAGTAATAGCATTCATTGATGATCAATTCAATAAGTTGTTAACGGTTATTTTGAATATTTAATTGCTATATAAAATATCCAATTAATTTTATACATTATGCAATTGTTAAACAAAGTTTTACTTGATTTGTATATGCTTAATGATACTTTAAAACAGTTATTTAACTCTTTTTTACAGATTTTATTTATTTTAGCTATTCGTTGTGACTTAGATAGAGTTATTTTTCATATTAAGAGGCATCAAAATTTGATTTAAAAGTTAAACACTATTTTTTCAGTTGAAAAATAGATTTTAATTGATATAGTTATTTTTAAAATGATATATTAAGCATGTTCGATGCTAACATAAAGTGATAAACAAGAGTTTCAAAATCTTAAAGTTAATTTTCATACTTTATTTCTTATTATTATGAACAAATATTTTTTATAATTTTATTTTGTAACTTTTTACTTTTCTATTTTAATTATTAGAAATGTTCTTTTATTTATATTTTTTTGGTCTAAAGCCATTATTAAAATCGGATTTTTATTATTTTATGAGCTTTTATATTTAAAATTTCATCATTAATTAAGGTTACTAAATATTTAGGAATCATTTATATGATAAAATTTTTAAATTATGGCAAGATTTTTTATAAAAATTCTTATTGAGTTATAGGAAAGCCGTACATGAATAAATCTGTAAGTATGCATATTTATTATTGATTTTTATTATCATTTTTGAGTATTTTGTATTGTATAAATTGATGTATATTCCAATACAAAATTGGATATTTTCGACTTAAACGATAATATATCTTTATAAAAATAATTTTACGAAAGAAATGATATGATTTGATCGATATGATTGGATTTTCCATATCAACTCGATCAATATTTTACTATACTTTTGAACATTACATTGAAATTAATGTTTGATATAGTAATTGATTTGATGAATTTAGTGTTGTTTATTGATTATAAACTCATATAAACTGATTATATTATTTTTTGAGGATTGATCATCAATATGCGGATAAATGATCTATTGGGTAAATACTTTATAAAGTTTATGCTTTCTTTTAAGCAATATCAATTATTATTGATTCTCATTGATCATATTTTGCATATGCGAATAATGGTAAATCGTCTATGATTGATTTCTAACTTGGATCTAAATTAATTATGAATTCTAAAAATTAACATTAATCAATATCATATAAAAACTGTGTATATTTATTGATATAACTTAAAAATTTTAATTATTTAAGATCAAATTATATCATAATTATATTAGTATCAGCTGAAAGTATAATAAATTATGATTTATTCTATTTATATATTGAAATAATATGTCTAATACTATTTTATAGTTATTTAATTAATGATTATTGATTGTTTTATAGATCATTTCTTCTGCTTATCGAATTTGATGAGAATAGCACTCATGTTATCCATGCCATACTGATTTCCACTATCCTTTGATACCAATTCATCTAAAAGTTACTACAATATTGTTCTTAATAAAGTCTATTTTTTGATGGTTGTATCAATCATTTTTTTATTTATCCAATTTACCATCTAACTATTAGTTTTTACCTACCATATACCATCACAACCCATTATAATAAAATCTATGTCCTTTTTTTACAATCTAATAAAATCAGGAACTGGTGTTATCATTTGATCTTAAGGTTTCATTTGTTCAGAAGGATTTTTAGTATTTTTTTTATACTAAAAATCTCCGATAGCTCTAGAAAGATTTAATCCGCCATTTACTCTGCCAAATGATACAGTACCACCGGCTTTTTTAATTCTATCTAATTATTTAGGATCTTATGGTTTATGATCAATACTTAATTATTTACTCTATCCATTATTATTACGAGCAACAGAGCGTGAATCTCCAGCGTTAGCACAAATAACCCATTTTTATGTAATGAGTACAACATTAGCAGTGCATCCAGCATGAGATTATTATTAGTATTTAGGTCCATTGTCCTTTTACCTCATTTACTTTTGAATCTATTTTAACTATTTTTGGCCTTATGATTCTAATAAAATTTTATCCATTTTACAAAAAGTCTATTTTAAAGCTGTCTAATAATCCTATGGTTTTTGATCTGTTGCTTTTAAGTAATTAGCATTTTTTTATAATTCTATTACAAAATGTCTTTCGACAAAAGTAGATACTTAAGGCCCTTTATTAATTAAAAAATACCGCCATGTCCATCAAAAACACCAAAAATGGAATGATTTTTATTTGTCATGGGCGATTTTGATATATGTGCATCTTCCATATAAATACGCCATCCTAAATTATATAAAAAAATACCACACATATGAACGACTTGAAAAGTTAGCTATCCATTATTTACATCTTATGTTTTAAATGAGTGTTTTATATTATCTGGAGTAGATCGGAATGACCCCATTTGTTTATATTTGAATAAAATTAGTTGAAATACAATATACAATACATTAATTAGGAATTAAATAAATTTATACAACGTTTCGAATGAAATAAAAAAATAGCGTAAGCTAATATATATTTTATAATAGAATTATGTTGAAAAAAGACTATTCTATTTGATTTTATAATATTTGTTTCTTTAAAATGAAGTTAATATATTACTATAAATAGAAAATATTATTTTAAAGATGAATCTGTTATCATTTTCAATTCAGAATCTTTGTAATATATCTGCCACAGTGATTCGCACTTCTAAATCAGGATCTTCACTTAAAGAAGATATATGTTTTTTAATAGAATCTCGAATAGCTGGTTTATCATATTTTACTGCAATATCTCTTTATACTTTAACACATACTTCCCTAACATTAGGAACTGATTCTCTGGAAGCTACAACAATAAGATTAATTATCTTTTCGAGATAAGATTAGCCAACTGTTGAAAAAGCTATCTATCTTAATGAATAAATAGCAGCTATCTTAAAGTGGAAGCAAGGATCTTTGTTAATAATATCAGTCAATTTACTAAAAAAGGTGCTAACCCAATTTGATCCATATACTTTACAAAGATCTGCAACATGTTATATTGCTACAGCTCTTATAGCTGATACTCTATCTTTCAGATAGTTTAGAATAAGTGGTTCAAGATATTTTAAGAATAGTTCATTGTTTTGAACTTTTACTGCCAGGGCTGATAAATTTTTCATTAGTTAAAGACGAACTCTCCATTTTGTATCTTCAGAACAAGTTTTTAAACTAGGATATAAACTATTTATTGTGTCAACTCCCATTACCTATATAAATTTAGCTGCAGCTTCGATTCCTCCCTTTCTAACTTATTGATTATCATCTTTCATAAGTTATTTGATTAATGGTTGTACATTTTGATAGGCTTGATCTTTTGATATTGATTGAATCATATTTTTTAAAATTCCACCAACATTTGCTTAGTTAAATTATATTTACATCGAACAATTGCCAAATGATCTCTACCTAAGGCAGTAACTTGAGGAAGTAAATGACTAATTTTCTCTGGAGAAACAATTTTTATAAAGTTACTTAATGATTTTACTGCTTATATTTTTACATCAATTTATGGATCTTTCAATAAATTTCCATATGTTTGAATCAAACTTAAATCAGTTACTTCTTTTCCAAAGTTTGAAGCTATTGAAGTAAAATTTTTGGATAAACAAAGCCTGACTCTCCATGATTTATCATCAGCAGCTTGAATGATTAAAGGCATAATGAAAGTTTTATTCTCATCTCGAGTCAAAATTTTCGATACTTCTTTAAAGCTTTCAGTAGCTAATACTCTAATTTGATCTTGCTCATCAGTTGATCTATGCTTTAAAATACTAATGAGATCACTTAAAACATATTATTTTTAATAAACTCGACACATGTGGGATATTTTAGTAGCAGTTACTCTTTGGAGTAAAAGCATTTATTCGTTTGAGATATCTGAAAATTTACTAAATAAAAAATAATATACTGTCTGATTTTTTCTTTATTGGGTCCAGCTCTTGGATAAACATTACACATCAAAAGTGTTGCAGAAACTCTACATGTAAAATTGGCTTAATTAGAAGCTAATCTGATTATCTAAATATTATTAAAAAAACCAATGGGATGATGTAGTTATTTATATCGTTATCTGAATAGAGATCTAATAGTTTAGATATCGAATTGACGGCTCTTTATCTGACAACTGTTTAATCGTGAGCACATAAATTTTATAGATACGGTAGTATAAGAGTATGCTGATTACCTAGCATTGGGCTTTATTACTGGATGTGTACGCTAATGTAGCATATTATTCAGTTATTGCGAAAACAACTTAATCATCTTCTTTTTTGCAAAGTGCATCGAGATAAGGAAGAAGCGTATTTTTGATAGCTTATACCGGCATGAGAGTGGCAACTATCGATACCTTATGAATAGTATTGACTCTGAATGCAAGGTCATCGGTGTCGAGTTCTTATTTAAAGAGTTAGAAAGGGTTAATATTCTAAGCCATTCAAGATTTAATTTTGATAAATTATTATTTAAATCATTTATAAGTGCTATACTCAAACTGAATACAGTCACATCATCATTATCATTTTATAAAATTAACTAAAATCTAATCTACCATCACAGTTTTTATCTCCATAAATTATCATTTAAGAAACTTATTTTTAAGTAACTTTTTAACCTAAACACTACATTACTAATTTCAGTTATTAAAATCCTATAGTTTAACCTTAACTAACAAAATACTAAAATAATTTTTTGCACTCTTATACACTATATTCAATCTTTTCATCTTCTCTTTTCAATAATTAAATAAACTCATCTTGTTGAAGCTATCCACTGTCATCAATATTGATTTAATTCATCAAATCTTATACTTCTTATGGATCAATTTATAACTAGCATGCTTTGAACATTTTTATTATTTAATTTGTAGAAACCGTCCCTGAATTATCAGCGTCATATTATAAAAATATCCTTAAATATTATTTTTTCGTTCTTTTTTGATTAGAATTCATTTAAATTTATATTTAAAATATTAAAATCCTCAAAAAAGACTATTAATAATAATTTAATTTTAACATAATAATGATAGACTATTGTTAAAAATCTAATAATATTGATTTATTTTATCAATAAATTATGTACTAAAAATTTAAAGAGTTTTCAAATGAATTTTCAATATTGATGAGAGCGAGATTGCTAAAAAGTATTGACAGGATGATTAGATTGTGATTGAAAACCATTTCCCTGATAATTTGTATTAGTGATATATGGATTTTGGCTATAATTTGATTAAATAGGAGGATTCTGATAATTATACTGAAGATGATTTGGATAACTATATTGACTTGGATATTGATTATTATTGATATGAATAATCAGAGCTTGATTATTTTATGGCAAATGATTATAGTTATAGCCATTTTCATTTTATTATATTGCTTCTTCATCTTGACCATTCATTCTTCTTCTGACTCTTCCGATTGGCCCTTATGCTTGTTATAGCCATCCTTGTATCTTTTTCCTAAAAACAAACAGGATTATCCCAACTAGAGCAATCCACATAAATGCACTCATAATACTAATATTTAATAAAAATTTATCGTATTGACGAAATGATAATAAAGATGTAAATATTAATTTTTAAAAATACTATAAAATTATAAGATATACTATCATTAATTATTGTTATTTTATGGTTTTTTAGTGATAAACTACATAGGCATATTAATATGATTTCCCCATATAGAAAATCTGCTTAAAAAACCACTGTATACTGTAGGTTGTTTTATTATAAAAACTGGTGAACTCAAATAGTTTGTTGGACTTGGTGAGTAGATAAATGGTGATAATATAGGATATTAGGGAAAATTCTTTTGCTATATGTCTTCCTTTATATAGTTACCAAAATTAAAATTGTAACATAAATTTGAAGGTTTATTATTATCCTCATGTTGTATTTTTTATTCATACTATTACACTATTTTTTATTTATTGTTGTCATCATGTACATGATTATTATTAATTAAATTTTCTAAATTCTGATTATCATTATATTCATTATCTTCACTATTTATATTAGAATTTATTTACTCAATTTATTAAATTTTATCTTATTGATCATTAAAAAAGCTTTCATTTTATTTTTATTTCTGTTTTTATTATAATTTTATTGAACTATTTTTTATATATTACTATTATTATTGATAATTTTAATTTAATTTTAAGCTTTTTAAATAGGCAAGCAAATCACGAAGTAACTTGTTTTATTTAGTTTTTAAAGGATTTTGCTTACGATATTTCGTCAATAAAGAATTATACCTATTTTTTACAGAGTGTTATGTCCTTTTTAAATAAATTGCGCATTGACACCATTTTTTGTTTCCTTAATTTACACTTTATATTAAATATATATCTTATTACAGTGTCCATTTTCCTCTATATAAAAATGATAATTACCTTGCTTTAGTTGGATCTAAATAGTTCAACCAATGTTAACGGCAATGCTTGCCTTATCTAAAAGTTGTTCCGTTTGAATTCGCAAACATCTTTAAAGCAATTTAATTCCATGGTATTCTTTATTAATCGTCATACTATATATAATATTACTAACTTATTTGGCATATCTATAAAGTTATTGTTATTATTAAATATCCCATGCTTTTTTATTTTTTTGTTTTTTCGCAATTAATTTTTTAGCCTCAAATTTCAAAAATATTAAGTCTTTCGTTTAAAATATATCTTGCATTAATTTCCATTGTTATTAACCCTATATCAATCAAAAAGTACAAAATCTTATATTATAATTTTTTGAACACCACTTACTGCAATTAAAATCCAATTAAATGCTCTGAGTTAATTTTCGATCCATGAATTTTTACTTTTACAATTAGACATATTACTAAATTTGTATGAAAATTACCTTTTTTTTAATTTATTATGGATTTTTCTCAATTTTAAAATTGTTAAATCTACAGCCATAAGAGTGTTTAAATGATTCTATTTGCATGAAGATCTCATTAATTCCTTCCAATTATTAACTTTCTATAAAATATCTAAAAAATAGTCCATCTACTAAATCAAATAAAATATAATATGGTAAAATTATCTATACAAAATCTTATATATACTGGAACTTAGATTAAATATCATAAATAGGCATTTTTTTTTATTAAAATCTTTATTTTTTCAACTACTCTAAGAAACATATAACTTTATATTGTTAATAATTTTTTTTATTATATTAAATAGCTTAATTTTTTCAAACGGTAAATTGTGTAATAATAACACACTATTAAGTTTTTATTATCAAAATGATTTAAATAATCATAAGGTCTTTATTATATTTTGAATTAAATTTGTCTTTGAATCTTCTATGATATTATATTATTTTGTATATTTAGAAGAAATGTAGAAAGAATTCATTATATCTATATTGTCAAGAGATGGCAAGCTTATCAATATGTAAGTTAAACAAAAGCATTAAAAGTTATCTAAACGTAAAGTTAGAACATGGACAGCTCAATAAGATAAAAAATTGCTTGATGTATATGAGCAGTTCCCTAAAAGATGGACATAAATAGCCTCTCATATGCCAGATCGTAATTAAAATCAATGCCTTCATAGATATAGAAGATTGATTCAGCTAGGCTAAAATCATAAGATATGGTCAGCTGAAGAAGATTAAACCATTCTTAAGATGTTGAAAAAATATGGAAAAAATTGGAAATTAATTTCAGAAATGCTGGGAACTAAAAATGGAAAACAAATAAGGGAAAGATTTATAAATAAGCTTGATCCAAAAATAAAAAGATAAGATTGGAGTGAATAATAAGATCGCCAAATTTTATAGATGTATAGTAAAATGGGAAGCAAATGGTCTTAAATAAGTAAATACATTCCTGGTCGTCCATAAAACAAAATTAAAAATCGTTTTTACTCATACATAAGTAAAAATTATAACATTAGTTTTAAATAAGTAGAGAATATTGATCCAAAGTATTAAATTATCAATGAAAACACATAATTAATATAATAAAAGAAAATCCCATTTGAGTCTTCAGTAAATAAATCTAGAAACATTTTTTAATTAAAAATGTAAAATCGATAATCAAACGATAATATAATATCAAAATTTTAAATACCATCGATTAATTAGATTGATTTTGATATTAAAGTTGAACATCAACAAAGTCATAATAATTTATTGGAATATGTGTTTAGAGGAGATGATGATTGGAGACATCACAATCATTATAATAGTATATTAGAACTTAAAAGTCAAGATTTCTTTCCTAAGTGCAACAGATCACATTAATAATGATTTTTATTTACTATTTATACTATTTATACTTTAATATATAGAAAAAATAATATATATCAGTAGTTTCTAAGACCAATCTACCATCCTAGAGACGGTAAATTTACTTTTGATCTACCTTTTGCTTTTACAATTGGTTAAAAAGATCCATAATTACTTGTTCTTAATTTTGTTGAATAAGGTTGATTAAACCCATAATCGAGGGCACTTTATTTTTATTGCTTTTATATCGATTTAGGCTTATTGATAAATTCCTATGTAATTATTGTTTTACTTTTTTTATGAAAGCAGGAAATTAATGTCTATCAATAAATGGATTATTATTAAACTGCTTATGAGATTTTGAAGTATTATTTTTTTGATATTTATCATCGTTACGAAGATCAGTATAAAATTTTATTTGATTTAATGTTTGTTTTGACGGGGATTTTTGCATTTTTTTAGTGAACATATGATCATATAATCCAGCATTTACAATAAAAGCTCCTTATTTAGCATTGAGCTAATCTCTAATAGTTGACAATGCAGTTTTTTTATAAAAAACTTGAGGTGCTGAAGGTTACTTATGCTAAATGGTTTTTGGTATTTTATTATCTCTGAGACCCATACTCCAATTTAGATCATCTTAATTGATGTAGCTTTTGACCAAAAAATGTCTAAATTATGTTACGTTTCTCGACATTAAACTTTTCGTCCCTTTTTTCTTTTAGATCGAACCTATTACTTCTTTTTATTTCATAAATTAATTATTATATTTAATTAGTACAAATTTCATTTTTTATAAAATATGATTCATATACTTTTGAAAATGAAAATAGATGTACATCCCTACATTATGCAGTATTAAAACAAAATTTTTATAAAGCTTTATGTTGGTTAATAAGAAAATCTATGATTTTT
>Ga0169931_10005315_pt1 | contig 19666 bp, 16 predicted proteins | sample Kivu_15m_20L_FD_129675 | JGI IMG/M metagenome (GOLD analysis project Ga0169931, IMG submission 129675) | Freshwater microbial communities from Lake Kivu, Western Province, Rwanda to study Microbial Dark Matter (Phase II) - Kivu_15m_20L... | ecosystem: Environmental > Aquatic > Freshwater > Lake... | reverse complement strand
GCCACCGTGCCCCGGCTTCCTTCGTTGCCAACAAGGGGAAAGCCATGGGTAACACCCTTTATGGCGCAACGAAGCTCTCTTCGCCCGCCCTCCGGGTAACAGTCACTTTTGGCTCACTACGCCGAGAGCGGAGCAACCCGGCCTCGTCCGGCCACAAAACATTCGCTTCGGTTTGTGCTCGAGAGTTGAGCGCCTGGGTGCCGCCCGATTTCCGAGGACCGGAAAGGTCCGGTCAGGTCCGCGGGACCATGAAGCCGGTCACTTCGGCCGGGATGGGGGCACCTGGTAGCCGCGGTGCCAGTGGAAATCCCACAGGCGGTCGAGCTTCACGGTCTCCACATGGCCGTCCATGAGGGCGAGGTTGACCGCACCGGCGAGGCGTTCGCCGGCGGCGACTTTGCGCGGGGCCCCGCGGGCGCTGGTGACGCCGTGACGGGCGATGCAGTAGCGGCCGAGCCCGCCGGCCACACCGTCCCCTTCGTAGAGGTTGCGGGCAGGCGCGTCATTGGCTTCGGGCCAGGCGTCCACCCACATGCTGTCGCCAAAGCCCGGTGTCAAGGTGGGCGAGGTGATGCCGGATTCCTTGCCGAAGAACTTCACGTCATCCGCGGCCGAGAGCTTGAGGTCAGTATAAAGCCAGCCGTTGTAACTGTAGCTGCCCTGGAAGCCCCGGTTGCCGTTGGTGCGCCAGATCCAGGTTTCGTTGGCGGTGCCGTAATCGGGATTGGCCGGATTGCGGCTGATCCGCTTCTGAGGTTCGGGGGCGACGGGGCAATAGCGCACCTTGTGGACCTGGGCCTGCGACTGCATGAGTGTGGACATCCAGAGGTCCCTGTTCCCTGGCTGGCTGTAGGAAAGCAGCCTGCCCTGCTCGTTCACATACATGAACAGGGCGAGGCCCATCTGCTTGAGGTTGCTGGTGCACTGGGTCTCCTGGGCCTTGGTCTTGGCGCGGCCGAGGGCGGGCAGGAGCATGCCCGCCAGGATCGCAATGATCGCGATCACCACCAGCAGCTCTATCAGGGTGAAGGCGGCCGGACGGCTGCTGGCGGCGGCTGGAACGGAAAACGAAGTGGGCGAACGCACGGTGAAAGCATGGCGGAGGCGGGCAGAAAAAGCATTCCCGCGTTTCGGGCAACCCTTCAGCTCCGTTGGATCAGCCGCACCGCCTCCAGCCGGAGTCGGGCGTGGGCTAAATGATGGTCGAGTGCCTGTCGTTGCGCGGCCAGTTCGGCGATCTCTTCCGGCCGCACGGACGGATTGACCTCCTGCAACGATTTCAGGCGCGCCAGCTCATGGTCCAACTGCCCGGCCATTTCTTTGCGAGCCTGGGCGATGAAGGTGGGCACATGGCGCTGCACGATCTCCCCGGCCTTTTCCAGCAGCGACGGCAGCAAATCCTCGCGGATCTCCCGACGGCCGACGAGTGCATGGACATCGCCAGGGCGGAGCTGGGTGGCAAGGGTTTCGCGGGGAATCGCCGCACCGGCGTCGCGCCCCTGCTGGTCCACCAGCACGCGCAGCGGGGTCGGCGGCAGGAAGCGGTCCACGTGCAGGGGCGGCGGCGCGATGCTTTCGAGCAGGAAAACCGCCTCAAGGAAAAGGCCCGGGCCCTTGCCGTCGCGGAGCTGACCGAAGCTGCTGTTGCCCGGATCCCCGCCAAGAACGAGGTCCAAAGCGCCCGTCACGAGCGGATGATCCCAGGTCAGGAACTGCACGTCCTCACGGGACAGAGCGCGGGTGCGGTCGCAGGTGACGGTGAGGCCCTCCGTGGGCAGGCCGGGAAAGGAGTCGGCGAACACACCGGCCGAGCCGAGTTGGAAGGTGCGCGGCGCGAGTTCCTCGACGTGGATGCCGAAGTGGTCGAAGACGGCTAGCATGAACTGGTCGAGTGTCGGGTCGGCATCCTGTTGGCGGAGTTCCCCGACGATCTGTGCGGCGACCTGCGGGCGGAAGGAGTTCAGCTCCAGCAGCCGGTCACGGCCCTGTTCGAGGCGCTGGGTGAGTTCGGCGCGGGCGGTCCGGGTTTCGGCGATCAGGGTAGCCAGATCCGCGCGGCCGGCTTCGGCGCGTTCGTGAAACTCATGGGCCAGCTCGCTCAGCCGGTCGCCGAACCGTTCGAGCAGGGCTCGCCCGCCCTGAAGGTTGCGCTCGAAGGAATTCAGGCCCTCGTGATACCAGCGCACGAGCACCTCCTGCGCGCTGCCGACGACGAACGGCAGGTGCAGTTGGATCTCCGAGGTCTGGCCGATGCGGTCCAGGCGTCCGATACGCTGCTCCAGCAGCTCCGGATCGAGCGGCAGGTCGAACATCACGAGGTGGTGCGCGAACTGGAAGTTGCGGCCCTCACTGCCGATCTCGGAACAGATCAGCAGGCGCGCGCCGTCCTCCTCGGCGAACCACGCGGCCTGCCGGTCGCGCTGCACGAGCGTCAGCCCCTCGTGGAAGACGCCCAGCTTCACGTTGATCCAGACCCGCAGGGCCTTTTCCAGTGTCTCGGCCTTGGCCCGGGTGCGGCAGATCACGAGAACCTTGTCTCCCGCCAGCGAACGCAGCAGGGCGACCAGCCAGTGAACCCGGGGATCGGCGGAGAAGTCGGGCTCGAAATGTTCCGCGAGGCTCGCGTCTGCATCCGCCGAAAATTCCTCCGTGAGCCGCTCAAACAGCTCCACGTTGTCGCCGTCCTCGTCGAGGGGAAACAGGCGCGCGACGCGCCTGGGAAAGCCCGTGATCGTGGCCCGGGTGTTGCGAAACATGACGCGGCCGGTGCCGTGCTGATCGAGCAGGGCTTCCAAGAGTTCGGCCCGCACTCCCTCGTCGTCGAGGCGGTCCAACCGCGTGCGCACGGCCGCTTCGGGTTCGGCGAGGATGCCCGCGAGCGTCTTCGCCTCGGCTGCGGTGAACGGCTGCTGACGCTGGATCTGGTCGGCCAAGCGGGCGACCTCGCGGTAACCTTCGGCTTCGGCGATGAACTCCTGGAGATTGAAAAAGCGGTCCGGGTCCAGCAGGCGCAGCCGGGCGAAATGGCTGGCCATGCCGAGCTGTTCGGGTGTGGCGGTGAGCAGCAGCAGGCCCGGCGTGGCGCGGCCGAGCGCCTCGACCACGGCGTATTCGGTGCTGGGCGCTTCCCGCGACCAGCCAAGGTGATGGGCCTCGTCCACGACAAGAATGTCCCAGCCCGCCGCGAGCGCCTGTTGCCGGCGGCGTTCATTGCCGGTGAAAAGACTCAGGCTGGCGAGCACCAGCTGGTCATCGAGAAAAGGGTTGGTCGTGCTGTCGTCGTGGTGAGTTCCGGGCACTGCTCCTGAACTCACAAGGGATGCACCCCTCACCCCATCCCTCTCCCCTCCTATGAGGAGGGGAGAGGGATGGGGTGAGGGGTGGTCTGACGACGCCAAGTTTACTGGTTGAAGTGCTTCCGCTCGCCGACGGCCCTCCTCTCCCCAGCCCTCTCCTCCCGCCGCGGGAGGAGAGGGAGTCTGCGCGCGGTTCGCGGGCGCCGGGTTTGAAACCACCTCACTGGTGCCCTCGATGGCGGCGCAGCGTTCCTCGTCGAAGATGTGGAACCAGAGGTTGAAGCGGCGGAGCAGTTCCACGAACCATTGATGCACGAGCGAATCTGGCACGAGGATCAGCACCCGCTGGGCGCGACCCGTGAGGAGGAGCCGGTGAACGATCAGGCACGCTACAATGGTCTTGCCCAGGCCCACTTCATCGGCGAGCAGCACGCGCGGCAGCAGCCGTCCGGCGACCTCGGCAGCGATGCAGAGCTGGTGCGGGATGAGGTCGATGCGTCCTCCCACGAAGCCCCTCACCCGTGACTTGCGACGGCGATGCTGGTGACGGAGCGCGGCGACCCGGAGTTCGAAGGCCGCGGGTTCGTCCACCTGCCCGACGAACAGGCGCTGCTGAGGCTGGTTGAAACTGATCGTGTCGCTCAGCTCGGTTTCGCAGACCTCGCCGTCGCCGCCGCGATAAAAGAGCAGGGCGCGTCGTTCGGCGACGCCCTCGACCGCGAGCGTCCGCCCGTCGCGGAGCGGCAGGCTGTCCCCCGCATGGAAGCGCACGCGGCGCAGCGGGGCGTTCTCGAGGGAGTATTCGCGGGTTTCCCGGGCGGCGCCAAAGGACACCGCCACCGTGCGGGCGGTGACGTGGCCAATGGAACCCAGGCCCAGCTCGGGCTCGGTTTCGCTGACCCAGCGTTGGCCGGGATGGAACAGGGCGGACATGTCGTTGTTGAAGCGGCAGTGTTCGGATTGGCCACTTCCGCAACAAGCCCGGAGGTGGAGTCCTCGGGAATGGTCCTTGAACGCCCCGGAGTCTCGACCAACGCTTCGCCCATGCGTTCCGCCTTTGTGCCCGCTTTGCTCGCTCTGGCCTTCTCCCTTTCTGCCCAAGAGACCCTCCGACTACAGGATGACAGCGGGTTTCGGGAGTTTGTCATCGCCACCGACGAAGTGCAGCTGTCCGGTCCGGGCATAGACCGCGTCCTTCCGCTTGATCAAAGGGGTTTCGCCCGGGCCGCAGTGCCTGCGGCAGCCGAACTGCAGGTGGTGCTTTATCCGCTGGGGCTTCCGCGCACGGCCGGCAACCGCCGGATCCTCACGCGCAGGGTTTCCGCGGAGCTGCGGCCGGGCGAAAATGCGGTGCGTCTTGCCGGGGCGCTGGGTGCGGCCCGGGTGGAGAACATGCCCTTCAATCCTCTCCTCGTGGTGTTCCACGCGGCCGAATCTTCCGGGCTGGCCCTCGCCGCCCGGCTCCAGCAGCACCCTGGTGTGGTGCGGGCGCAGGTCATCCTGGGTCGACGCCTGACGGGCAAGGCCCAGCCCAATGACCCGCTGTTGCCGCAGCAGTGGACGTTACGCAACACCGGCCAGACCGGTGGCACGCCCGGGGCCGATGCCAACGTGTTGCCGGCGTGGGATGCCGGCCGAAACGGAAGCGGCGTCGTGATTGCGGTGGTGGATGACGGCGTGGAGTCCGACCACCCTGACCTGGCCGCCCAAATCATTTCCGGAGCCGGCTTCGACTACCGCGACAACGATGCGTCCCCGGAGCCCGAAGGTGCCGAAGGCGCCAATGAAAAGGGCGAACCCGCGGCCGACTCTCACGGCACGGCTGTGGCTGGTGTCGCTGCCGCCGGTGGCAACAACGGCATCGGGGTCACCGGGACGGCGTTTGGCGCGAAACTTGTTCCCATTCGCCTGATCGGCGGCAACGCCGGCGACGACCAGGTAGCCAAGGCCATTGCCCACCGGCTGGACCTCGTGCACGTGAGCAACAACTCCTGGGGAGCCGAAGACGATGGCAAATCCCTCTCCGCTCCGGGACCGCTGCTGGCCGCTGGCTTCGAGGCCGGACTCACCCAGGGACGCGGCGGTCGGGGAACGATCTACGTCTGGTCCGCCGGCAATGGCGGCAACGAAGCGGACAACGCCAACAACGACGGTTCGGCCAACCATCCGGGCACCATCGCGGTCGGCGCCCTAACCGATTTGGGCACGCGGGCCGACTACAGCGAGCCCGGTGCCTGCCTCGTCATTTCCGCGCCCTCCGGCAACGATTCCGTCCGCTCGCCCGGCACGTTCACGACCGACCTGCTGGGCGATCGCGGCTACAACCGGCAGGACGTGGCGGCCGATATCGCGGATACCGCCTACACCGGCACCTTCAACGGCACCTCCTCGGCCGCCCCATTGGTCTCCGGAGTGGTGGCGCTGATGCTTCAGGCCAATCCCAACCTTGGCTGGCGTGACGTGCAGGAAGTGTTGATCCGTTCGGCGGCGAAGACCGACGCCGGCCATCCCGGCTGGTTCACCAATTCGGCCGGACTGCGGTTCAATCATGAATTTGGCGCGGGCCGGATTGATGCAGCCGCGGCCGTCCAGCTCGCGTCGGGCTGGAAAAATGTGGGCACCCGCCGGAGTGATGCGGCGGAAAAGCTGACCGATGATCTGCCGCCCATTCCCGACGGCGGCCCTGCCTTTGAGCGCACCCTCAGTCTGACACAAAACCTCCGGGCAGAGCATGTCCTGCTGAGTTTGGAACTCTCCCATCCTGCCCGTGGGGAGCTGTCCATCGACCTGATTTCACCGGCGGGGACCGTCAGTCACCTCTTCCTGCCCCACGCCGATCCCAATGCCAATCTCACCCACCGGTTCAGTTCCGTGTTCCATTGGGGCGAAACCGCCAAAGGCAGTTGGCGACTGCGAATCCGCGATACCAAGGCCGGGAATGCCGGCGCGGTCGCCAGCTACCGGCTCGAGGTCTTCGGGACGGAGCTCCCGGCGGTGAATACGCCGCTGCGGCTTACCGCGCTTGGATTTTCCCCCGCAGGATTCCGCCTGCTCATCTCAGGCAGCGTCGGACAGGCGGTAACGCTCCAACGCTCGACCGACCTGAAGGCTTGGCTCGATGTTGGCAGCGGGGTCCTTGAATCGGCAGAACTGGAATTCACGGACGACGAAGCCCCGGTCAATGGGGGCGTCTACCGGGCGCTCTCCGCGACTCCCTGATGTCGGCTGATTGGCCTGTGTTCTGCCGGCTTGCCGACTGAAGAGCGGAAAGCATTCGACGTGCTGCCGGCTTGGACCGGCTGGGAGGCGAAATCCTCGGAGGCATTATGTCGAGTGCCGACCGGCGCGGACGGGCCAACTTCACTTTGCCTTTCCGGGACCCGGTCGGCAGGTTCGGCTGCGGATGGATTCCTCGAAGAAAGTGCTTTCGGCCGACGCATTTCCCGCGTGGCGCGCGGCGCTCCGGCAGGCCGGCCGCTGGCTGGTGGTGACGAACGGCTGCTTTGACCTGCTGCATGCCGGGCACGTCACCTATCTGGAGGCGGCGCGGTCCCAGGGCGACGCGCTGCTGATTGGTCTCAACGGCGACGACAGCGTCCGCCAGCTCAAGGGGCCGTCGCGGCCGCTGAACTGCGAGACGGACCGGGCGCGAGTGCTTGCCGCGCTGGGCTGCGTCGACGGCGTGCTGGTGTTTCCCGAGAAGCGGGCCACGCGGTTCCTCGCCTTTACCGCCCCGGACATCTACGTGAAGGGCGGCGATTACACGCTGGAGACGCTCGACCAGGACGAACGCCACGCCGTGGAAGGCGCCGGGGGGCGGATCGTGTTCATCCCGTTCGTCGCCGGAAAATCCACGACCGGGCTCGTCGAAAAGATCCTCAAGCTGTAGGCTGCCGCCCTCATGTCAGCTGTTCCTGATGCTCCCAAGCCGGCCGGCGGCGCCGAGTTGCGCGCGCTGAAGTCCCGCGCCCAGCACCTCGATGCAATCCTGAAGGTCGGCAAAGCCGGTCTGACGGACGCCTTCTTCGCGGCGCTCGACCGGGTGCTGATCCAGCACGAGCTGGTGAAGCTGAGGTTCGAGGACTTCAAGGAGCAGAAGAAGGAACTCGTCCCGCAGATTGTCGAACGCTCCGGAGCGCAGCTGGTCCAGCGGGTGGGCAATGTGGCCGTGCTGTTCAAGCGGCGTCCGAAACCCGCCGCGGAGTGACCGCGTTCACCGGAGCGACTTGCGCGCCCACCTATGGACAGCTCCGGACAGCTTCAGGCCCGCCTCGAGCGTTTGGAGGCGCTCTACCGCGTCAGCCAAGTCATCCACTCCACGCTGGACCTCCGGGAATCGCTTCAACTGATCGTCACCGAGGCGGTCCGGCTCATGCGCGCGACCAGTGGCTCCGTGGTGCTGGTGAATCCGACGACCGGCTTTCTCGACATCGAGGCCGCGCACGGCCTGCCGTCCGCCGCCCAGAAGATGAAGCTCCGCGTGGGCGAGGGCATCACCGGCTGGGTGGCCCGGCACGGGCGTCCCGCGCGGGTGGGCCGGGTGGCGGGGGATCCGCGTTACTTTGCCCTGCAGGCCGGCGTGGGCTCGGAACTGGCCGTGCCGCTGCGCGTCGGCGACGAGGTGCGCGGGGTGATCAACGTGGATTCGGATCGCGAGAACGCCTTCTCCGAGGCGGACGAAGAACTGCTCGGCGAACTGGCGACCCTTGCGGCACCGGCGATCCGCAACACCTGGTTGTATGAACAGGCTCGTTCCAAAGCACGACTGCTTGAGTCGCTCGCCAAGGTCGGCCAAATCATCAACTCCCCGCTGGCGCTCGACGACACGCTCCAGGTGATCGCCCGCGAGGCCAAAAAGCTCCTGTCGGCGAAGATGTGTTCGCTGATGATGCTGGATGAGTCCGGCTGGTCGTTGGTGACGCGCGCGAGTGCCGGGGCCGGCAAGGCCTATCTGGCGCGGCCGCCGGTGAACGTGGAGGAGAGCTTCGTGGGCATAGCGCTGCGGCGCCGCAAGGCGATGCAGCTGGAGAACGTCCAGTCCTCGGGCCGCTACCAAAACGTCTCCGTCGCACGGCAGGAGGGGCTGGTCTCATTGCTGACCGTGCCGCTGCTCTTCGGCGAGAAGGCCACCGGCACGCTCAATCTCTACACCGGCGATCCGCACACCTTCTCCGATGAGGAGGTCCGCGTCGCGCTGGCCTACGCTGAACTCTCGGCGCTCGCCCTCGAAAAGGCCCGGCTCTACGAACGCATTGTCTCGGTGGAGGACGAGCTCCGGCAAAGCGAACGGCTGAGCGCGCTGGGCCTGCTCGCCGCGGAGATCGCCCACGAGATACGCAATCCGCTCACGGTGATGAAGATGCTGCACCACTCGCTGAATCTGGAATTCCCTGCCGGCGATCCCAGGCACACCGACGTGCGCATCATGGGGGAGAAGATGGATCACCTCGCCCGGATTGTGGAACGGGTGCTGGATCTCGCGCGCGGTCAGGAGCCGCAGGTGGCCGAAGTGGACGTCAACCGGCTGCTCGCCGACCTGACGCTGCTCACGCGCCACAAGCTCAAGGCCTCCGGCGTGACGCTGGTCCAGAAATTCGCCGCCGACCTGCCCCTGATCCAGGGCGATGCGACGCAACTCGAACAGGTGTTCCTGAACCTGACGCTCAATGCGGCCGAAGCGATGCCGCACGGCGGTTCGCTGACGATCCGTTCCCGTTCCCTGCCGCTGGGCGGCCTGCCCGGGAAGGCCTCGCATGTGCTGATCCGTTTCAGCGACACGGGCGTGGGCATGACCGAGGAGCACCGCCGGCGGGCGTTCACCTCGCTGCTGAGCAGCACGAAGCCCAAGGGCACCGGACTCGGCCTGGCCATCGTGGCCCGCGTGGTGGAGGCGCACCGGGGCCAGGTGCGTGTCTGGTCGCGCCTCGGCAAGGGCACGACGATTTCGGTGATCCTGCCGCTCGCGTAAACGGGCCGGACCGGCACTAGCCGAACCGCTCGATTTGATCAAAAGGGGTTCGCGCCGAACTGACTGGGCGAGGTTCACCGGCGATGGCGCACCAGCTGGCGCGGATCCGGTGGCACCGGCTGAAGTTCAGGGAGCCGTTCAACCCGGAAGTCTTCGCCCAGGCGGAGGCCCGGCAGAAACGCAAGAAGCTCGCCCGCCTCCAGCACTCCGCCGCCGCCCTCGGCCTCACCCTCGTTCCAGCCCAATGACTTCCGCGGGTAGTTTCTCAGGAGTCGGCGTTATTGTTCGAAGTTGATTTGTATGATATGCCAAATCGTTTAAGTGCGGCAGTGGGATTTGCATCTTGGAAGATAAAACTTATGAGCGCGTCAATTGCTTCCAACGGTATGACCGCTTCTGAGAGGACTTGGGCAGCGCGACGATCCAGAACCTCGCCAACCAATTTGCCACTCTTCTGGATAAACTGAAGCGTGAAACGCTCGGAGACGTGGAAACCGATGAAGCTTCCGTCGGACTGTGTGATGCGCCTGACCAAATGTTTGGCATTGGGGAGATCTATCTCAATGTCGGGATCGATAGATGGCACATGCTCCCCGCGAAGGTAGTCGCAATAAAATGTTGGAATTAAATTCATGTTGCTGGATGCGTAGGCGGCCTAACGACCCAAGCTCAGCGACGGCGGCCACGAGGCGCTTCGATTGCAGCGACGCCCTGCCGCCGTTGGCTCTGGCGCCTGGTTGGGTTCCTTTGAAATTTGGCAACGCAACATGACGAGAGCATCTCCTGAAACTGCTCTTCGCTTCCGTGATAGAGAAAAACCTGCTTCATTCCTTCGACATCTTTCCTCGGCAGCCAGCGTCCAACATCTCGACGGATTTCAGCGTGCTGTGGCAGGTGCTCGAAAAACGAAACCGTTACGATCTTGGGCAATTCGTCGGAAGCGTCTTTCCCGCGAGGCAAATCGAGACACCACTTCGCATAATCGTAAATCCTTCGGATCAAATCTTCATTTTTCTGAGTATACGCTTTATGGAGTCGATCAACCAACTCGCTCAGAAAGGAGTATGCGCTCTTCTCAGTTTGAAGGAGCTTCCGCAGCTCGGGAAGCTTATCAAATCCCTCATTGCGCCAGCGTGACATGATCGACTTTGCCCAACAGTTAAGTGGGCCGTAATTGATCGATTCGGTTGTTGATGCCGATTTTCTGGAGCCGCTCCATTTTGTTGTCGAGTAGTGAGTTGCCGAGGCGCGCCCGTTTTCCGGCTCCGCCAACGCCGCAAGCGCCTTACGTCTTGCCGGTCTCCTTGGCCCAGGCGTCCCTGAGCGGGAGGGTGCGGAGGTAGGCGGGCTGGCCGGGCCGGGAGTCCACGGGATCGGGCCAGAAATAGCCGAGGCGCTCGAACTGGTAGCGGTCGCCGGGCGCGGGGTGGGCGAGGGCGGCCTCCAGCTTGGCGGCGACCGTTTCGAGGGACTTCGGGTTCAGCACGGTGCGGTAGTCGCGGCCGTCCTTTTCCGGTTCGGCCTCGGTGAACAGGCGGTCGTAGAGGCGGACCTCGGCCTCCACGGCGTGGGCGGCGCTGACCCAGTGGATGGTGCCTTTGACCTTCTTGCCTGCGTTGGCGCCGCCGGTGCGGGTCTCGAGGTCGGCGGAGCAGCGGAGTTCGGTGACCTGGCCCGCGGCGTCCTTGATGACCTCGTCGCAGCGGATGATGCAGGCGTATTTGAGGCGGACTTCGCCGCCGGGGCGGAGGCGGAAATACTTCGGCGGGGGGACTTCCATGAAGTCGTCCTGCTCGATCCAGAGTTCGCGGGTGAACGGGAGCTTCCGCGTGCCGGCGGCGGGGTCGGTCGGATTGTTGCCGGCCTCAAATTCCAGCGTTTCGCCCGGCGGGATGTTGGTCAGCACGACCTTGAGCGGCCGGAGGACCGCGAGTCGGCGCAGGGCGCGTTGGTTGAGGTCCTCGCGGATGGCGTGTTCGAACACGGCGATGTCGGTGGTGCTGACGAATTTCGTCACGCCGACGCCGATGGCGAAGTTCCGGAGCGCCTCCGCGGGCACGCCACGGCGGCGGATGCCGGAAATCGTGGGCATGCGCGGGTCGTCCCAGCCGGTGACGATGCCCTCGTTGACCAGCGCGATGAGCTTGCGCTTGGAGACGATCAGGTGGGTGGGGATGAGTTTGGCGAACTCGAACTGGTGCGGCAGCGGGCGGGGCAGGCCGAGGGATTCCAGAATCCAGTCGTAGAGCGGGCGGTGCACCTCGAATTCCAGCGTGCACACGGAGTGGGTGATGCCTTCGAGGTAATCGCTCAGGCAGTGGGCGAAGTCATACAGCGGATACAGGCACCAGCGGTCGCCGGTGTGGTGGTGCGCCACGTGGCGGATGCGGTAGATGAGCGGGTCGCGGAGCCAGATGTTGGGCGCGGCCATGTCGATCTTGGCGCGGAGCGAGCGGGCGCCGTCGGGAAATTCCCCGGCCTTCATCCGGGCGAACAGGTTCAGGTTTTCGGCGATGGACCGGTCGCGGAACGGGCTGTTGGTGCCGGGGCGGTCCGGGGTGCCGCGGAACTTGTCGGTGTCCTCCGGCGACAGATCGCAGACGTAGGCGAGACCCTTTTCGATCAGCCGGACCGCATAGGCGTAGATCTGGTCGAAATAGTCGGACGCGTAGAACGGCTCCAGCTCGTCCGCTTGCGGATTGCGGATTGCGGATTGCGGATTGGGCGGAACGACCGCCGGCTGATGGAAGTCGGACTGGCCGTTGACGGCCTGCGTTTCGGGCGTTTTGCCCTTGGGCTTCAGCCCGAGGCAATGGTCGGCCCAGCCGGCGATCAGCCAGTTCACATCCTCAACGATGGATTCGACGTATTCGACGTCCTCCTTGGCGGGATTGGTGTCGTCCATGCGCAGGTTGCACAGGCCGCCGAACTGGCGGGCAATGCCGAAGTTGAGGCAGATCGACTTGGCGTGGCCGATGTGGAGGTAGCCGTTGGGCTCGGGCGGGAAGCGGGTGTGGATGCGCTGGTGGCGTCCGGCCGCAAGGTCGGCGGCCACGATGTCGCGGATGAAATCGCTGGGGGCGGCGGGCGGAGTGGCGGACGGAACGTTGGAATCAGACATAGACGGGCACGAACGCGGCCGGATTGATACGGGGCAGGGCGGGGGAAGTCGAGTGGCGCGGATGTCGCCCGGTGCCGGCGGCGCAACTTTTCATCGTGGCTGCCGGCCGCAGCCAAAGTGCTGCCGGCATCTTGCCGGCAGGAGCCGGCACCAGTGGGCACTTAGTTTTCCTTGGGGGCGACGGATCGGGCCTGAGGTTCTGGCCGTAGGCCACCGCGCCCCGGGTGGGCTTTCGCCCAGAGCCACAGGCCCGATCCGCACACCTTGTCAAAGCCTGTGGCGGTCCGGTGCCGCCGCTGCCGGCAAGATGCCGGCAGCACATTGGTCCGGCCCGTCCGTCCGCCGCGGGCTGAACGTTTTCCCAAGGCTTGCTGGGGGCAACCTCACGAAGGCTAGTCGCGATCGAAAGATGCACCCGGTGTCGGCGGCTGAATCCGGATGGACCTTGGCGCGGGTGCCGTTAGCCTGCGGGCGTGTTCGCGATTGTTCAGCTTTCTTCTTTGCTGGAAGCCTTCACACATCCGGTGGGTCTGCTGTTCGTGGCCTTCCAGATCTGGATGCTGGTGGACGCCCTCCGCCGGCAGGAGACGTGGTGGGCGGTCTGGCTGGGCCTCTCGATCCTCTTTTTCTTCATCATCACTCCGTTGCTCTACTTTTTCCTCGTCTACCGGCAGGAAGGCCCGGCGGGCGGACGGGGACTGCGCGGCTTCGAACTGCCGGGCGCGGGCGAACGTCGCCGGATCAAGGAACTCGAAGGCCGGATTCATCATCTCGATAAGGCGCGGGACCATCTGGACCTCGCGGACATCTTTTTTGCGCAGGGCAAACTCGCCAAGGCGGAGGCCAGCTACCGCGCCTCACTGGAGCGTGATGCCAGCGACCTCGATGCCGTGGCGCACCTCGGTCAGTGCCTGTTACGCCAGAACCGCGCGACTGAGGCCCGACCGATGCTGGAGCAGGTGATCGCGGCCGACCCGAAACACGATTACGGGCACACGCGGATGGCACTTGCGGAAGCGCAAACAGCTTTGGGCGACAAGGACTCCGCCTTTGTTTCCTGGCAACGGGTGCTGGCGAACCACGGCTACGCCCGGGCGAAGGTCCAGTATGCCGAACTGCTGATGGAGCGGGGCGACAAAACCGCGGCGCGGCGGGAACTCGCGGAGGTCATCCAAGACGATCAGCACGCGCCGAAATTCCAACGCCAGCGCGAAAAGGTGTGGGTCAGCCGCGCCAAATCCCTGCTGGGGCGGGTCTGAGGCGTGCGCATGGAAGGCCCCCGGCACCACTATTGGTGGATTCAGAACGGCCGGCAGTTCCTCCGCCGACTGCTCGCGGTGATTGGTTGGGCGCGGCGTTCAGTGCGGCTAGAATTCTACATCTTCGCCGCGGACCATGCGGGTCACGCCGTTTGCGAAGCCCTGATCGAAGCGGCCCGGCGCGGGGTGGAGGTGCGCGTGCTCGTGGATGCGCTGGGCTCGGATGGGTTGCCGCCCGGATTCTGGACGCCCTTGGTCTCCGCCGGCGGGCAGGTGCGAGAGTTCAATCCGGTGGAACTGCGCCGACTTCCGATCCGGGATCACCGGAAACTGGTCGTGATCGACGGGGAACATGCTGGAGTCGGTGGCTTCAACGTCGCCACCGAATACGCCGGCGACGGGGTGACGCAGGGCTGGGCGGACGCCGGTCTCGCCATCACGGGTCCGGTGGCCGCGGTGTTGGCCGGAGAATTTGACCGGATGTGGCGGATCGCGGAGGAACCGCAGCAGTGGTTCGCGCGCATTCGTCGGGGCCAACGGCCACCCGCCATTCCTGTCGCGCCGGACCTGGAGGTGCTGCTGAGCGGCCCAGGGCGCTTTGCCAGCGCATTTCAGCTTCGTCTGCGCGAGGACTTTGCGACGGCGCGGCAAATCCGGATTGCCTCGGCCTACTTCCTGCCGACCCTGCGCCAGCGAAAACTGCTGCGGACGGCCGCCCGGCGCGGCGCATCGGTTCAAATTGTGGTTCCCGGCAGATCCGACGTGGCGCTATCCCAGCGCGCGGCCCGGCATCTTTACGCGGGGTTGCTGCGGGCCGGGGTTGAACTTTTCGAATACGATCCCCAGGTGATGCACACGAAACTCGTCATCACCGACCGGGCGGTCTATGTCGGCTCGTCGAACCTCGATACGCGTTCGCTCCACATCAATTACGAGCTGATGTTGCGCATTTCGGACGGCGAAGTCGTGGCCGGTGGCGCCGCTGTGTTCGACCAGTTGCGGCAGCGTTCACGGCGGATTCTGTGGCCCGAATGGCAGCGGTCCCACTCCTGGCTGAGCCGGTTGCGAGACGGATTCGCGTATTGGGTTTTGGCCCGCGCGGATCCTTACGTAACACGTTGGCTTGCGGCCGCTCCAAGGTGAGGAGTTTGAAGCGGATTTAAAATGTCCGAAACCGGTTTGACACCGTGGGCTTCGTTCCTAATTTGCCCCCAAGCAGACCAATTTAATCCGCTTAGTTTGATGCAAGTCACCCGCGCCAGTGAGTATGCCGTTCTGGGACTGATCGCCCTCTCCCGCCGTCCGCAGGGTGAGGTCGTGATGCTCGATGTGTTGGCCCGCGAGGAAGACGTGCCGGCGAGTTTTCTTGGCAAAATCTTTCAAAGTCTCTCCAAGGCGGGGTTGGTGAAATCGGCCCGCGGTTCCGGCGGTGGCTTTGCGTTGGCGCTGCCGGCGGGAAGAATTTCGGCGCTCGCCGTGATTGAGGCCGTGGAAGGTCCGCTCGCACTCACCCGCTGCCTTGATGAAGATCTCGGCTGCGAGCACGCCGGCGGCTGTGCCCTCTGCGGGCTGTTTTCGTCCGCGCAGGAACGGGTTCGCGAAGTGTTCGCCCAGGCGAACATCGCCGAACTGGCTGGCCGGCACATTCCGGGCGGCGCGGTGCGCAATGCCCGGGAGCGCATACCCATCGTTTTCCGCCGCGACGGCAGCCGGACTCCGGTCGCCAGCGGGACCAACTGACATTCTGAACGTAATCACACAGCATTCATTCGAGCCATGAGCGATACCTACACTCTCTACAATCCGACGGTCATGGAACACTTCATGAATCCGCGAAACATGGGCGACCTCAAGGATGCCGATGGCGTGGGCGAAGTTGGTGCCGCCGCCTGCGGTGACATCATGAAGATCAGTTTGAAAATCAAGGACGGGAAGATCGAGGACGCCCGGTTCAAGACCTTTGGCTGCGGTTCGGCGATTGCCAGCTCCAGCATGGCCACCGAACTGATCAAGGGCCGCACGATCGACGAGGCGCTGAAGTTTTCGAACCAGGAAGTCGTGGATGCGCTCGGCGGATTGCCGCCGGTCAAGATCCATTGCTCGGTGCTGGCTGAGGAAGCCCTTAAGGCCGCGCTGGAGGATTACGTGAAAAAGAACCCGGAGGCGGCAGCCTCGGTGGGCCGGACCGAAGCGGTCGCCGCCTGACCTCCGTTGGATCCAAACTCCCTGGCGCCGCCGCGTAGTGCCGGGCCGCCAGGGAGTTTTCGTTTCCAGTTCCGGGAGCGCTTCCCGGCATTTTCCAGACCTCCACTGCAGAGTCCCTCATGCGCCAAGTCTTTCTCGATCACCAGTCCGCCACGCCGCTTCTGCCCGCCGCCTTCGAGGCGATGCGGCCGTATTTCACCGAGGCGTTTGGCAACCCGTCTTCGCTGCATCATCATGGACTGCGGGTCCGCGACGCACTCAAAAAGGCCCGGCAGCAGATGGCGGCATTGATCCGGGCCGACAGCGAGGAGGAGATTTTCTTCACGTCGGACGGCACTGAGTCGGCCAACCTCGCGATCAAGGGCGTTGCCTACGCCAATGAACGGAAGGGCAAACATCTCGTGATTTCCGCGACCGAGCATCCGAGCGTGATGAATTCGGTCGAGTTCCTGGAGAAGCAGGGCTGGACCTGCACCCGAGTCGGAGTCGATGCCGAGGGGATCATCAACCTCGACGAACTACGGGCCGCGATCACGCCCCAGACCGTGCTGGTGGCCGTCCATCACGTGAACCACGACATCGGGGCCATCCAGCCCATCCGCGAAGTGGGCAGGATCTGTGCGGAGAAGCTGGTCCCGCTCTACGTGGACTGTGAGGCGAGCGCGGGCTGGCTGACCGTGGACGTGAAGGAATTCGGCGCAGCGCTCGTAAGCTTTTCGCCACACCGCTTTTACGGTCCGAAGGGCGTGGGTGTGCTCTACCGCAACAAGAAGGCGCGACTTGTCAGCATCATCCACGGCGGTGTCCAGGAAGGCGGACGCCGGGCCGGAACGGAGAATGTGCCGGCCATTGTGGGCGGCGGAGCGGCGGCCGAAATTGCGGTCGCGGAGCTCGAACCCAGGGCCGCACATGCCGCAGCCCTTCAGCGGCGGCTGTGGGATGGGCTGAAATCGAAGATCAAGTTCATCAAGCTCAACGGTCCCGAGCCGGGCCCGAAGCGCATCGCGACCAACCTGAATCTCTCCACGGAGTTCATTGAGGGGGAAGGACAGTTGCTTATGCTCGACCACATGGGCGTGGCCGTGGCGAGCGGATCAAGCTGTGTGAGCAAGTCGCTGAAGATTTCCCACGTGCTCGGAGCCATCGGCCTCGACCACGCGCTGGCGCAGGGCAACATCATCATGACTCTCGGCAAGGATAACTCGGCCGAGGATGTGGACTACACCGTGGAGGCGTTCGCGAAGATCGTCACCAAGCTGCGCGGCATGTCGCCGATGTGGGACGAGTTTGAGCGCGGCCTCATTGATTCGGTGATCGCGCCGACTGGTCGGGGAAAATCATTTTCGCAGCACGCTGCCGAAGTCTCGGGCAAACCGGCCCACGGCTGACCGCCCGTCATCTCCGGATGGTAATCCGACAAAAAATGTGGATGGCACTTGTAGTTTCCCGAACCATGTTCCCGTGGTCGCACACAACTTCATCATGAAAGTCAAATTCATCACCCTGTCGGCCGCCGCGGTTGCGACGCTGACTTCACTGCAAACCCGGGCCGCAGACGCAGGCTCACTGCGCAAGCAGGTGCTGGAAGTGATTGCACCGCTGCCGGAACGAATGCCGGGCGCGGAGAAGGACACCAAGGAACAGGTCGCGCTCGGCAAGAAGCTGTTCTTTGAGAAACGGCTTTCGAAGAACGAATCCCAGTCATGCAATTCCTGCCACGCCGTGGACAAGGGGCGCGGCGGCGTGGACAACGAACCGACGTCGCTCGGTGCGTTTGGCAAAAGGGGTGGTCGTAACTCGCCGACTGTGCTGAATGCGGGTTTCCACCTTGCGCAGTTCTGGGACGGCCGGGCCGAAACGCTGGCCGATCAGGCCAAGGGGCCGGTGCTCAATCCGATCGAAATGGCGATGCCGAACCAGGCCGAAGTGATCGCCCGCCTCACCGCCGACAAGGGCTACGTGAAGGCCTTCGGCAAGGCGTTTCCGGGTGAGGCGGCCCCGGTGAGCTACGACAACATGGCCAAGGCCATCGCGGCGTTTGAGCGCACCCTCGTTACCCGTGACCGCTTCGACGATTTCCTCAAGGGTCAGGATTCGGCGCTGACCGCGGCCGAGCAGCAGGGCTTGCACGAGTTTCTGACCGCCGGCTGCACCACCTGTCACAACGGCCCGCTGCTGGGCGGCAACGGTTATCGCAAGATCGGCATCTTGGAGCCATATTCCAACACCTCGGACAAGGGCCGCATCGAGGTCACCAAGGATGAGGCGGACGAGTATGTCTTCAAGGTCCCCAGCCTGCGCAACATTGCGCTGACCGCGCCGTATTTCCACGACGGCAAGCACGCCAAGCTTCCGGATACCATCCGGGAGATGGCGAAGCTCCAACTGGGCAAACAGCTCACCGATGAGCAGGCCAATTCCATTGCCACGTTCCTCGGCTCGCTCAGCGACAAGGGCCGCAAGGCTCCGAAGACCGCGGCGGCAGGCGGTTCCTCGGCCGGACAGCCCTGATGTCTGAAGGCTTTTCGGGGCCCGTATCGTCCTGATGCGGGCCCCTTTTGCTGGCGCCTGCGGCGCGTCTGCGGTTTGCCGAGCGCCTGGTTGCCGAATAACCTCACCGACCCGTTCAACGCCGTTTCAACGTTCATGACACAGGAAGCCGTCCTCGCCGTCCTTCGCCTCGTCAAATACCCCGGTTACAGCCGGGACATCGTGTCATTCGGCCTGGTAAAGGAGGTTCAGATCGATGGTGATGCCGTGGGCGTCCTGATCGAGTTGACCACGCCCAATCCGGAGATCGGCGAGAAGATCGCGGACGCGGCCCGGCTGACGTTGCGGGAAAAGTTTCCCAGCCTGAAAGACGCCCATGTGCAGGTGCGGGTGCCAACCGCCCAGCAGGCGGCGGCCGCCGCTCCGGGAATGGCCGCGCGCAACCAAGTTCCGGGTTTGGCCCGGATCGTCGCCGTCGCTTCCGGCAAGGGCGGCGTCGGAAAATCCACCTGCTCGGTGAACCTGGCGTGCGCCCTGGTGAAGCTCGGGGCCAAAGTCGGCCTGCTCGACTGCGACATTTACGGCCCCAGCATTCCGTTGATGATGGGCCAGCGTGATCGTCCGCAGGTCACTGGGGACGAAAAGCTGGTTCCTCCGGTAGCGCATGGCGTGAAGGTGATGTCCATGGGGCTGCTGGTGCAGGACGACCAACCCGTCATCTGGCGCGGCCCGATGATCCAGAAGACCATCCAGCAGTTCGTGCATCAGGTGGACTGGGGCACGCTGGACTATCTGATCGTGGACTTGCCCCCGGGCACTGGGGACGCACAACTCTCGCTCTGCCAGACCGTGCCGCTCGATGGCGGCGTCATTGTTACCACGCCACAGGAAGCATCCATCGGCGTCGTCCGCAAGGGCATCGCCATGTTCGAGAAAGTGAACGTCCCGATCCTTGGGATCGTGGAGAACATGAGTTACTTCATCGCGCCGGACGGTTCCCGGGTGGAGATTTTCGGCCACGGCGGCGGTTGCATCGAGGCCGGGCGCCGCGGAGTCCCGTTCCTCGGCGAAGTGCCGATCTACACGGCAATCCGCGAAGGTGGTGACGCGGGCGTGCCCGTGGTTGCCGGTGCTCCTGAAAGTGCCCCGGCCGAGGCATTCCTCGCTGCGGCCCGGCGTCTGCGCGAACGGTTGGGCTGAAATGGGCGTAGTGAGCCAAAAGTGACTGTTACCCGGAGGGCGGGCGAAGAGAGCTTCGTTGCGCCATAAAGGGTGTTACCCATGGCTTTCCCCTTGTTGGCAACGAAGGAAGCCGGGGCACGGTGGC
>Ga0169931_10005314_pt1 | contig 19667 bp, 16 predicted proteins | sample Kivu_15m_20L_FD_129675 | JGI IMG/M metagenome (GOLD analysis project Ga0169931, IMG submission 129675) | Freshwater microbial communities from Lake Kivu, Western Province, Rwanda to study Microbial Dark Matter (Phase II) - Kivu_15m_20L... | ecosystem: Environmental > Aquatic > Freshwater > Lake... | reverse complement strand
GCGTTCTACAACCGCGTCCGAAGGCACTCGGCTCTGGGGTACGTCGCCCCGGACGAGTACGAGCGGGCGTACAACCAAACCCACCGCTAAACGTTGTCCACTTTTCGTGGGGAACTCCACTCAACAGGCCCGCGTACCGACTCCCACAACCAACAACTGCGTAACTCCTATGAATCTCACGTCGATTCAGGGCAACATCCTGAAGGGACACGGGCGCGACCACCTCGCGCTGGTGTTCGTACAGTTCGGCGGCGACCCCGCGAAGACGCGCGCGTGGCTCTCGGCGCTCGTCACGCCGCCGGCGGTGCCGGACCCGAACGCGCTGGTCGTTACCACGCACGCGGAGCAAATGGCGCAGCGCGCCGCTTACCTGAGCGCCGGCACGCAGTCGCTGTTCGTGAACCTGTTCCTCACCAAGAGCGCGTACACGAAGTTGGGGGCGACACCGCCGAGTGACCCGCGGTTCCAAGCCGGTGCGAAGGCCGCGGCCGGGCTTCTCAAAGACCCGCCGGTGCCGCAGTGGGAAGCGCCGTTCCAAAGCGACATCGACGCGCTGCTGCTCCTCGCCAACGATCACCAACAGCACTTGGCCGCTTCGATCGCCGCCGCGAGCGCGGCCGTCGCGACGGCCGGCGGCACCGTGCTGTTCGTACAACACGGCGACGCGGTGCGCAACGACGACAACAACCACGTCGAACACTTCGGCTACGTGGACGGGCGCAGTCAGCCGATCTTCCTCGCCGAAGACCTGCTCAATGAGGCCCGCGACGGCGACGGCATCGACTCGTGGAACCCCGGTCAGGACGCGTTCAACGTGGTGTTGGTGTCAGACGCGCTCGCGGCCGACCCGAAGGCGTTCGGCAGCTACTTCGTGTTCCGCAAACTGGAACAGAACGTGCGCCTGTTCAAGGAAACCGAAGGTGCCCTCGCCGGCTCGCTGGGGCTGAGCGGCGCGGCAGCCGAGCGCGCCGGCGCGATGGCGGTGGGCCGCTTCGAGGACGGCACGCCCGTGCTCCTGCGCCCGCACGACGGGCTGAACGACCCGGTGGCGAACGACTTCACTTACAAGCGCGACCCGGCCGGCTCGCGGTGCCCGTTCCACGCGCACACCCGCAAGATGAACCCGCGCGACGGCAGCGAGCAACCGCACCTCATCGCGCGCCGCGGCATCCCGTTCGGGCACCGGAACGCGGACCTGAGCGACCGGCCCGAAGCCGGCGTCGGGTTGCTGTTCATGTGCTTCCAACAGGACTTGGCGCGCCAGTTCGAGTTCCTGCAAACGCTGTGGGCGAACAACGAATCGTTCCCGGCACCGGGTACCGGCGCGGACCCGGTGATCGGGCAGACCGGGGGCGTGCCGCCGCAACCGCAGTCGTGGCCCACCGAATACGGCAACGACGCCCCGACCGCGCGCCGCAAGTTCGACTTCGTCGGCTTCGTCACCATGAAGGGCGGCGAATACTTCTTCTGCCCCAGCGTCACGGGCATCAAGAAGCTGTGAGGCAACGCGCCGGACGAGCCGCGCTCAGAAGTCGATGTTCAGCGCCAAGCCGTCGGCGACGGTCGCGGTGAACGGGTACACGCTCATGCTCACGCCTTGGCTCACCGCGTGAACGGAGCCGTCCGCGAACAGGAAGTTCACGCCGTTGACGTGCGGCGACGAGAAGTCTTCGGCCACGCCCGCGTCCGCGCTCGGCGGGTGCTGCCGGCAGGCGTGCCCCAACACCTTCGCGGCGGCGATGTTCGTCGGCACCCCGCCGTAGTTCGCGACATCGTTCGCGCTGCGCCACGCCGAACCGGGTACCGCGCCCACCCACGTCGCCACCGTGTTCTTCGCGTTCTTCTCACCCACCGCGATGGTGTTGCTCAGGCCGTCCCGCACGTCCGCGATCCGCGTGCGGCTGTTGCGGTAGAACATCCCGCGCCCGCTGATGCCGTCAATCACGAGGTGGTTCGTCAGCACCGCCGGCGACTCGTTCAGGAACGGCGTGTTGCCGTAGCACGCCACATAGTTCGAGCGCGCGAGCGGCGTCGTCAGACCGCCGGTGTTGGTCAATTCGGCGAGCGCAATCGGGTCTTGTCGCGGGTCCGACGGGCACCGCAGAAACGGTACCGCGGCCTGCCGCGCCGCGTCGTGCCGGCTCGCGGTGATCGGTTGTGCCGTGTCGATGGTGCGGAACAGGTTGTCCTGTTCGAGGTCCGGGAGCAGGAACGCGGCCCAACCCCACCCGGTGCCGCTGTCGGTGAGTTGCGAAGTGCTCGTGTAGCCGGGTGGGAAGTGCCCGACGCGGTCGTGATGGTTGTGCAGCGCGAGGCCGATCTGCTTGAGGTTGTTCTTGCACTTCAGCCGTGCCGCGGCCTCGCGCACCTTCTGCACCGCGGGCAGCAGCAGGCCGATCAGAATGGCGATGATCGCGATGACAACGAGCAGTTCGATCAGCGTGAACCCGCGATTCCGTTGGGTGTTCATGTTGAAGCTCTCTATCTAGTCGCGGCGAAGTCTTGATTTAGTCTAAGCTAATGCAATGATTCGTCAACGCAAATCTAGTGTAAAAAACGTGCGCCGCACTTTCGCGCCGTGGTGCTACAGTGAGTGAGGCTCGGTGCGGGCGTTTGGGTTTGGTCACTCACCACCGGCCACTAACCACTAACCACTCTTCTTGCGGATGCGAACCGAAGCGGAAGCGTTCTTGCAGCGCATCCGGGCGTACCCGGACGACGACGCACAGCGGCTCATCTTCGCCGACTGGCTCGACGAAGAGGGCGACCCGCGGGGCCGGTTCGTGCGCGTGCAACTCGCGCTCGCGGCGCTGCCCGCCCACGCGCCGGAAGCGCGCCGGTGGCAGGTGGAAGAAAGCGCGCTCTTGAGCGCGCACCGGGCCGAGTGGGAAGCGCCGTTCCGCGGCCTCGCGACCGGGTGCGTGTTCCGCCGCGGGTTCGTGGACGAAGCGAAAGTGGAAGCGCGCGTGCTGCTGCGGCACGGGGCCGACCTGTTCGCCGCCGGGCCGCTGCGGCACCTGCACCTGCTCGACGTGGCCGATTCGCTCCCCGCGGTGCTCCGGTCGCCGTACATGGGGCGGCTCGCGGCGCTCACCGTTCACGCGCAGCACGTGGGCGAGCCGCTCGCCCGCGCGCTGGCGCAGTCCGACGCGCTCGCCGGGTTAAAGCGGCTCGCGGTCACGCGCAACCGGCTCGGCGACGGCGCGGCGGAACAGTTCGCGCGGGCGCCGCACCTCGCGGGGCTCGAAGAGCTGAACTTGGCCGAAAACGAGATCGGCGAGACCGGCGCGCGGGCGCTGGCCGCCGCCCCCAATTGGGCCAAACTGGCGCGGCTCGAGTTGCGCGACAACCGGCTCGGTGCGGCCGGAGCGGAAGCGCTCGCGGGGTCGGAGCGGTTGCCCGCGCTGGTGCACCTCGGCCTCGCGGGGAACGACGCGGGGCAGGCCCGCGTGCACTCGCTGGCGCGCGCGACCGACGCGCTCCGGGTGCCGAGTTTGGACCTGTGCGGGAACGGGTTGAACGCGCTCGCGGCGCGCGCGCTCTTCGGCCGCCCGCCGAACGGCGACGCGAGCGCCGTTCGCTTGGCGGAACTCGATTTGAGCTTCAACCCGTTGGGCGACGCGGGCGCGGCGGCGGTGGCGAGTTGCGCCCCGCTGGCGAACCTGCGCGTGTTGCGGTTGGCGAACTGCGGCATCGGCGACGAGGGCGTGCGCGCGCTGGCCGCGGCGCCGCACTTCGACCGTACCGAGGAACTGGACTTGGAGAACAACCCGGTGAGCGACGCCGGCTTCCGCGCCTTCCGCGACACCGCCGGCTGGCGCGGCCTGCGGCACCTGATCCCGCCGCGCGTCGGCCTTTCCGCCCACCTGCGCGCCGCTCTGGATGAGCGGTTCAACCGTCGCCGCGTGAGTTGAGAGTTGAGAGCTGAACTGCGCATCGTGTGCGAGTGCGAAGGCTCGGAACTCTCAACACTCAACACTCGACTCTCAACTCACTCACCACTTCGCGACTTCCGCCGCAACCGACGGCCGGCGGGTGCCGACGGTCGGCAGGTCCGGGGCGGGGCCGGGGTTCAGCACGCGGGCGCGCACCACGAGCACGCGCTGGCGCGGGCCGGCCTCCGATTCGGCCGCGAACAGCGCCGCACCGAGTGTGTCCGGCTGTTCCGCGAACCAACCGACGATCAGGAAATCGCCGGGGCCGAGTTTCGCGTCGAACGCGAGCTTGGTGTACCGCTCGACGGGCAACTCTTCGGCCGTGACGAACCCGGTGGCGTCGTCGGTCGGGCGGAACCGCAGTTTGCGGTCGCCGTACTGCACTTCCGGGTGACAGCCGATGGTCACGCTCCCGTCGCGGGCGCGCTCGGGGCGCACCCGCACGCCGAACCGCGCGCGCGCGAGTTCCACCGGCGCGCGGGCCGCGGCGAGGTCCGGGAGCAATTCGAACTTGCACTTCTCGATGGTGGAACTGGTGGGAATGACGTCGTCGGTCCGCTGGCCGAAGGTGGACGCCTTCGCGCCGAGGGTGTCGGCTTCGGAGTCGAGCAACTTGCGGAACTTGTCGGGTACGTTGCCGCGGAGCACGGCGGCGCGCAGCCCGTTCTCGGCGCGGAGCGCGGCCCCTTCGGCGGTTCCCACGGGCACCGCGCCGGCCCACAGGTCGCGGTCCAAGAACGCGTCGCCGATGGGCCGGTCGAGCAGAACCGATTCGAGGTAGATGCCGTTCGTGCCGACGACCGGGTCGAGCGCGCGGAGCGCCGCGGCCGACGCCGGCGCGCGCTCCGGCGGCGTGACGCACCCGCAGGCGCACGCCGCGCACCCGGCGATCAGCAACAGCGCCCGCATCGGCCCCCGCGCCACAAACAGAGTGTTCTGTGAGTGCGATCCGCATACCCGCGGGCGCGGCGGCTGTCAAGAACGCACCGCGAGGCCTTCCGCGTGCGCAGGGCCATTCCTTGTTTCACACTGCGTCCGGTGAGTGAGAGCAACCCGGCCGGCTCACGCCGGCGGTTCGACCGAACAAGCGCTGGCGTCGTCGAACCGCCGGCGTGAGCCGGCCGGGTGAACTGCCGACCCAACGCGAAACAAGGAATGGCCCTGTCCGCGCTTACGGGCGGAACGGGCGCGGGAACAGGCGGCGGCGCGGCGGCTGTTGCGCCGGCATCACCGCGGGGGCCGGTTCCGCCGCGGGCTTCGCGGTCGCCAGTTCGTTGAGCTTGTTCGCCAGCGCGGCGGCTTTCTCCAAATCCGCCTGCGCCCCCTTCTGGAAAGTGGCCGTCGTCTCCGGGTCCGGGATCAGCACCGCGCCCGACAGCGACACGCCCGCGAACAGCCCGCGGCTCCGCGAGTACGAGTAGATTTCCGCTTCGAGCTTCGCGTCCGTGCCGGCCATCGCGGCGCGCCCCACCGGCCCGGCCGCGATGGAGGCGTCGGCCCCGAGCGTCAGCTTCTCCTTGCCCGCCAGAATGCGCTCGAGGCTCTTCGCGGAGCGGAACACGAGCACCACGTCGGTCGATTCGACGCCGGCTTGGAACCCGACGCTCGCGCCGCCGAGGTCGAGGAACACCGGCGCGCCCCAGTTGCCGTTCGCGTCGCGCGCGAGCGCGACGCCGTGCCCGCCGCGCCCCGCGACGACCAACCCGGCTTTGATGACCCGCGGCACTATCACCACGCCCTTCGCGTCGGCGATCATCGCCGGCGGGATGCCCTTCAGCGGAATCGCTTCCAGTTCCTTGAGCACGTCGGTCGCGTTTTCGAGCGTGCGCGCCGGTGGCGGGGCCGCTTGCGCCGAAGAGACGAACAGGGCCAGCACCGAGGCGGCAGCGAGTACGCGTGTCATGGGTTTTTCTCCGTGTTGCGAAACGGACGGCACACGGATACCAACTTGCAACTCGCGGGCCAAGATTGACTTGGAAATGGGCACCCCGGGTGCTCTGCGGTGCGAATGCGCGGGTTGCGCGGCGCGGGAAATGGGGCGACTCCGATCGCACGCGCTCGGAGTCGTTGGAGTGAGCGCGCCGGTGACTCGCGCGCTCAACAACCGGCACGCTCACGCGTGCCGCTCGCCGTTGGTCACTTCGTGAAGCGGTAGATGCCCTTGCCGGTGTTGCTCACCGTCAGGAAGTACAGCTCGCCCGCTTCGTCTTCGCCGAACGAGAGCACCGGTTTCGCCGGGTCCGGGATCGGGCGGTTCGCCGTTACGCGGCCCGCCTGAGTGTCGTACTTCAGCGCCCAAATCTTGCTCGTCACGTAGTCCGCGTACACGTAGTGCCCGGTCATCTCCGGGAACTGCTTGCCGCGGTACACGGTGCCCCCCGTGATCGACTTGCCCACGTCGTGGTGGTACTCCCAAATCGGGTCGATGAGTTCCTTCTTCTCACCGACGCCCTTCGCGCCGAACGGGTGCAGGCTCTCGCGCACGTTCCAGCCGTAGTTGCCGCCCTTCTCGATGATGTTGATCTCTTCGTAGAGGTTCTGGCCCACGTCCGCGGCCCACAGCTTCCCGGTCTCGCGGTCGAAGCTCATGCGCCACACGTTGCGGATGCCGTACGCCCAGATTTCCGGCTTCGCGTTCGCCTTACCCACGAACGGGTTGTCCTTCGGCACCGCGTAGGCTTTGCCCTCGTCCTTCTTGTCCACATCGAGGCGCAGAATCTTGCCGTAGAGCGTGTTCAGGTTCTGGCCGTTTTCTTCCGGGTCGCCGCCGCGGCCGCCGTCGCCGTGGATGACGTACAGGAAGCCGTCCGGCCCGAACGTGATGGTCCCGCCGTCGTGGTTCCAGAACAGTTTGCGCTCGTAGCGGATGATTTGCTCTTCGCTCGCCGGGTCGAGCTTCGTCGGGTCGGTCTTGCTGAGCCGGAACCGCGACACCACGTTGACGCGGTCTTCTTTCTTGGGCGTGTAGAAGACGAACACTTCACCCGTCGTCTTGAACTTCGGGTGGAACGCGACGCCGAGCAGTCCTTCTTCGTTCGTGTTGTCGTTGTACTTTACGCGGTCGCGGATATCGAGGAACAGCTTGGTCGCGGTCGCCTTCTGATCGTTGGCGAAGGTGTGGATGGTGCCCTGCTGAATCGCGACGAACACGCGGTTGCTACCGTCCCCGGCGTGCGTGAGCACGATGGGGCGCAACGGCACCACTTTGCCGCCGCTGCCTTCGGGATCCCACCCGTCCCACTTCAGATCGGGGAACGCGACCTCGGTCTTCAGCGGCAGCGGCTTGTCGTCCACTTCGAAGCCGGGCACGACCGCGGGAATCGCGGTGAGCGTCCCGCCCTTCATATCGGGCACAAGCAGGTTCTTGCCGGTCGCGTCCAAGCAGGTGTCAGCCGCGGACTTGAAGCCTTCGGCGACGAGCACCGGCTTCGCGCCGGGGCGGGCGATCCCGAACACTTTGCCGGTTTTCCAACTCGAAATGAACAGCCGGCCCCAATGGTCCCACGTGAGGCCGTCGGCCCCGTCCATGCCTTCGGCGATCTTCTCGGCCTTCCCGTCGGCGATGTTTACGCGGTACAGGTTGCCCGCGCCGAAGTCGGCGAGGAGCAGCTTGAAGCTGCCTTCCATCGCGAGGCCGTTGGGCGTGTGCAGCCCGGGAATCGTCTTCGCGTCGGCGATCAGATCGACCTTCGGCGCGCCCATCGGAGCCGGGCCTTTGCCCTTCGGCGGCGGGGGCATGGTGATGCGGAACACCGCGCCGCCCGCGCCCTTGCGGTCGCCGGAATCGGAGACGTAAATCGTGCCGATGGCGGGCGTGCTCTCGGTGTCGATGACGATGTCGTTGAGGAACTGCGGCGGCACCGGGAACTTCGCGGCGTCCACGAGCGTTTCCACTTTCCCGTTGTTGCGCGCGATGCGGAGCACCTTTGTCTTGTCGGTGACGAACAGGAAATTGTTCAGCACCGCGACGCCCTTCGGGTCGTCCAACCCGGAGGCGAGTGTGGTGGCTTTGCCGCCCTCGATGACCGCGACGGAACCGTCGCCGTCTTTCCCGGCTTCGCCGATGATCGAGACGTAGATTTTGCCGTCGGGGGCGACCGCGACCGACTCCGGGTTCACGAGATCGCTGACGATCGGTTTGGGCAGGTCGGCGGCGCTCGCGGGCGCGGCGCAGAGCGCGAGCGCGAGCGTGAAGAGGCGCGTCATTGCTCGGGGTTCCTCAGTAAGGAAGGGGCCGAGATAGTGTGACGCCGCGCGCGAGCCGGGGCAAGGGGCCGCGCGCGACTTACTCGCCGCGCCGGCGCGCGCGCACCTCGGCGGCTTCCTCCGCGTCGATCATTTCCTGAATGATTTCGTGATTCACGGCCAGATTCACTTCGCAATCCGGGCGCGCCTCAATGAGCTGGTCGAGCGCGGCATCGCTGAAGGTGCCGTAGATGATTTTGCCCACGATCCCGAACTTGCGGAGCAAGCGCACCTTGAACGACGCCGGCCGGCACAAGCCGACCGTTTTGAGCGCGGGCATCGCGCGCAGTGCGTCCAACCCGCGGGCCGTGATTCGCCAACAGTATTGCAGGCCCACGAACTTCAGGCTCGGCAGGTCCGCGAGCGCCGCGACGCCGCGGTCGGTCACGTTCGTGCATTCGTCGAGGTAGAGGTCTTCGAGCGCCCGCAGTTCGCGCAGGTGACTCAATCCGACGTCCCCGATCTGCGTGTGATCGAGCCACAACTCGCGCAGTTCGGGCATACCGGCGAGTTTCGCCAACCCGCGGTCGGTCACGTCGGCTGTACTGAGCTTCAGCACGCGCAGCGCGGAGAGTTTGCGCACCGTGTCGAGGCCCGCGTCGGCAACGTACGACGACGCGAACTCGCGGAGCCACGGCAGGCGCAGCAGGTGCCGGAAGCCGCGCTGGGTCATCGCGCTCGAACTGAGCACCACGCGATCCACGGCCGGCACGGATTGGAGCGCCTCGCCCGCTTGCGCCAAATCGTCGTCGGTGCCGTCGGGCCGAATCATCAGTTCGTAACTGACACCCGGGTCGAAGCGCACCGTTCCCGGCGTCTCTTGTGGTTCGTAGCCCGCGGTGTTCGGGTCGTCCGTTTGGCCGAAAATCACCGTCGAACCGGGAACGTAGACTTCCATGCGCGGGCCCGCTTGGGAAGGGTGCAAAGGTGCCGAGAGTGTACGGCGCGCCGCGGGCGCGGCCACGCGGTCACAGCTTCACGCGCTTCCCGAACTTCGACTTGAGAGCGGCTTGTGCGCCCGCGCTGATGTGCGCGTTGCCGCGCAGGTCGAGGAGTTGCAGCCCGGCCAAGTGCGGGGACCGGGTCAGTTCGTGCGCGCCCGCGCTCCCGATCGCGTTGGAGCCGAGCCACAGCTCTGTGAGGTGCGGGAAGCGGCCGTCGGCGATAGCCCCCGCGACACCGTCGTCGGCCCCGTTCCCGTGCAGGTCCAGCACTTTGAGGTTCTGCAGGTGCGGAGACGCGAGCAGCGCGCGCAGGTGCGGGGCCGTGGCGCGTGCGCTCACCATCCGCAGTGCCCGTAAGCGCTCCAGTTCGGGGCAATCGGCGAGCGCAAGCCCGCCGACCAATCGCCGAAGCCGCAAGATGTGAACGCCCGGCACCGCGAAAATCTCGGCCGCGTGTACCACGACCGGGCGCTCGTCGTTCGCTTGAACTTCTTCGATCAGTCCGCGGTTGAAGTCGCCCCACTCGATGCCGGGCACCCGCGGCAGTTGGTCCTTCCACTGGCGCGTCCAGCCCTTCATGTACGCGACGTTCTTGCGCACAAGTTGGAACTGCTCTTCGCGGGTGAGCCCCGGTTGCGCGAGGTGCACCTGCGTGCGCACGAAGTCGGCGCGTTCGGGCTCGCCGTTCTCTTCGAGCCAGTCGGCGTACATGAGCCGCGGCGTGTCCTCTTCGGGCCGCGCGGCGATGGCGTGTAACAGGGCGTCGCGGTCGCTCATCGCGCCCTCTTCGGCATGAACCGCTTGCGGAACCGGTTGAACAGCGCACGATTGCCTTCCGTGTCGGTGAAGCTCGCGGCGAAGACGGTCAGGCCTTTGAGGTGCGGGCTGGCGAGCATCGCTTCGGCCGCTTCGGGCGTCACCGGCAGGTCGTAGACGCGCGTGAGGTTACGCACCCACGGTTCGGCCCACGCAGTTTCGATCGTGCTATTGGTCACGAGTAGTTCGCGCACCGGCGTGAGCGCGGCGAGCGCCGCTCCGTGGTCGTCGATGAGCACACCGGGCAAGCGGAAGTATTCGACGAACCCGCGGCGGAACACCCACCCGCCCCACTGCCCCTGCTTCAGCCCCAGCACGCGCGCGAGCGGCACGACCCATTGCGTGTCGTGCGCGCGGAGCAGTTCGCTCTGGCGAATTTCGAGGGCGCGGCGGCGCTCCGGCGACGGCCCGCCGCGCGCCAGTTCGATCTGCACGCGCACGAACTCGGCCCGCGGCGCGTCGTCGTGCTCGTCGAGCCAGTCGGCGAGCGCGAGGCGCAGCGTGTCGCTGTCCGGTTCGGCGAGGAGCGCTTTGAGGAACGGGTTGTCGGGCGTCATGGCGAACGGACCCCGAAAGAACCAACCGGGTTCGTGTCAATCAGCCCAGAACCGCGCGGTCGCCGGGCACCGGCACCGCGACGTCGTCGAAGCCCATCTCGCGCAGCGAATCGGCGAGCGCTTCCGCTTGTTCCGACTCGCCGTGAATCAGCCGCACCTTCCCCACCTTGCCCACTAGCGGCGCGAGGTACGCCGCGAAGTCGGTCTTGTCCGCGTGGCCGCTGAAGCCGTCCAAGTGCAGCACCTCGATCCACTTGTTCCACTCGCGACCGAGGAACCGCACGGTCGGCTTCGGTTCCAGCAACTTGCGCCCGACGGTGCCCGGCGCTTGGTAGCTCACGAGGATGATGGTACACCGCGGGTCGTCGATCAGTTGCTTCAGGTGCCCCTGAATGCGGCCCGCGTCGCACATCCCGCTCGACGCGATGATGACCGCCGGGCCGCGGCGCGTGGCGAGCAGCGTGCTCTCCTCGAAGTCGCGGACGTAGCTCACGCCGTCGCCGCCGAGCAACCCGTGCCCGTCGCGGAGGTCGCGGGCCACGTCGTCGGAAAGCGCGTTCGGGTGCGACCGGTACACGCCCGCGACTTCCGACGCGAGCGGCGAATCCACGAACACCGGGATGCGCGGCAACTTCCCCTCGCGCAGCCCCTGTTGCAGAACGTGAATGATGAGCTGCGTGCGGCCGAGGCTGAACGCGGGGATCAGCACCTTCCCGCCGCGCTCCGCGGTGTCGCGCACCGCCGCGTACAGCTTCTCGACAGTCTCCGTGAACGACCGGTGTACGCGGTTCCCGTAGGTGCTTTCGCACACGAGCACGTCCGCCGGCGGAATCGCCCCGGTAGGCTTCAGGATCGGCAGCCCGCGACGGCCCATGTCGCCGCTGAACGTGAGCGTGCGGTCGCGGTCCGGAGCGGCGGCGATCACGTGAACCATCGCGGAGCCGAGGACGTGTCCGGCTTCGATGAACCGGAACCGCACGCCCTTCGCGGCGTCGTGGTCGCGGTTGTACGGCACGCTTACCAGCCGCGCGAAGACTTTCTCCACGTCCACCGCGGTGTACAGCGGCTGCACCCACGGCTCCGCGTAGCCGCGCGCGATGTTCAGGTGCGCCGCGTCCTCTTCCTGAATCTTCGCGCTGTCCGCGAGCATGACGCGCAGGAGGTCGCGCGTCGGTGGGGTGCAGTAGATAGGGCCGTCGAACCCGTGGCGGAGCAGGGTGGGCAGGTTCCCGCAGTGGTCGATGTGCGCGTGCGAGACGATGACCGCGTCGATTTGGTGCGGGTGGAACGGGAAGTGCGCGTTCCGCAACCGGGCCTCTTCGCGCCGCCCTTGGTGCAGGCCGCAGTCGAGAAGCACCTTGGAATTGCCGCATTCGAGCAGGTGCATGGAGCCGGTCACGCCGCCGGCCGCGCCCCAGAACGTGAGCGCGGGCTCCCCGGTATCCGGGGCGGTGTTGGTGGGTTTCATCGTCGTATTCTACCGCCCCGCGCGCCGAACCACAAACGCCGGTCGCGCTCACTGCGTGGCGAGCAGGTCGGCCCAGTCGGTCGCGGTGAGAATGCGCCCGACGATGCGCTCGAGCCGCTCGCGGTCGGTGATCGCGCGCAGCGCCTCCTCGGTGCCCGCGGGCGGCGCGCCGAACTTCTGCGTGCCGAGCAGCGACACGAGGGATTGCGCTTCGAGGGCGCGCCCGCGGGCTTCGCCCCTGGCCTCGCCCCGGGCTTCGCCGATCTTCTCGCCGCGAGCCTCGCCGCGGGCCTCGCCGCGCTTGAGAACCAGTTGGTAGGTCGAAGAGTCTTCGAGGGTCATGCTCAACTCCCGGTAAAGCGTTTCCACTTGGTCCGGTGTGTACCGCAGGCCGCACAACATGAACGTCGAACCCAACAGCCCGCGTTCCACGATACTCGGAACCGCGTCGGCCTTCAACCGCTCCCGGAACCGCGCGAACGCCGCCGGCAGGTTCGCCGCCGCTTCGTTCGTCAGCAGCGCCAGTGGCGCGGTGCCCGGTGTCGCCAGCAGGGTCGTGAGCGGTTGCTCCCACACGCGCACAACGCGGTAGCGGAACGTGAGGTACGGCACGCCGTCCGCACCGTGCACCTCCAGCGTGCCGCTCAGGTCGCTCGCGTTCGCCGCCGGGCGCAGTAGCACCAGTACGCTGTGAACCGGCAGTTCCACCACCGCGTTTGCGGCGACGTTGTACCGCAGCAGGCGCTTGGGAATGCCGAGTCGCCCACTGGTTTCCATTTCTAAATGGATCGCGGCCGGCACCGGGCCGTCGATGCGGAACAGGCGGTCGGCTTGGAGGGTCGCGGAGAGGTCGGTGTCGAGCGCGGACGCGGGTCCGGGCGGCACGCCGCAGTGGGCCGCGAGGAAGTCGGCCCAGTCCCGCAGGTGCTCGTCGATCAAAATGTTCAGTGTCGAATCGAACGGCTTCGCCATCACTTACCCCCCTTCGGCGCGCCGAGGCGCTTCGCGGCTTCGTCCGCTTGGCGCTGGAGCGCGTGCGCGCGCTCGGCGCGGGGCGGGTCGTTCGTGCGGGCCGCGGCCACCAGTTCCTCCCACCCGCCCTCGCGCAACCGCATGTATTCGACCACCGCGGCGACGTGCTTGCCGAGGTCGCCGGGCGCGTCGGTGTAGGTCGCCAACCGCTCGCGCTGCGCGCGCCAGTCGGGTACCATCTCGCGGGCCAGCAGGTCTAGGAGCGCGGCTTCTTGCAACTCGCCGCGCGTCAGTTTGTCGTAGGCCGCGTTGTACCGCTCGATCACGCGGCGCTCCAGTTGTTCGAACTGCTGCAACTCGCGCACCGCGGCGGTCGCACTCGTGCGCACCGTCGCCACCAGCAGCGCGAACCCCACGACGAGTACCGTTGCGACCCACCCGCCGACGAACACCCGCGCGCGCCGCCCGTTCGCGCCTTCCGCCGTCAGCGGGCGGCTGGTGAGCGCGCCGAGAACGAACCCGAACACCAACCCGCCGATGTGGGCGGCGAAGTCCACGTTCGGAAGCAGGAGGCCGAACACGAGGTTGTAGCCGAGGAAGCCGATGCCGTTTTGCTTCAGCAGCGCGTGCGCGGCGGGCGGCACCGAGCGGCGCTGCACCAGCAGCACGCCGAGCAGCGCGCCGAACGCGCCGAACACCGCCCCGGACGCCCCCGCGGACACCAGCACCGGGTTCCACAGCAGGCTCGCGAGGCTCCCGCCCAGCGCGCTCGCCACGTACACGAGCGCGAACGCGGCGCTGCCGAGCATCCGCTCCACCATCGACCCGACGCCCGCGAGCACCAGCATGTTGAAGCCGAGGTGAACCGCGCCGATGTGAACGAACGCGGCGGAGAGCAACCGCCACCACTCGCCGTCGAGCGTCTGCGGGCCGAAGTTCGCCCCCCAGTTCACGAGGTCGTCGCTCTTCGGGTCCATCACGTCCGCACCGCTCGCGGTCATCACGACGAACACCAGCACGTTCAACAGCACCAGCACGGGTGTGACGACGACGCGCGGCGTGAGCGCGCGCAGCGCCTGAACGAACTCGACCGTGGGATTCGGCTGCGGAACCGGTGCCGGCGGTTCGGGTGCGAGTCCGCGCAGTTCCGGCGGCAGTTCGCCGCTACAGTGCGGGCAGTAGGCGTCGGTGAAGTCGGGAAGGGCGGCGGAGCAGTGCGGGCAGGCGCGCGACATGGTGACACCCCGTGAGCGTGACGCGCGCAACCTACGCGCGCCCGCCCGCGGGTTCAAGTGCGCAGTTCGATGACCGCGTAGCGGCACCAGTTGTGGAGCGCCGGCACCGCGCGGAGCAGGCGCGCGTCGAGAGCGTCGAAGAGGCGCAGCGCGCGCGGGTTCTTCCACACGCGGCGCACCATACCGAACAGTTGGAACCCGGTGACGCGCACCACCGGGAACAGCGCGCGGAGCGGCTTCAGGTCGCGGCGCGTGAGCGGAAGTTCGTCGGGCGTGCGGTCTTTGCCGGGGTACGGCAGCCGGCGGCGCGCGAAGCCGAGCAGCGGGTTCCCGCCCCACGGTTCGCAGAACACCGCGCCGCCGCCGGGTTTCAGCACGCGCTTCAGTTCGCGTCCCGCGCGCGCCAAATCGAGGTGGTGGAGAATCGCGTTGCCCCACACCGCGTCGAAGCTCGCGTCCGCGAACGGCAGCTCTTCGCCGTCGGCGGTCACGCACTCCACGCGCGTGCCGTTCGCGGCGGCGCGCGCGCGGCACTCGGCCACATAACCGGGCGAGAGGTCGAACGCCGTCACGGTCGCGCCGGCGCGCGCCAGCGCGACCGCTGCCATGCCGTGCCCGCACCCGTAGTCGAGCGCCGTTTTGCCGCGCAGGTCGCCCAGCGCCGCGAGCGCCGGCCGCACCCACGTTTCGTGATCGAGGTAGTCGTCCACATCGAAGCGCAGGTGAGCCGCGCCCGCGGCGAAGCTCTCGGCGCGCAGCGCGGCCTGCTGGTCGTGGAACTGCTGTTCACTCGCGCGGCGGTCCGTGCCGGTCATCGGACAATCCCTCGCTGACGCGTCGGGCTACAATCCGGGCAGCGCCGGGTTGGCGCTCGCGTATGTGTACATCCCGACCGCGATGCCCGCCAGCCCGACCGCGAGCGCCAGCACCACCAGCGCGGCCCGGCGGTCGCCCGCGAGCGCCGCGATTCCCGCGCCCGCCTGCACGAGAATCATCGCGTAGAAGAAGTACATGCTTTTCACGCGGTGAACGTCGACGCGCACGTCGCTTACGAACACGCGGGCCTCGTACCGGTCGCCGGTCGCTTGGCTGACGCGCGTTTCTTGTTCGTAGATGCGCTCGTCGAGTGCGTCGAGCGCGGCCCGCGTGCGCGCGAGGAGTTTCGTCGCGGCGCGGGCGCCTTGCGGGTTCGCCACGTCGTCCGCGCCCGCGTCGAGCGCCGCCACGAAGTCGTCGAGTTTGTGCTGCGCGGTCACCACCGGTTCGAGGTCGGTGTCGTACTTCGCGGCGTACAGTTCGATCTCGCGGATGGCGGCGTCGGCGGTTTCGCGGTCCACGCGGGCCGCGAGCGCGCGCACCTCGGCGACGGGCTTCTTCGCCTTCAGCGCCGCGAGCAGTTCGTTCAACTGCGCGTCCGCAATGGCCGGCGGCGCGGCTTGCGGCGCGACCGGGCGACCGAACAGCGCGCGCACAGCGGGGTCGGCGAGCAACTTGTTCAGATCGGGGCGCGGTTCGGCAACTGCGAACCCGGCGAGCACCGGTTCGGCCGCGGCGCGGAACGCGTCGGCGCTTTTGAGCGCGCCTTCCGCACCGGCCGCGCGGGCGGTTCGCGCGCTCGCGCCCACCGCGACCGCGCGCGTGCGCTTGAACCCCGCCAGCGCCCACTGGCTTGCGGCCCGCGACTGGTCTTGCGCCGCGAGCGAGCGCCAGTATTGCGCGAGGTCCATCTGGCCGGAGGAAAGACCCGCCAGCGCGGTGCCCGCGCCGGTGAGCGCGACCGCCAGTGCGGTGCCGACGCGCGCCAAGCGCGACCGCGGCTTCGTCGGTTCCGGTTCCGCCACGGCGGTGCCCTCTCCTGTGGTTACGAGCCGGAAGCGCCTTTACATCCCCAGCAGCGGCGGCAGGATCGCGTAGCCGCCGACGCCCACCGACACCAACCCGACGATGCCCGCGAACAGCCACAGCGCGCTCTTCTGCTTGCGCGCCAGCGCCAGCGACGACGCGACCGCCCCCACTTGGGCGACCAGCATCGCGTACGAGAGGAACGTGCTCTTGCGGCGGAACTTGTCGCTGACCGCGCCGCTCACCTTCGTGCGCACTTCGTACAGAACCCCGATGCCCTGATTGAGCCGCGATTCGGCCCGGTAGCGGCGCTCTTCGAGGTCGAAGCCGATCGCTTGCGCGGCGGTCGCGGCGTCCTTCTTTTGCGCGCCACTTGGCACGCTCGCGGTTTGGTGTGCCACGAGAGCGGTCGCGGCATCCAACACCGGCTTCCACTCCTTGTCTGTCTGCTCGCTAAACTTTTCGGCGTCGTCGATCACGGCGTTGATGCGCGCGAGCGGCACCAGTGCGGCCTTTGCCTGTTGGTCCTTCTCCGGCTCGCGCGTGCGAATCGCTTCGGCGAGGTCCTTGATGTGCGCGTCTTCGACGGCCGGCAAGTTCACGCGCGGCGGGTGCGCCATTTCGCCCTTCGGGGTCTTTTCGGTGAGCCACGCGAGCGCCTTGCGCGTGTCGTCCTTTGCGTCCGGCGGCAGGACGAACTCGACGCTCGCGTAGCCGCTCTGCGCGCGGAGCAGCGCCGCGGTGGTCTGCATGATGAGCGCGCGGTCCCGCTTGAACCCGGCCAGCGACCACTGGTTCGTGGCCCGCGATTGGTCTTGCGCGGCCTGCGATTTCCAGTACATCGCTTCTTGCAGCGCGCCGTTGGACATCGACGCGAAAATAGTAGCGAGCGCGGTAAGCGCGATGGGCAGCACGGCCCCGAGTTTGTCCCAGAAGCTGCGCGGCGGTGCGGGCTGTTCCGACTCGGCGGGCGCGGGCGGCGCGGACGACATGGCGGTTCCTCCGGGTGCGGCGCGTAGTGTAGCGGCGCGCGCCGCGCGCGGGCAGAGCGCCGCGCCGGCCTTCACCGTGGTTTCTTCTTTGGCTTCGCTCGTGCCGCGGTGGGCTTTTCGGCTTTCGGTGTCAGCTTGCGCAGCGCGACAGCGGCGCGCTCTTTCACCTTCGCGTCCGCGTCTTCTGTGGCCGCTTCGAGCGCGGCCAGCACCGACGGCGAACTGGTGCCGAGTTTGTTCAGCGTTTCGACGGCCGCGCGGCGCACCTTCACCGCCCGATCTTCGAGCGCGGCCGCGAGCGCGTTCAGAGTGTCGTCGGAGGGCGCGCCTTGGCGCGCGAGCGCCTCTACGGCCTTCGCGCGTACCACCTCGTTCGCGCTCGCGAGAGCGGCGCACAGCGCCGGGGCCGCGGCCGGCGCGCCCACGGCCGAGAAGAAATCCAGCGCGGCAAGGCACACCTCGGAACTCTCGTGCGCGACGAGCGGGATCGCGTCCGGCACCGCGGGCACGGCCTTCTCGCGCAGCGCCCTCAGCCCGCGCAGCGCTTGGCACAGCGCGTTCGTGTGCCAGTGGCGCGCGTACCAGTTGTCGTTCGGCGTGCCGGCGGTGGGGACTTCCAACCGCAATAGCCCGCGGAGCGCTTCGAAGGCGACGGCGTTGTCGGCCGCGAGGCTCGCGAACAACCGGGCGAACCCGCTCCGGTGCGAACAGTACCCCGGGCGCGCGGGCAGCGGCGCGAGGCGCTCCAAGTACGGTACGAGCGGCGCGCCCATCGGTTGCAGCGCGTCGATCGCGTGGTCGCGGAACTGTGAGGTCGGGGAACTTTCGAGCAGTTCGACGAATAGCGGGATCGCCTCGGTCGCCTTCGGGCCGAGGCCGCGCAGCGCGTACAAAACGTTACTCCGCTTGTCGTCGTTGCGGATGCGGCGGAAAAGGCGCACGAGCGCCGGCACCAGTGGAAGTGCCGATTCCTCCCGCCAGATGGCGGAGACGATCCCATCGCGGAGCGGCGTTTCCGGGCCGTCGAGAATTTCTGTGAACCGCGCGAACGCGGGGCCGCCGATCCGGAGAATCGTTCGGAGCGCCTCGCTCTGGCAGTTTTCGTCGTCAAGCAACTCAAACAGTTCCGGCAGCGCCGCTTCCGCCGCGGGGCCGAGTTGGCTCAGCGCGCGGAACGCGTCCCAACGGTTGTCGCCGTTCAGCGCGGAGCGCAGCACCTTCACTGCGCTCGCGGGCGGGTCGGCGAGTCGCCCCAGCGCGGCCAACCCGGAGCCGACCGGGAGTTCCCATGTGTTTGCCGCCCGCGCGCGGCGCACGTACGCCATCAGCGGTTCGGCGAACTCCCGCGGCAGGTCGGAGCAACTCGAGAGCGCGCTCGTGGCCCCAGATGCTACCATGTTCACTTCGTCCGAAACCAGCGGTAGCAGCGCCGCGGCCGCGGCCGGCGTGGGGCACGCGACGGCCACCGCGTCGGCCGCGCGCCGGCGCACCTCCGGCGACTTGTCCGCGAGCGCTTCGATGAGCGCCGGCGCGATCGCGGCGGCGCGCTTCTCGTAGCGCCAGAGCGCGCGGCACACCTCCTCGCGCACTGCGGCGGACCGGTCCTTGAGCCGCGCCGCGAGCGCTGCCAGCGCGCCATCGGTAAACAGGTGGTCGCGGCCGTAGTCGTTGAACTGGTTCACCGCCGCGAGCCGCACTTCGGCTTCGGAATCCTCGAACGCGGCGAGCAACGGGGGCACCGCGGCCGCGAGTTTGAGGCCGCCCAGCGCCCGAATCGCCGCGAGCACGACACTCGGGGCGCGGTCCTTCAGGCACCCCGCGAGGTGCGGAATCACTTCGGCCGTCCCCAACTCTCCCAGCGCCTGCGCGCTCGCCACGCGGTCGGCCGCTTGCGGGCTGTCGAACCGCTCCACGATCTGTTCCAGCACGCTTTCTCGCGCGCCCATCTTGCCGATCAGCGTGCTGGCGGCGCGGCGCACGGCCCAGTTGTCGGCGGTGAGTGCGCCCTTCAGTTTGTCGGCGTCCGCGGATGCGTCCGCACCGATGTCCTTGAGCGCTTTCGCGGCCTGCGAGCACACGGTGCTGTCTTCATCGGACATGCGCTCGATGAGCGCCGGCACCGCGGCCTTCGCGCGCGGCCCAATGGCGCGCAAGCAGAGGCACGCCTGCTGCCGCACGCGCGGCTTCGCGTGCTTCAGCAGTTCCACGAGGCCCGGTACGATGGGTTCGCCGATGACGCGCGCCGCCCCGCGCACCTCGAGCACCCGTTTGTCTTTGGCGAGGGCTTCGAGCAGTTTGGGCACCGGGCTTTGGTAGTCCGGGCGCATCCACTCGCGCAAGCGGTAATTGCGGATCCACTGCCCGCGCGGGTCGTCGTTCTCGTCGAAGAAGTCCGCGAGGATGAGCGGGAGCGTGCGGTCGCTCGGGTTCGCGCGAATCGCCGCGATCAGAGCCGCTTCGTTGGACATTCGCGCGCCTCCGGGGGTACGGACAGCATACCGCGGCGCGACGCTATGACCCACCCCCCTAACCCCCTCCCTAACACTACAGCGCGGCTTCAGATGACACATCTATGCGGTCGCTTCTTGTGCGAGCGGGTGGCCTGCTCGTTCCGCCGTTGGTGGTATCGGATCACGTGCCCGACGTGCGGCAGGTCCGCCG
>Ga0169931_10005313_pt1 | contig 19669 bp, 18 predicted proteins | sample Kivu_15m_20L_FD_129675 | JGI IMG/M metagenome (GOLD analysis project Ga0169931, IMG submission 129675) | Freshwater microbial communities from Lake Kivu, Western Province, Rwanda to study Microbial Dark Matter (Phase II) - Kivu_15m_20L... | ecosystem: Environmental > Aquatic > Freshwater > Lake... | reverse complement strand
CCTTGTTTTCTCCAATAATTCGCTACTTATCCGCTCAAATTTCTGGATTTCTTCCCGGGCTTGTGCAATTTGCTGCTGAATTTTCCCCATTTGTATCGTAGTTTCTGAGATAATTTTGTCATTGCGCTCTATTTTTTCGCGAACTCCCCGGGTTTTCTCATAATTTGCAAGGATTTCTTCCAGGGATTCATATTGGGGGTTAAAGTCTCCATATATTTTTTCTTGGGCGATCAATTCATGGTATTCTTTTACCCATGAACTGCCATCTCTTGTGCTCCGAAGTGTCCTAATTTCCGCTGTAATGCGGTCTATTTGCGCCTGAATTTCCTTATTTTTCTCGTTGATTTGGAAATTCTGCTCGGAATGGACGTATTCCATTTGAAGGTCGTTTATTTGGGTTTCTAGGCGATGAATAATGCTGCGCCCATAAGAGTTCTCTTTTTCAGCCTCCATTTTCTCCAATTTATCGCGCTTAATTTGGAGAGTTTCCTGAAGATTTTTGAATTCTTCATTCTGTTTTGCGTATATTTCAACTTCATGTTCTTCAATTGGGAAGCTAATGGACTCTTCAATCTTGGAAATTTTGGAGTTAATTTCCGCCAATTCCTTCTCTTTCTTCTCCTTTTGTTGGACAATTGGGTTCGCCACGCAGAATTTGCAGTTAGGATCATACTCATGTGAGCCCAAATTGGCTATAATTGTGACAATTGATTCCTGGATATTCTTCTGAATAAACAATTTGCGATAATGCGGCTCATTTTGGAGGAATTTTTTAATATTCGCCTCATTATATTTCTTCAAGTCGCCCTCCATTGTTGTAATTTTTTCACGGATGACTTCCATAATGCGGTCATTCTTTTTCATCATTTCCGCGGTCAAAATGGGCGCATCATTTGAGACATATTTGTATTTCATTTGTGCCTCTTTAAGGTTTTGCTTCGAGGAATCTAATTCCGGTTTTATGGCGTCTACAGGGCGCAGTTTTGCCCCTGGAGAGAAAAACCCGATAAGTTTATGGCTGCCTTTTTCTGCCTCCAATCTCTCTAATTTTTCCAGGAATTTGGCGTCATTATCCGCAAACAATTCTTTAATTTTCTGGGAATTATGGATAAGCCCCAATGTCGCCAATTTCCGCCCAATTGCCGCAAATTGGGCTTTTGATTGGGATAATTCTGTGGAAGATAGATTGCTCAGGTTCCCTCCAATTTTCTCCAAATTGATCTCCTTTTCGTAGAGTTGCTGTTCATAGACATCTATTTGGTCCATCATTTTCAGCCCAAGAGCCGCCATATTTTCACGGGCTGCTTCGATATTTATATTCTCAATGGTTTTCTCTAGATAAGTAATATGAGCCTTAATGGGCTTCATATCATTTTTGATGGCGTCCACCATATGATTCCAGACGTCCAATTTGAGGATTTTATAGAGATAGTCTTTGCGGTCCTTATCCGTCATATCTTTGAAAGATTGATTGCGATTCTGGAGTTGAATATTGGTGAAAGTCATGTCATCATAACTCCCTATTAATTCGCCAATGATTCTGTCCGTTTTCAGCCGGTTTTCATCTGTCATATTGACCACCTCTGCCGATTCCGTGGATTGTTTGAGCAATTGATTCTGGGTGATTTTTATTTTATCGGATTGCTCCCTTTTGCCCTCTTTCTGAATTGTATAAATATCGCCGCCAATTTTGAATCGGAGTCTAACGCTGAAGCTATTGGCGCTGATATTAATAATATCCTTTGAAACCGAGGTTCCCCTTGTTCTAGAGAATTTGGAGAATAGGGCAAACAAAATAATATCTATTAGAGAAGATTTCCCGTAAGAATTGGGGGCAATAATGCCGATTGTGGATTTTTCGGAGAATCTCTGGAAATCAATGAAATTATTGGAACCATATCCGAAGAGATTGGAGAATTTGAGGTCAACCAATTCCCATCGCGCCATATTTCGCTCATTCATAATGGCGGCATTACTGGCATATTCTTGGTATTTTTGCGTAATGAACAGGAGCTCATCCCCCGAAATATTGGGGTGATTCTTTTGAAGATGTTGCACAAGTAGCGCCTGAAGGCTAGCCTCATCATGCACAATTGGGTCTTCTTGGCGCCTAGAGGTGGGATTTCCAGTGGCAAGATAGTTGGGGATGATTTTGACGTCATTAGACACACTCTGTATTTTCTGCTTTATTTCGGTGATAAAGTCATGGGAGCAATTCTGAATATTGAGCTTAATTTGCAGAGAACCCGTAATATTTTGCAAATAATTGGGGACATCATCTTTGCCTATTTGTGCACCATTGACGAATAGCTGGTTATTGATCATATTAAGAACAAAGAATCCACAGGGGTTTTCTATAGGGTGGTAGATGTGCTCCAATGTTTCCAGATTCCAGACGAGAACGCCATGGGGGTCCTGGAATTCAGAGAAATTCTGGGCAATAAGAGAGGAAGCATACGCCATTCTTTTTGGAACTAGCCATTGGTATTTATGAATATCTCCCAGGAGTGTAAAATCATATCCATCAAAATCGCTGACCAGCTTTTCACCTCTTAAGCGATGACCTACTCCAGTATCTACTATTCCTACACCGCCATGATAGAGAGCAATTTTGTGCTGGATCTGCGCCGGCGGCTGGAAAGAATCTGCGCGAATCCATTGATTGTCAAGAATGGAGCAGACCGCAATTGCGATATTTGCGGCGAGATAGACCCCACTATTTCGGAGATAGAAGAAATTTGGGATCCGTATATTTTGGACAATGGCGGTAATGGAGTCCTCACGCTGTTGATTGGTGAGCATTGCGTCATGATTTCCGGCAATTAGAAAAGTGGGGCAGATCTCTGCCAGATGAATCAAAAAATCTTGGGTGACAAGGATGGATTCTGGGGATAGATTATTTTTGGAATGTAGAAGATCACCAGTTATGATGATTATTTCTCGGCTATTGGTGGAATTCTGTTTAATATAATCATATAATTTTTGGAATACGTCTTGATATTCTTTTTGACGGTTATAAAGGCGAATATGTATGTCGGAAATATGAAAAATTCGATCAATTTTAGGGATATTAATATTCAGTTCGGTCATAATGGTGCGGTTATCTTCGCCTTCTTGAATAACCGGTTGATTGCAAAAGTCGATAAATTGCTGGATTTCATTTTTCTTTTCAATGCTTGTGCTTGGATGATTTAGTGATCTTATAAGGGTTTGCATGATTTTTTTGTCATTTTGAACTAATTGGGAGATTTCCTGGAATGATTTGTTTTTATATTTGGCGTGAAATTGGAACATGTTTTTTTATATATATGATATCGGTTTTTTAAATCAATTTTTTAGTTTTATAGTAATATATTAGACATGGACACAATTGTGGATTATTGCAAGAGAATTATTGGAGGAAATTTGGTACTTAGTAATGAATTAAAATATCCATTTATGGCGACAATTTGGTATTTGGATGGAGAAGAGTTTTCATTCAAATGTGGGGCAAGTTATATTGGGAAGAATTATTTTATAACTGCTGCACATTGTCTAAAACAACGTGATCCAAGAATGACAATTATTCGCATGGGCAGTAATAATTTATCCAATTTGCCGGATATTTTTAGAATAAAGCATATATATATTCATCCAAAATTTAACCGAGAAAATTTAAAACACGACATTGCTATCATTGAAACTATTTCAGAACCGGATTCTATAAAATATCCTCCAATAAGACTGCCATGCAATCATTTGTTGAATATTTGTTATGTAGTTGGTTCGCCTGTGAAAGTGATTGGATTTGGAAGGGCGGATAAAAAGGGGAATCGGGCGTATGTTGAGGATTTGAAAGAGGTGGATTTGAAAATAAAAACGCTTTATGATACGAAATATAATACAAATCAAATATGTTCAGATGTTTTTTTAGCCAGCGATGACAAAAATGGGGTTGTTCTGGATTCGTGTACTGGGGATAGTGGTGGACCATGTATGAAGAAAATAAAAGATCACTGGGTTCTGGTTGGAATAGTAAGTTGGGGGGTTAATTGCGGGGAGGAGAAATATCCGGGAGTTTATACAAAAGTTCTATCATATCATAATTGGATAAGGGAAATATGTAAGTTTCCGGCGTGTTCCAATCATTGATTTTGGAGTTTAAAAATTAGCAAATATTATTTATCATATGATGTGTATGCATTTGGAACACCAGAAGGCTTCTTTTGTGGCAACAGCGGCTTTCTTTTATGGATTTTTGGGATTTTTGTGCGGTAAAGAGTCAGGTGATCAATTATATGCATTTTACAGTATTTCGTTGGGATTTTATAGTTGTTTGTATCATTACTATGGAGAATTGAAGTATTTTAAGGAAGATTTAACTTGTTCATTTTTCTTCAAATTACATTTATTCACGAATTATATATTTTGGATGGAATGGCGGAAGATACTAGTTTATATATTTTTGAGTGATGTGCTGGGATATATTATATTTTATTTCAGTGTTACATCTTGGCAATCAAAGTATAAAAATTGTGGATATGCAATATTCCATAATATTTGGCACGTGTATACAGGAGGGCTCGCATTTTATGTGGGGATGGCGGAGAAAAAGGTGGATATTGGATATTGGGATGGAATGTATCTTATGTTTTTTATTTGGGCGATGCAGCGATCTAAAACAAATTCTCATAGAAAAATTATGTATATTTCGGCAAAAAAAAATATAATAATAAGTAAATGAGTTGCGTGGATCCATATAAATTACTAGGAGTTACAGTGAAACATAAGAGGGAAGATGTAAGAAGTGCATTTAAGAGTTTATCGCTACTTTGCCATCCAGATAAAGGAGGAAGAAGAGAAGACATGGAAATATTATATATAGCATATCGTTATATATTGGAGCAAATAGAATTTTCCGAACATGGGCGGACAATGGAAGACGAGGAAGCAAAATTCAAGGATTTTTTGGAATCACAGATTTCCCAAAAATCGGAAATACCGAGTTTATTTGAGATAATGACGGATGAGAAAAACAAGAGTTTCAATGCAATGTTCGAAAAAAGGAAGGAATCTGCGGATGAATATGGAATGTGTTATCAGAGCAATTACGAAGAGAAGATAAAATTGGAGCCCGAAGTTTTTACAAGAGAGGTTATAGAGTATAAAGAGCCGAAAACTTATCAAGAAATGAACTTTAAGCCGGTCTATGATTTTACGATGCATCCAGTGCAAGATTTTAGTGGCGGCGGTTGTGTAGATTATGTTGTAGCATTTTCGCCTCCTGAGGAGATGAAAGGTTTTGAAGAGAAGAATGTTGTGGAGGAGTTTGAGAAATTGAAAAATTTACGAACTCAAATGGACGGAAAATGTACTATCTAAATAATTTTTCTTCAGGTTTTAATCATAAGTTCTCCAAAGCAATCCCATGGTTCCAGCAGAATAGGCTTCTTTTTGAGAACATCCCGAATATTTTTGGGGATGTATTTTTTATTCACGACAATTTCGAAAACATTTTCAATAAACCAGTTATGGTTCATAACAATGTCGCCTTCAAATTCCCCGGAATTCCCCCATGAATTTTCCACTAGCCAGCGATTTATTTTACGATTTTCTTGATTATAACCGCGAAGTATCATAGCATGATTAATTCTAGAGATTCCGTATTCCAATCTTTTGCCCTTATCCATATCAATTTTAAATTGGAAGAATTTTTCCATATTATATAGGTCATTATTCATTAGCCCAATTTTACTATTTATATTCATACTAACATCGGACCCAAAGAATAGGGCATCACCTCCATCTATGGATTTTTTAGCTATTCCAATCATGTCATCAATTGTGCAATTTATGTAGTTCGTTTTTTCGCCATCAACAACATTCCCAAAGTATTTAATATCATAAACATTGTAAAAAGGGCGGTTTTTAACAGGGGCATTTATAAGAGTTATCATATCATCGACGCGAAATGGAACATATTTTTTGTAAAATTGGAGCGGTGTAGTAGCGATTTTTTTGTATTTTTTATTGCTGTAAAATTCCCAGATAATATCTTTTGGAGGTTCTCCAAGAAATATAACTAGCAAACGGTAGATTTCCTCTAGAGCATGTTTGATGTCAAATTTTTCACAGTTTCTTATTTTATCGGCATAATCTCTTAATTTATTGCTAAGAGTATCGTCCAGTTCAGATGAATTACTACTATGGTATGTTTCAGCCATACAAACTTTTGGAATAAGTCCATATTTTTTAACAAGACTAATAATCATGTTATATTGTCCACCATCGGAGATTGGATTTGTTAAAAAATAGCTAATAAGGCGGGATTCTAGTGGCTCTTTTTTAAGTGCAATCATGTTATGCAAAAAGAAATTGGCTTTTTCAAATTTATCCCAGAAGAAGAGATAATTTTGACTAAACTCAAATTCAGCGGGGAGTTTATATTTTTTGATCATTTTTAAACGAATCACATTAAGAAATGCAAATAGCCAGCATCTACCACTGCTTTTTTGATCTGCTACTTTACTCTCAATATCTATTTTTTTACTAAATATTTTGCGACGTTTCTGGAGAATGTCTTGATTTATTAGAACATTTTTGAGTGGATTGCTAGAAATTGAATTTTTGGCTAATAAATTTATATTATCTTCATTAAATTTCTTGGAAAAATTGTTTATCATTTCAGTATCAATGTGAATCATATATTTTAGAAGATAATAAATAAAATAAATTAGGAAAATCTATATAGTCTACCAATAATAAATCTTGGTTCTTATATTTTTGCCAATTTTCTTCTATTTCATTATCATTATTTCCACCATCACTCTGAATAAATAGCTTCCCATTATTTATATTCATTCGTAATGAATGATATTGAGTGATACCAAATGGTTGAGATCCAAGACATAGCCATTCAATATTCGGCTCAATGTGTAATAAAGAGCTAAAATCTGTAATTACTTTACTAAGTGAAAAAATATTCCAATTGCCAATTTTATATGAACTTAAATATGAATTAGAATAAAGATATAGCATCATAAAATAGTCATTAAAATGTATTTTTTTTTTAGATAACTTGGCTATTTCTAAAATTTTATTATAATTGGAGAAATTTAGTTTTTTTAATTTGCTAGTATCTGAATAATTGATATTAAATTTATCGAAATTATCTAAAAAAAAATCTATTTTTATTTTTAATTCATTTGAATTTAGTGTAGGATTTTGCTTTTCAAGTAATGTGTATAGTATCATTTTTTTATCAATCATATGATTATTTACAAAAATATTTTTATAAATAATCATATGATTGATTTATATGTGATTAATTTGATAGATTCTAAAGCTAGAAAAGAGCAAATTACATTGGACTTCAGCCCATATAAGGATATTCAATTAAATTTTGTAGAAGCAATTAAACATGAAAATGGAGGAATTGGATGTTTTTTAAGTTTTAAGAAATGTGTAAGGATGGCGAAGGAAAAAAATATGAAATATGTAATTATACTGGAAGATGATTGTTTGCCAATGAATAATTTTGAAAATAGACTAAAAAAGTTGTTATCTTATTTGGAATCAAATGATAATTGGGATATATTTTTAGGAGGTGTTAAAAAATGTAATAAAGTATTTGATAAAACTTCGATATCAGATGAAAATTTATATTTTATATGTCGCGCCCATTCTGCGCATTTATTCATATGTAATAGTAATATTTATGATTCTTTTTTAGAAATTGATGAAACCCAGCACGCTGTTGATACTTTTTGGCATAAAAAATATAGAGTATGTATTTTGCTTCCTTTTTTGGCTTTTCAAAGGAATGGAATTTCAAATATTGGTAAAAAGTATTATGATAATCTTATTAAAGATTATACTATGACAGAGAAATTCCTTATGGATTACGCGCAAAAATAATATATATTAAATTTATTATATTATGGCTAAAACAATTGTTTTAACAGGAGGATGTGGTTTTATTGGGCATCATTTTGCAGAGCATGTACATAAAAATACGAACTGGAATATTATTATTATTGATAAATTAAATTATGCAAGTATGGGATTGGATAGGTTGCGTAATAATAAATTAATAGAATCGCCGAGAGTGAAGATTTTTACGATTGATTTATGCAATGAATTATCGGATGGTATAAAAAGAGAGATAGGCAATAATGTGGATTATATTGTTCACATGGCGGCTGAAACTCATGTAGACAATAGCATTAAAGACCCGTTAAATGTGATTACAAATAATATAAATAGCACAGTAAATTTATTGGAATGGGCTAGAACTCTCAGTGATTTGAAGATATTTTTTTATTTTAGCACAGATGAAGTATTTGGTCCGGCATTAGGGGATACACTATATAAAGAATGGGATAGACATCGTCCAACGAACCCCTATTCTGCTTCAAAATCGGCTGCTGAAAATATTTGCATTTCATATGAGAATACTTATAAAATTCCAATAATGATTGTAAATGTTATGAATGCATTTGGAGAGAGACAACATGTAGAAAAATTCATACCATTATGTATTAAAAAAGTAATGAATGATGAATTGGTATATATACATTCATATCCGGATAAAAAAGAATCAGGCACACGTTTTTATATTCATGCGAGAAATATTGCGAGCGCTGTTTTATTTTTGATAAATAATGGGAAAATTGGAGAGAAGTATAATATTGCGGGTGAAAAAGAGGTTTCTAATTTGGATTTAGCGAAATTAATTGCGAAATTTGTTGGGAAAGAATTGAAATATGAAATGATAGATTTTCATAGTTCACGCCCGGGGCATGATTTAAGGTATGGATTGGATGGAACGAAGTTAAAAGAAATGGGATGGGCTCCTAGTTTTAATTTTGAAGATTCATTGGAGAAAACTGTGAAATGGACATTAAATAATTTGGAATGGCTGGAAGAATAATATTTTATCTTAAATATAATAAAATATGAATAATATTATTATATCTAATTCTTGTGTTGGACAATTTATAATAAAAGAGAAAAATATATTTCCATATAATAATCCATTTATTGGGTCATTAATTCCGAATGATGATGAATATTTAAAATTGGTTAATAATTTTAATGATTATATTAATGCACCTATAAAATTAGGTGAGCCTAAAAAGGATTCATTATTTGCAATTCAAAGTAAAAAAATTTATTATAATCATCAGCTAGTAAAAATACCATATCCGATTATATATCTTGGTGATATTGAAATTCATTTTATTCATGAGGATGATGAAATTGAATGTCTTAATAAATTTAATAGAAGAATAGAAAGAATGAAAGATATAATAAAAAATAAAAAATATAAGATTATTTTTACATTGTCATATAGTGAATTTTTTAATGATCACAATAATATAAAAGAAAAGATTGATGAATATTTTAGTAATAATTTAAATAATAATCTTATTATTGAAAAATATTTTATTGGTTCTCCTAGATATAATAATGGAAATATAAATTATATAAATATTGATAAATGGAAAAATGTTAGATTATTGAGGAATTCATCTCATGTATATCGATTTAATGATCAATTATTTTCAATAGATATTTTTTTGAATAAAATAAATTTTTTATAATTTACGTTAATAAAATATATAATTATTATTAATCATAATAATGAATAATTCTCTAAGAATAAATTTAATAATTGGAACTTATGGTGGTTATTATGGGAAAGAAAATAAGGAAAGTTACCTTAGAAATAATATTCTTACACTTAATAAAATAAGAAGTAATATTACACAAATAACTATTATGAAGCCAAAAGTAGAGAATAATCATGTAATTTATGAAAATTATTATAATTTTAATGATTTAAATATAGATAATATTGCTCATAAAATAATTATTAAAGAATGTGATAATATTGGGATAAGTTATGGGCAACTTTTTACAGAAATTTTTAATGATTCGAGTTTTGATTATTATGTATTTATTGAAGATGACTATTTAGTATTTGTTGATTATTTTGAAGAAGAACTTATTAATTATTATAATTCTATAAATGATCAAAGTTCATTAATTTGTTCATTTATATATAAAAATAATATACAGAATGCATTGACATATGGTAAAATTCTTGGAGAAACTGATGATTTGCTAGAATGTTTAAAAAAAAGTTTTTCTAAGTTTGATATAGATAAAGTAGAAAGCACTTTGCCAGATTTTTCACTTAGTTTTTTTTCAAAAGCTACTGTTCAAAAGCTAAAAGATTGTTATAAAAATATTTCTAATATATTAGAAATATATAGTCCAAAATTAAATAAATTAGGTATATATCAAGTATTATATGGTAATTTATTAAGTAAAGCAGGAGTTAATATATATGATTTTAGTAATAAATTTATGAATATATTTTATGAAACTTCATGTAATGAATTATATTTATGTAATTTTGATGAAAATATTAAAAAATGGAAAAGAAGAAATTATTATTTAACTAAAAAATTTGAATTACCTTTATTTATTCCAATTCAAATGTTTTATAAAGATATTTATAGTCAAAAATTTATACATTTTGAAAAATATTTAAAAAATTCAGAAAAATTTAAAGAACAGCTTAACTATTTTAATAATATTGTAAATTTATCTTAAATTTAATGTATAATATATTAAATGATTATTAGTTGTAATTTAATGCATCTATTATGTCCACCTCAAAGTCATCGAGATACTGGCTTGGGAAACACACTTTTTCAATTAGCTACAATGTATGCATTGGCAAAAGAATATAATTTTGAGATAAATTTGCATGAATTGGTATTATATTGTAATTTATTGAAAAATTTTGGATTCGATCATGATAAGAAAATATTTAATAATATTTTAACAAAATATAATAGTGATATTGTAAGTGATAAATCAGAGCTAATTTCAGAAAGTGAGAAATATCATGTTGAGCAATATCTAGATGAAAATTTTTTGAATCGCATTAAAGCTAATACTGCAAACAATGTTAAAATACAGGGTTATTTTCAATCACATTTATATTTTGATAAATATAGAAGTGATATTCTAGAATTTTTTAAAATGGATATTGAATCGGAAAATTATATTAAAAATAGTTATCCAATTTTATTAAATAAAGATATTACATGTGTAGCTATACATGTAAGAATGAATTATGCTAATAGTATAAATTACAATTTTAATTATTTTGCAGAAACAATAGATTTTTTCAAGAAGAAATTTACTAATGTGCATTTTATGGTATTTTCCAATAATATTAGTTCAATAGAAAATTGGTTTAATGATGATAATTTATATACTTATGTTACTGGGAATATAGATTATATTGATTTATGGATCATGTCTTTATGCAAACATAATATTATTACACATTCTACTTTTTCATGGTGGGGAGCTTATTTAAATGATAATCCAGATAAAATTATTACATTTCCAACTGAAACACTAAAAATTTTATCAGGTGGTTTAAATAGAAAATATAAATTTCCGCAAAGAAGAGAGGAATATTATATGAAAGAGTGGAAAAATTTTGATATAAATACACTCGTTAGGTATTAGTTTTATATAATATTATAATATAATATTATGTCAATTAATTTAATAATTGCAACATATGCTGGTCAATATAATTCAGAAGTTAAAAATAATTTACTGAAAATTAACCTTAAAATAATAAATTCTACAAAAACGAATATATCAAGAATTACAATAATGAAGCCCAAAATTAATCCGGAACATGAAGAAATTGCTGGTTATTATGATTTTTCTTCCATAAATATTGATAATATTAGGGATAAAATTGTTATATATGAATGTGAAAATATTGGAATTAGTTATGGACAATTTTTTACTGGAATTTCTAGAGATACAAATTTTGATTATTTTATATTTTTAGAAGATGATTATACAGTATTTACTGATTATTTTGAACAAGAATTTATAAAAGAATTGAATAATAATGAAAAAGATTCATTATTATGTTTATTTATTTATAAAAATAGGGTATGGGATATATTAGATTATTCAAGAAAAATTGGTGAAACGAGTGATAATATAAATATACTTTGCGGAAAAATGGAACAATATGAATTAATTAATATTAAATGTAAGATTCCGGATTTTTCTTTATGTATTTTATCAAATAAAACTTTGGAAAAAATATTAAATAGATTTATAAATTTTGATAATATTTTTGATATATTTAATATTAAATTTACGAAGATTTGGTTGCATCAAATAATATTTGGATATATACTGTATGCATCAGATGTAAAAATATATGATCTTGCTGAATCTCATTTAAATATATTTTATCATACAAATTCAAAAAAGATATCTACATGTAATTTTGAAAATTATGTGATTAATTGGAGAAAAAAATCAGATTTAAATGAAAAATTTAAATTACCAATATTTATTCCTGTTCAAATTATAGATGATAATATATTTACCGATGATTTACAAGAAATGAGTAAATATATTTTAGATGACACCATATTTTTGAAGAGAATGCAATATTTGATTAATATTGGTAATTTTACAATAAGAAATATTGAATATGATGATTATGATAAAGGTTATATGGATTTAATGTATGAATTTACAAATTATAATTATCCAATGACAAAGGAAAATTTTATTAATTTTATTGATATGCATAAAAATTATAGGATGGTCATAATTTATTCAGAGAAGGAAAAAAGAATTATTGGAGCGGGGACTATTATAATTATTTATAAAATTCATAATAATCCAATTGGTCAAATTGAAGATGTAATTATTAGTGAAAAATATAGAAATAATGGATTTGGTAAGCAAATAATTGAAAAGTTGATTGATATTGGTAAAAATGAATGTAAATGTTATAAAATAATTTTAAATTGTTTGGAAAAAAATATAAAATTTTATGAAAATTGTGGATTTATTAATGTTGGTGTTGAAATGAAATTATTATAATATACTTATAATTAAATGCATAATATTGTTTTTATTGTTGATTGTATTTTTTATAAATGGAGTTTTGGTAAAGCTTCAAATAATTTTGTTAATTATTTAACTAAAAGTAAAGAATATGAAATAAAGTTATTTTATACTGATGAAGATACTATTGTTGTTCAAAATCAAATAAATGAGTTAAAACCGAAATTAATTATAGTATTTGAAATAAATTGCTTTCAGCAACAGACAAAGAAATTTAATTTTATTTTTAATTTAAATATTCCAATTTATTTGTTTTTAGATGATACATATTATATTTCATCTTTAACGGCAAATTGTGAATATACAAAATTAGTTAATGGATTTATTTTTTGGTATAAAAATGATATGATTAAAAAATCATATGAAATTAAATACCCTTTAAAAAATATTATGAATATTTCATCAAGATATGTTAATATTGATATATATAAAGACTATAAATTACCAAAAATATATGATATATTATTATATGGAACAAGAAATTTTAGCTTTGATTACAAAAATGAGGAATTAATACCAATTCAACAGTGGATTTCAAAATATGAGAATATAAATAATGTAATAATTAATGATAAAATTAATTTTTATCCACTAAGAAATAAATTAGAAAATATTTTAAAAAATAATTTGCATAAATATAATATTAAAATTTTAGATGAATCAACCATTATTCGTGCAAAAATAGCAAATGAAAAATTATCAAGATTAATAAATCAGTCTTATTTAACAATTGCATGTTCTTCTATAGCAGATGTATTATTGCATAAACATATGGAAATATCTGCATCGAACTCAGTAATATTGGGAAGTTATCCTTCTGATTATAAAGATTTATTTGATGGGAATATAGTGGAAGTGAATGAATTTATGTCAGATGACGAAATTTTGGCTATAATAGACAATGCTCTACAAAATAAAGTTAAATTAGAAGAAATGGCTGATAGGTTATATGATAAAGTTAGAGCGGACCATAACTTAGATAAAGCGGTTGAAAGTTTTAATAATTTAATTAAAAAAGTATTAAATTAAAATATTATATTATTCATGAATAATATAATAATAATAGCAGAAAAATTTGCTTATAGAGATCATTGCACATATGTAAGAAATGATATGATTAATTATATTAAAAATAATAATAAAGAATTTAACATAACTATATTTTTTTCAGATCATAATGCAAAAGATGTTCATAATAAAATTATTGAATTAAACCCAAAAGTAATATTATTTATGGATATTGCTAATTTTAGCTATAGTTTATGTAATTATGTTTTTGTTTTTGATATGAATATTTCTGCTAAAATTGGTATATTGATAGAAGATACATATTTAACAAGTTGTACATTAAATTGTCCTTATGTTAAGAAAACATCATTTTTAATAATATGGTATAAAAATGAGCTCATAATAGAATCATATAAAAAAGGATTACCTGATAAATTAATTTTAAATTTTGATTCAAGATTTGTAAATATTGAAAGGTATAAAGATTATCAAATGGATAAAAAATATGATATTTTAATGTATGGATGTCGTCAATTTTATTATACATATAAAAGAGAAAATATCATATCAATTCAAAATTATATAAAGAAATTTGAAGATAAAAATAATATAATTTTAGATAATAATTCAAAAATAAGTTTTTATTCAGTTAGAGAAAGATTATTAAATTTATTGAATAAACATAAAAATAGATATAATTTTAAATTATGTCCTGAAATAGGTGATTATGCAAATAATGAAGATTTATCTAAATTGATAAATCAATCTTATTTGACAATAGTATGTTCAACAATTGCAGATGTTATGGTGTTTAAACATTTAGAAATACCAGCATCAAAATCAGTAATATTGGGAAGTTATCCTTCTGATTATAAAGATTTATTTGATGGGAATATAGTGGAAGTGAATGAATTTATGTCAGATGACGAAATTTTGGCTATAATAGACAATGCTTTACAAAATAAAGTTAAATTAGCAGAAATGGCGGATAGAATATATGATAAAGTTAGAGCGGACCATAACTTAGATAAAGCGCTTGAAAGTTTTAATTGTATAATTAAAGAAGTATTAAATTTTTAGAAATTATAGTATATTATAATATATGTTTACCTGGAATTTATATCAAAAAAGTATTTTAGAAAATCTATTATTAGATAAAAATGAATGGTTTTTTAAAAGTGATAAATCATATACAATGATTTTAGAGCATGTTTCATTTTCAATTGGGTTAGAATATTTATCATTAATTCAAGAAAAATTTAATTTAATTTATAATAATAATAAGGATTTTTTTATTGATTTATGTATTTTAAATGATAAATATGGTAAAACAATAAAAGAAAATTTTGAAAATTTTTGTTGTTGTTCACCATCTAATTTAAGATATATTTTTCAATCCTTATTAATTTTAGAATATATGAAAAAACTCAATTTAAATAATATTGACATTGTTGAAATTGGTGGAGGATATGGTGGATTATGTTTATTTTTATATAATTTATCATCATTATTTAATATTACTATTAATTCTTATTCAATGTTTGATTTAGATGAAGCAATTAAACTTCAAGTAAAATATTTAGATTTACATAATATTTCAATAAATGCATTTAATTTAAATGATGAAAATATATATTTAAATAAAGATAGTTTTTTAATAAGTAATTATGCATTATCTGAACTTTCTATGAATTTACAAAATTTATATGCAGAAAAAGTAGTAGATCCATTTATATCTCACGGATTTTTAATTTGGAATTTTTGGAATTCTGTTGAAGTATATAAATTTAAAAATAAAAATATTACATGTGAAAAAGAATATCCACAAACTGGAAATGATAATTTATATGTTTATTTTTAATATTTTAGAAAGTTCATATGTTTTTAATATATATAATTAATCTATCATTTTCAACAATAACTGATTCCATATATGTATATGAAATTATTCTATCTTGTAAAATTTTTAATATATTATCACGATCGATATCTGAATATATATTTCCCATTAATCTCATATCATCAATAATAATTATTCCTGTATTTTTAAAATATTTATTTATTGATTCTAATTCTTCATATAATGGACAATCTTTTATTCCTCTACCAGTATCATCAGCAGAGAAATGACCATCTAAAAAAAAGATTGTATTATCTTTAAGTATTTTACATACATTTTCTAATTCAAATGAGGAATCTCCTAAAATAAAATTAATCTTATTACCATTATATAATTTTTTAACATTATTATATAGATCTTCTTTTATTTCAATTGTATATAAATTTTCAAAGTAAGGTTCAACTTCAAATATTGTATCTCCTCTCCATGTTCCGGTTTCAACAAAATTTATAAAATCATTTTTACAATTAAAATGATTTATAGTTCTTTCAATATAATTAAAATTAATTGATGGCATATAATATAATATAATATAATATTATTTTCACCATCCTAATTTAATTTTATCAATCATATAATCTAAATCTAATTGAGTAAGCCACCATCCAACTGGTATGCAAATCAATTCTTTCTCCAATTCATTTATATTTGGTAATTCACAAGTATATTCAGAAACGCAAGTATTAAGATCATTTCTATTATGAACTTGGCTAGTTGTAATACCACATGATTTCATTTTTTCAATAAAATCATTCTTTCTTTTGACTTTCATAGTAAATAGCCAGCATGCACTTTCGCGATCATCTTTATTTTCAAACAGTGTTATGTCTCCAATATTTTTTAAATTATCTTGCAAATATTGATTATTATACCTATTTTTACTTAATAATTCATCAATATAGGGTAAATTATGTAAGCCAATTGTTGCATTAATGTCGTTCATATGAAATTTATAGCCCCATTCAACAATATCATTTTCCAGCCGGAAGTCTTTTCTGTTATAATTGCGTTTATCTCTATCGATACCAAACCATCGAAGTAGTTTTGCTCTATCATATAATTTTTCATTTGGAAGAATTATTAAACCACCGTCACCAGTTGTTAAATGTTTGATAGCTTGAAGGCTAAATATGCAGATATTATCATGATTGCCTAGTTTTTTATTTTTGTAAGTAGCGCCAAATGCATGTGCACAATCTTCGATAACTCTGAAGCGGTAGCCATATTTAGTATAATGTTCTTCTTGAAGTTGCTTTATTGCATCTAGATCGACAGGATAACCACCCCAATGAACTAAAAACAGAATTTTTGTATTTTTGTCTAGTTTGTTTTTTAAATCTTCGATAGAAATATTTGCGGTATTGTTATCAGTATCTAGCCATTTAATATTGCAATTATTTGCTAAAATAGAAGCATTAGTAGCGAAACAGGTAAGAGCTGGTGATAATACATAGTCGGTTTCTTTATTAAAACCTTCCCAATCATTATCTTTGTCTTCATTCATTAAAAGTCGTAGTGCTAATGTTAATCCAGAAGTGGCTGAATTAAGGGTTAAAACGTGAGGACTATTGAAATATTCTTTTAATTTATCTTCAAATTTATCAACATTGGGACCTTGAGTAATAAATCCAGATAAAATAACGTCATTGAGTGGCTTAATTACATCATGACTCATAAAAACTTTAAAAAGAGGTATAGTTTTTGTATCCATTTTTTTATATAATATTTTATATTTTACAAAAAAATTAAAGTATTTTTTTATTTTATAAAAAATTAAAGTATTTTTTTATTTTATAAAAAATTAAAGTATTTTATTGAAAAAATTTGTGATTTTATTATCCATTGTATACTTTTTGAAGGCGTTATATTGTCTATCAACTAATTTATTGTATTGTTCTTCTGATATATTAATATATTTTTTGACTGTTTCTATGATCTCATCATATTCTACATTAATGATATTATTTTCTAATTCCAATAGTCCATCTTCAATATTATAATCTTTACTAAATGATTTTTCAGTGATTAGTAATGTTCTTGTAGATAATATAAATGAATTTCTGTAATAATCGAAAATAATATTGCATTTATAAAATATAACATTTAATACAATTTTGCTTCTTTCAATTAAATTACATAGCTCAGTATTTGCTTTATCATCAAAATTATATTTTGTAACAATATTATATTTTGTAGCAAGGGGATTAATTATATTTTTTCTTCTTCTATTTAGTTTTCCTAGGAATAGAATATCAATATCTTTTTCACTAAAATTTTTTTTTACTATTTTACTGCTATAGTAATCTTCTAAAAATGAACTATAACATAGAGGAATAAATTGATAATTGATATTTATATTTGTATTTTTTAAATAATTAATATTTAATATATTGTATTCGAATAGGTAAAAATTGGGTTTATCTTTAATAAAATCGAAATATTGGGATATATTTAAATTTTCATAATATTCTGTATTAATTAATATTTTTTTTGATTCAAAAGTGCTTAAAATATTCAATAATTCAGAATTAATTGAATATATATTCATTATAATAATTGAATTAGTATTATTATATAATGATTCAAAATTATAAATATATTCAATAGAAATATTATATACTTCTTTAATTACTTTTGTTAAACAGCCTCTATATAATGCAAATGGTAGATAATATTTACAAAAATCATCAGAAATATAATATTGTATCTTCATTCTATTAATAACAGATATTTTTATATTATGGGGGGGGGAACGTAGTTCCCCCCTTATCCCCCCTCCTTCTTTTTAAACACAGATTAGAGTAAAATTAGAAGAATACAGAAATATCTAAAAAAGTGTGTGGATTTTTCGTAAAATAGTATGAAATGCAAAATTTACTCCAATGGGGGGAACGTAGTTCCCCCCTTATCCCCCCTCCTTCTTTTTAGACACAGATTGGAGTAAAATTAGAGGAATGCAAGAATATTTAAAAAAGTGTGTAGATTTTTAGTAAAAATGGAGCCCTTGCCGAAAAATTATCAGTAAATTACTGTTGATCTAAATTTATAATTTTATATATTATCATTATTTTTTTGATAATTTATTTTTTAAAAAAGTGATCTCATTATCTTGAGTTTTGATTAGATTGGTAAGAAATGGTTGAATATTATTTTGTTTCTTTAGTAATCTTTTACTCATAAGGACTGCCATTGAATGATGTGGAATCATACCTAATATATATTGCTTTTCAGAAACAAACAATTGTGATCTTATGGCAAAGAAGTTAAATATTACAAGAATAAGACCGAAAATGGCTGCATAAAGATTTTTATAAAGGATACCCATAAATAGGAACATCCAACCTGTCATTAAAAATATCATATAGGCATCATTAAGAGAAAATCGAATATCACTTATTTTATTAGCCCATACATTCATTGTAGATAAAATTCCGGCAATAATCATAATAAAAAACATGATAAAATAATGTGAAGTATTCATCATATGTTGCATATAAGTAATGAATATAAAAAATTTGCGTGTGGATTTTTCGTAAAAATCTATGAATATAAAAAATTTACTCCAATGGGGGGAACTACGTTCCCCCCTTATCCCCCCTCCTTCTTTTTAGACACAGATTGGAGTAAAATTAGAGGAATACAGAAATTTCTAAAAAAGTGTGTAAAATTTTAGTAAAATAGTATGAATATAAAAAATTTACTCCAATGGGGGGAACGTAGTTCCCCCCTTATCCCCCCTCCTTCTTTTTAGACACAGATTGGAGTAAAATTAGAGGAATACAGAAATTTCTAAAAAAGTGTGTG
>Ga0169931_10005312_pt1 | contig 19671 bp, 12 predicted proteins | sample Kivu_15m_20L_FD_129675 | JGI IMG/M metagenome (GOLD analysis project Ga0169931, IMG submission 129675) | Freshwater microbial communities from Lake Kivu, Western Province, Rwanda to study Microbial Dark Matter (Phase II) - Kivu_15m_20L... | ecosystem: Environmental > Aquatic > Freshwater > Lake... | reverse complement strand
TAGCGCTGGACAGCGCTCAACTTCCCCGGCGCGAACGCGTCGACCTGCACCGCGGCGTCGCGCGACGCTTCCGCGTTGTGCAGCAACTCCGCTTCACGCTGCGTGATCACGCTCTTGTCGAGTGCTTGTCGCACGACGCTCAACGCCGGTCCACGCGGCAAGATCTGGCGCTTCTGCGCTTCCTTGATGCGCTCGCGGGCCTCGCGCGACTCGAGCACCTTGTCGAGCGTGCCCTCGAGGAAGCCCAGGCCTGCTTCGTGCGGCTCGGGCACGAAGATCGAGGGCGAGAGCGCAAGCCGTGCGGCGCCGTCGTCGAGGATCGCGCGCGCAAGTTGGCTGGTCGTGCGATCGGAGGGCGGCTTGGCGCGGGCGCCGAGCGGAAACAGCGCCAGCTTCAGGCCGAACGCCACCGCGCGCAGCGGCAGGTTGTCGATCAGCCCGACCAGCGCGTGTTCGATCTCGTACAGCGCGTGCTGCATGGCCCAGCGGAAGGCCGGCAGGTCGCGCTCGAGCTGGCCGTCGTCGACGAAGCGCTTGGCGACGGCCGATCCGATGTAGAGCCAAGCGAGCGCGTCGGCGAGCCGCCCGCTCAGGTTCTCCTTGCGCTTGAGCGACGCACCGAGCGTGCCCATCGCGACATCGGCGGAGAAAGAAAACGCAGCGCTGTAGCGCGCCAGCTTCTGGAAGTAGGGACCCGCCGGACCATTGACCGGATTCGAGGCCAGCGCGCCGTCGCAGGCGCCGAGCACGAGCGAGCGCGCCATGTTCGTGAAGACCAGGCCCACATGACCCCAGAACGCGCGGTCGAAGGCCTCGAGATCGTTCTTCTCGGCGGCGGCGAGTTCGTCCTGCACCCACGGGTGACAGCGGATCGCGCCCTGTCCGAAGATGATCATGCTGCGCGTCAAGATGTTCGCGCCTTCGACAGTGATGCCGATCGGCGTCGACTGGTAGGCGCTGGCGAGCACGTTGCGCGGCCCGCGGCAAATGCCTGCGCCGCCGACGACGTCCATCGCATCGTTCACGACCACGCGCATCGCCTCGGTCGTGTAGGCCTTCATGATCGCCGTGATCACGGCCGGCTTCTCGCCCGCGTCCAGCGCGCCGAGCGTGAGCGCGCGCGCCGAGTCGATCGCATAGGTCAGGCCCGCGATGCGTCCCAGTCGCGCTTCGATGCCTTCGAAGCGGCCGATGGGCATGCCGAATTGCTCGCGCACCGTCGCGTACGCGCCGACCACGCGCGTCGAGAGCTGCGAGGCGCCGGCGGCCAGCGCGGGCAACGACACACCGCGCCCGGCGGCCAGGCACTGCATCAGCATCACCCAGCCGCGGCCGGCTTGTTTGGCGCCGCCGATGATGAAGTCGATCGGGACGAACACATCGACGCCGCGCGTCGGGCCGTTCATGAACGGCACTCCGAGCGGATCGTGGCGTTCGCCGTGTTCGACGCCGCGCGTGCTGGTCGGAATCAACGCGCAGGTGATGCCGAGCTCTTCTTCGCCGCCGAGCAAACGCTCGGGATCGCGCAGCTTGAAGGCGAGCCCGAGCACGGTCGCGATGGGGGCGAGCGTGATGTAGCGCTTGTCCCACGTCAGCCGCATGCCGAGCACTTCGCGGCCTTCCCACATGCCGCGGCACACCTCGCCGACGCTGCGCATCGACGCGGCGTCGGAGCCCGCCGAGGGTTCCGTGAGAGCGAAGCAAGGCACTTCTTCGCCGCTCGCCAGACGCGGCAAATAGTGCTGCTTTTGCGCCTCGGTGCCGTAGTGCAGCAGCAGCTCCGCCGGGCCGAGCGAGTTGGGCACCATCACGGTCACGGCCGCGGTCACGCAGCGCGACGAGAGCTTGGCGATCACCGCCGACTGCATCTTGGCCGAGAATTCGAGCCCGCCGTAGGAGCGCGGGATGATCATGCCCATCAAGCCGGAGCGCTTGATGAACTCCCACGCGCGCGGCGGCAGGTCGCCCGCGCGCACGACCTCGTCGTCGACGAGCATGCGGCACAACTCGTCGATCTCGCGCGCGAGGAAGTTGCGCTCGCGCTCGTCGAGTCCGCGGCAGGCGAAGGGCACGAGCTTGTTCCAGTCCGGCGCGCCGCTGAACAGCTCGCGGTCGAAGCCGACGCTGCCCGCTTCGAGCGCCGCCTTCTCGGTGTCGCTCATCTTGGGCAGGATCTTCTTCACCGCCGGAAGCGCGGCCGCGGTCACGACGCCGCGCCGCAGCGGACGCAGCCCGAAGATCAGCGCCAGCGCTGCGAACAACGCAGCGACGACGTAGAAGAACCACGGCGCCCACGGTCCGCCGCTCCACCACAGGCCCAGCGCGATCGCTCCCGCGACCACCCAGCCCCAGTACGGTCGGCGCACGTAGGCGAACGCCACGAACACCAGGGCCAAGCCTGCCAACGCCGCCAGCCAACCGATGAGGGTGAGCATCCTGTTCTCCTTCGGACCGATCGGTCCCGACCCTTATAGCGCCGCGCGCGCGCTCTCCCGCGTGCCAAAAACGGCGTAGCCGCAGCTTGGAAATCGCATTGTGGGCGCGGCGTGGCTCGCGCTCAGATCCCAAACTGCCGCCGCAGCCAGCGCGGACGGCTGAAATCCCAGTGGCTTTCGGCCATCGCGGCGACCAGCACCGGATAGAAGCCCTCGACCGCGCGGCGGTACTCGTCGTCGAGTCCCAGGCGCTGCGCGTAGTCGTCCAGCGCCGCACGTTCCCACTCGCGCAGGCCCGTGCGTTCGCGCACGAGCCTCCAAGCGCTTGCGGCGTCCAGATCGTCCGCTTGCTTGCGCTCGTGCACGAGCAGGTGGAACAGGTCGAAGTAGGGCAGATCGCTCTCTTCGCCCGAACCCCAATCGAGCAGCGCGACGATGCGGCCGCGTGCGTCGACCTGGATGTGCTTGCTGCGCAGATCGGCGTGGTAAACGACGCGCGGGAACGAGCGCCCGACGAGTTGCTCCCTCGCGCGCGCAAGCATCGAACGCAGGTTCGCCGCCGTGTCTGGGTGGCCGCAGAAGCGTTCGACCAGGCGAAAGCGGCGCGCGATCAGACGCTCGAACTCCGCTTCGTCGAGCGCGCGCGCGGGTTCGACCACGAGGTCCGCGAGCACACGCGACGCATCCTCAAGCAGCGTGCGCGTCACGGCCAGGTCGCCGGTGTGCTGCGGCGCCGTGAGCCCGCTCGCGCGGCGTTCGCAGGTGAGGAACAGCCCTTCGAGTTCGCCGACGAACAGCAGCTGGGGCACGGGAGCCGCGGGGAAACGCGCGCGGATCGAGCGCAGGAATCGTGCGTGGGTCACCAGTTGGCTGCGCTGCGCTGCGGACAAGCCGATGTGCACGCACCAGTCGCCGGCGCCGGTCGACACGCTCGTGCCCGTGTTCTGGCGCGGCGTGTGTCGAGTGAACAGCAGCGCACTGTTGCCGCGCGTGGCGACGAGGTGCTCGAGCGCGCCGCGCGGCTCCCCGGTGGAGCGCGCGAGCGCGTCGAGCAGGCGCTCGACACGGAGGCCACGCTCGAGCTCGTTCGCCGAGCTCACCCGGCTCTGCAGCAGCGCAAACGACGGCGTGAGCAGCGGAAAAAGCCCCAGCGACGCGCCGAGCAGCTTGAGCTTGTTGCCGCGCTCCTTGGGGCCGAGCTCGAGGCTCGGCAGCGGTTCGTTGAGGCCCACGACGTACGTGAACTCGCGCGCGTCGGGGTACAACGCGAATGCGCGCGGCGCTTCGAAGCGGGGCGCGGCGCACTGGCGGCGATATCCAGCGAGTGATCGTTCGCCGTGGGCGCTCGCGACGCGCCGCACGTACTCGAAGGGACCGGGAACTCGGAACACGCCGCGCCGGCCGCTCGAGCGTTTGTAGGCGAAACGGTTGTCGGCGAGCAGCACCAACTCGCCCGCGCACACACGCTGCAGCTCGGCGACTTCGGCGCGTGTGTCCGGCGCGCTCAGCGGCGTCTCCTGCACGACGAGCGTGAATGCGCCGTCGTCGAACGGCAGGCGCCCGCTGTCGGTGCGCTGCACGATCTGCGGCTCGTCGCCGGGCGTCAGCGCGCGGTTGCGCAGCTGCGCGAAACGCAAGCGCGTCGCCGAGCGGTCGCACAACGTGACGCGCCAACCCGCGTGGCCCAGCGGCACGCTGACGCCCGAGAGCGCGTTGCCGACTAGCAGCGCCGTCGGAGGAGCTTCACCTGGCGGCGTCGCGCGCAGCAGCACGAGCCACGCGCCGCGCGCCTCGCGCTGCAGCTGCGTCAGCCGGTCGGCGAGCTCGTCGGAAAGCTCGAGCAACAACGCCTCGAGCACTGCCTTGTACGGCTCGCCGCGTTCGAGCGCCGCGAGCGCCGGCGCCAGCGCACGCTCGAGTTCGCCCTCCAGCGGCGCAGCGCTCACGCCGCGTTCTCGCGCACCGCGGCGCGCTCCCCGGGCGCGAGCACCAGGCCGAGCACGATCGCCGCGGCGGGCAGCATCAGCGCGAGGAAACCCAGCCACGTCGGACGCAGGTGAGCCGCGAGCACGCTCGGCGGCGCGAATCGTTCGAGCGCGTGCAATGCAAACGCGAGCGCGGTAAACACGAGCACCGCGCGCAGTTCCGAGCCGGGCCGCGGCGCTTCGCCGGGCCGCAGCGCCATCTCCTTGGGTCGGCCTCCGCTCACGCCGGCGATGCTCGCGACGACCGCGAAGCCCGCCGCGAGCCACACCAGGCCCCACAGCTCGCGCCGGTTGACCGCTTCGAGGAAATCGGGCGCGGCGATCGGCAGGTCGAGCTCGTTGGAGAGCCGCACCGCCGCGCCTTCACCCAGGCCCACCAGCGGCGCCAACACCAGCACGATCAACGCGAGCGTGCCCCACAGCGCGCGGCGCCGCGCGTGGTTGTGCGAGAACAGAACCAAGGTCGCGCAGCCGGCGAGCCAAGTCGTGGGCGAGGCGGGAAAGCTCGCGGCGGCGCCGACGAGCGCCAGTGCGGCGTGGCGCGGATCCGCGCGCCGCGTCCAACCGATGAGCCCGGCGCAGGTCAGCGCCACGAAGGCCGCCGGGAGCGTGGGGACGTGGTAGAGGCTTTCGCGCAGCGCGGGCGTCGTCACGAGCAGCGACGCGACGAGCAACCGGCCGAGCACGGCGCGGCGCGCGAGAGCGAGTGCGTGCGCCACGCAGACCGCGATCTGCAGGAGCCCGATGCTCGCCAGCACGCGGCCGGCGAGGTTGTCGGCGCTGCCTTCGGGGATCCACCACAGCGGCGACGTCGCGGCGAGCACCACGCCAAACGCGGCTGGAATGCGGCCCTGTGCGTCGACGGGAACCGGCGGCGGGTCGCCCGCGACGAAGGTGTGCGGCCGCGTGAACCAGCGCAGGGCGCCGAGCGCGAGCCAGGGCGCCGCGAGCCACCAGCGGCGCGCGTGGGGGAACTCAGGGCCGACTGTCACGGTCCACACCATCAGCGCGTAGCCGAGCAGCGTGCTCGCCACGAGCGTGAAAGGCAGTTCGGCGAGGCGCGAGCCGCCGGCGCGACCCGGCGGCAGATAGGCCAGCGCGCAGCGCCCGACCAGCACCAGCACGATGTAGTCGAGCCAGCCGTAGTCGATCGCTCGAGAAATCCAATCCATGCGTTGTGGTGGGGCTCCGGCGGCGATGGTTGCCAAGTGCGCGCGCCAAGTAAAGCTGCGCGCGCGGGCCCAGGCCTCGCTACAACGGCGATCCATGCAACTGGCGGCTCTTCAATTCGACGTGCGGCGCGGCGCGCACGAGGCCAACCTCGCGGCGGTGGAGCGCGGTCTGCGCGAGGCGCGGGAGCGCGGCTTCGAGCTGGTGTTGCTGCCCGAGATGTGGGCCAGTTCGTTCCCCGACGCGGGCGCGGATCTGCGCGCGCTGGTCGCGCTCGACGAACGCTGCGTCGAACGTGTGCGGGAGCTGTCGCGCGAGTTCGAACTGGCCGTGTGCGGCTCGAGCTTCGCAGCGCTCGGCCCGGACCGCCCCGCCAACCGCTGGCGCCTGTTCGACCGCGGCGAATTGCTCGCGAGCTACGACAAGGCGCACCTGTTCTCTCCGACGGCCGAACCCGAGAGCTTCAGCGCCGGCGCCGAACCGCCGCCCGTGCTCGACACGCGGCTGGGCCGCCTCGCCGGCTGCGTGTGTTACGACCTGCGCTTCGTCGAGCTCACGCGCCGTTGCTTCGACCAACGCGCCGAGCTCTTGCTCGTGCCCGCGCAGTGGCCCGCGGCGCGCGCCACGCACCTGCGCGCGCTGGCCTGCGGTCTGGCGGTGCAGAACCAGTGCTTCGTGCTGGTCGCCAACCGCACCGGCAGCGAGGCGATCGGCCGGCGCGAGCTGGTGCTCGAGTTTCCCGGCAACTCGCTGCTCGTCGATCCGCACGGTGTGGTGCTGGCCGAGGGGCGCGGCGTCGACGGGCTAGTCGGAGCGCCGGTCGAACTCGACGTCGCGCGCCAGATGCGCCGGCGCGTGCCGGTCGAGCGCGATGCGCGCCCCGAGCTCTACGCGCGCTGGCGCACGCTGCGCTGAGGGCGAACGCACGCCGCGCGAGCCGCGCCAAACGGTCGACGGCTGCCGCGTGGAACGCGACAGCCGTCTTCCGTCTCTCGTTTCTCTCTCAGGCCAGCCCCTCTCTCACAAAGGGCTGTTCGGGTGGCCGCCTACACCGGCGGCAGCGGGCGGCGCTGCAGGCGCGGCGCCGCGTCTTGGCCGCGGCCGTCGCGCGGCGTGATGACCGGCACGTGGGCGGGCATGCTCACGTTCGAGCAGGTCGTGTTCTGGCCGTTGTCGTCGCCCTTGTGCGAGACGCCGGCGAAACCCTGTTCCGCGCGCCGCCAAGCCGAGACCTCGCTGCGCTCGACGTCGAACCACAGGCTGTCGAAGGCGCGGTTGCGCAGCGCGCTCAAGTCGAAGTGCGCCGAGCGGAACGAGCCGCTCGCGTCGCGGCCGACCACAGTGAGTTCGAGCTCGCGCAGGACGAGCGGGGTGAAGCGCGACTCGAAGCTCGAGTGCGGCGGGATGACGATGTGCTCCAGGCGCGAGTCGTGGCGACCCTTGAGCACGAGGACGAAGGGCGTCGCGCTCAAGTTCTCGGCGCGCAGCGCGGTGGCGCCGACCTGCAGCTCCAATTCGAAGGAGCGAGCGAGGGCGGGGGCGTCGCCGCCCAGGGCGGGGACGGAAAGCGCCGCGAGGGCGAGCAAGGCGCGTTGCGGGGTGAACTTCATGGGCGGCGGGGAGCGCGGCGCGGGGAGGCGCCGGCAGCGCGCGGTGTTTCGACCTCGCGCCGTGCGACGCTTGAGTTGCGCGAGCGCGCGCCACCGACTCGATCCAGAATCGGGAAACGCCGCCTCGACGCGATTTTTCAGGCTTGGTTGCGACTTCAGGGGCGCGAGGCGGGCGAACGTGGGCGTGGCGGCTGAACTCGGATTCCAGGCGACCACGGGCTTTGGCGCGGAGCTACACTCCGCGCCGCTGCGTCGGCCTCGTCGACGCGCGACCTCCCAGCGCATGTCGACGGATTCGGGCGATCCTTATGCCGCCGATCTGGACCTCGTCCGCCGCGCCATCGCCGGCGACGGGGTGGCCACCGACGCGGTCCTGACGCGCCTAGGGTGCGTCCCCGCCATGTTGCGCTCGCTGCACCGCCGGTTCGGCGCGCCGCTGCGCGCGGACGAACTCGCGGAAGTCGATCAGAACGCCCTCGCGGCCCTGTGGAGCAAGCTCCCCGGCTTCGAGGGGCGCGCCATGCTCGAATCGTGGGCCTTTCGCTTTGTCCAACTCGAGCTGCACAAGGCGCTCGACCGCCGCAGGAGCCGCGCGCGCCTGACGTTACTCGACGGCGACGATCTCGCCGAGCTGAGCGCCCGCGAAGAAGTCGTCCCGGCCTTCGACCCGACCATCCTGCACACGGCCATCGCCAAGCTCGGCCCGCCGACCTCGGACATCGTCTCGGAGCACCACTTCGGCGAGCTGGGGTTCGACGAGATCGCGCGCCGCCGCGGCGAGTCGGTCAGCACCATCAAAGCCCGCTACTACCGCGGACTCGAGCGCTTGAAGGCGCTGCTCGAGCCGCACTTGAGGACCGATTCATGAGCCAACAAGACGACGAGCTTCTTGCCAGCTTCGTCGCCGGAGAAATCAGCCCGGACGCTCCCGCGCTCCAGGCCCTTTTCGAGCGACGGCCCGAACTGCGCGCCAAGGCGCAGGAACTGGCGCAACTTCACGGACGCCTAGAGCGCGAGGCGCGCCTGGAGCGCGAGGTCATCGCGGAGGCGCGCGCTTCGACGACGGATTTCGATCGCGCGCGGGTGGTCCGCGCGGCGACGCCCGCCTCGCGACGCCGCGCTCCGATTCTGTGGGCCGCCGCGGCGCTGGTGACCCTCGCCATCGGCGTCGTGTTGCTCCGCCAAGGTGAGCGCGGCGAGCCGGCGCCGATCCCGACGCTGAATGACGGCCAGGGGCTGAGCCTTGATGTTGCCGGTGGCGAGCTGCGCGCGGGGTTGGCGCTGACGGTCGGGAACGTCGATGTCGGCTTCAACCAACAGCTCAAGATCGAAGTGTTCGGCGATGCGCAGGCCGCTGGCGCGGCTATCCTCGTCGGTAAGGCCGACGCCCAGCACAAGTGGACGCCCAACCTCGAGGATCTTGCCGCGCTGCCGGCGACCGTGTTCGTGCGGGCGGTGCTCGTCTCCCCGGAAGACGGGTCGGACCAGGTCTATCGAGAGTCGCCCTTGTTGCGCTTGTCGGTCTCGCGCTGAGCTTCGCGGGGCCGGCGCGCTCGGCATACGCGATCCCGCAGCAGGCAGCCGGCGGGGAGAAAGTCGGCGGGCTACAGAGCGGCGCCGATCGCCGCGACGCGCCGCCGGTCGAAGCGCGTGAAGTTGCGTCGGCCGACGCGCCCTCGGCGCTCGAGCTTTGGCGCGCAGTGGCGCTGGAACTGGGGCTCGCCGACGACGCTCCGCCGGATGGTGGAGCGCTGTGCAACGCCGTGCTCGAAGGGTCGCCCGCGCTGAGCGAACTGGCCTCGGCGTCGAGCTGGGTCGCTGCAGCGCTCGAATTGCGCGCACCAGCTGACGGATTCGCCGAGCTGGTGATCGCGCAGTATCCCGCGCTGCTAGCCGAACTGGGATTCGACGAAGCGGAGCGCTTCGTCGAGCGCGCGCTCGAGCGTGGCGCCGTGCCGGAGCTGCTCGTGCGCAGCGTGCGGATAGAGCTCGCGCGTCAGCTGCTGTTCGCGGAGCGGCTCGTCGACTGCACGCGTGTGCTTCAAGCCACACGAGCCGCCGGTCCTGATTCCGCCGCGGTGGCCAGCCTGGTCTCGGCGGGGCCGACGTCGTCCACATCAGGTCCGCAGCTCGGGGGCCTCGAACTCGTCGATGCGCTCTACTGGTATGTCACACGCGCGCACGTCGACCGTCTCAGCGGGCGCGCGGCGGCGGCGTCGGAGGCCCTGCGGATCGCGCAGTTGCTTGCCGAGCGCGCCGCCTCTCCAGCGCTGTATTGGGAGGTGGCCGATGCTCAGATCGTCGCGTTGTTTGCGCTGCAGGCGTACGACGAAGTCGAGCCCTACATCGACAGCGCCAGCGCGAAGGGTTGGCTCGACGCGCTAGAGCCCGGTGAGCGGGCCGCGATCGAAGTGCGGCGGACGCTCGCGCGCCACGAACTGGCGCGCCGCAAGTCGGCCGGGGATCTGACGCACTTGGACGCGTTGCGCGCGCTCGTGCTGGCCAGCGAGCCGAGCGACCGCAACCGACGAGCTCGCGCAGCGCTCGCCGCGGGCTACTTCGCCGAGGCGGGGGCTCGCGAGCGCGCGGAAGAACTGTTCGCACTTGCGGATCAGGGCGGTCGGCCGAACTCGGGGCTCGAGGCGGCGCAACACCAGGCGCTGGCGCTGCGCATTGCGTTGCTCTCCGCGGACCGCGAACGCATCCGCGTCGAGCTCGAGCAACTCGAGTCGCTCGTCGGTGCGTTCCTCGACGAGTGGGCGGCAATCGCCGCGTTGAGTCCCTCGAGCGCGTTGCTGCAGTTCGCTTCGCGCGAGCGTGTGCTCGAGTCGCTCGTGCGCGGCTGCATCGCCGTCGACGGCCAGACGTCCGGCGCTCGTCGCGCGCTCGAGTGGATCTACCGCGCGCAGTGCATCGGCGGCGTGGCGCGCGGGCTCGGGCTCGAACGTGCGGGCGCGGATTTGGCGCGCGACCTGGCGGAACTCGCGACCGAGCGTCGCGCGCTGTGCGTGCTGCTCTCGGGCCGCGAGCGTTCGCATCTGTTCGTCGTCGACGCGACGTCGATCCGTGTGTCCGAGCTCGCCGACGGCTGGAGTCTGCGTCAACTCGCCAGCAGGCTCGCCAACGAAGCCACGCGCGCGGTGCGCGCCGGCGGCGCGGCGGACGCGTTCGACGCGGCGGCGGCGGCGCTCGAGACGGTGCTCGCGCCGTCCGATCTCGCGCAGCTCACGCGTTACGAGGAGTGCACCGTGGTCGGCGACGAGAGCGTCGGACATTTGCCCTTGGCGCTCGTGCGCAGCGCGAACGGGGGGCGACTTGGCGAACACGTCGCGCTGGCCCACGCTCCGTCGATCCCGGTTGCGGCGGAACTCGCGCGGCGTGCGCGCAGCCGCGGACACAGCGCTGCGGAAAAGTTCAACGCGCTGCTGCTCGGAGCGCCGCCGGCGCCGGCCGACGTCGCGGTCGACAACGCGCGCCTGGAGCGTTGGCGCGAGCGGCTGGGGCCGACGAGCCGTCTGGCGGTTGGCGCCAACGCGTTGCCGCGCGAGCTCGATGCGCGCGCGGGCGGCTTCGAACTCGTGCAGGTGATCGCGCACGGCGACTACGACGTGCAGCGCGAAACGCGCGCGGGCTTCGTGCTGTGGGGCGAGGGCGGCGAGCCCAGTCGCGTCACGTCCGAGACCGTCGAACGCGCGGCGGCGGCGCGTTTGACGGCGCTTGCGGTGTGTCGCGCGTCGCAGCGCCCGGTGATGCGCGGCGACGACGGGCGCGCGGGACTTGCGGCGTCCTTCGTGCTCGCCGGCAGCGACTGCGTGCTGCAGACGGGGATCGATCTCGAGGTCGGCGCGGCGGTCGACTTATTCGAGCGCGTCAGCCTGCACGTCGCGCGGGGCGAGTCCCCGGCGCGCGCGCTGATGTTCGCCCGCCGCGGGCTGAGCGCGGAGCCTGCACGCCTGCAGGACTTCTTCGTGCACGCCTGGGGCGCCGCGTTCGAGCCGCTGGTCGACCAGGCCAGCGCCGCGCACCTGCCGCCGATCGACGACGCGGGCCAGAGCGGTTCGTCCGCCCTGGCCCGTTGGTGGTGGTCCGTCGCTGCGTTGCTTGTCGTGGCGCTCGCAGCGCTGGCGCTCAAGCGGCGCTCGAAGTCGAGCTCCGCGTTCTAGCGCTACTGCGGCGGCGTGCCGATCGGACGGATGCGCTTGCGGCGGTGGATCTCGTTGATCAGCGGCGCGCCGGAGTGGACGTGGCAAAGGAAGCTGAACTCGTCGGGCTCGTTCGTGCACCTCAGCGCGTACACGATGGCTGGATTGGCGGAGCCCACCCAATTCGTCGGGAGCGCGCTGATGAATTGCTCTTCGCTGACTTCGAGCAGCGGAGTGATCTCGATGTAGATCAGCGTTTCGTCGGGTGAGAGCGTTTCGCTCGGGTCCTGGAAGTTGACCGGCAGAGCTTGGTTGCCGGTGTCGATCTGCAGCGTGCAGGCTTCGCCTGGCAGGAACGGGCTCGGGCAGTTCAGCAGCAGCGTGCGATCGAACCACAGGAACGGCGAAACCGGATCCTGCGGCCCCTCCTCGACGTGATACCTGCGGGTGTACATGCGCACCCGAGCGTGTGTGGGCGCGTCCGCGAAGGAGTTGGGCTTGCGGACCGAGACCGGCAGCGCCACGCGCAGTTGGCTGGCGCCCACCAAACCGGATGCGACGCTGAACACCGGACCGGATGGGGCACCGAGTTGCACCGTCGGCGGCTCGACGGTTTCGTTCGCCGTCACCGCGCAGTTGTTGGGCACGACAACGAGCTTCGCCGCGCCGCTGCTCCTGGCGGCGCAGGCGAGGTCGCCGTCGCCATCGCCGTCGAGGTCGCCGCAGGAAACGCGCAGGTCGCTGAGCGTCGCGTCGTGGAGCAGTGCTGCGAGGTTCAGGTAGTACAACTGCAGCGCGTCGAAGCTGAACTGCATGCCGCCCGCCGCCTGCGGATGGCCACTCAGAATCAGGATTTCGCCGTCGGTCATGGCGAGCGCCATGTCCGTTTGCGGGCAGGCGGACGTGCAGCCCGGCGCGAGATCCAGCGCCCCGTACGAAACGTCACTGGCGCGCAGGTGGGCGCTGCTGATGGGGTCCGACATGCCCGTCGAACTGAGTTCGCGGAAAAAGTCCGTCGCCGCGCCGCGCTCGACCAGCCCGAGCGAGTCGCGCTGGTCAGCGCCGAACGGGATGCGCTGGACATCGATGAAGCTGCCCAGCAGCGGCGCGTACGAAGCGTACGGGGGCCGCAGCGTCTCACTGGCGAGGCTGTCATACAGTTCCACGAGGGCGTTCGAACCCACGGCAACTTCGACTCCGGGGAGCGGATTGAGGTCTCCGAGCGCCAGGAACTGAATCTCCCCGCCGGTCGGCAGCGGGTCCCGTTCGTCGAATCGCTCTGAAGCGAGCGACCAGCGGCCGCGCAGCAGTTTCGTGCTGGTGGCGGCGACGATCTGGAGCGAGCCATCGTCGTGGGCCACGTCGATTCGCGTGGCGTCCGCCCACAGTCCCTTGGCGAGCGGGAGCGCGAAGCACTCGACCCGCGCGCCGAGCGTGCCGTCGCCTCCCGGCACCGCGGCGCCGAGTTTCAATCCCTCGGCTCCGACCGTGAGCACATGCGCCAGTCCCGCGGGCCTCGTCGCGATGGCGAAGTCCGCGACTCCCTGGGAGATCTTCAGCAGCACCGGTGCATTGACCGCGTCGCGGAGCAGCAGCAGGACCCCGCTGTCCGTCAGCGCGATCACGGAGTTGGTCCCGAGCGAGAGCACGGGCCCGACGCGCATCTTGACGATCTGGGTTCCGTGCGCCGCGGGCAGCACCACCTGGTTCAGATCGGCAGCGGTCACGGCGCACGGCGCGGACTGAGCCCCGGCGGGTGCTGCGGACAAAAGGGCGGCCCCGAGCAGAGTCAGCGAAAGGGAGCGAAGCATGGAGTGGTTTCGAAGTTGGTGATGTGTCCGAGTATGGCACGTGTGGCGCTCGGGCTGCCCCGCGGCGCGGCTGCATTCGTACGCCCTAGCACGAGTATGCCCGACCGGACACAGTGCTGCTTGCGAGCGCCGATCCAGCGCCCGACCGGCTCCGTGGAGGGGCGAATTCGTTGCGCGCTGCGCTCCGCCGTGGCCGGCGTGCTCCTCTCTCGAGAGACGGCGCGCCAAGTCCCGGCGCTGCTTCGCGCGCGGCGTGGTTGGAACTCGACGCTGTCTGCCCACACCCGACGCGAAAAGTTGCAACTTTCGCTGTCAGAGTTTGGAGGGCTTCTGATGTTCCGAGCCTGAAAGGTCGGGCGGCGAGGTTTCGATCTGGCTCGAGCTCCTCGCCGGCTCGCTCTCGCGAACGACGCCCCCGGCTGCGCAGCGACTGCTTCGTGCCGCGACACCCCGGGAGCGACGCAGCTCGCTTCCGGGCGCGCGCCACCGAGCTTCGCGGGACAAGCGCTCCGACGATTCGGCGCCGCGCGCCCGGTGCAGCTCGGGCGAGCGGGGCGCTGAGCTTCAGCCCGGTCTTTGCTCGGGCATGCCGCCGCATTCCGCGGGCTAGTTTTCGACGCGCGGACCGTTCCACGTTCCGGTGTCGGCGGCCCACCCGGCCGGCCTGCGACGCGGCGGCGCGGTGGCGCGTGGAACCATCGCGAACGCCGCAGTCCGCGATCGCTCGACGCCTTCGGCGCAGCTCGTTCTCAGTCGCGGCCCAGCAGGCGGAAGGCCGCCCATTCCGAGCTCGCGAACCCGGCCCGGCGCAGTTCCTGGCGCGCCGCGGCGCAGGCGCGCGCCGGGCTCGGATGCTCGCCCTGCGCCGCCAGGGCGCGATGGAAGGCCGCGCCGAAGTGGGCGGCCGCGGCGTCTTCGACCGGCCACAGGGTGACCACCACGTTGCGCGAGCCGCCGTCGAGGAACGCGCGCGCCAGGCCGAACAGCCCCTCCGCGTCCACGAAGGCGCCGTCGCCGCTCGAGCAGGTCGAGAGCACGGCGAGCGGCGTCGCGGGGCGCAGCGCGGCGATTTCGGCGAGCGAGAGTTGTTCACCCGGGCTGACCTCGAGGCGCCACTCGCCGGCTTGTTCGACGAGGTGGGTCGCAAGGTGCAGAGGCTGGCGTCCGCGCAGCGCCGCCTCGAGGGCCGCGCGTCCGAAGGCTGCGCCGAGCTCGAGCCGCGACTTGGGCCGGATTTCGAGCGCTGCCGCGAGCTCGAAGCGCGCCCCGGGCAGGCGTTCCGCGCCTGAGCGGTCGAGCGGGCCGCCGAGCAGCGCCCAGCGATCCAGTTCACGCGCTGGGATCCGCGCGCCGACACGGGAGCTCGGCAGGCCGGCCAACGTCGCGAGCGCGACCTCTTCGCCGCACAGGCTGTTCCACGGCAGCGCCTCGAGCGGCGCGGCCTCGAGCGGTCCGTGCAGTCCGAGCAACAACCGCGGCGCGTCTCCCGCGCTCCGCGCGCTGCGGCGCAGGCTGTCTGCGACGGGCCCCGGCGCGAACTCCGCGAGGAAGCTCGTCGCGAGCCGTTCACAGCGCTCCCGCGCGCCGTCGTCGCCCGCGGCGCCGAGCAACGCTTCGCGCAGGCGCCGTACGGCATCGGCGAGCGCGCGTCGGCCGCGCGGGATGCGCGCCACGCTCACTTCGCCGTCGGGCGCGAGGTGCGCGGCGAGGCTGAAGTCGGCGCCGACGACCCAGGTGAGCAGGCCCAACTCGTATGCGCCGGCCCACTCGAGCAACGCTTCGCGCGTCAGCGCGCCTTCGCCGCGCCGCAGCGAACGCGACTGGGTGTCCTCGATCACACGCACGGCCTCGAGCGGCTCGCCGCTGCGCGCCAGCACGTCGGCGAGCAAGGCCACGCTGTGCAGGCCCAAGCGCTCGCCGATCACGCTGCCCGCCGCGCGCGCCGTCGGCGCCTCGAGCTCGGCGCTGCGCGCGCCGAACGAGGTCTGGTCCCACTCGAGCGCTGAAGCCAGGGCCGACTCGAGATGTTCGCGCGCGCGGCTCAGCTCGCCGCTGCGCGCGTACGCTTCCCCGAGCAGAGCTTCGGCGCGCGCCGCGCCGCGCGGCGAGAAGCGCGCGACGCGCTCGGGCTCGAGAATGGCCAGCACCTCGGACTCGCGCTGTTCGTACAGCGCCAGCGAAGCCAGCGCGAGCACGCCGAGCTCGCCGCCTTCGCTCGCGCCGAGGCGTTCGAAGTGCTCGCGTGCGGCGCGCAGTTCGCCATTGCGCAGGCGAGCGCTGCCCAGGAGCAGATTCCACTCTTCGCGGTCGGCTGCGTGGGAGTCTTCGCCCGGTTTGTAGCGTTCGAGGAACTGCGCCGCCTGAGCGCCGTGGTCCTCCGCGAGCAGCCGTGCGCCCCAGTCGCGCGCCACGCTCCAACTCGCTTCGGGCGTGCGGAAGCCGGCCAGTCGTTCGAGCAACGCTCGCTCGCGCGGCGCGTCGCCTTCGAGTTGCGCCAGGCGCACGCGGCCCTGCAGCGCGAATTCACGGTAGTCGTCGCGCTGCAGCTCGAGCGCGAGTTGTTCGCAGAGCTCAAAGCACCGCGTCGCGCCGAGGTGGTCGGAGCGCAGCGTCGCGCAGCGGCCCAAGAGCCACAGCGGCTCGAGCCGTGGCGTGCGCTGACCGAGGCGGGCGAAGAGCTCGAGCGCTTCTTGCGCCTCGCGTTCGGCCTGCGCTACGAGCGCGGCAGCTTGCGGACCGTCCGCATGCTCGGCCTGTTCGACGCGCAGCAGCGCGCTCAAGCTCAGCGCGCCAGCCGCCGGCGCTGCGTCGGCGCGCTCGCGCTGAGCGATCACCAACGCAGCGAGTTCTTCGAGCACGCGCTCGCGTTCGAGCGCCCAGGCCGCGCCGCTCAGGCCGACGACTCCGGCCTCGAACGCGATCTCGCGCAGCGCGCTGAGGTCTTGTTCGGCCTCCCAGCCGCGCTGTCGCTCCTCGCGCGGGAGCGAGGCGTAGAAACGCGCCACGTCGAGCGCGTCGGGGCGCGCGTGTTCGTTCGCGAGCTTCTCTGCGGCGCGCAGAAGCTCGTGCGCTTCGTCGCTCGCGCCGCCGCGCCAGCGGCTGAGCGCGGCGCCAAACTCCGCGAGCGCGAGCGCTCGAGCCTCTCCGTCGACGGCGCTCTCGACCTGCGGCGCGGGCTTGCTCTCCTCGCTTTGCTGCGCGGCCGGCGCGGCCAGCGCCAGCAGCGCGGCCGCGATTCCAGCTCGAGTTCGCACCGAGAGCAGCGCGCTGACGAAGCAGCGCTGCGGCGGGACGCCGGCCCGCGCGATCGAAGTCCGCGCGCGGGAGGGCCGCTTCACCGTTCGGGGCGCCGCGCCAGGTACGCGTCGCGCGCGGGGCTGGCGGGCAGCGTGCGCGCGAAGGCGCGCGCGTCACTGGCGAAGCCCGCATCCTCGAGCAGGTGCAGGATCGACTCGCTGCGCGCCGGCTCGCTGGCGCGTTCGCGCTCGGCGATGCGTGCGATCAGTTCCTCGTCGCGCACGACCTCGAAGTCGCGCCGGCCGAGCGGCACGTCGAGGCCGTCGACAAACGCCCACGCTTCCCAGGTGTAGTGGCCCTGGGCGAGGTCCAGGCGTGCGGCGGCCGCGGCGTCGAACGAGGCGCTCTCGCTCTCGAGCGAGAGGAACGGTTCGGCGGCGCTGAACAGCTGGCCGTCGTGCCGTTCGAGCTGGACGCGGTAGCGCGTGGCGCGCTCGCGCGGCGCGAGCTCGAAGTGCAGCGGCGAGTGCAGGCCGTCCGTGCTCGCCAGCAGTCGTTCGCGCGGGAACAGCAACGCGCCCGTCGCCTCGCCGCGCAGCTGGTCGGCGCGCGGGAAGCGGATCGAGCCGACGTCCGCGCCACGGCGCGCCGCTGCGCTTCCGCCGTCCCACAGGAACACGGCGAGCAGCGCGGCCGCGGCGGCGAGCGGCATCCACACGCGCATGCGGCGGCGGCGCTCGGCGGCGAATTCGCGGCGCTCGCGCTCGAATTCCAGCGGCGCCGGCGGGCGTTCGCGCAGGGTCGCGACCAGGGCGGCGCAGTCCGCGCAGGCGTTGACGTGCGCGCTGAGCGCCACGCGCTCGACCTCGGACAGGCTGCGCGCGCCCGGGCCGCGGCCCAGGTCGTAGAGCTCGTCCGCAGTGGGGCAGGCGAGCGCCGGCGCGTGCGCCGCGACTCCGCCCGATTCCGCGCCGGCCGCCAGGAACGCGTCGGTCGCCTGGATCAGGCGCCATTTGGGCGCACACACCGGGCAGGCCTGGGCATGCGCCACCAGCTCGCGCTGCGTGGCTGCTTCGAGTTGGTCCCAGTCCGGAAGGCAAATGGCCAGATCCGGCCTGCGGCAGCTCCCCGCGGGGTCCGCCTCAGGTCGTCGCTCGGTGGCGCTCATCGTCGAAACGAGTATCCGTACGCCCGCCCGCAAACGGGGGGACTTTCTGCGGTGCAAGTTTCACTCGACCAGCTCCCTGCGGCTGGCGCGCGAGAGGACCGCCCGCCGCAGCAGCGCTTCCGCGCGGCTGTGGCGGTATTTCGCCTGCTCCAGGGTGATGCCCAGACGCGAGGCGATGTCGGGGAGGGTCAGCCCTTCGAGGTTGCGCAGCTCGATGAGGCGGCGCTCGTGCGCCGGCAGGTCGCGCAGCGCCTCGCGCACCAGGATCTGGATCTCGCGCGTCTGGGCCCGTTCGTCGGGGCTGGGGCTCTGGTCGTCGCTGTCGGGCAGGTCGTCGCCGGCCGGCGCGAGCTCGACGCTGCGCTGCGCCTCGTCCTTGCGCTTCAAGTCGACGCAGCGGCACCACGCCACGCGGTACAGCCAGGTGCCAAAGCGCCCGCGTTCGGCGTTGAACGCGCCGCGCCGCAGCCGGTCGAGCGCGAAGCTCGCCAGGTCGTGCTGCAGGTCCTCGCGCGCCTTGGAGTCGGACTCGAAGCGCGCGCTGCAGTGCTGGAACAGGGGACGGTAGCGCTCCAGGTACTCCCGGATCGCCTCGTCGCTCTGCGCCAGCAGCGCGCTCACGAGTTGTTCTTCGTCCAAGCCCGACTGCGCGGGCGGCGCTGCCCCTGCGCCGCTTCCACACCCCTCCTGTGCCCCGAGATATGCGTTCTGCCACGCTGTTGCAAGGTCGAAGCGCGCGCGGCGCGCGCCGGCGCCCCGGCGTGGGACTGCGTTCCCAGGTCGCAGACTGGCGGACGCGGACGTCGCCCGGGCGTCTTGGCGCTTCAGGGGCTGTTCCGCGGCGATGGGGGGCGCGAGTACGTGAAGGCCGAGACCTGAGCCGACCGTGTCGCGTCGCGAGTTGGTTGGCCGGAGAAGTTCACTTGCGCGCGGTGCTCGCGTTGGCGAATGCGGCCCGCGGCGTTGTCGCCCCGATCGGGCCACCGCCCGTCGCGCCGCGCTGCGCGCGAGTTCGTCAGCGTCCTTCGCGCCGGAACTCGAAGCGCTGCGGACGGCCGCCGTTCGTGTGGCCGACGAGCGCCGTGAGCGTGAGGCCATCGGCGGACAGCTCGTAGGAGATGCGCTGCGGGAAGTCGTGGCGCGGGTTGAGGAACACCGCGCGTTGCTCGCCGAGCTCGACCAGCGTGAACTCGGTCGGCGGCACGCCATTGGGTTGGGCGACGTACATCAGGCTCCCGTCGTGTTCCACGATGCGCAGGAATTCGAACGCGACCATGTTGCCGCGCGCCACGGTCCGCGAGGTGCCTATGAGCGCGCCGCCGGCCGCCGGGCTCCAGCGTTCGTCCAGCGAAGCCACTCCTTGCGTCGCGATCCATGCGCCCGAGAGCCATGCGACAGCGTCGATCTTGGCCGGCGCCGGCGTCGGCAGCGGGATGTCTTGCGGATGGCGGTAGAGCGCCACGAACTCGATCACCGAAGGCTTCTCGAACGAGACGCGCACGACCAGCCCCTCGGGCCGCGGCTCGAAGCGCGCGAGAGACTCGCTGATCTGCGGCGCGTCGCGGCCGGGCGTCTCGATGCGCGCGCGGTACTCGAGCACGCCGTTGCGCCAACCGCCGCTGTACTGCGATACCGCGCCGCGTGTCTTCAGCTCGCTCGTCGAGCCATCGAGCAGCAGCCTCACGTCGTAGGGCTGCGCCGCCGTGCCTTGCGCGACGACGATCGCGCCCTCTTCGACGCGCAGGCCAAAGCGCGCGCCCATGCTCGGCCGCTGCTGTTCGACCGAGCGACCCGGGGTGCGGTCTTCGACGTAGATCCAGTCGCCCGTGATGGAAGTGATGTCGGCAGCCGCAGGTGCTTGTGCAGCCGGCGGAGCGTCTTGCGTACGTGCGAACAGCGTTGAGCGCATTGCGAACGCGCTTGCGACGGCCAGGACGGCGAGCAGAGTGAGACGGGCGAGCATGGGGGATGCCTTGGATTCAGATGCGTTGTGCAGCGCAGCGGCGAGCACGCAGCGTGCCGTGCTCCGCGGGTCCGGACATCTGCACGCGGCGCGCGAACAAGCTACCCAGGTGCGGCGCTGCCCGTGCGCTCGCCGGGGCTGAACGCGTGC
>Ga0169931_10005309_pt1 | contig 19674 bp, 21 predicted proteins | sample Kivu_15m_20L_FD_129675 | JGI IMG/M metagenome (GOLD analysis project Ga0169931, IMG submission 129675) | Freshwater microbial communities from Lake Kivu, Western Province, Rwanda to study Microbial Dark Matter (Phase II) - Kivu_15m_20L... | ecosystem: Environmental > Aquatic > Freshwater > Lake... | reverse complement strand
GATACCGCGAGCGGGCACGTTCACGCTGAACTGCGCATCCAGGAAGACAGAGTCCTGCGTGTGCCAAACCGCAGCATGATCGTGCTGCTGGCGCACCACGGTGTCCCTACCGGAGGATGAGTTCCGACATTCCGTTCATCGGCAAAGCCACCAGCCCCACCTCAGCGGGAACCACCAGGCCACGATGCCGGGGCACCACGCGCACGGTGTATCCGAAGGCCCCGTGCTCCTCCACCGTGAGATCGACCGAATAGCGCCAACGATTACCGTCGAACTGCTCCTGCGGCTGCATCGCCTGGACGGCCGGGGACAGCAGGACATCATCTGCATCGACACTCCCCGCGATCACTTCGACGCGCACATCATCGGGAGTGAGGTCACCCAAGGAGACGTAGGCCCGGACTGCAATTGACTGTCCCAACCGGAGCGCATCGCCAGCGGAGTCGGCCTCGACGTGATCGACTCGTACCGCCCACCATGAAGTCCGCATACGGTGCTTCCACGCTGCGACCTCACGTGCGAGGGCGAAATCATCACGGCGCATCGCCGCGTCGGACTCCGCTGCCGGGACATAGAGGCGTGTGACGTACTCGGCCACCATGCGCGTGGCAAGAACCTTGGGCCCGAGGGTGGCGAGAGTGTGGCGCACCATCGCGAGCCAGCGGCCCGGGAGCCCTCGATCATCGCGCTCGTAGAACAGGGGTGCGACAGTGGAGGTGATGAGCTCGTACAGCGCCTCCGCCTCGAGGTCGTCACGCCTATCCGGATCGTCGACCCGATCGGCGGAAGGAATCGCCCAGCCGTTCATGCCATCGAACCATTCGTCCCACCACCCGTCCAAGATCGAGAGGTTGAGGGCACCGTTCAGTGCAGCCTTCATGCCGGACGTCCCGCTGGCCTCGAGGGGCCGGATCGGATTGTTCAGCCACACGTCGCAGCCCGGATACAGCGTGGTGGCCATGGTCATGTCGTAGTTCGGGAGGAAAACGATGCGATGGCGCACGTCGTGCGCATCCGCGAACGCCACCAACTCCTGGATGAGGCGCTTACCACCATCGTCATTTGGGTGCGCCTTGCCGGCAATGACGAGCTGCACGGGCCGATCCGGATCGGTGAGGAGGGCGCGCAGACGATCGCGGTCACGCAACATGAGCGTGAGCCGCTTGTACGAGGGAACACGGCGAGCGAATCCGATGGTCAGAACGTCGGGGTCGAGAACCCCACGGATCCAATCGAGGTCTGTCGCCGCTGCACCGCGGGCGATCCAGGATTCGCGCAGGCGAGTGCGCGCCTCGTCCACGAGTTGCGCGCGAAGGGCACGCTTGGTCTCCCAGAGTCGACGCTCATCGACGCCCGACATGCGCTCCCACGTGCTGGCGTCGTTGAGGAACACGGATCCCGCGGTCGCTGCGACGAGGTCGGCCATCTCCTGTGCTACCCACGTGGGGGCGTGCACACCGTTGGTGATCGATGTGATCGGGATGTCGTCACCTTCGAAGCCGGGCCAGAGACTCGCGAACATCTCCCGCGACACTTCACCGTGCAACAGGCTCACACCGTTCGCGCGTCCGGCAAGTCGCAAGCCCATGACGGCCATGTTGAACATCTCCGGATCCCCACCCGGGTAGGTCTCGCGCCCGAGAGCAACGATGTCCGGGACGGGCACGACATCCACCGCATTGTCCCCACCGAAGTACTGCTCGATCAGTGACACCGGGAACCTGTCGATTCCTGCAGGCACAGGTGTGTGTGTGGTGAAGACGGTTCCGGCACGCACTCCCTCGAGTGCCGATGCGAAGTCCAGGTGATGCGCGTCAATCAGCTCGCGGATGCGCTCGACCCCTAGGAACCCGGCATGCCCTTCGTTGCTGTGGAACACGGTGGGCTCCACGGTGCCGGTGATCCGAGAGAAGGTGCGCAGGGCGCGCGTGCCCCCGATGCCCAGGAGCATCTCCTGCTGAAGGCGGTACTCCCCTCCCCCTCCGTAGAGACGGTCGGTCACCTCGCGCTCGGCGGGGCCGTTCTCCTCCACATCGGAGTCCAGAAGGAGCAGGGGCACGCGACCCACGTGCGCGACCCAGATTCGCGCGGCGAGGGTCCGGTGACCGGGAAGGCCGACACCGACCTTTGCCGGCGTTCCGTCTGACTCGCGCAACAGCGTGACCGGGGTCCCTTCCGGATCGCACACGGGGTACTGCTCGAGTTGCCACCCGTCCCAGGACAGGCTCTGCCGGAAGTAGCCGCTCCGGTAGAAGAGTCCGATCCCGATGATCGGCACCCCGAGATCGCTGGCGCTCTTGAGGTGATCTCCGGCGAGAATTCCGAGACCACCCGAGTATTGGGGCAGGGCGCCGGTGATGCCGAACTCCGGTGAAAAGTAGGCGACACCGCTGCACGCGGTCTCCCGCTCCTGGAACCACAGGTCCGAGGTCAGGTACGACGCAAGTTCCGCACGCGCGGCATCCACGCGGCGGACGAAACCTTGATCAGCACTCAGCTCGGCAAGGCGTTCCCCCGAGACGTCACCGAGCAGTCGCACGGGATCGTGCTCGCACCGACCCCAGGTCGCGGGATCCATGTCACGGAAGAGATCGCGGGTCGGCGAATTCCAGGACCAGCGGAGGTTGAGGGCCAGTTCCTCCAGCGGAAGCAGATTCTCCGGGAGCGGGCTGCGGACATTGAGTCGACGAAGCGCTTTCACGTCCGACACCGTAGTGCGCGGTTCGACCCGAATATCGCACCGCAACCACCACGAGCGATGTAATCGCGTTGCATTCCTTGCATGCTTCTCGCTGTCCGTCCACCGGACACTGTGTTGCCCCCCTACGCTGGTGTCATGGCACGGACGTCCAAGGCGACCGTCCCGCCCGACATCGAGCGCCTCCTCGCGGGTGCCCACCATGATCCGCACGCGATCCTCGGTGCCCATTCGGACTCCGGATGGGTGACGATTCGCACGCTGCGCCCGGGGGCCGACTCCGTCGCGCTCGTGCTCCCTGATGACGTGATCGCGATGGAGCGCGAGGTCGGGGATCTCTGGATCGCTCGACTACCGGGTTCTGTGATCCCCCGCTACCACTTCGACATTCGCTACGGATCCGACATCCACACCACACATGACCCGTACCGGTTCCTCCCGGTGCCCGGTGACATGGACCTGCACCTGATCAGCGAGGGACGGCACGAGGAGATCTGGACGACACTCGGCGCACACCCGCAGACCCTTGACGGGATCTCCGGTACCTCCTTCGCCGTCTGGGCGCCCAACGCACGCGGGGTGCGGGTCGTCGGTGACTTCGACCAGTGGGATGGGCGGGCGTACCCGATGCGCAGCCTCGGAGCCTCCGGCGTCTGGGAGCTTTTCGTCCCGGGCGTGGGTGTTGGCACCCGGTACAAGTACCGAATCCTCGGTGCAGACGGTGTGTGGCGCGACAAGGCCGACCCGTACGCGCTCGCAGCCGAGACCCCACCGGCAACCGCTTCGGTGGTCTTCGCGTCGGCTTACGTCTGGAACGATCAGGAGTGGATGCGTGCGCGTGCTCAGCACGATCCGCATCGTGGCCCGATGACCATCTACGAGGTGCACCTCGGTTCCTGGCGCCCCGGCCTGGGCTACCGGGAACTCGCGCGGGAACTCGTCGAGTATGTGACCCGCATCGGCTTCACCCATGTCGAGTTCCTGCCCGTTGCCGAGCATCCGTACGGACCCTCATGGGGGTACCAGGTGTCGGGCTACTACGCGCCCACCGCGCGCTTCGGTTCCCCCGATGACCTCCGGTTCCTCATCGATGCCCTCCATCGAGCGGGAATTGGTGTCCTCATCGACTGGGTGCCCGCGCACTTCCCCAAAGACGAGTGGGCACTCGCCCGTTTCGACGGCACCTGCCTCTACGAGCACCCCGACCCGCGACGCGGGGAGCACCCGGATTGGGGCACGTACGTCTTCGACTTCGGGCGCCCCGAGGTGCGCAACTTCCTCGTGGCCAACGCGGTCTACTGGCTCGAGGAATTTCATGTCGATGGCCTGCGGGTTGATGCGGTCGCGTCGATGCTCTACCTGGATTACTCCCGACGTGAGGGTGAGTGGGCTCCGAACGTCCACGGTGGTCGCGAGAACCTCGACGCGGTCCGTTTCCTTCAGGAGATGAATGCAACCGTCTACCGACGAGTACCCGGAGCCGTCACCATCGCGGAGGAATCGACGGCGTGGGCGGGTGTCACTGCTCCCACGGACGTGGGTGGCCTCGGTTTCGGTTTCAAGTGGAACATGGGCTGGATGCACGACTCACTGGGCTACATGCGTCGTGAAGCCATCCATCGCGTCCATCACCACAATGAGATGACCTTTTCGATGATGTACGCCTATAGCGAGCGGTTCGTGCTTCCCTTTTCCCATGATGAGGTGGTGCACGGGAAGGGGTCCCTCGTCACCCGCATGCCCGGTGACCGATGGCAAGCGCTGGCGAACCTGCGGGCCTATCTCGCCTACATGTGGGCGCATCCGGGTAAGAAGTTGCTCTTCATGGGTTCGGAGTTCGCACAATCATCCGAATGGAGCAGCGAGCACGGCCTGGACTGGGATCTGCCCCGATACCCCGAACACGAGGGGATCCAGCGCCTCGTGTCCGACCTCAACTCCGTCTACCGTAATTGTCCCGCTCTCTGGGCTTGGGATGACGACCCATCCGGTTTCCAGTGGATCGATCCTGACAACTCCGCGGAGAACGTCTTCACGTGGCTGCGCTGGGGTCCGGACGGCGACTGCATCGCGGTGGCCATCAACCTCTCCCCCGTTCCACGACTCAAGCACTCACTCGTGCTGCCCACGGGGGGCACATGGCGTGAGCTCCTCAACTCCGACTCATCGAACTACGGCGGTACCAATACCGGGAACCTGGGGGCCATTCACGCGTCCGTGGGGGCGCAGGGTCGACCACAGGCAACAGTGGTGCTGCCCCCCTTGGCTGCGTGCTACTTCCGAAGCCCCACCTAGAAGAGAGCACTCGCGAGGCGCGTGCGTGCCTTCGGGACGTCGGGGTGCTCGCCGGCAATAGTGAAGTACTCCACGACACGATCCCGAGCCGAGTTCCGTTCGTCACCCGAGGCCATCTGCACCGCGGTGATCCCCAGGTCGAATGCCCGGGGGAAATCTCCCTCGGCCACCGCGAAATCTGCAGCAGTCAAGTACTCGGCGACGGTGCTCGATGCTGTGGGTGCCGTCCCGTGCGCTGTGCGCTCCAGCACCCCGACGAGTGCGACGCCGGCGAGCGCATCCACATCATGCGGATTCTGCGTGAGCACTTCCCGATACGCGTTGCGCGCAACTTCCCACTCCCCCGCATCGATGGCATTCACCGCACGCTCGATGCGCGGGTCCACCGGTTCCTCGATCGCCTCGACGACTTCCTGTGTGGCGGCAAGACTTCCGGTGACGCCCTGTTCGGCAGCGACGCGGAGCACCTCATCGAGGATTTGCCGAATCTGCGCCTCCGGATAGGCACCCTGGAACAGTGGTACGGGCTGCCCCTTGATGACCGCGAAGACGGAGGGGATCGATTGCACCTGGAAAGCTGCGGCGATCTGTTGCTCCGCGTCGACGTCGACCTTGGCCAGGATCCAGCGGCCCCCGTAGTCGACCGCCAGCTTCTCCAGGATCGGCGACAGTTGCGTGCACGGTCCGCACCACGTGGCCCACAGGTCTAGGACCACCGGAATCGACATGGAGCGCTCGATGACGTCGGTGGCGAAGGTGGCGGTCGTCGCATCGATGACGAGGCCCTCGGGCGCGTGTGCCAACGCGGCGTGTGCTTTCGCCTGATTCTGCTTTTGCGAGGCGAGGGCAGCGAGATCGATCGCTCCCGCGACGTTGAAACCCGGTTTACTCACGGCCCCATTGTGCCGAGGGCTATTCGGAGACCAGGTTCCGGGCAGCCTCGAATGCGGTCTGCCGACCCGCCGCAACTTCTGCCGCCCATCCGTCCACCGCCGGGCGATCCTCCAGCAACCGTGCCCGCGTCAGGGCCGACGCCGTATCCAGAATCTCCTCACGCGCCCGCAACTCGCGCCGACGTGTGAGATTGCCGGTCTCGACCAGCCAGCCCCGATGACGATCCGTCGCGGTGACGACCTCGTCCACCCCCTCACCGGTGCTCGCCACTGTCAGATGCACGGGCGGTTCCCATTCCTGGGGCAGGCGCTCGCCCAGGGCGATCATGTGCCGGAGTTCACGGGCCGTCGTGGCGGCGCCGTCCCGATCGGCCTTGTTCACGATGAAGATGTCGCCGATCTCCAGGATCCCAGCCTTGGCAGCCTGGACGCCATCACCCATCCCGGGCGCGACCAGGACGAGAGTGGTGTCCGCCGCCGCAGCGACCTCGACCTCCGACTGGCCGACGCCGACAGTCTCGAGGATTACGACGTCGAAGCCGGCTACCTCACATACGCGCAGCACCGGGCCGATCGCCGCGGCGAGCCCGCCCAGGTGTCCACGGGAGGCCATGGACCGGATGTAGACACCCGCGTCACCTGAGTGCTCCTGCATGCGGATCCGGTCACCCAAGAGCGCGCCGCCCGAGAACGGCGAGGAGGGGTCTACCGCGATCACCGCGACCCTCGAACCCCGCATCCGGTAGGCCCGCACGAGCGCCGAGGTCATCGTGGATTTCCCGACCCCGGGCGCCCCCGTCACGCCGATGACGTGCGCGGGGGAGGTGGGTGCCCCCAGGGCGTCGAGCAGATCCGGGGCTCCGATGGGCGAGTTCTCGATGGCGCTGATCGCGCGCGCGATCTCCCGAACGCCTCCTGCGCGCACACCCGAAGCCAGGGAGTCCACCGAATCCACGCCCCCATCATGCAGGTCGCCACCATGGATGCCACGATGACGCACATGGAGTCCTGGCTTCGGGCGATCGATCACGTCGGTATCGCAGTCCTCGATCTCGATGAGGCGATTGCGTACTACGAGCGCGTGTTCGGATTAACGGTTATGCATCGAGAAGTCAACGAGGACCAGGGGGTGGACGAAGCGATGCTCGCCATTGGGCAGTCCGGCGGGTGCATTCAACTGCTCGCACCCCTACGCGCCGACTCCCCCATTGGACGATTCCTCGAGAAGTCGGGCCCCGGCATCCAGCAGGTCGCGTACACGGTCACCGATGTGCGCGCTGTCGCGGATCACCTGCGCTCCCAAGGAGTCCGCGTTCTCTACGACGAACCGAAGATCGGCACAGCCGGATCCCTGGTGAACTTCACTCACCCCAAGGACAGCGGTGGGGTGCTCATCGAACTGGTGCAACCGGCCGAGCACTAGAGATCCGACCAGCGCTCCATCGGTCCATCCCACTCCCGGGGGAGAGACTCCGCTCGCCCCGAGACTGCTCCCACGATCTCGTCGAGGACCCGCTGCACATTCCTCTCCCCCACCCAGAGATGGGGCGCATCGTCCACGACGACAAGTTCGATGTTGGGTGCCACGGAGAAGCGCGCACGTGCGGGATCGGGCGGGAGGTAGTCGTCGCGCTCCGGGATAAGGGCGACGACAGGGACATCGACATCCGCCCACGCGGCCAACTCCGCCTCCGTCGTGAACCGAAGCGGAGGGGAGAGCAGGATCACCCCGGCGATATCGAGTGCGCGCGCATGGCGCAGGACCACGTCGGTACCGAAGGACCAGCCGACGACCCAGGGGCGCGGGAGACCCTGCGACGCGACCCACTCCACCGCGGCCGTCAGATCGCGTCCCTCGCCGTCACTCGCATCGAATGTGCCTTCGCTTGTGCCGCGGGCACTCGACGTGCCCCGGGTGTTGAACCGCAGCACCGCGATACCTGCCAGGGCCGGAAGTCGCCACGCCATCTTCCTCAATACGTGGGAATCCATCATCCCGCCATGCGTAGGTAACGGGTGGACGCAGACGATGCAGGCGCGCGGCGGACCATCGACCGGAAGCGCCAGCTCGCCGACCAGGGTGAGGCCGTCAGAAGTTCGGAGTTCGATGTCGCGACGGGAAGCTGGCAACACCGAATTCGCGGAGATCTTCATCGGGGTCGACGACGATCCCGCGCCGACCAGCAGGGTGTGTGCCAGTGCCGACGCAGTTCCGCACCCTGCGGATCTTCAGCAGACCAGGCCACGATGTGCGGTGTGGCAGGACGGATGACTTGATCGCACCCCGGACACCGATAGTCCTTGGTGGCCGACGAACCCGTGAGCGCACGCACGTACCACTCACCATCGGGATGGGACTCCACACGAGTGCTCGGCACGTACTCCCGCGCCGGTGTCGATGTACGCCGATTCTTCCGCCCCATGCCGTCAGTCTGCCAAAGTCAGAAGAGTCGGGATCCGACGTCGGAGGTGCCCTTGAGTTCCTCGTAGTCCAGCACCACGCAGCGGATGCCACGATCCTCGGCTAGCGTCCGCGCCTGCGGCTTGATCTCCTGCGCAGCGAAGACTCCGTCGACCGGAGCCAGGAGCGGATCCCGATTGAGAAGTTCGAGGTAACGGGTCAATTGCTCGACACCGTCGATCTCTCCCCGACGTTTGATCTCGACGGCCACATGCAGGCCGCCGGGCGCCCGACACAGCAGGTCGACCGGACCGATCGCAGTGGGGTACTCACGGCGTACGAGCGAGTACCCAACGCCGAGGACATCCAGATGTTCCGCGAGGAGGACTTGCAGGTGGGATTCGACCCCGTCCTTCACCAGGCCCGGATCGATGCCGAGGGTGTGCTCAGAGTCGTGCGCGATGGAATGAATGCGGATGACGAGTTGCTCCCCAGCCTTGTTGGTGACCTCCCAGGTCAACGGATCCGACTCCGTCTCGCGCAGGGTGCAAGGTGGACTAATCCAGTTAAGCGGCTTGTACGAGCCGCCATCCGCGTGGATGAGGACCGAACCATCCGCCTTGACGATGATCACGCGATCTGCCTCGGGCAGGTGCGCGGTCAGGCGACCGACGTAGTCAACGGTGCACCGAGCGACCACAATCCGCACCGAGGCACCGTACCCGGTGGCGCATCCGCTCCCGGCACGTCACCATAGGGCCGTGTCCGGTTCCTTCTCGTTCCTCTTCGGCCCGCTTGTGGCCGCCGGCGGTCTCGTCGTGTTGATCTTCATTCTGCGTTGGGCATTCCGTCGTGGGCAATCCGTCGTGGCAGCACCCGCGCGCTCGGGTGCGGCGGAGGAGTACGGCCTTCTCATCAGCGTGGCCGCGCCAGGCTCCTACGCGGAGGGTGAGATCACGCGTCGACGACTCGAGGACGCCGGTATCCGGGCGAACCTCGCCCACACCCTGGACGGGCCGCGCGTGATGGTGTGGCCGGCCGACGAGGTGCGCGCCCGCCACCTCCTCAGGGGCTGAGTGCCTCCCGCGTGATGCGCCCCCCGACACCCGCGAGGGCGGGCACGAGACCCGCATAGCCGCGGTCGATGTGATCCACCCCGTACACCTCGGTGACACCTTCGGCGACCAATCCCGCCAGCACGAGCCCCGCTCCGGCACGGATATCGGTCGCCTCCACGGGAGCCCCCGAGAGTCGGGCTCGGCCGCGAACAAGGGCATGGTGGCCGTCGGTGCGAACGTCGGCCCCGAGCCGAGCCAACTCCTGGACGAATCGGAAACGCGCCTCGAAGAGGTTCTCGGTCACGAGGGCTGCGCCGTCGGCGATCGAGTTCAACGCGATGAACTGGGGCTGGAGATCGGTGGGGAATCCGGGATACGGCAAGGTGACCACGTCGATCGCACGCGGCCGATCATCCATCGTGACCGTGAAGCCGTCCTCCGTGTCACCAACAACAGCGCCCGCCATGACCAACTTCTCCAGCGGTAGCGACACATGCTCGGCACGCGCCCCTCGGATCTCCAACGATCCTCCCGTCATCACCGCCGCCACCGCATACGTGCCGGCCACGATGCGGTCGGGAACGGTGGCATGGCGAACGGGTGACAGCTCGCTCACCCCCTCCACCGTCAACGTGGACGACCCGATCCCATCGATCCGGGCCCCCATCGCCACGAGCATCGTGCAGATGTCGACGATCTCCGGTTCACGTGCCACGTTGTCGATCACGGAACGACCCTCGGCGAGCACGGCGCTCATAACCAGCGTCTCGGTCGCACCGACGCTCGGGAAGTCCAACCAGATCTCCGCGCCACGCAGGCGATCCGCCACCGCGACCAGGTACCCATGCTCGTTGGTGACTTCGGCTCCAAGCCGCCGCAATCCCGCGATGTGCAGGTCGAGGCCCCGTGAGCCGATGTTGTCTCCCCCCGGCAGAGCCACGTCCGCCGCGCCGCATCGGGCCAACAACGGCCCCAGAACGCAGATCGACGCACGCATTCGGCGCACGAGGTCGTAGTCGGCCCGGTGATCGGGACGCTCTGGGACTTCGATCACGAGGCTGGCACCGGGACGGTCGTGGGTGACGCTGCAGCCCAGTCGTCGGAGCAACTCCGACATGATCCCGACATCATCGATATCGGGCACGTTCGTCACCGTGGTCGTGCCTGGGGCGAGTAACGCGGCCGCCATGAGCTTCAGGACCGAGTTCTTGGCTCCGGGGATGTCGACGGCGCCGATGAGACGCTCACCGCCCTCAATGCGGAACCATTGCACTCGCGCATCGTACGAGCGCGGAGTCTCCCTCTGCCCTAGGGTCATCGCATGGTGAATCTGACCCGGATCTATACCCGGACGGGCGACGACGGAACGACTTCCCTCGGCGACATGTCCCGTACGGGCAAGAACGATCCTCGACTGAAGGCGTACGCCGATGTCGACGAGGCCAATTGCGCGATCGGCGTCGTGCTTGCGCAGCCGGGGGTCGATTCGGTCATGGCGACGCTCCTCCGTCGCGTCCAAAACGAACTTTTCGACGTGGGAGCCGATCTGTGCACCCCGGTGGTCGATAACCCGGAGCACGAGCCACTCCGCGTGACAACCGAGTACATCACCCGCCTCGAATCGGAGTGCGACCAGTTCAACGAGCCGCTCAGCCCGCTTCGCTCCTTCATCCTCCCGGGTGGCACAGCGATCGCTGCCCATCTGCACGTGGCACGCACGGTGGTGCGTCGTGCCGAACGCACGACCTGGGCAGCCCTGGACATGTATCACGGTGGGATGAACCCGTTGACGGCCACGTACCTCAATCGACTGAGCGATCTGCTCTTCATCTTGAGCCGGGTCGCCAATGTCGATGCCGGGGGCGATGTGCTCTGGGAGCCGGGGGCGACCCGGTAGCCATGGCACCGTTCGTCATCGCCTTCGAGCTGGCCCATCCGAGTCAGCTCTTCACGGCCGACGACATCAGCCCGACCTCACCGCTCTACACCGAGTACACGGCCCAGCCCGCCATGGACACCGTGCGCGACATGCTGCTGCGCAAGCAGCCGCGGGGAGCCGCGGACGTCGAGCTCGCGGTGACACTGCCGGCGGATCAGATCCGACCAGGACTTGAGGAGGCGCTTACCGTCGCGATCCGCAGGTGGGTTCGTGCGCAAAACCTCATCGACCTCGATAGCACGGAGGCCGGCGGTGCCATCGGGCGGCGACTGCTGCCCCTCGGCATCGTCGCATTCCTCCTGTTCCAGTTTGCGAGCATCCTGGTCAAGGACAATGCAGATCCTTCGGATGCCTACCTCGTCGATGTGGTCGGTGAGGGGCTGAGCATCACCAGCTGGGTCCTGCTGTGGTTCCCGGTCCAGTTGATGACCATGGAGGTCTGGCGCTCGGCGGTGAAACGGCGCCGGCTACGCGTCCTCGACCGGATCACGCAGCGCCTGGTGCCCGCAGACGACTAGCGCAGGCCCTTCGCCACTCCTGCCACCTGGATCCGCGTCTCCGCCCGCTTGAGAGCTGACACATCCGTCTCTGCTCCCGCAGCCTGCGCCCGAGCCAGTGCCGCCTGGGCACGATCCACATCGATGTCCTCGGCGAGTTCGGCGACCTCCGCGATGACATTCACCTTGTCCGAGTCGACGGAGAAGAACCCACCATGGACCGCGACGAGCACCTTGGAGCCGTCGGGTTGCTCGATCCGGAGCGGACTCTCGACCAGCAGCGCGAGCACCGGCTCATGTCCGGGCAGGATGCCGATCTCGCCTTCGGGTGTCTTGGCGACGACGCTGCGCGCCGAGCCACTCCACAGGGAGCGCTCGGCGGAGACCACCGCGACGTCGAGTTCGGCCATGACTACTTCTTCGCCAGTTCGGCAGCGTTGCGCTCGACATCGTCGATCCCGCCGCACATGAAGAAGGCCTGCTCGGGCAGGTGGTCGTACGCACCATCGCACAGCGCCTTGAACGATGCGATCGTCTCCTCGACCGGCACGAAGGATCCCGGCTGACCGGTGAAGGCCTCGGCCACGAACATGTTCTGCGAAAGGAACCGCTGGATGCGACGGGCGCGTCCGACGATGATCTTGTCCTCCTCAGACAATTCATCGATACCAAGGATCGCGATGATGTCCTGCAGATCCTTGTAGCGCTGCAGGATCTCCTTCACGCGGGCGGCCACGCGGTAGTGCTCATCACCGATGTAGCGGGGATCGAGGATGCGCGAGGTGGAGTCCAGCGGGTCCACGGCCGGGTAGATGCCGAGCTCGGAAATCGGCCGCGAGAGCACCGTGGTGGCGTCGAGGTGCGCGAACGTCGTGGCAGGCGCCGGGTCGGTGAGGTCATCGGCGGGGACGTAGATCGCCTGGAGTGAGGTGATCGAGTGACCGCGCGTCGAGGTGATGCGCTCCTGCAACTGCCCCATTTCGTCCGCGAGGGTCGGCTGGTATCCGACCGCGGACGGCATACGACCGAGCAACGTGGAGACCTCGGAGCCCGCCTGGGTGAACCGGAAGATGTTGTCGATGAAGAGCAGCACGTCCTGCTTTTGCACGTCGCGGAAGTACTCCGCCATGGTCAGCGCCGTCAATGCGACCCGCAGACGGGTGCCCGGGGGCTCGTCCATCTGACCGAAGACCAGGGCGGTTTTCGAGATGACTCCCGACTCCGTCATCTCCAGGAAGAGGTCATTGCCCTCACGGGTGCGCTCCCCCACCCCGGCGAATACGGACACGCCGCCGAAGTTCTCTGCAACGCGATAGATCATCTCCTGGATGAGGACTGTCTTGCCCACACCCGCACCACCGAAGAGACCGATTTTTCCGCCCTTGACGTAGGGGGTGAGCAGGTCGATGACCTTGATTCCCGTCGAGAAGACCTCGGTCTTCGACTCGAGTTGATCGAAAGCGGGCGCCGAGCGATGGATACTCCAGCGTTCCTTGATGTCGAGATCGGATTCCTTGACGTCGAGCGGCACGCCGAGGGTGTTCCAGACGTGCCCCTTGGTGACGTCGCCCACGGGAACAGTGATCGAGTCACCGGTGTCGCGGACCTCGGCACCACGGACGAGGCCATCGGTGGGCTGCATGGAGATGGCGCGCACCATGTTGTCGCCGATGTGCTGAGCCACTTCGAGGGTCAGGGTGTGCGTGCCTCCACCCTCCTCGCCCTGGTCGAAGGAGACATCGACCTTCAACGCGTTGAACAGCTCCGGCATCGCCTCGACGGGGAACTCCACGTCGACGACGGGCCCGGTCACGCGTGCTACGCGGCCGACTCCGGTTCGGGTCTCGGTCGTTGCGGTCATCATCTTCCTTCTCTCGTTGTGTGCATGTGCCTTAGGCGGAGAGCGCGTCGGCGCCGCCGACGATCTCGCTGATTTCCTGGGTGATCTCGGCCTGCCGGGCCTGGTTGGCCTGGCGGGTCAGGGTGCGGATGAGGTCCTCGGCGTTATCCGTGGCCGACTTCATGGCACGACGGCGGGCGGCGTGCTCGGAGGCGGCGGACATCAGGAGCGCCAACCAGACGGTCTGGTTGATGTACTGCGGCAGGAGCGCGTCGAGGACGGCCTCCGGCCCCGGCTCGAACTCGTAGAGCGGGAAGGGCATGCCCCGTTCCGTGGTGTCCACGACTTCGTCGACCACCTCGAGCGGGAGGATCCGTCGCACGCGCACTTCCTGGGACCCCATGTTCAGGAAGTGGGTATAGACGATGTGGATCTCGTCGACGCCGCCCTCGGGAGTCGGTTGGAGGAATCGGTCGAGCAGTGCCTCACCGATCATCTGCGCGTTCGGGTACGTCGGTTGATCGGTGAATCCGGTGTACTCGCCGCCCATCGGACGGTCCCGGAATCGGTAATAGGACACGCCCTTGCGTCCGACGACGTAGGGCATGACCTCCATGCCCTTCTCGCGCAGGTTCCGGGTCAGCGCCTCGGCTTCCTTGATCGCATTCGAGGAGTACGCCCCGGCCAAACCACGATCGGCGGTGATCACCAGTACCGCGGCACGAACCTGACTCTCCGCTCGCGCCGTGAGCGGGTGCTTGGACACGTCCGAGGCATGTGAGGCGGCAGCGGAGATGGCCTGCGTCAACTGGATGAGATACGGGGTCGAGGCAGCAAGCCGCGCCTGGGCGCGGACGATCCGAGACGATGCGATCAGCTCCATCGCCTTCGTGATCTTCTTGGTCGCCTGTACCGACTTGATACGTCGTCGGTAGACCCGCAGTTGTGCACCCATGGACTAGCCCCGCACCGCCCGCTTGATCTGCGTCGGATCGATTTCCTCGTCCGCGAGTGCCTCGACGGGTTCATCATTGACGAGAAGCTGTCCCGAGCTGGTCGTGAACTGCTTCTTAAATGCGGTGATCGACGAGTCGAGAACGGACACGGTGTCGTCGGACAGTTCCGTCGTGGTGCGGATCGCTTCGAACACCTGGGGGGCCGAGCGATCCAGGTACTCCAGGAACTCCGCATCGAAACGACGGATGTCCTCGACCGGGACGTCATCCAACTTGCCGGTGGTTCCGGACCACACGGAGACCACTTCGCGCTCCATCGGTTGCGGCTTGTACTGGGGCTGCTTGAGCAACTCCACGAGCCGCGCACCACGCTCGAGCTGCGCCTTGGATGCAGCGTCCAAGTCTGAGCCGAAGGCAGCGAATGCCTCGAGCTCGCGGTACTGGGCGAGGTTGAGCCGGAGGCTGCCGGCCACCTTGCGCATGGCCTTGGGCTGGGCCGAACCACCCACGCGGGACACCGAGATGCCGACGTTGATCGCGGGGCGGACACCCGAGTTGAAGAGGTCGGACTCGAGGAAGCACTGACCATCCGTGATGGAGATGACGTTGGTCGGGATGAACGCTGAGACGTCATTGGCCTTGGTCTCGATGATCGGGAGTCCGGTCATCGACCCCGCACCCATCTCGTCAGAGAGCTTGGCGCAGCGCTCGAGGAGACGGCTGTGCAAGTAGAAGACGTCACCGGGGTAGGCCTCGCGGCCCGGCGGACGGCGCAGCAGGAGCGACACTGCGCGGTACGCCTCCGCCTGCTTCGAGAGGTCGTCGAACACGATCAACACGTGCTTGCCGTTGTACATCCAGTGCTGACCGATCGCCGAACCGGTGTACGGGGCGAGATACTTGAAGCCCGCCGGGTCGGATGCCGGAGCCGCGACGATGGTCGTGTACTCCATCGCGCCGTACTCCTCGAGGGCACCCTTGACCGACGCGATCGTCGAACCCTTCTGGCCGATGGCGACGTAGATGCAGCGCACCTGCTTCGTGGGATCCCCCGACTTCCAGTTCTCGCGCTGGTTGAGGATCGTGTCCAAGCACACAGCGGTCTTCCCGGTCTGCCGGTCGCCGATGATCAACTGGCGCTGCCCGCGACCGATGGCGGTCATGGCGTCGATGGCCTTGATGCCCGTCTGCAGCGGTTCCTTCACCGGCTGGCGCTGGACCACAGTCGGAGCCTGGACCTCGAGGGCACGGCGGGTCTCCGCGGCGATCGGGCCCAGCCCGTCGATGGGGTTGCCCAACGGATCCACCACACGACCGAGGAACGCATCACCCACCGGGACCGAGAGCACTTCGCCGGTGCGGCGCACGGGCTGGCCCTCCTCGATGTGGGAGCCGTCGCCGAGGAGCACCACGCCGATCTCGCGCACGTCGAGGTTCAGCGCAACGCCGAGCAGTCCACCGTCGAACTCGAGGAGCTCATTGGTCATCGCCGAGTGCAGACCCTCGACGCGGGCGATGCCGTCGCCGATCTCCGTCACACGGCCGACTTCTTCACGGGCGGTTGCCGGCGAATACGCCGCGACGTTCCGCTCGATCGCATCCCGGATCTCCTCCGGCCGGATCGTCAGCTCCGTCATGGTGTCCTGCTTCCTGTTCTGGGCCCGGGTGGGCACTGGTGGGTTCTATCCGAGCACGGCGCGTCGCGCCTGCTCCACGCGTGTTGCGATCGTTCCATCGATGACTTCATCGCCCAGGGTGACGTGCACGCCGCCGAGGACGTCGGGATCCACGGCGACGTTCAGCCGAACCGTGCGACCCTTGAGGGCGCTGAGGGCAGCCGCCAACCTCCGTGACTGCTCCGGCTCCAATGGACGTGCGACGCGCACCTGGGCCACCACGCGTTCGCGCTGGGCAGCCGCGAGGTCGCAGAGGTGGTCGAGAACACTGTCGATACGACGACCGTGCAGGTGACCAACGGCGTACTTGACCACGGTGACCGTCGCGAGGGTGGCACGCCCGCCGAGCAGGTCGGACACCACGCTCGCCTTGACCGCAGCACTCTGGGCGGGATCGGTCAGGGTCATCTGAAGTTCCGGAGACCCTTGGACCGCACGACCGAAGCGGAAGATCTCCTCTTCCGTGGCGTCGAGCGTGCCGTCGTCCTGCGCGACAGTGAAGACCGCCTGGTCCGCAAGCTGCTCGAGCGCGAGGACGAGGTCATCGTCCTCGGACCAGCGCTGGCCGACCGTGAAGACGACGACCTCGAGGGAGGTCGGAGAGATCTTGCCGCCGAGGAGTTGCTCCACGAGCCCACGGCGGCCGGATTCCGGCTGCCCGGAGTCCGCGAGGGTTGTCCGCAACTGGCTCTGGTGATCCAAGAGCGACGCGACAGCGAAGAGGTCTTCGCCCACGGACGCGAAGTCCGCAGCGCCACGCCGCGCGTCGAGGGCTTCGACGCACGCGGCGAGGGAGTCGCGACTGGCTCCGATCATGAACGGGCGACCTGCCGTTCCAAGTCGTCCAGGAAGGCGTCGACCGTGGCCCGCACACGCGCATCGTCGGTGAGCGCCTCGCCCACCACCTTGCCCGCGAGGGTTACCGAGATCTCGCCGATCTGCCGGGTGAGCGTGGACATCGCCTGGGCGCGGTCGGCGGCCAACGCAGCCTCGGCCGCCGCGGTCACGGCCGCCGCGGCCTGGCGCGCCTCGTTGCGCGCCTCGTCGATGATCGCCGTGCGATCGGCCTGCGCCTGGGTTCGGATGCCCGCAGCCTCCTCACGCGCCTGCGCGAGTTGCGCCCGGTACTCCTCCAGGAGTCGCTGGGCCTCCTCTTCCGCTGCCTGGGACCGCTGGATGCCCCCTTCGATGATGTTGGCCCGCTCCTCGAGTGTGGCCTTGATCTTCGGGAGGGCGAACTTCGACAGCGCGCCGAAGACGATCAGGAACGCGATGATGCCGATGATGAATTCATCGATCGGCACGTCGAGGACCCGAGGCATCTCCTCGCCCGCGGCCTGCACTGCGGCAAGAACGTTCATGACGTCACTACCTCTTCTGCTGAGCGGTTGCTATCAGGTGCCGAAAACGAAGGGGACCACGAAGCCGATGAGTGCGAGCGCCTCGGCGAGGGCGAAGCCCAGCAGCATGTTCTGCCGGATGACGCCGTACGCCTCGGGCTGGCGTGCGATGGCCTGCACACCTTGACCGAAGATGATGCCGATACCGATGCCGGGGCCGATGGCTGCGAGGCCGTAGCCGATCGAGCCGATGGAGCCGGTGAGTTCCGCGAGGAGCGACATGACGTTTCCTTTGCTGTCCTGGCCGACGGTGTTTCCGTCGGTCTGGGTCGATGACTATTCAGTTGTGTGAGCTGGTCGATCAGTGCTCCGCGTGCAGCGCACTCCCAATGTAGACGGCGGCGAGCAACGTGAAGATGTAGGCCTGAAGCGCCTGGATGAACGCTTCGAAACCGGTCAGCGCTACCGCGAGACCGAAGGAAGCGACCGAGCCCAGGATGCCGATGACGCTGGCGCTGATCAAGTAGAAGGCCGCGATGCTGAAGGTCGCCAGGAGCAGGTGACCGGCGAACATATTGGCGAAGAGTCGGACTGCGTGCGTGAAGGGACGCACGAAGATGTTCGAGATGAATTCGATGGGTGCGAGCAGGATGTACATCGCCTTCGGCACCCCCGGCGGGAACATCATGTTCTTGAAGAAGCCGAAGAATCCCTGCTTGTAGATGCCCAAGGGCACCCACACGAGGTACACGATCACAGCGAACGCGACGGGGATCGCGAAAATCGACGTGACCGGAAGCTGGGCGCCCGGCACAATCCCGAAGAAGTTCAGGATCCAGACCAGGAAGAAGAAGCTGAACAGGAACGGGACGAACTTCTCCCCACCGTGACCGATGGTCTCCTTGGCGATGCCGTCTCGGATGAAGAGGTAGCCGAGCTCGCCCACATTCTGGGCGCCGCGGGGAACGAGCTTGGGGCGACGGAAGGCGTACATGAAGAAGCCCACGATGATGGCCACGCCCAGGAACAGCAGGATGTGCACCTTCGAGATGCCGAACTCGAGTTGGAACAGGGTGAAGGTAAAGATGTCCTGGAACACGAAGATCTCGGCCCCCGGTGCCGGGAAACCGCAGCCAGACAGGAGATGACAGTCCAGGCCGCCGGCAGCGAGCACAGCGCTCACGCGTCCCCTCCATCCTCGCTCGCGGTCTTCGCCAGTCGACCCTCACGGCCAAGGCTCGTGAAGATCAGGTAGTACGACAATCCGAGCCCGACGAGGGCTCCGATCGCCATGAGCAGCGCCCGGTGGCCGAGCCACAGGGACAGCAACCATCCCACGCCGGTATACAGAACGAGTCCGGCGATGAGTCGACTACTGATGGTCCAGGCGACGTTGTCCATCAGGCGCTGGTTGTCTCTGATGGTGGGAAGAGCCGACTGCGACCGCTGCTGCGCGCGGGAACCGTACCACCCGGTGCTCGTACCCATCAGCGATCCCCCGCGGGTTCCACGTAGAGGACCTTGGTCCGCGCGAACACCCAGACTTCAGCGCCCGTCCAGGCGATTGTTCCGGCGACGATGGTCGCTGCGAACACCTTGGTATCGAAGAGGGTCGTCCCGGAGAACAGGATGATCAAGACCAGCAGGACGCCCACTTTCACGAGGTAGATCATCAGGGCGACGGTCAGTGCCATCTGCGGATTGCTCTTCAGGACCGCTCCCAGGGTGAACTGGCCGATCGAGAAGAACACCACCACGATGACCGTGGCGATCACACCGCCGAGGAGGCCCGTGCCACCACCCACGAAGAGCCCGATCGCGGAGGCAATCACACCCACCACAACTGTCACACCGCCAGCCGTGCGCAGCACGAGGGCGTCGATGCTCCGCGCGGTGTCCATGGTGCTGATCTCGTTCCATCCCTCGGGGCGTTCTCCGACGCTATCGCAGGGTGCGTGGCGTGCACACCCGAGGAGGGGATCCGGGCGACGTGGCCTTGCTCACCCCGATTTGCGTCGGGGCAGCTCGATCACCTGACCGGTCGGCGTGGTCGCAGGCCTGCGCACCACGACCACGAGCAG
>Ga0169931_10005308_pt1 | contig 19674 bp, 15 predicted proteins | sample Kivu_15m_20L_FD_129675 | JGI IMG/M metagenome (GOLD analysis project Ga0169931, IMG submission 129675) | Freshwater microbial communities from Lake Kivu, Western Province, Rwanda to study Microbial Dark Matter (Phase II) - Kivu_15m_20L... | ecosystem: Environmental > Aquatic > Freshwater > Lake... | reverse complement strand
GAGGGCCTGCATTCGCCCAGCCGCAAGATCGCTCCTGCGTTCCTGACAGTTGCGGTGTTGCTGGACATATTAATTCAAAGCAGTTACATCTCGAAAGATCCACCGAAGCCCTGAACTGGCTGCAAGACTGCTGCGAACCGTCTTTGGCGAACATGAGTTTTCCGCTGACGTGTATCGCGAAGGAAAAGATCGCCGCAGCCCGATCGTGCGAAGACCAGTCCCACAGCACAAGCATTTGGTGGCGAAGCTTCCCGGGCAGATTCAGGATCTGGGTGACGAGATTGTTCGCGGTTCCATCATTGCGTTGTCGCGGGCTGCGCGAGAAGTCCAGCAGCGTCGAAAGAAGACTCAGTTGCTGGTGCGCCTGATGGACGGTCAGCACAGTTTGTGGCCGGATGCAGATGCGTGTTTGAGCGACTGCAGCGCTGAAAATGTGATCGATGTTCCTGATATCGTGCATGTCGCGGGGCACGTAGGGAAAGCTGCAATGGTCCTGGTTCGGGGTGAGGCAGCCCAGGACAAGTTCATTCGAGATCACCTGCTACGGATTCTGAGGGGCAACGCGTCTGACTGAAGGCGCCTGTCGCCATTGTTAAAGGCCACCTCGAACGAGCCGGCATGCGCTGGTCCGCCAGCGGCGCTCAAGCGATGCTTATTCTCAGATGTCTGAGAGCTTCCAGCGTCTGAGACGAATTCCAACGGTAGTTCCTCAACCCAACTCACCTCAAGGAGTGACCGCCGCAAGTGTGTTCACACTTGTCAGGGATTTTCGTCAGTCACCAGAATAACGAGCCTTCCGGGTACGATATCTGGTGTAAACCGCTGCGGGACTCCGTTGCGATCAGAAGCACGAATTTCACGAGCGAACAGGAATCGTGACGAAGTGTTTCGTCAATCGCACGCACACAACCAGACCTGAGTTTATTCGTGTGAATTCGGGTCGATTCGTGGTTATGAACTTCTGCCACGGGCAATTTCAGCGATCCGAGGGCTACTGCAGCTTGCTGGCGGTTGGACACAAATCCTGTCAGGGCCTAATCCTGTTCGGGCGCTGCTATTCTGTCGTTTAAGGCTGCCAGGGCCTGTTGTGCTGCAATCAGCCGATGATCGTCAGGAGGCAGTAATTCAATGATGGCGGTGTAGATTTCCGCGCTTCTGTCAAGGTTGCCTTCCTGTTCAAGGTGCGCTGCCATCGTCAGGGAAGTGTCGATCTGGAAGTTGGTTTTGGCGATGATAGGCTCAGCGATTTCGCGCAGGTTGACTTCGGCCGTGTAGAAATCCTCGCCCTCAGCAACCAGCTTGTCCTTCGCTCGTTGAAATCTGCGTTCATCCAGTGTTGTGATGGCCTTTTTGTCACCCTCACTTTTTTCAAACAGAATGGCAAGGCTCTGCTGATACCGATCGTCGTTCATCAAAGCCTCAATCCGTGCCTCAAGCCGTTCCTCTTCAGTTCTGAAGAATCGTTTGCGCACAGCATATCCAATTCCGGCAAGCCCGAGCAGGCCGGGCAGCAGCGGGATTCGATACAGCAGCGGCTTGCCGAATTTTGACGAGGGGTCGTCATTAATCAGTTCCTGCCACTGGGCGGAATCAGGTTCCCAGTATCGGTCGCCGGAATGGAGCACGTATCGCCCATTCCACGTCCACAAGTCAAGCCAGAACACATGCATATGTGAGTGCAGCAGGGCGACCGTGACGGGAAAACCCAGTTCGTCTGCAACAGCTTTTGCGGTTTCCGGCGACAGTTCACCAAGTTCGGAAAACTTTTCTCCGTAACCCCAGATAATCGGTATGCCTCGCCGTGCCCATGCGTTCTCTGAAGAGGCAAGCAGCAGCATCAGAAACGACAGGCAAACAAGAAGATGCCGGTTCACGTGTGGTCCTTTCCGGTGAGTGTTGAATATGCTGCTGATACCTTTTCCGTAGTGAGTCTACTGATCAGCGCATCACTTTCAAACGATTGTCCGTGATGACAGTCGCGAATGAGCAGCCGAGCGGGACAAAAATACGCGGCGACCACGGCGGAAATCGACGCCAGCAGCCCGCTGATGTCTCCGTGAAGCCGATGACGGCACGGGCCGTGGTCCGAGCGATTGCGTTCGATGAGGGTGCGAACCGATCCCTGACATGAGCGGCATGAGGGTCGTTCGTGATCGGCGGGCAGAATTCCCGCTACATTTTTGGGGCCACCGATCGAATTTCGCCTTAAAGGCTCCGAGCTGTCCGCGAGCGACTGGCGGGATTACAGGTCGCGCACGTCTTCGATGACAGCGGCTGGTGAGCTGATAAATTCCTGCATGTCCTCTTCGCTGGCAAAGAGCCACACCTGACCACGAAAGATGGCGGCGTATTCCAGCAGTCCCGGTTCTCGTCGATCGGTTCTCAGCAGTGTGAGCGGGCAGCAGCCGTCCAGAGCGGGCCAGTACTTTTCGGGGTCATTTTCGAACGAACGCCGCTGACGCTCGGACGTGAAATAGAGGGTCTGTCCTCGGAATGTCGTTTGAAATGTGTTCGCCCCGGCTTCGATCACCCGATCATCGACCGCCGAAACCAGGCTGGCCCCCGCAAACGCTGGCTTTCTGGGTGCTGTGCGAGGCTGTGCGGCGGGGGAACGTGGTCTGGCGGACGGGGTGCCGGATCCTTCGTCGTAGCCATCGCCTTCCTGATTCGTTGCGGCCGACTGGCGTTTCGATCGTTCTTCGCGGGATGGGCTTCGCTTTGTTTCCTCTTCGACCATCTGCAGGAAATCATCTGGCAACTCTTCGACATTGCGAGCTGGTCTGGTGGATTTTGGTTTTGGGTCCGCGGTTTTACGACTCACCGTCGGTGCGCGAAGTGAGGGGGTTTTGTCAATTTCGCTGTCAGTTCGTGTGCGTGCTGCATTACGAGCTGGCAGCTTGCGGGCTGCCGGCCGTTCGGTCTCTTCATCACTTCCCTGCCGAGGCTCGACGCTTTGGTCGGCGGCGATTTCCCGACGCGGTGCAGTTGCTCGGGAGCGACCTGCGGCGCGGTCCGCCGCATCAAGCTGTTCAAGCATGGCTTCTACGGTCTGAAATCCCGCGATCCGATGCAGAATCTCAAGCTCAGGGGAGACGATCAGGATCGTGGGCAGCCCGTCAATTTCGAGGTCTTTCACGAGGTCGCCGTGACGATCCGCATCGACTCGAACCGGCACGTAGCTGCGGGCAATCCGGGAAGCCACTGCGGGGTCTGCCAGCGTGGATTTCTCCATACGTTTGCAGATGGCGCACCACGATGCGGAGAACTGCATGAACACTGGTCGCCCGGTTTGTGCCGCTGTCTGCAGAGCTTTTTCCGGATCCGTTCCCCACGGTCTGTCGGCAGCACGAAGACTGCCGGCGCAATAGCTGACAGACGTCAGAAGCAGTGCAACCAGCAGGATCTTCTTTTGGCAGCTCATGGAATGCTCACAGCGTGAAAACAGCAATTACCAGACCCGGGGGCAACTCAATTCTGCCAAAGACTGCTCGGACAGGATGCCTGATACGGGAAGATGCGCAGCGCGAACTGCTGTCTTTGTATCGGCCATCTTGGGGCAGCTACCCGTCAGCGCAACCGCCATAATTGGAGCAGGCAGTACAGGCGGACTGATGAGTTTCGGCAATAATTGCCGCCAGGGATTCAGCCACGGCAGCAGGCCATAGCGCGTTCGCGTGCGTATTCAGGCAGTTCGAAAGAGGTCAAGGAATCGGTCTTCATAGGCAGAAAAGACGCCGAGCTGATCAAGCTGATTCTTGAGTTCGAAGGCGTGCGATCGATCACTTCGGGCTTGCTCGAAGAGTTGTTCGATAGCTCGTTTCTGGTCAGCAGTGAGCCGCGGCTGTGTCGGTACCGTGCGAGCGTGCGGGGTCATCGACAGCTCTTCGGCGGTTTTATCAGTTTCGTCTTCGCTGAGTTGTTCGCGGAGGTTCAGCAGCAGGCTGCCAAGTTGATTCTGAACATTGTCCGCCTGCCGCTGGAGCTCGGACAGATCGATTTCAAGGTGTGACAACGTCGCGAGAGTGCGGAGTGCGGCAAGCGACGCTGCGGGGAACGGAAACTGGGAAAAAATGCGAGGGATTTCACCGAGCAAACCAATTCCCTGAATGCCGGACTCCGCCGCAGCAGCGAGCACAAGTCCATTGAGACCGCTGATTCGCCCATCTTCCAGTGGTGCAGCCCCGAGCAGTTTCAGGTCTCGCAGTCCGGCGTCATCGGTGGCGATGCCGAACACGCGAGGTTCAGCTTCCGGCTCCATTTCGGAAGCGACAGCTGCCAGCGTAATCATACGGACAACGCCAAGTTTGCGGGAAAAATCGAGCACGCGGCGACAGAAGTCCCAGCGACCGTCAGGTGGCTGGGCTTCACTGAGCAACACGAGCAGATCGTGTTGTTCGTCAGGATCCGGACGGAGAAACAACCGGCTGCGGGGAGGCTGCAGTGGCTGGATGAGACCGCCGCGTACATCAACGTGTTCCGGATCAAAGAACTCGCGAGTGGCAAGTTCAGCCAGCAGTGTCATTTTCAGCCGTGCGATGAGGTAATAGCCGGCCCCCATGGCGACATGGCCCATTCCCGGCCAGACAGCAAGCATCCACGGGGCATTGAGTTTACGCGATTCGGTCATCTGCCGGCTCCCTCGACTGTTTCGTCAGGACATTGCATCTGAGGGGAAAATTCAGGCAAACTGCGTGCCGTTATCCGAACGGAAGTCGTGAAATCAGGGCATCTTCGTTGCGTTATTTCCGCTGGTATTTCCAGGAACTTGTCAAAGCTGTTCTTTGGGTTGCAGAGCCAGCGCGTGACCGGAGGCATCTGCCTGATCAAGAGCGCGATGCAGCTCCTGAAGTCGCCCGAGAATATCTCCGCTGTACCCTGATCCTTCTGCAGGTTGTTCCGCCAGAAACCTGATGGCTGCCCGAACTTCGTCATCGCGGCCGTCATTGATTCGCTGGTGAAGCCGTGCGGTGAGTTGCTGGAGTGTGCCGCGCTGTGCGGAAACCAGCACGCGTCGGGTCAGCACCACGCCACCGCCGAGACAAAGGGTGGTCAGAAGCAGAACAAACAGCGTTGCAAGGAACCGCCTCAGCCAGCGGATTTCAAGTGACTCCGCCATGATCCATGCGTAAAGCACCCAGGCGGTGAACAGCAGTGCGAGTACGGCAGCGAGATAGAGCATCAGGATGGGCTGGCCGACAGTAACAACGGGAATGTCTTAACCGCAGGCGCTCGCTTTGAACTCGATGCACCGCGTTCCAGTTAGCTGAAACCGTCCACATCGACGCCTGCCGCGTCTGTTCTGGAAAAATCCACTTCGAATCACTCGGATTCGAGAGAATTTTTTTGAATTTGCGGAGAGAATCTGAGAGTTGGCCGAAATCGCCCCGGAAAAGTCATCGCTGCTGTTTCAGACAGGTTTGTTCTCCATGGCAGAATCAAAAGCTGTTCCAGATCAATCCCCGATCTGGGAACCCCAACCTCAGGCCGCTGCCTGGCTGGCCCGACAGACATCCCGGTTTCTCGATCGGCATTCTGTCGCCGCCGAGTTCGCTCAGCTGCTGCTGCAAAAAACCGGTACTCGGCTGAACGACTGGATTGATCATCTGCACGTCGATAATCCGTCGGGGATCGAGCAGACAGGCTACGTTCGTGAAGCTGACGGCTGGTGGGTGCACCCCGCTGCGCTGTTGCCGCCTGTCTGTGTGACTTCCGTTCCGCGGTTACTTTTACGCGTTGACAGTGTGGCCAGCTTCGCCTCAGCCAACAGCTGGCGATTTCCTGTGGAGCTGACAGGCGAACCCGGAGATCTTCTGCGAATCGCATTTGCTGGTGAAACGGAACAGGCGGAATTTGGAGTGATCGAGCGAAGAGGCTGCAACGTGAGGAACGCAGCAGCTCCACCGACGGATTCTGAGCGGGTGCTGGCCGAGAAAGTCCATGAACGATTGCTGCTGCGTCCCCGCAACTTTGCCTGTCACGACGATGCCTTCCGCTCACTGCAGATGCTTTTGGAAGAGGCGACCGCAGCCGTCGGTCGGGATCTTGCCTGTGATTTGTTCTTTGCTGCTGAACGCAGTTACTGGCAGGGTCGCAATTCGGTCGCGCAACTTCAGTATTCGCGTCAGAATTCGCTGGGGCTTGGCTGGGGCAATCACGACCACCACACTTATCGCAGCAGTCGTGTGTGTTTCAGTCGCCTGATTGCGCTGTTTGAAACTCTTGGATTCGTCTGCCGCGAACGCTTCTATCCAGGGCATGGTGCAGGCTGGGGAGCGCAGGTGATGGAACATCCGATCTGTCCGATTGTCATCTTCGCGGATGTGGATTTGACAGAAGCGGAACTGACAGGCGACTTCGCCCATCAATTTCTTGCACCAGCCAATCGACTCGGCACAATTGGGCTGTGGTGTGGACTGCACGGCGAAGCTTTATTTGAAGCGGGCATGCATCACCTTGAATGTCAGTTCGATTTCGACGCTGCCCGCAGTCAACTGGCCGCCTCGGGACTGGTCAGCATGAAGCCATTCACGGACTTCCCGTTTCTGCGGCAATGTTTTACGGAGGGTGAACGCTGGCAGGTGGCCCCAGGCCGTCTGCAGCAATTGGTGAGCGACGGTCTGATCACAGCTGAACAGGCCACTGAATTCGCCCGAAACGGTGCACTGGGATCACACCTTGAAATCCTCGAACGTAACGACGGCTATCGCGGCTTCAATCAGACCGGGATCACAGAAATCATCAGTCGCACGGACCCAAGGAACCGCTGAATCAATTCTCCGACTTCATCGTGTAAGTGATCAGCCAGTCTGCCATGCGTTCAAAGGTCGTTTCCGGGATGGAATGACCCTGTCTGTGATTCAGAAGTCCCAGACGCGCGGGAGAGCCGTACAGTTTCCAGATGGGCAGGGCCGCATTCAGCAGCACCCAGGAACGGTCCCCGTCCGCTGCTCCCGGACCACTTTCACCACCAATCACCAAAAACGGACGCGGTGCGATCAACGCCAGCAAGTGATGATGATTGAGCGGAAAGTCTTCACTGCGGATGGCCGGACCAAGATACCACGGGGCATCCCAGTTCGTGGAGCGAAAACCAAGACCGCCCTCGCAGGCAACTGCCGCGCGAATGCGATCGTCAAAGGCCGCAAGGTAAAGCGCTTCCTTTGCACCCAGCGAATGCCCGATCGCACCGATCCGATCCCTGTCCACAGAATCCAGCGACTCCAGCAGATCCACTGCGCGACGGGCGTCGTAGAGCATTTTTGCCATGCCCGTGGTGTGCGGATGTCGCTGCCGGTGCTTGTCCGCCGCCGCGTTCAGGTTTGGGGTATCCTGCCACAAAAAACACCGCGGACAGAAAACGACAAATCCGCGACGGGCCAGCTTGAGTCCGATCTGCATCGCATCCGGACCACTGACGCCCGCGATTTCATCGATCGATGCATTTGTGGTCTGATGCAGCCCGACGAGTGCCGGCAGACGACCGGAACGCTGGCGCGGCTCGAGCAGCCAGCCCTGGACTCGCAAACCCGGTTCCCCGTCATACTCCAAAAGTTTCCGATCAATGGTTCCAACCTGCTCCGTCTTCAGCACCGTGACCATCAGCGGTCCCGGTTGTGGCATCGGCCCGAGAAACTCCTGCCACTTTGACAACACCTGTGGACGCTGCTGCTGCCAGTCCGCGAGGCTGGCAGTGGGAGCCGGGAGCAGCGGATCGATTCGCCCGGGGGAGGGCAGTACGGGATTCGCGGGTGGCGTGGTGACTTCGGAGAGCCACAAAACATCCCGGGAGCAGGCGGGTGGCAGTGGCCACACATCGGCAGTCAGCAGAAGCAGGGTGAAGAAATATCTGAGCATCGCGAATCGTCCTCGGGGATGTCGGGTGAGTCGTGGAATTTAGTTTTTCGATCGATGCTGTTCAAATGCACCACCTTTCACATTGTCCGCCAGTCCATGCGAAAGTCCGCAAAATCACCACGATTGCTGTAACGCTGACGACAGTCACAGGTGATAAAGATGATTTTCCTTGTCTGGTTTGGCCGGAAGATCGCAGGGAACTGGCGTGTTTGCACACGATTTCGCGGGAAACTGACGCAACTTTGGAGTGAGCGGGTGCAGGGTGCGTCTGTTGTTGCTGTTTTGAATGGAAGTATGCTCATGAAGGCTGTTTTGCTTTGCGGTGGCCAGGGAACGCGTTTGCGAGAGGAGACGGAATTCCGCCCAAAGCCGATGGTGGAGGTGGGTGGTAAGCCCATTTTGTGGCACATTATGAAGATTTTTGGCCACCACGGCGTTCGCGATTTTGTGATGTGTCTGGGCTATCGTGGAAATTTGATCAAAGAGTACTTCCTCAGTTACGAGGCGATGAACAGCGACTTCTCGATTACGCTGGGACGCGAACAACGGTTTGAATTTCACGATCATCACCCTGAGCAGGATCTCCGCGTGACGCTTGCGGATACAGGACAGAGTTCCATGACGGGTGGGCGAATTCGCCGAATTGAACGCTACGTAGCCGACGATGAGAGATTCATCGTGACATACGGAGACGGACTGGCGGACATCGACGTACAAGCGCTGCTTGAGTTCCACAAAAGCCACGGTCGAATCGCCACTGTCTCCACCGTGCGACAGACTTCGCGGTTTGGAGTGCTGGACGTGACTCCCGCAGGGGAAGTGAGTCGCTTTGAAGAGAAACCCCGTCTGGATGGCTGGATCAACATCGGCTTTATTGTCTTTGAACGCAGAGTCTTTGATTACCTGAGTGACGGGTCAGATGCCACGATTCTTGAACAGGAAACACTTCGGCGACTTGCTCAGGAAGGTGAACTTCGAGCATACCAGCATCACGGATTTTTCTTTGCGATGGACACTTACCGTGAGTATCTGCATCTGAACGAGTTGTGGACGAGCGGGAAAGCCCCATGGAAGGTCTGGGCGGGGAGCAAATCGTGAAGTCACCTGAGCCTTCATTCTGGCGGGGACGCAGAGTCTTTGTTACGGGCCATACGGGCTTCAAGGGAAGCTGGCTGTGTTTGTGGCTTCACGCCATGGGGGCAAGAGTCTTTGGATACAGCGACTGCGTGCCGACCTCTCCCTCGCATTTCGAAACCGCGAAGATCACTGAATTACTGGTGCAGGACACCCGTGGCGATGTGTTCTGTCGTTCGGCGTTGCAGGCGGCGCTCGATACTGCGGACGCCGAAGTCGTCTTCCACCTTGCAGCTCAGCCCCTCGTGTCAATCGGCTATCAGGATCCTGTCCGCACCTTTGAAGTGAACGTGAACGGGACACTGAACCTGCTGGAGTGTATTCGCCGGAAAAAGACTCCTGCCGCCGTCATTGTGGTCACTTCAGACAAGTGCTACGCGCCTGCCGAACCGTCGGTGGCACTTCGTGAATCTGATCCGATGGGTGGGCTTGATCCGTACAGTTCCAGCAAAGGTGTGGCTGAACTGATTTCGGCCTGCTACCGATATTCCTTTTTTTCGGACCAGACGTCCTCTCCGATTCGCCTCGCGACCGTCAGGGCGGGGAACGTGATTGGCGGAGGAGACTGGGCGACCAATCGCCTGATCCCCGATGCGGCTCGCCAATTGTCACAACAGCAGTCGCTTGTACTGAGGAATCCGGCCGCGATCCGGCCCTGGCAGCACGTCCTCGAACCATTGTCCGGCTACATGATGCTGGCAGAAAAACTGTCCGGTGCGGACGGGGGCAGATTCGCCGAAGGCTGGAACTTCGGGCCGCTTGCATCCGACGCGCTCCCTGTTCATCAGGTGGCCGAATGGTTTGCTGATGAATGGGGGGCAGGTGAAGTTCTTGTGGATACCCGACAGTCAATCGGGCGCGAGACAGGTGTGCTGAGACTGGCGATCGACAAGGCGATGGCGGAACTTGGCTGGTGGCCGGTCTGGAGTGTCCGCGAGGCCGTGAAGCGCGCCGCCAGCTGGTATCGCGACTTCTACAGGTCACCACACTCTGATGTCCGAACGCGGTCACTCAGCGAAATCGCCGACTTCTCTCGACAGGCTGACAGGTCCATTTGATGAGCCGCCAGCTGAACAGCTTCCTTCCGGAACACAATGCATGACTTCCTGCCAAACCTCGACCGGCTCTGTTGACCGTGCTGTACAACTGCGGCGGCAGATCCTTGAACTCGTCGCCGACTACCATGCGGCAGCATTCCCTGAAAAGACATTTCAGCCCGGAGTCTCGGCAGTGCCGGTTTCGGGACGAGTCTTTAACGAGAATGAACTGGTGCATCTGGTGGATGCATCGCTGGATTTCTGGCTGACGACCGGGCGTTTTGCGGCACAGTTCGAACGCGATTTCGCCCGTTTTTTTGGTTGCCGATACAGTTTGCTGGTGAACTCCGGGTCCTCAGCCAACCTCGTCGCAGTCTCAGCGCTCACATCACCGAAGCTTGGCGATCGCAGACTCATGCCCGGCGACGAAGTGATCACCGTGGCCGCCGGGTTTCCTACCACTGTCAACCCGATCCTGCAGAACCAGCTGGTACCTGTGTTCGTTGATGTGGATATTCCAACCTATAACGTCAATGTGGAACAGCTGAAAGCCGCACTCTCCGAAAAAACACGCGCCGTTGTGCTGGCCCATGCTCTCGGCAACCCTTTTCAGCTGCGGGAAGTGAAGGAGTTCTGCACGGCGAATCATCTCTGGCTGGTCGAAGACTGCTGCGATGCCGCCGGTGCCTCATTCGAAGGCAGGCCGGTGGGCACCTGGGGCGACATTTCAACCTGCAGCTTCTACCCCGCACACCACATCACGATGGGTGAAGGCGGAGCGGTGCTGACGAATGACCCAAAGCTCAAGGTCATCCTCGAATCCTTTCGTGACTGGGGCCGCGACTGCTGGTGCAACCCTGGGCAGGACAACACCTGTGGTAAGCGTTACGGCTGGCAACTGGGCACATTGCCGGATGGCTACGATCACAAATACATCTATTCACACATCGGCTACAACCTGAAGGTGACTGATATGCAGGCAGCGGTGGGAGTGGCGCAACTGGCCAGGCTGCCGGAATTCATCACCGCACGGCGACACAATTTCAATCTGCTCAGAACCCGAATTCAGCATCTTGAGCGGTGGTATGTGCTGCCGGAGCCGACACGAGGTTCGGATCCCAGCTGGTTTGGATTTCCGCTGGCAGTCCGCCCCGAATCCGGTCTGCAGCGCCGACAGGTCATCGAGCGTCTGAACGCAGCCGGGATTGGTACGCGACTGCTCTTCGGCGGAAATCTTCTGCGGCAGCCGGCGTATCAGGGAATTCAGCACCGAGTTGTGGGGGATCTTCGCAATACGGACTATGTAACGGACCATGTGTTCTGGGTTGGTGTGTATCCGGGTCTGACTGAAGAGATGATCGAATTCATCGGCGCACAGCTGGAAAAATTCACTGAGGACCACCAGTCCTGAACCTCGTCGTCGCAGAGAAAGTTGCGGTATTGAATCATGGCAGACGAACAACTCGAAAAATACGCCTGTGTTATTGGTGACTGGCTCAGGGAACTTGGTTATACCCACTGTTTCTTTGTCGCCGGTGGCGGCTCCATGCACCTCATCGACGGCTTTCGCAACCGGTTTGTCTGTCTTCCGGTTGTTCACGAGGTCACCGCGGGAATTGCTGCAGAGCACTTCAACGAGGTCACAGAGAAGGGGCGGGCTTTCGTCCTGCTCACAACTGGCCCGGGACTGACGAATGCTGTAACGGCCATCGCCGGCTGCTACGTGGAGCATCGAGAGCTGCTGGTGATTGCCGGGCAGGTCAAGAGCACTGACTTAAAGCACCCAGGCACTCGGCAGCTTGGCGTGCAGGAGGTCGATGGGACTGCGATATGCAAAGAGATTTCAGTGCGGGCGGAGCGATTGACTCAGCCAATCTCGAAGGCTGAGTTTGTCGAAATCGTCCGACTTGCCGAGGGACCACACCCGGGTCCGGTACTCATCGAAGTCTGCCTCGACCTGCAGGGGGCAATGGTAAATCGAACAGCTCTGGAAGCAAACGAAGACCGCGCGAGTGCCAGGGCAAGCAGCCACACAAAAACGGACGCAGCAAATCAGCAATTCCGCGAACTTCTGGCAGCAGAGATACGTGAAAAATCGCGGCCGGTCATCATCCTCGGCGGTCTGATCAAAAGACAGACCGCCTGGAATGCTCGCCACCAGTTAAACCAACTGGGCATACCGGTCCTGACAACAACGTCCGCCATAGATCGAATCTCATCCGATGCACCTGTGTACATGGGGCGCTGCGGTACTCATGGTGCACACCGCTCTGCCAATCTGATCCTGTCACAGGCTGACCTTGCCGTGGTGATTGGTGCACAACTGGATCTGCATCAGACTGGATTCGACACCGTCAATTTTGCTCCGAACGCCGACCTGTTTCAAATCTTTCCCTGCAGGCACGAGCTTCAGAAGGGTCTGCCAAAGCTCACAGCGGGGCTTGACGCAGACCCCAACGAGGTATTTCCACAAGTGCTTGAAATGTTCAGCGGAACAGACGCTGAAAACTGGCTTGCCTACGCCAGGCGGGTACGACAGCTCGTCCCAGTGCTGGAGCCGGCAAACAGGGCATCAGAGGGGTATGTTTTGTCGTTCGCATTCCTGCAGAACCTCTCTCTGGCCGCTGCCCCGTCCGATCTCCTCGCAATCTGCTCCAGCGGCGGCGCATTCACTGGCTCCCTGCAGATGTACCATGTGCACGAACAACAGTTTGCGTCTACAAGTGTCTCTCACGCCAGTATGGGATATGGACTGGCGACGGCGATTGGTATGAGCTTCGCGCATCCCGGAAAGCGTGTCATCCTGACCGAGGGAGACGGTGGCTTCTGTCAAAACCTGCAGGAGCTCGCCATGATACGCCGATTCGATCTCCCTGTAAAAATCTTCATTCTGTCCAACGGTGGGTATGCATCCATCAGAGCAACGCAGAGAAAATTTTTCAACGGTGCCTATGTTGGCTGTGATCACGCAACAGGTCTTGGATTTCCAGACTGGACGAAGCTGTTCAGTGCATTTGGAATTCCATCACGACACCTGGCAACAGATTCGTGTTCCGTCGATGCTCTGCGAGCACTGCTGATGGAAAACGACGGACCCGAAGCATGGATTGTGCCCATCGACCCCATCCAGACAAACTGGCCCGCCGTGTCTTCTAAGTTACTTCCTGACGGAAAACTTGTCTCCCTGCCGCTGTACGAAATGCTTCCTCCGCTCGATGCGGAGACAAAGTTACATGTCGAAAACTATCTGCCGAGGGGAACAAAAAAACCAGTCTGACAGATCTCGTCCATATTGAATGCAGGCACGCATGAAGCGACCGGCAAAAGCTGAACCTCGCTGGTTCCGCAACACGTTCTGACTCAAGCCTTTCTCTGTGTCGAACCCCCGTCGAGGTGGGGGTGTTCAGGGCTATGAAGAAACGATCCGCACTGGAGATTCTGCTATATGACGACCGTCGCCAATTTTTCCGAAGATGTCGAACTGCCCTGCAGTCCTGCTGACAAAAGGGGACTGATATCAAAAATTATTCTGCTGGGGTTGATACTGGCAAGTGTATATCACTTTATGATCATGCACGTTCCACCGTTTTCACCCAAAAAGCCTTACGATACATTTTTGTTTCATCCAGAAGAGCGCTTCAGTGATCTGGACTACGTGCTGTACCCATATCAAAAAAATATAAATCCTGCAGCGGCTATCAACTACTTTCCGGCGGCATTTTTAATCATAGAGCCATTTGCATTGCTGGGGAATTTCGCGCTGCCAGTATACATGGCGAGCTCGTGTTTGGGGATAGCGATTCTGATCTACAAAACGCTTCAAATCGGGTCAGTGCGGGAAAAATGGTATTTCCTGACAGCAATCATGTTGAGCTACCCAATGATATTCACGCTCGATCGAGCAAATATCGAGTCCTTCCTTTTAATTCTTGTGCTGCTGTGGTGGAGGATGCGGTCCGCCGGAAAAGAGCTTTTGGCAGCGTTGTTTCTCGGTCTTGCCGGTGCATCGAAACTTTATCCTCTGTTATATCTATTGCCAGACCTAGTGAAATTCCGCTGGCATCGTCTGTTTCTGACAGCGGGCTTCGCCACTCTGTTTTCCCTTCTTGGTTTAATGATGTGTTCAGAATCACTGGCAGAATCAGTTAGGCTGCTCTCGCGGTCCTTCAAATTTCTTCATGACATTTCTGTGCATCGCCACATCGGAGTGCCATACTCAACCAGCGGATTGTCATTTGTAAAAGCTTTCATCGTATTGTGTCTCAGTGGCGATGTCCAATTCGCACGATTGCTGATCCGACTATCATCGGATTACTGGAAGATCGCGGCCATAGCCGGGATCGTGCTGATGCTGCTTGCAGGATGGAAGTTGCGAAACAGGGAGGATTGGAGATTGGTCTTCGTCGCATCCGCGGCAATGATCCTGTTAACTCCGATTTCGTTTGACTACAAACTGCTTCACCTGTTTTTACCGTGCCTGCTTTTCATCAACAGCAAGTCGGCATCCACTGATTTCATTTTCGCAGTGCTGTTCGGACTGTTATTCATTCCCAAGGCATATTATTTCATACCGCAATATTTTATTTCTTCAAACGTGTTTATAAATCCTCTGCTGATTTGTCTGATGTTCATTTTGGTCTTTCGATCTCCCCGCCCGGCCCCTCTGTCCTGAGGAGTTCATGACTCGGCAGCGGGCGTTTCGTTTTATCGGCAGCAGGATTATCCCGAAACGCCTGGCCGGGACGCTTTCGTCTGACCTGGCATTTCATGCGTGGTGGGTGGAACTGGTCCTTAAAGGGTACGTCACACCATAGCCTTATCCTGGCGTTGTCCTGAGACGACAAAACGGTGGTAATATGGGAGTTCAGGGGCGTTTTATGCTTGAGTGAGTACAAGGTCAGGTTTTGAGGTTGTCAGCAGGGAAGAGGCTGGGTGTTCGTTTCGCGGAGCGATACGCAACTATGGGCAGCGTTCACGCAGATGTCGTTCGCTGTTGATCCGCCGCATCGCTTACCGTGCCATGTCCGGCAATGTCGCTCTGCCTGCCGCCCAGTTTTTCAGGACCTGCAGGCGGCGACGTCCCTGCAGGAAGTAGGCGCTGTCCAGCTCCTGCACGACACGTTGACAACGTTCCCGGCCGGGCTGCTGCCAGTCGATCTGAGCTGATTGCAGCAGGCCCTGTGACTGCATCCATTCCGCAATCGCTATTGCCAGATCCTCATGTCCCCGGAATGACGGATGAACATGGTCCACCAGCCGCTGCTCCCCCGCAATTCCTCCCCGGCATCCCGCTGACATCAGGGCCTGAGCATCCAGAAACTCGGTGCCCGTTGCCGTCACCGTCTCTCTGAGGATTCGCTGCAGAGGGCTTGTCATTCGCAGTGGGCACACATCCTCGTCCACCGCCCGCTGCAGCACCCGCGCTGCTTCTTCCCAGCGGGCTGCGCTGAGCAGCAGCTGGCCGAGCTCGTACCAGCCCAGCGCGAAGCGAGGATCAATGCGGACGATGCGTTCTGCTGACTGCACCGCCGCGGGAAGATCGCTGGCCGACAATTGAACGGCCCGCTTCAGGTCTGCCAGAATCTCAGCTCGCTGCAGATCCGACGTTCCAGCGGAAAACTCGGATTTAAACGGTGGACAATCACTCAGATTGATCGGCGGCTGGATCACCAGCAGGGGAATGTGATGCTGCTGACACAACGCGACGAGTCTTCGCACGTTGCTTCCGTAGTGCTCGGCCACTCTGGCCGCGCGCTGATCGTCCCGGTGATACCGCTCCAGACCGCCGTCCTGATCCAGCAGTGTGTGAACTTCTTCGGGAAGCAGAGGTCGCGTGTCGGTTTGTGCCGCAGCGACTGACTCGCGGCGGCTTTGAAACACCTGCACGGCCGCTCGAAACGACTGCAGGTGCTCTGCCATCGACCACAGTGGTCCCAGCAGAGGCGCAGCCTGCCGCTGCGATCCGTAAGTCACTTGCTCCAGAAATTCATTCTGACCACTGCAGAATACAATTAAATCCGGGTCATACGCGAGGCACTCTTTGACGATTGGCAGCAGCCTGTAGCTGGCGTAGGACACTCCGCCACAATTGACGACTTCCCAGTCGCAGTTCGGCTGAGCGGTTTCGAGGATCCGCCGAAGAAAAGTGGGGAAACTGGTCTCGATCGAAAACGGATGCCCCTGAACGGTGGATCCGCCGAAGACAAACACCCGAAATTCCCGGTCCGACTTGACCGAGGCGAAACGGTCTTCCCGGAAATACTGCAGACGTTCCGGGGCTGTGCGATATTCAAGGCCATCGGCTGTTTTCTGAAACAGCGGTCGTACCGCAGCAAAGCCGACAAACGGATCGACCGCCGTATCAGCAGCCCCCCAGCCGACTAAGCGACATACCAGTTCCGCACCAGCAACTGGCAGCAGCGACAACAGCATCGCAGCCGCGCGGAACCAGACGCGACGCCTGACGGAGACCGGGACGGTATGGGGACCGGTACCGGGACCGATTGCGGGCGTCATTCCAGTGACTTCAGATATCCCTCGATCTCGGCCCGCGGCATCAGCCCCACGAATTCTCCGATCTGCGTGCCACTGCGGTAAATGCGGACATCCGGAATTGACTCAGCTCGCAGGTGCTGAGCGATTTCGGGGTTCTGGTCCACGTCCAGCTTGACGACCTCCAGTTTGTCTCCCCAGGACTTCTTGACTTCTTCAAGGATCGGCCCGAGTTTTCTGCACGGGCCGCACCATTCAGCCCAGCAGTCAACCAGCACCAGTCGTGAATCGGTGCGGTTCACCGCTTCGAGGAACTTGCCTTCCACGTGCTGGATTTTGCCGTCTTTGTCCAGTGACAGGATTTCGACCACACCATCCGGCGCATTGCCGAGCGGTCGACCGGTGGTGGGCCCTTCCTGACAACCGACGACAGACAACAGAACGGGAAGCAGGAGACAGAGCAGTCGCTGGGGCATTGGAATTGCTTCCGTGAGATACAGGCGGGAAGATTTGAAAATCTGTGGGCACAGCGGTGAGCTGTTGCCGTCACCTTCCCCGGTTCGTGGAATTCTGTCAAGAACAGACCGCCGCGGATTTCTCGAATTCCCTGCAGGTCGCGATTCCCCCGTTTTCTTCAGAACCTGCTTTCCCGCCACCCGCAGCGGCTGGTAGAATCCAGGAAGCGGCTGGACCGGGTTGCCCGGCGATGCCGATGCTTTCGATATGCCAGACCGGATCTCTGTCGCGCCTTCCCACCCCGTGGCGGAATGGTGTGGCAAGCGGCCCGGTGCCCGCTTGTTAACTCCCTCCCCGCCGCTCTCCTCAGGGACCCCGCCATGGCTGCCCTGCCTTCCCGGTTTCGACGGTCTTCTGCTGTCGGCCTGATTGCCCTCTGTGTTGTATTCGCTGCAGCAGCAACGATTGTTTGTCCGGCTGCCCGCGGCGAGGATCCGCTGCATTTCGAGACGCACATTCGTCCGATCCTCAAAGCTCACTGCTGGCACTGCCACGGCGAAGAGACCGAATTGCAGGGAAAACTCGACGCCCGTTTTGTCCGCACTCTGCTTGCCGGCGGGGAATCCGGCCCGGCTCTCGTGCCCGGCCAGCGCGGCTCCAGCCTGCTGCATCAGCGGATTCAGTCCGGCGAGATGCCTCCGGGTGAAAAGAAAGTCCCCGCCCACGAACTGCAGCTGCTCGCACGGTGGATCGATGCCGGTGCCCCATTGCTCCGCCCCGAACCGGAACAAGCTCCCCCGGGAACCGTGATTGCTGATGAAGATCGCCTGCACTGGGCATTCCAGCCAATCACTCAGCCCCCGATTCCGGAAACGAAGCACCCTGAACTTGTGCGGAGCCCGATCGATGCATTCGTGCTGCACAGACTCGAACAGCAATCGCTCAGCTTCAGCGCCACAGCCGACCGCAGGACTCTGATTCGCCGCGTCACCATCGACCTCACGGGACTCCCGCCCACTCCGGAAGCCATCGATCAGTTTGTCGCAGACCAGTCCGCCGAAGCGTGGAATACCGTGATCGACAATCTGCTCGCATCACCCGCCTGCGGCGAACGCTGGGCGCGGCACTGGCTGGATGCTGCGGGCTACGCGGACAGTGATGGCTACACTGAAAAAGACCCCGAACGTGAGTGGGCGTGGAAGTACCGCGACTACGTGATTCGCTCACTCAATGCCGACAAACCATGGAATCAGTTCCTTGTCGAGCAGCTTGCCGGCGACGAACTGCTCACCCCACCCCTGCAGAACCTCAGTCCGGAGAACGCCGATCTGCTCACAGCCACCGGCTTCCTCCGCATGGCCCCCGATGGCACAGCTGACGGGGGCGTTGATCAGCCCACTGCCCGCAACGATGTGATCGCAGAGACTCTGAAGACCGTCTCCACCTCGCTCCTTGGACTCTCTGTCGGCTGCGCTCAATGCCACCAGCATCGCTATGATCCGATTTCGCAGGAGGACTATTATCGCCTGCGAGCCGTCTTCGAGCCGGCCTTTGACACGGCCAACTGGCGTCCTCCAGCCGCCCGACTGGTGTCGCTCTGGTCCGCCGAAACTCAGCAGGTTGCCGCGGCCGTTGATCAGGAAATCGCCGACATCGGCCGTCGCCGCACGGAGGAACTAGATGGGATCGTCAAAGACACCTTTGAACGGGAACTTGGGAAACTGCCTCCCGAACGACATGCCGAAGCCCGTGCAGTCCGGGAAACGCCGGCCGCAAAACGCTCGCCCGAACAACAGGCGCTCATTCGCGAATTTCCATTCCTCAACGTCGATCGCGGCTCCGTCTACCTCTACCTCCCCGATCGGCTCACCGGATTCAACAAGAAATGGGATGACACGACCGCAGCCGCCAAAGCCAGACGTCCGGCTGACGATCTGGTCATGTGCACCACAGAAGTCCCCGGAAAACTGCCGCCCACACAGCTCTTCTTCCGCGGTGACCATCTGCAGCCACGACAGGCAGTCGATCCCGCAGAACTCACAGTTCTGCAGCGCACTTCCCCGCTGCCTGTCGATGACCCTGCACTGCCAACTTCCGGCCGCCGTCTGGCATGGGCCAGGCAGCTCACTGACGGTTCCCACCCGCTCCTCGCGCGCGTTCTGGTGAACCGATTCTGGATGCATCACTTTGGTCGCGGACTGGTGGCGACACCCGCCGATTTCGGAGTCCGCGGCGAACGCCCCTCGCACCCCGAACTGCTCGACTGGCTCGCCTCCGAATTCATGAATCACAACTGGTCGCTGAAACACCTGCATCGCCTGATCCTGCGCTCCAGCGTCTGGCAGCAGTCGGCAGCTCGTCGCCCCGAACTTGATGCCATCGACCCCGACAACCGACTGCTCGGACGTATGTCAATCCGCCGACTGGAGGCCGAAACTGTCCGCGATTCTCTGCTGGCCATGAGCGGACAATTGAACACACGCATGTACGGAAAACCGGCCCCTGTCAGCCCCGATGACATCGGACAATTCGTGATTGCCATCGACACTCGTGATTCGGCCGGACGTCCCAGCGGCAAGGTGGAATCGCTCAACGGTGACGACCTTCGTCGGAGCATCTACATCCAGGTTCGTCGCAGTATGCCACTGGGAGTCCTTGAGCCGTTCGACCTTCCGCGGATGACCCCCAACTGCGAATTCCG
>Ga0169931_10005307_pt1 | contig 19680 bp, 5 predicted proteins | sample Kivu_15m_20L_FD_129675 | JGI IMG/M metagenome (GOLD analysis project Ga0169931, IMG submission 129675) | Freshwater microbial communities from Lake Kivu, Western Province, Rwanda to study Microbial Dark Matter (Phase II) - Kivu_15m_20L... | ecosystem: Environmental > Aquatic > Freshwater > Lake ... | reverse complement strand
GAAGTTTATTGTAAAAAATACAAAGCGATAAAGAGCTCTTTTTGAAATAGATCTAGAGCTTGCGCAGAAATAAACTTAAAGCGAACAAACTTCCTTTTTCACTAGTTTTACTCATGCATGAATAGATAGATTTAAAAAATAAGTAATTAAACGACATAAATATATACCTGAAAAACGCAGCACAAGTTCGACTTAAAAAAACTCTGAATGAAGATAAAGTTACAGAAGAATTAATAAAACTTTAATAAAAGTATTAAACTAATTTTTGTTTGGCTACGATTAAAGTCAACTTGTAGAAGCTACTACAGAGTGTTAGGTAGAGGTAGAGCTGGACTAAAAATAACGCTTTGATAGAAGCTGAAATCACTCGACTCAAAAAGAGAAACGGTTAGCTTGAGACATAGATCGAATAAATGAAAAAGAATGCAAGTCAGTTGCAATCAAGTGTTGCAGTACATGTTTAGCAAATAGCACCCAAAATATAAAGTGAGTCTGAAAAACAACCTAAAGAAATTATCGGAAGAAAATAATTTGACTAGTTGATAAATATGGCAAATAACATTTAAAAAACCTCAGACTGGTGGAAGCATTTACCTAAATATATACGCAATACTCAAGTGAAACCACTCTATAATGTATTTCATAAGCTCAAAGATGCTCAAATCGTCATCCAGAAACATCAAATCAATTAAAACCGCTTAGAAGAAGAGATACATAGCATAGATATTGCTATAACTTTAGCTAAAAATATTATAGAAAACAATCAATAGCTTACTTAAAATGGTTTTAATGATGCTTTTGCTAATATAAAAGACAAACCAAAGTGTCAAAATTTACTGTAAATCTTCTTACTTATGATTCAAAAGCTTTAACAAAGATTAGGATAGTTGTAGCTCGATATGAAAGTAATGAGTCTTTAAACTATTTAAAAAATGGAAAACTAAGGATAAGGGTTTTAAGAGGATTCCAATAGCAACAGTGGCAGGAGACATCAAAGAAGAAACTCACGCTAGATTCGTAGTCCAAGGGATAGCTAAAATAGTTTAAATGAAACTATTAGACAATATGCTGAGCAGTAGCAATAGCTGCTAAAGAAACTGGAAGAGTCATAAGCAGAGAAAAAACTTTTGCATAATAAAATTTAATTGTAAAAGAGAAATATTTAACAATAAATTAATGCAAATAAGTCTATGCGATTTGCCCTCTAAAACAATAACTTAGAATTGATTAAAAAGATTTAATAAATGCAAAACAAACTGATTTAAAATGAGGTTTAAAGGATAGGAATAAAATCTTAAATATAATCTTACAACAATATTCATCAAAAATCCGCATAACTTCAAGATTAAAACAATCGTTTAAATGCTTAGTTACAAAAAATAGTGAGACTTCACTAAAATTTAAGCTAAATGGCTAAAAATAACTAGCAAATTATCGATTAGCTTCAAATATAAATCGTAAGATGTCACAAAAATCTTGACTAGTAAAGAATGTCTATTGAAATTAAAATATAACAATAAATCAACAAAGCGCTCTCTGCTCAATAAAAAGATTTCAACTAGTATTTGAGTAGGCTCTAGCAATAGAAGAAACATAAAATAGGCAGTACTATGTCTAATTAGATTTAAAAATAAAGACTATTATTGGAGCAATAACGCTAAAGACATGCCATATAGCTTGAAGAGCAACAATAAATATGGAAACAGAAAACTAATTTTTTACTAGCACAAGCTGATAAATAAAAAAGTGAATAAATTAATAGACTCAAGCAAAATATAACACAGTAAATAAACTCCTAGTGGCAAAAACAGATTGAAAACGACATTATGCCTCAACTGTAGTAACTCAGAATTGCGAAAGATAAATAAATCTAATAATTGAAACAAAAAATGCTGAGATATACAACCACTCAAAACATCACAACTGAACAGTTGAATTTTGAACTCTAAAAGCTGAGATTTACAAAAGATTAGTAAATTTAGGAATTAAAGCAAAATATATCACAGAATACAGCTAATCACAATATTATGGCTGAACAGTTCAAATCTTAATATTAAAAACTTAGGATTATTAAGGATAAATAAATATAATAGTTAGTTCAAAAACTATCAAGCACTGATGAAATTAAAAAAATTATCAACTAAGAATCAAAAACTGAACTTTAAAAACTCAGAACTATGAAGGATAAATAAATCCTGTAATTAGAACAAAAAATATCGAATTTTAGTGCGGCTCAAAAAAATATTATATAGCAATCAAAAAATTAGCTTTAAAACTTTAAAATTACAAAGTAAAGATAAATATAATAGCTTACCAAAAAAGTGTCTGATATTAGTAATAAATAGACTATTATTGAAGAATGGAAAGCCAAAAACTTACAGTAGTTATTGCAAAAATAAGGCAGCTATGCCATTCAATTTTTTATAGATAAGTAACTACCAGTCATATTAGCACAAGAACATAGTAGATGGGTCGCAAGCAGTCCTTCTGCCAGTGTCAATACAGCCCTAGAAAAAGCACAAAAAGAATGGCAGATAAAACTGTAGTAAACTAATCGTATCAAATAACAATAGTTTTCACGCAAATTAGAAGAATTGTAGACTAAGCATCACAATCAACTAGCTATATAACAGGAAAAGTTATTACAAGAAAAATAAAAAATAATTGGCTTACAATAGACTACCTTAAACAACTGGAAGATAAACGAACTTCCTTTGTTGCTTAAAAATGAGAAATAATCAATCTTAAAGTAATTTAAGTAAAAATAGCTACCCTTGTTAATTGAGAAAAACAAACAAACTGTCGTAGTTTAGAAGGTTCCTGATGTAAATTAATTTATGAATCGACAATAAAATATATGGTTCATCAGCAAAATCAGATAATAATAAAGATCATCATGGAATAAAGAGAAATAACTGATTTTAATCAAGCAAAAGGAATAAATTGATAATATGTCAGGTCAAAACAAGGTAACTTTGTAAAAATTGTAAAATTAACTTAAATTACAACACCATCAGTATGAAAATATAAAAAATCAGCAACTCATAGTTATTGATGGTCATTTAAAAGAAATACACAATCTTAAGAATAAGACTAATAGTCAAAAAACATAAATCGAATCTTTAAAAAATACCATAAACTAGCAAATCGATAGCTTATCTGAATCAAAACAGGCATCTCCATAAGCCTATGATCAAATACTGAAAAATAAGTAATAATAGTTGGAAAAGAGAGTGATTTAAATATAAAATCATTGGAAAAATGTAGAGATACCAAGAAAACATCAAGAGTGGCATCAGGCTCAGCAGAAAGCTCTAAACGATATAATAGAAAAACAAATTATTGAAGTTGAGACCCATTTTAACCAAAAAGTTATACCATCTGTTATAAAAGATCAGTAAGTTAGATGGTTAGCACAAATTAATCAGCTAGAAAAAGAGATAAAGACAAACAAATAACAGGAGAATATATTTTTGGCAAAAAAAGATGAGTTTTAGAAAGAAACAAAAAGAAATAAAGAGCAAGAAACTATATTGCTGACACGAACTGATCAAGCCTAAAAAGAAGTGATACGAATTAAATAGCAGTAAGCTAAATTTTTGGCAAAGGTTGATAGTCTTTAAATCGAAATAAAGCAAGCGAACTAAAAAGTGACATCTAATCTATCGTAAATCAGTCTTCTTAAATAATAATTGATAAAAGCCAAAGGATAGTTATATTAATCAAGAAACAAAACTCAGCGAATATAAAGCTAATTTAAACTGCTTTTGTCTCAGCAATCTGACTCTTTTTAACAATAAAGAAAACATCATGGGTAAGCATTAGATAATTCGGCAGTATAAATCGGAATATTAAAAGAATAAATTGTTGGGTAAAAACAAGCAAACATAAAAAATAGTTAAGTAACACTTTCTAAATACATGAACACAATATCTGAGTTGTAAAAAGAGTTAGAGATCATTAAATAGCTAGCGTCAAACATGGAGCAAGAAAATATGGGCTTAAGAAGAGTGATTTAATCAATAAGTAAGGAACTTAATATGCATAAGATAGAACTAAACTAAGCTCAATCTCTCTAAAGGCAACATAGATAAGCTATCATTATCATAAACTAGCAGAAATAACAAATTAAGTCATTACAAGATAGCTAAATTAATTTAAAACAAAAAAAACAATAAAAAGATATTTAAGTGGCTACTATTCGCAATTAGATTGATAAGCTTGAAGCAGTATGTAAAAATCAATATGAACTATCATAGAAATATAAAGATTTGGAAACAAAAACAACTAATCTTCAATCACAGCTTAACTTTAAATCTAATTAATTACAAAACATCAAAAATTACTTGTAAGCACAGACACAATAAATGTAAAAACAAACAGCATCAAACAAAGATCTTTTATTCCAAAACAATAGTTTAAAATAAGAAATAAAGTTCTATGCGGCTCACATTAGTTAATAAACAACAGCCTAAGCACACGCTAAATAAAAATAATTTTTAAATCAAATCAATGTCTTAACAGCTAAGGTATAGCAGTTATAGTAATAGCGAAACAATAGCAAATCAGAAATGTTATAATTGAAAGTAAACAGTCTGACTATGCTTGCTCAGATAGATGAGTTATAGGAATAATCGCCAGATCACCCTTCACTTTCAACAGTGATCAATATTTAAGAGAGAAAAATGATCTTAAAACAGCTTCAGCAACATACAAATAATCTTATAGACTTTGTTGTCAAACAAGGATTCGTAAACTCGCTTCAAATATATGATCATTTTAATAGTGAATGCGAAAGATTAGCTAGAAACGGATAAATTAAACAATACCTTACTCAGTGGTATTGCATGTTCGAAAGAATATTCCAAACTCTTTTGTTCAATCAACAAAATTCGATAAATTTGCAAGCTGAAGAACTTCTAAAACTTCGAGACTAAATGACTGACGTTCTTGACAGACAAATATAAGTGAACTAAACAGATGACAGCTAGCTAATATAAGATTACCGAGCTGTGCTTGTAGATATAAAATAATTGGTGAGATAATACATGCGTTCTGGAGATCAATAGATCATGAAACTACTATGCAGCAGTCTAGGAGTGGCATCCTGATTCATCTATGATTACAAATATAAAATAATATTAAATTAATAAGATAGGCTATAGCTATTCATATCATGATTGCTTCAATCTTGTTTGTAAATGTTTTAGATTATTATTGATTTTTTGCCCAACATTTCAAGTAATTTACTCATAACTTGCTTTTGCTTAGCCATTAGCAACAGAGTTAACAGAACTCGTAGAATGAGCCACGATATAGATCCCATCAAAAAGCTTATTATAGGCGTCAGAACTTCAGTTAAGCCATAAAAAATGAAGTAAACTGTGTATGCTTGGGCTATTTCTAGCTGACTGCGATGCGACATGATTTGCGATAGCTATTCGTCAGTCATGTTACTGTTTTGATTTGAAATATTCAAACTCGAAAGAGCAAACTTGCTCTTGCTGCCCGAAAGCTCCTAAAGGCACTTTAAAAGCGGCATAAGGAAGCACACGACGCTTGCTACTAAGTTGACTCCATCCAAAAGGATAATCAGGGTTGCTATAAAGATAATGAGAATCGTTAGAACTGCACTCGGTTTGATTCCATAGTTCTTTTACAAAAAAGTCAGTGACTAGTGCTCGTCGATCCAATCGATTTTGATTGCCTTGATTACTTTTTCTCTTATAGTTTAAAAATCGATTTTCATAGAGCTTTTAGCCATGGACTCTTAATATATTATTAATCAGGTCGTTCGATGAACAATAATGTTCGAGTTTACCCTCGGAAAAATATGGAGTTTAGTTACAAGCTGATCTACACTCTAATCACTTCTTTACTGATCTTTTTCAACACTTCTAAAGGCATGAATGAATCAGCCAATTCGGAACTGGCTCTGGTTGACAAGCAAATGTAAGTAATATTCGAAACTACGATAGCAGTTGAGACAACAACATTCAGGAAAAGAATAGTTCAAGAATAAGGAATATGGAAATTAATAGGTTTTTTGGGTCAAAAAAAATGGGTGGACCTAGAAATAAACCTCAAAACAAGAATAGGTTTTCGCTTAGATGGATCCAATAACGTTGCTTTAGCCTATGATAAATAAACTGATAAATATCATGTGAACGTTCTAGAGCCAGCGATATTGGACAAACATTATTCTACTCGCATAATTGGTCAATCAGACAGCTTTTTATCCACCTGGGATATCAACGAGTTTAAAAATAGATAGCAAGAAGTCATAGAAGAAGCAATTGAGGCATAATCTATGTAACAGCTAGGTTAGTTTAAAAATAATGGAGGAAAAATGTCTTAGTTAGTTGGTAGATTGCAAAATAAATTACAGTCAAATGGTGATTAAAAATATTGGCTAAAGTAAATTGCCAATAATGTAAATCGAGGAGTTCTTAATAAATTGGACTAAGTAATAAGATTTATCACTGGAAAATAAAGTAACTAAAGTATTAATAGTAAAGAAAACATGTCTCAGAAGAATTATGTGAAAAATGAAAAGTACAAAGTCTTTAGCAATCCTTAAGAAATTCAATAGAAAAAATAGCAAATTAAGTAAGAAGCAAGACTAAACGATCGCTAGACTAAAGTACGATAATTTATGCAAAGAAAAAAAGAGTTGTGATAATATTCGTTTCTTTAATGATTTTTAAAACTATGTAAATATATTCCATTATTCAAACATATTCTTAAGATTTGTACTCTTAGTATCAGTAAATCTCAAAGTACAATATCGAATTGAATGATTTGTATATATCTTAATTTCGCTGATTTAGTTTTCTTTTGCTGTAAAATGTCGATGAATGTAAAGAAGTTTATCGCAGATGCAGTCGAGTTCATCCGCTCTTATGATATCGATGTAGCTATACAGCAACAGCCTTATTTTCAGTCATTGTAATTGAGTCTAAAAAGTTTGAAATTACATGATTTTTAGATTAACAACTAGAGCTTCCTCGAAAATGAAATAGGCTACAGAGATCTTTTTAATAGTGCTGGTGTTAGAATAACCTTATATTATTTGCCCAGAACAATCTTAATGCCTCTACATAATCACCCTTAAATGGCAGTGATCGGATTCCTACTTAAAGGTAAACTTTCAGTAAGCCACTACACATACTTTCAGGATAACATTTTCATTAAAGAAGACAATCATTGGTCATAAGGATAGATCGTTTGCATTGATGGATTAAAAAATATGGAAAAGAATCTTCACGAATTTACAGCTCAAGAAGACAGTCTACTAATCGATATTCTGTTTCCAGACTACGACTAAGAAGAAAGAGACTGTACCTACTTCAGATAGACCAAATGGATCAAAAATAACGAGTTTTAATTGTAGATTGACGGATAGCAGAAAAACAAAGGCTACATTTTATGATAGTATGAGATGATTTGTGATAACGTTTATTATCAATCAGATGGAACAAAAAAGCGTTCCTGACCTCAAAATAGCATAAACAACTATCAAATAAGCAGCACCGTTGCCCCGTAGAATCGGCAGCTACTAGTTCGGAAAAACCATCGGCAAAGGAACATTCGGTAAAGTCAAATAAGCTGTTCATATACCAACTGGTGAAAAAGTCGCAGTAAAGATAATAGAGAAGAAAAGTATCTAAGACGAAGACGATTAGATAAGAATAAAAAGATAGGTAGAGATAATGAAGATAGTCAGGCACCCAAACATCATCCATCTCTATTAGATTATCGTGACTGATGATCACTTTTTTATCATTACTGAGTTCGCTTAGCAAGGTGAGCTTTTCAAGGTCATGAACTGTTAGGTACGCATAAAAGAAAGAGCAGCCGGTCGTATTTTTTATCAAATTTTGAATGCGGTCTAATACTTGCATAGATTAAACATAGCACATCGAGATCTAAAACCAGAAAATGTATTGTTAGATCCAGATTTCAATATTAAGCTTATCGACTTTGGTCTATCCAACTACAATTAATCTGGAAAACTGCTGCAAACTGCATGCGGAAGTCCATGCTACGCACCTCCAGAAATGTTATCTGGAAAATCTTACAACGGAATGATAGGAGACATTTGGTCTTTAGGTATAATTTTTTATGGCATGCTCTGTGGCTCTCTTCCTTTTGAAGAAAAAACAACAAAAGAACTCTATCAAAAAGTAATCGATGGCTTTTATGTTTTGCCAAGCGACATCAGTATGGAGGCCATGGAGGTAATCCAAAAAATGCTGGTAACTGACCCGGCGAAAAGAATCACAATTCCTTAAATAAGAAAGCTTAATTTTTTCAAATAAATTAAAAAGATTTAATCAGAAATCATAGGAATCATAGTAGGTTTTCATGCAATGCCAATCGATAATGAAATAATAAACAAAATGAAAGATTACACAGCTTTTAAACACAAGTAAGTCTAGGATTTTCTTAAAGATAATGAGCATAGCTAACTAACGACTATGTATTATCTTTTGCAAAAAAGAACCCTGAGATAGGGAGGTAAGACTGTTTGTGATCTTCAAGCGTACCTCGAATAAAGCGATAAATACAAAAATTAATACGGAAAGTAATCGTTGAAAAAATATCGCAAGATAGTACTACAGTCTCAGATGGCAATCAATCGCAATAAACATTTTTTCAGCAAAGATAAGAATAGATAAATTCAAAAGTCTCACTAAAGAAACGCTTTTTCAAATGAAAAAACTCACAAGAGAACTTACACACAGGAGAAGAAACTTTCGCTTAGAAAAAGAAATCCTGGTGTTATGAAAACAGAAGCTTAGGTCAATTATAATTTTACCAATAGGTCGCCTGAGCAACAACTGAAGAAAAGACTTCCTTAAGAAACTGTTAGGAAAACAATCACTTTGAAAAGGACTCCTCAGAAAATCAAAGATACAAGTCAATATTCTGTCGAAGTTAACAGAAAAAAAGCGGCGTAAGAATTATGGAAAGCTTATTTCCGTAATCCTCTGTAAAGCACTACAACGATGACAACTCGACGCTCTTAATCGAAAGAAAAATCTTTGAATTACAACGCCAATATTCGTCGACTTAAATAAGGATTTCTTCGACTACCCAATATGGCAATAAAGCGACACTGATAACCTTATTTAATGATAATGTTACCGTTGGATTATAAAAATATTTTTAAAACAAATTTCAGAGGATGAACCCGCACTAATAGTTTATTCTGTCATTAAGGCTAGGCAACTAGATCATCAAGTTAAAAATAGGGGTTGAAGATAGCAAGGACGAAGTGTTTGAAAAACTTTTGCTTGTGCATCCTAATTGTAGTAACAAAAAATAATAGGTATTGGCAAAAATCGTTGCTACTTTACAACACGTTATTAATGAACAAGATATCCCCTAAAGTCTGTATAGGAGAATCGTTCATTTCTTAACCGGAGCTTTTCCTTATATTACCAGTAGGAATGATAGTCACCATAAACAGATCTCAAGACAGCGTACATAAATACTGCCTATTAGTCAAGTAAGCTCAGTCTTGTAACAAAAAAGAGCTCGCACACATATCAATACATAGAATTCCGTTTAAAATAAGAAGAAAACATAGATCCTTCAATCAGCCAGCAAGTAGAAAAAAGCAATAAAAACCCCAGTAAAAGCATGTCAAATGAAAGCCACAAATATAAAAAAGAAGAATTCTAATCGAAACCCTGATTTGATTAAAGCATGCTAAAACATTCTCAAAAAATCACATCAAAACGATATGAAGGTAATGGCAAGATAATTTTTGAAATAAAAAGGATGTTTACCTTAATCTTAGCAAGTAAAAATCAATAAAAAATCAAGCAAAAAGCTTGATTCATTGCCAGAAGAATCTAAATCGATGTCTCCCTTAGCTAAAATGTGTGTTTTGTAAAGTAAAGAAATCAAAAAGAATCCTTTATAGTCAAAATGTTTGAATATAAGTGAAATTAGTATTGAGAAAAACAGCAGTGGATACAAAAGGACAAAATACAACTATCTAAATAACTATTCGAATGAGTCTTTGAACATGGATTTTATTTACAAAAATTATCAATAAAACAGTCCTGTAAGAACCAAAAAGTTCAGCTATCTTGATGATTGATAACTTATTTTATATCTATTTATTACATATAATTCAATTAATCAAGAATCTGAAACAACTGACTATCTATGTTTTTCTTTTTGATATGCGTTTTCTTACTCTTATCGTTACATTATACGAGTTCTTAGTGTTTTTCCTTTAGTTTATTCTAAAGTCCATACCATAAAGACCATTCCCACATTTATGATAGACATCACGAACATGGCCAAATCAGCTGTAGCCAAACGAATGTAGGGTGAAACTGAAGCACCTATAGTTCCGACGATGCTGACCCAACCGTAACTTATTGATGAGACTTCAGTTGGAAATAGTTATGAAACAAATACGAAAAATACACCCCATAAGCTATTGATAACGAATCTGAGAATCGCAATTAAAACCATCTAAATGCTTGTATGAAAGTTGATTTAATTTGTTTGGTGATGATAAGTCAAAGCTTATATTCCCATACCGACCGATACAACTGCTATAATTACACATCCAACCATCACGAAAACTCTTCTTCTGACTTTAGGAATCATATAAACTGCAAAAAAAGCAGCCCCTATCTCAACCAACCCTACAAGCATCTGATCAAAATAAACATTAAATCCAAATTTACTGAGACTAAGCAGAGTTCCATCAAAAACAAATTAAATTCCAAAGTTTATAGCAGCAGCGATCAAACTTATATAACGAAGAGATTTATATCTGAAAAGATCAAGCAAAGCCACTTCTGTATTTTAAGAGGAAATAGAACAATTAGCCAACACTCTTTATACTTATTAAGACTACAATTAATCCATGCCATTGAAAGCAGCGATTCGATTGAAAGATTTTCTAAAAGTTTATTATCCTTTTTTAAGAGTAAATTCTGGAGTTTCTTAGACGAATCTGAAAGCAAACATAGACAGAATGCTTGGAATCAGTATGAAAAATCCCATAATATACTTCCACTAGTATATGAGATAGCTCAGGAGAGAAATAAGAGAAATTCCGAGTGAAAATGCGATTTGAATAGCGATAATCATGCGTTATCGAGTCTTGCCTAATACTAGTTCTTTGAAAAAACTGTAGTGAAGAGTGATGGCTGCGTTTGCTCCGAAGCCTAGTAACAAACTGCCTGCTCCTATCATCACAAGATTGACTGAAAAGACCATGATTATCTATCCTATAATACACACTATCCAAGCTATTAATTCTCCTTTTTTGCGACCATAGTTGTCTCCTATGTGTGACATTATTATATAGCCAAAGAGAGAACCTACGTAGCTAAGTGATTGTAAAAGCGAAGATATCCATTACTTTGAGCAGGCCATTATAACGCCATAGTCCAACGCGATCGAGCGAGGGATAGGTTTTTATAAATGCTAGTACCAAAAATTTTAGTCATCGTAGCTGCATACAAATTTTTAGCAAGTTTAGTAGTCTGCCATTTCTGCTTTGGTGCATGTGAAATCTGGAACAATGTAGAAAAAATTGAGCGAAAATAAGATCATAGCTGCAATAATCCATTTGAGAGCGAAAGCCAGAAAGATACAATACTGATACTTGTTTTATCCACCTACTCTTCTAAGCAAAATCTATATTTTATTAGGTCCATCTTCGAGCATCTGCACTTGATTTTAAATCATATAAAAAAATGGTAGAATTCAAGCCATCGTTTGTGTAATTTATCAAAAAAAAATATCCAAATTATTTATTCAAAAGCTATTCTTTCATTATTTTTTGCACTTTTTACACTTTTTGTATTTTTTGTATTTTTTTGTATGTTTTGACTGATAGTTGTAATTTTATTTTTATTAAAGACCAAGAGAGAGACCTTTATTTTTTATTATAGATGCTTAAAAATAGCAATAAAAGCTATCGCGAACCTACGAAAGATATCAGTCCTAATCGCAAAATATAAAACCAGCAAATTAAGTAAAAAACAAAGACTACTAATCTAGTTTAGCCTAAAAAGCCAACTAGTCCAGTGCTGATTAATAAATCTATTAATCGATAAATAAAAACTGTAACTCCTGACAAAAAACAGTTCACTAAAACGTTAAACTTGAATTAAAGAAACAAGATATCTACTCAACAGTAATTAGTCAATACATCTAATCAAAATTTAAACCCAAAAGAATCTAACTCTAAATCGAAAACACCTATCCGCAGTCCGAATAAGGCAAAAAACACTTCTAACATTCCAAACGAAAAAAACTTCAAAAAAAGCATCCTCAAAACTCAAACCTTCTCACCGATTAAAAGCAGCAAGTAAATAAAAACAGCGAATTGTTCGCATCAGCTTTCTTTTTCACCACAAAAGAATAAGTAAGCTAGTTTATACTATGACAATCAAAATAAAAGCAGACATTTGTTATCTTTTTTAGGGGAAAAATAAGTAGCACATATATAGAGACAGAAAAAGGCTGTTTTTTAACTATAGGCGAGAAAAAAATTCAAAGTTGAAAACAAAGTTTCTCATTTTTTTAACAATAAGTTCCCTAAAGCCCCTCTTTATTAGCGATCTAAGGATATTATCAAATAAAGACAAGAAATTCTTGAAGAAAAAAGATACTTAAAGTAGCGGTTAAGGCTTCAAAAAGAAAGATAGCAATAGGAGAATTAGTTGAAAAATTGTAAAAAAATTGATCAAAAAAAGGCATTTGCTTTGACAGATAGATTATATCAGGACTATTTCAATATTGCAAACAAACTTAACATGATGAAAATATAGAGATCAATATAGTAATCTAAAAATTACAAAAATAAGCCTTAAATTAACGAAGTTAGTGCACAAATATTTGAGCTCATGTCAGAGAGAAATCAGTGGGAAGAGCATTTGTTAGGCAGATTTACACAGTACTAGCAATAAAGAGGTTAGAAAAAAGAACAACAATAGAAGAAGTATTTTGATAAAAATCACCCCTTTACACCTTCTATCAGCTAAAAATCGAGATCTCTTTCCATAATAAGATCGCAAGGATGCGAGCATAATCATTCCTGTTCGTATTCTAGACAGAATCAGCCCTAAACAATCAGATTAAACACATAAAATCGCTAGTATCACGTATTCTAAAAGCAAACTTGATCTTATATTATCTAAAATATAATTTTCAAAAATTGCATTGTAATTAATATAAATAGCTTTATTATCAATAGCTACTATTTAATAAATCATAAATTAAATCATTATCCTTTGAAATGTCAGCTATCTTTGCTTAACTAAAATGAACTCAATGAAGATTATTAGTTTCCAGTCTAATTCTTCCAAGGAACTCTTAATAGCTTGCTTGAAGATATGCTGCTCGTTCCAGTTGAAAGCAAGGTATTCAGTTTTGTTTGTGAACGGTTGCGTTTTATAAGGTTGGTGAACTGAACTCTAAGTTTTTTGTACTAAATGTCTTTTTCCTTTTTGAGTTACTAGTAATTGATTGTCCATTTCTTGTTCACACATCCGACTTCGATCTCGATGTGTTTCAAAGCTTTTCGCAGCTGGAAAACTTCCTCTTCGTAGCGCATGGTAACCTGATCTACCTGCTACTATATTTTCTTGTAGTTAGTCTCGGCAGCTGCTGCTTTTATGCGTAATTCTCCCTAAACTTGCTCTTTTTCTTTCAATTGAATCGTAAGCTTTTTATTTTCTTAGCTAAGTACTGAAATAGTTCGCTAAAGTTCAGCAATATGTTTATTTTTGATTTCCAGTTAGTTTTGCAGCTACTGATAATGCTCGCGCCATTCGTGCTCCTTCTAAGTTTGTTAGTTTTTTCTACGAATTTTCTTAGGTTCTTACGAGATATCTCTGCTTTTGTCTTGAGATGGCTATCTTCTGGAATGCTTAGATGCACTACGTTCAAGAAGAGAATCGATATATCTGTTGCAAATAAGCTTATTGTTTTTGAATCTACTTGATTAACCTTTTAATTTTTCAATAGAAACTTGGGTCTGAGTAGGCTCATTTTCTGGAAAATTACGCCTGAATCTTTGATTTTTCAATAAGTAGGGATTTTGAGAAGTCATTGTATATATTTATTTGATTATGAAAAATTAAGATTTAGGATACCGAACTTACTTCGACTAAGGATAGCTAGTGCCGATAGAAGGCATGCTCATTGAATTTAAACACTATATTCTACCCATCAAAGAATCAAAGCAAAGGTGGATCATACTCAAAACGATTGTTGGCTTTCTGAATTCCAAGGGAGGAACAATTTATATCGGAGTCGATGACAGGCAAGGACAGGTGATTGGTCAACCTATATCGCGCAAGTAGCAAGACTAGTTCCAACTTTTTATGAAAATGCTTATTTAAAAGATAAAGCCATAAGTTGATCTGGTAAGCAAAGAAGAGGTATGCTTTATTAGATTCAGGTAAAAGTCGCATTTGTACCGATAGTACATAAAAAAATTTTTAAAGGCAAGTATATCATTAAGATAATCGTCAGTCAGGGTGATCCAAGAAAAACTTATCATTTCTCTTCAACAGTCGATCTCGAGTACAATAAAAAAATTGAGCAAATATAAGTTTTTCATGGATTTTATCGACATAACATGGGTGGCATAGTTTAAATCAAAGGTGAAGCTTTGCTGGAATAGATAGCTAATCGAGCTGCTAATCCCAGCGAAGTATTCAATACTTTTCCTAAATTTAGTAATCCTGAACCTTTGAAACTGGGAGGGCCCTTGACTAAAATAGGCTTTGGAGGTATCCACAAGTAGTAACTGCATAAAAGATTGGAATAACTTTTCCATAATAATCTTCAAAGTTTCGATATTTAGTATGCATTGACCTATGATGTCTAAAATCATGTTTTACTGATTGGTCTAGAAACGCCTGAGCAATTTAAAGAAATTAACTAGTATTTAAGAAGTAATCTTAAATAGCTCAATAAAGATAAAGTTTTCAATTTTGTTGATAAGGGTGAATACTTAGATTTCTACTTGTATAAAAATATCACTGGATAAAGGTCTCTCTCAATATAAGTAAAAAAATAAAAATTTGTTGGAGGAAGTTGTAAACAGTAATCTTAAGTAATTCCTGTCACTCCAACTCAGCTACCCTAGACCAAAAAAGAGAGCTCAACTGAACCCATTTAACCCTTTTCTCCAGCTAAAAAGAAAGAAGATATCAGCAAAAGAGAAGCTGAGCTTTACGAGCATATAGTTCAAACTGAGTTCGTGCTTACCATTACCCACATAAACCGTCATTTAGCAAACTAACTCTTGAAGTAGCTATAAGAAATAGCTGGATAGAACAGTACTATGACCGTTGATAAGTATGATACAAGCTTAGAGTTGCGCTTTGATACAAAGTAGCATATTGTTCAGTTTAACAGTAAAATTTCTAAAAAAAGTCAGTAGTTAAACAAGTATGGTGTAAGTGGCAACCTCGTTATTGGTATCAACGTGAACTCTATTCATATTCGCAACTACAACAGTGGAAAAAGAAGATAGCTTAAACAATTTGTCGAGAAACTAATGGGAAAAGACGCCAAGGAAGTCGAGTTCAAAAAAGCAGGCAACAAGTTTTTCTTGGGTTGCAAGATGGCCTCTCGCCAGCTTACCTGCAGCTGGGTCGACAAACTTTTGCAAGTAAAGGAACTAAACTAGTTCAGCATTCCGGGTGCAGATATAGGACAAGCCCCTAAATTGCGAGTGTATCTGTAGTGCATCTGCAACTTCTGATTAACCAACGATCAAATATCTTATTTTATTAAATCTGTCAAGAAACTAAACAAATATTGTTAGTTAATTATCATCAAATCATGATTAGTCTCAAAGAGGAATAATCAGTCTTCTGAAGCTGCTTTAATCTTCTTATTTTTCGTCTCTTTTAACCAACATATTTTGAATCTATTCTCTGCATTTTTATTCAGTGATTCTTTTTTAAATGTATCCTTTCCAAAGAGCAATCACAGGTCTGGCAGTCAACATGAGTGGTAAAGTATAGCAATCAAGAATAAGACTGAAAAGCTTTGGGCTTTAGGGCTTTTGACGATGAGACCAAAGCATCAATAAGATCAGCTTTGGATCTATGGCGTGAGTATTTTTGAGATGATGTTTTAGCTAAGAGTAGTTACTAAATTTTAAAAGTATTACTGTGGAACAGCTAATAAATCTAGAAGCATACTTATAGTATGATCTGCATTTTAGATGTTAGCCTGAAGAATTGCTTTATGAAAAATGAGGGCCAAAGTTTCTGCCTGAATAGATGACTTATTTTCGAAGTGCAACAACAACTACTGGCAGTCGATTTGATTGTTGCTTATTTTTTATATGATGCCACTTTCAGACTATTTTTCAGTTTGATACTGAATTTTAGATTATTTAGGTTTTATCTCTTCTTTTTTGACTAGTTTTAGCATCAACAGTCTACTATTATAAAGCAAAACAAAGGCAATTTATAATTCATAGCTCTTTTAGTCATTATAATAGAGTATGAATATCGATATGCAAGAGCTTCTGCCTGCCGCCATCGCATCGCAGCCCCTCGCACAGCTTCTGAAAGCAGCCACAGATCCACTCCTCAAGAACCAAGCTTAACAAAATTTATAATTATGGATTGAAAATGACTTCCAATCTTTTTACAAATAGCTGCTATAACTGTTTATGCATCGTGATATCACTTTGCATATTCTTTCATACAGCTGCTTGCTTAACTATTTGCTTCTCAAACTACGACGTTTTCCAGCTAATCTTCTGAAAGACATGAAAGCGCTATACTTATAACTCTACAATCTAAGAAACGATCAGACTTTCAATACAGAAATGAGACTGCAACACATGGCTAAACTTATGTCTATTTATTTAGCTAAACCCACTCACAATCAGCCAAGACAGTAATTTTTGACCTAACTCGCTCAAATTCAATACGATAAACATTTTTTTATAATGAAAACATTTTTCTAAACAATTCTATAAGAAATGAATGAAGTTGGTTTGCTTACTGTGCTCAAGTAAAAAGCTATTGTTTTTTAACGACCCTTCAGTCATATGTTGGAGCAACTTTGGCCAACCGCCAGCAGATAACTTCTAACTTTTCTGATAACTGTTTCTAAGTTTTTATTGATAATGCCACGAGCACTTTTCAGAAGAATGGTAGCCCTGATAGATCCAAGCACTCATTAAATATTAATATGGAAAACGATAGATAGACTAGCCAGCTTATTAACATCTCAAAATAGATTCAATCCATCGATAGAAGATGGTGTTTAACTTTGGGTTAGAATTAGATAAATATTCCTCAGGCAAATTGACCCAAAAAAATTGAGTTGGTAGCAACTTTCCACAGTTTTAGAATTACTTAAAGGAACTATCAGTTCCATTTTAAGATTGCAGCGTAATTAATAATAATAAATTATGGTTTATCACTAGTTATTAAATATCTCACAATATGACCAATTAATTTGTTGGCTAGCTCGAGTTTCTGAGCTGAATATGCACATATGCTAAGATTAAGATGGACCAAAGATGATCTCACGTAAAATTATTGCCATAATTGAAGCTCTAAATGATCGTATGAATGACAGATAACTGGAAATGTATTGGCAAACAAATAATGTTAGTGAATCGAATGTTTAATGGATTTTGAGCCTGCTTTCAGGGGCTTCCAAACAGTTACAGAATTTATTTAATAGCTAGAATGTATTTTTGAATATAGTGCAAGAAAAAAGCTTGTTTAGATTGTAAAAAAGTGAAACATACTACCACTTTTTAAGTTATTATCTGGCATTTAACCCCTATATTATCACCTAATCTCTGGCTCAACAAACTTAAATTTTTATACGAAAGCGCATATAACTTCATCAACAACAGTTTAATGATTCTCAAGCAAATAAAGGAATAGTCGAGTATCAGGTTACTCAAATAGCCCTTTTACTTGACATATACAATCGTTTACTTCATCACATACAACTTAGTAAAGATGTTTCATTGCAGTACAGCTACGTAATTCATAGCTGTATCCACTATCTGACACATCCTAGTAGTGCTAACTTACCAGAACCTCATTAACATCTATACAATATTCTTTGCCTTATACCAGCTCGTTTTCAGGATACGATAGCCTCCATAATTACCAGTTTATACACCAACAATTTCATAACAATAAATCCAACTACAGTTCAAGATATATTATTAAATAATCGTCTTCAGCAAGAAATGTTGCATCTGCTTACGGCAAACCTTACCAAAGGTTTTGTCCTTACAAATCAACATTTAAATCAGTTGCAAAAAATCATTTCAGCGATGCCTGCAGACGACGATACATTGATCAGGTAAACTTTGGCTCTGCTAGCTCGAATAATGAGCATTAAAAATAATTTCATAATTAATCTAGAAAGTCAAAATATGTTTGAAATAGTCACAACAAACGCCTCCTCGGATATTCCTTTAGATCTGATCTACAGTTACATATCTAAAAATTTGTTAATAAACAAACCTCTTTTGATAAAATAATTCATAGATAACAGTCTACTGCAGACTGATATGGTAGAAAGTCAATTCGATGCCTACACTCGATAGTAACAAGCTCTTCTAGATCTCATGTTTGAACTTGCCCCTCATCCTTTCTTTCATTCAGTTTTAACTCAGATTCTAGCTGATATCATAAGCTTCTTAGAAAGTTCACGCAATTACATGTAGCAAAAATAATAAAACTTGAAGTCAATAGTATTTAAAAAACCACAACTCAAGCAAATCGTTAATCTCATGAGTAAAAATTAGACTTCGATCATTTGCATACTATAATTTTTGTGTCTTCATCCTGCATGGACGAAATGCTAAAACTAAAGTGCTTTAAAAATGATTTCGAACAGCAGTACGTTTGCCAACTGTCAAGCCAGAATACAAGGCCTTGTGTCTCGATAAATTTAAGATCTAATGCAAGAAATAACCCTTGAAGATGGAGGATTGAACAAACTTTGGAGTCGGCACTGGCAAAATCATTTTAGGGACTCTTGCGTTAAATAATTGGGAGATAAATTTGTTTAGGAGCTGCGTTTGCAATGATTAATACTAATTAATGATTTAAATTTTAAAAGAATATTTAGGTATTTTCTAGACACTGATATTTATCATTCTAGTTTGCCTGAGATTATTGTTTTGACAAAATCCTTATAGTATATTCTGCCATTACTTGTTTTTGCGTATTTGAGTATTTACCTTGCTTCTTAGTCATTTAAAGGCTATCCGAAAGCATTCATTATCTTCTTTAGATCAGCCTACGTTATGAATCCATTTTCTTCTGAATCAGATTGACCTTACCTTAATCGAAAAATGAAAAGGCTCTCATTAGCTACTGCTAGTGATCAATATTGGCCTGTTTTTCAGCAAAAGCAAGTCCGACTTATACAAATTTAGACATGTTGAAGTAACCCTGTTTGCTAGGGTCTATTTGCTTCTGAAGATTGACGATATCCTATTAAGATGGAAACATGCGAGCTGATCTGATGAGTTTGGCTATTTATTTAAAAACTTACCGATTTCTGAAGTTTTGATGCCTGGAGCGCTGTTCTTTTTATCTTCATAAACCTTAAAAATTTATTCAAGCTTTTCTTTAGTTACGTTCATTTAAATTAATTAGCATATCATTACATATTTTG
>Ga0169931_10005306_pt1 | contig 19683 bp, 18 predicted proteins | sample Kivu_15m_20L_FD_129675 | JGI IMG/M metagenome (GOLD analysis project Ga0169931, IMG submission 129675) | Freshwater microbial communities from Lake Kivu, Western Province, Rwanda to study Microbial Dark Matter (Phase II) - Kivu_15m_20L... | ecosystem: Environmental > Aquatic > Freshwater > Lake... | reverse complement strand
GAACAGCTGCAAATCGGGCAAGCGCGCCATGGTGCCGTCGTCTTTCATGATTTCGCAAATCACCGAGGCGGGTGTGCAGCCGGCCATGGCGGCCAGGTCACAACCGGCTTCGGTGTGGCCGGCACGCATCAGCACACCACCGTCGACCGCTTGCAGAGGAAAGATGTGGCCGGGTTGCACCAGGTCGCTGGCCTGGGCGCCCTTGGCCACCGCGACCTGCACCGTGCGGGCACGGTCGGCCGCCGAAATGCCAGTGGTCACGCCCTCGGCGGCCTCAATCGACACGGTGAAGGCTGTGCCCATTTTGGTGCCGTTGCGCGGCACCATGGGCGGCAGTTGCAGCGATTCACAGCGTTCGCGGGTGAGGGTCAGGCAAATCAACCCTCGGCCAAACTTGGCCATGAAGTTGATGGCTTCGGGCGTGACGTGGTCGGCCGCCAGCACCAGATCGCCTTCGTTCTCGCGGTCTTCTTCGTCGACCAGGATCACGATGCGTCCGGCCTTCATGTCGGCCACGATGTCTTCAACGGGCGAAATGCCCACGGGGGTGTGTTGGGTGCTCATGGGCTTGTGTCAGTGGGGTTGTTGGCCAGCCGAGAGCATGCGCTCCACATAGCGGGCGACGGTGTCGATTTCCAGGTTGACCGGGCTGCCTGCCACCAACGTGCCCAGCGTGGTGTGCTCCACCGTGTGGGGAATCAGGTTGATGCTGAACTCGCAGCCAGCGGCGCTGTCGGCGATGCGATTGACGGTCAGGCTCACGCCGTTGACGGTGATGGAGCCTTTGTAGGCCAGGTACTTGCCCAGTTCGCTGGGCGCCATGACACGCAGTTCCCAACTTTCACCCACTTGGGCGAAGTGGGTGACGCGGCCCGTGCCGTCCACATGGCCGGAGACGATGTGGCCTCCCAGGCGGTCGTTGGCGCGCAGGGCTTTTTCCAGGTTCACCGGGCCCGGCTGGTCAAGGCCAGCGGTTTTGTCCAGCGATTCGGCCGAGATGTCGATGGTGAAGCTGCCGCCTGCGGCGTCCAGCGAGGTGACGGTCATGCAGGCGCCGTTCAGGGCGATGCTGTCGCCCAGGCCGACATCGGCCAAATAGCCCTCGGGTGTGTGGATGGTCAGGCGCTTGCCGTGTGCGGCAGAGGAGCCCAGAGGGTGCAGGGCGGTGATGCGCCCCACGGCGGTGATGATGCCGGTAAACATCCGGCTATTTTCGCAGGTTTGTGTTGGGCGCTGCGCAGAGGGTCACCAGCAGCCTTGCGTGCTGGGAGTTTTGGCTCCAGTCTGATTGAGCGTCAGCATGCCGCAACTGTCTTGTGACTGTGAACCAGAGGGCACGGGTGTCGCTTGCAAGGTGTAGGTGCCCGCACTCAGCCCGCTGAGCGAAAAGCCGTAGGCGCTGGACTGTTCCGTCCGACAAGATGATGTGAACGACGCCGCGGTCACCGTGGTTGTGCAGCCGTTTCCACTGCGGTCATACCGCAGGCACAGCGTGTAGTTTCGCTCCATCCACTGGCTCCATTCCACCAAACAGGCCGCCGCTGCACTGCGCCGCGTTTTTTGTACGTAGTTGGAATAGGACGGGTAGGCGATGGCGCTGATGATGCCAATGATGGCGACGGTCACCATCATTTCTATCAAGGTAAAGCCCCTCTGGGCGCGTGGACGAAAGTTGTTCATCACAGATGCACCACAAGTCAATTGCGAACAATCTCGCGCCAAGAAATCCGTCCCAGCAGCGGGGTAAGGCCTGTGCCAACGCCGTAGGTCAGCGGAGTTGCTCCGCCGGAGCCACCGACGAGCAGTCGATTGCCAATCAGCAATGGGCTCCCTGGTTTGCCAAACGCGGAGTCGACGCGGATTGAGCTGGCCGATGCACCGCCGATGGCGTGTTCTTGAAGGTTGCCATCGTTGTCGACATCAAAGAACGGATTGCGAAGCCGAGCCCCCGTGAATGCATTGATGGCGTTGAGATAGCCGGAGCCTCCAGGCACACAGACATCGTCAACAGGAAATATCGAAGTGAAGAGTGCAACGGGTTCAGCCAGTTTGTAGTAGCTGGCGGCTTGTGTCACCCGTTCCCGGGGATGTGGCAGGTCCAAAAAATAACCCGACACATTGTCCATGTCGTTCGCGGCAGCGACTCCTATCGTGCGGATGACTTCTCCCGTTGATGAGTCGACGCCTGTGGTCAGAAATGTGCGCTTGTTGAGTTCCTGTCGTCCGGTGATGCGTTGGCCTTTATCGATCAGGCCATAAAAGCTTTGCGGCTGCGTGTTGCTGGCATCCCCAGTTTGGAAGTCACTGCCTGTTCCGAACAGCACATACCAGCGGCCTCGGTGAACATCAGAGCCCTCTTCGTTGCGCACGGCGGTGACACCGCTGGTGATGGGTTGAATGGTGTTGTTGGCGTCACGTGCTGTGAAAAAGGGGAGGCTGCCGAACGCCACGTTCCACGCACTGGGGGCACCGTCAAGATTGAATTTCCAGACATTGCCTCGCAAATCGGCGGCGTAGGCGCCAATCACCCGACCGTTGCTGTTGCGCATGAGAGCGGGGGTGCCCATCCCGTTGTCAGCCGCAGACGGCAGGCCCGTGACCAACTTGCGCAGAAGCGTGCCATCCGTGAGCCGAAAAACATAGAGGGCCGCTTGCTGGTTGCTGCTGTTAAAGCCATTGCCCGCAAAAACCGCCCAAGTGCCATCGGCCAACTGACCGATCACAGGTTTGCCCAGCATAAAGCCAAGGTCCGGATCGTTGACATCGACGTACTCCCAGGCGGCCCCACGAGATCCGAAGTTCGCAATGTGGGTGACATTGAGGCCATACAAACCTTTGCCGCCACGCCCCAGCATGCCGACCAGCCAGTTCTCGTTGCGCGTCTGTGAACGGGTGGTGATGGCGATTTCACCGTCGACAAAAAAAGTGTGATTGCTGTTGTAGTCGAGCCGCGAAAGCACTCGAAGCTTGGGCAAGATGGCCCCTGGAATGTAGGCCATCAGCTCACGGCCATTGCTGGCGTTGAAAGCGTGCAACATCCCGTCATTGGCGCCCACAAAAACGGCATTGAGGTCTTTGGAGTATGCCGGAGATGAGTGCGAGATATCGCCCAATGGCGATTGAGGATTCCGATTGCGGAATGGGCCGTTGTTTCGTGCCTCTTGACTGCGATCGCCGCGTAAATAAGCCAATACGTCTGCATCACCGATGGCTTGTTTTTCTGCGCTCAACAATTGTCCCCATTCAAATGAATGAATGGTTGTGGAGGTATTTGCTAAACGTCCAAAATAAATACTTCTTTGATTGGGCGTGGGCATGGCTGTTGCGGCTCGCCAAGCGAGCTTGTTGGCCTCATTTCCCAGCACTCGAAATGCTTGTAGGTCTCCGGACCAGTCGGCTGTGTTGTAGCTGGCTTGAAATGCCAATGCTTCTGTTGACAGGCTTGTGCTGTTGGCTGTGATATTGCCACTCGATCCGTTGCGTTGAACGATCTCGTCAAATGCTTTTTTCAAAGCATCTCGCAGCTTGAGGGGGTTTTGAACAAGAAAGTATGTGTCGGGCACACCATTGCCATCACTGTCCCATTCACCCGGAAGGTCAGGCAAATCATTGTTGTTGGCATCGATGAATCCACCGTATTTGGCGGTATACCACAGTGGGTTCGGAATGAACTCCGCCGAGTTGCTGCCTGGCTTGAAAGTAAATACCACAGGTGTGCCACCGATGCTCGGTAAATTGGCACAATCGGCAGGTAAAAATGTCGAATCACAATAGTTGGCAGAGCGACCAGGCGGAACGTTTAAGAAATAAGCAGGATTGGATGCTTCGTCCTTTACCGAGAGGTAGATGCCATCACGGTCGCTGCCTGATACGATAAACCCCATGTTTTGTTGCATGCCTCCTGCCTGATAGTCAGCGGATACCTGTACATTGACTGAGCCATCTGCGTTTGCAGATACGATGTATCTTGCAATCGCGTCCATGTCGTGATCCGCTCCTTGTTCTACATCCTCAAAGTTCACGCGAAATTCAATTCTGTAGGGGTTAAGTTGAATATTGGTGATATAGAAGTCCACAATCTGATTGGTTGGTTGATAGGCGCCTTTGTTGGGTGATACTCCACCTCCGCCGACCGATTTGGCAAATGGTATGACAGTGATTGATTTGTCTCCTACAGGAACTTTTATTTCTGGTATAGGTGAGCTTAGAGCCACCACATAGGAGTCGATTGTTTGCTTTCCTTTGAGATTTGGTTGTAAGTCGGTGGTTTTCGCGAAAAACGCTGCTGCAGCACTGTAGTAGCTGCCCTCTTTGGTTGGCTCTTCAGGAGCAAGTCCACGAATGTTCCCAAGTGATGTTACAGTCTTTGCTGTCGGTGCTGAATCAAATAAATTGCCTGATTGTCCAATAAATTTACTGCGATTGGCAATATTTTTTTCATTATTAGTGATGATGTTTGCCATTTCGAATGCGTTGAACCCACTCAGATCGCCGTTAAAGTTGGAGAATTTCGAGCCAGGGATCTGATCAGAGTCGTATGATGGGTTGATGTCTGAGATGGTCAGAAAACTTGCTTTTGCACAATAAGGTGCTTTTGCATGACTGTTTTCTGAGTAAGGTTTGTCCCAAGTCGCCGTGACCAGTCCCATGGCATTGTCTCGGGTGCTTATTCCCATGTAGTCTGGCGTCGGTGAGCCACGTCCTGAAACATAGCGAGTGGCTTCAAAAATCATTTCTCCGATGGGGTTGCCCCAGTCAGGAAACTCTCCATCTGAGGGCCTTCGATTGGTTGCCCATCCACCGGAATAATACATCCCTGTGTGGCCTCTGTTGAAGTCCATGATTCTGAAAGAATTCATGGATTTGATCAGTTGAGAGTTGTTTGAGAATGTTCCATTTGATGGGTTGATTTCATTGGCAATCGATATCATGGGTGTGCGAAGTCGACCGCCACTCATTGGCTTGTCATAGCTGCCACTCAAGAGTCCAAAAAACATCTTGCCTTCTTCCCCGTATTCGTGAAGAATGCCGACAGGTTTGTAGTTTCCATTGGGGTATTTTTTGCAATCGGATAAATTAAAAAAAGTAGGTGTGCAAACCTCTACTCGAACTTGAAAGTTCATTTCTGCATCGGTGCCGGGTGGAAAGTCGCCAGTTGACAGAGAATTATGAAGGACGGGTCTTTCTTTGGATGCCCATTCCCAAATCTGCCTGTTATTACCTACATTGGTACGAACGCGCAGCAATGGTGGTCGACTGCTGCAGTCATTGATATTTTCGCAATTGATGTTGGTGGTGTCTGTTAGGCTTCCGAAGAAGTGGCGAATACTTGCGTTTGTTGGTTCTGCAAATGGTGTGTATTGGCTGATCTTGTAGCCATCATTGATGTGGTATTGTTTTCCCCATGAGTGTGCATCTTGTGGAATGTACGAACGTCTAAGCACCGTTTGATTGCCGGTATCAATTTCTCGGTGGCCACCATAGAGAACCTTTCGCAACCCGTCGATGCGAGTGGTTGTCATGTAATTCAGCCAGCGACCAGACCAGCGGGCTGATCCCGTACATTGGCCTAAATTACCAGAATTGGCTGCAGGTGTGAATAGATTTCTTGATGTGTCATAGATGTAGCAGAGATTGCTATCGAATAGTCCGTAATATTTGATGCTTGGTGTGAATTTGGTATCAATGATGGCATCCTCATCAAGATCGCTGAGGTCGTTGTAGGCTTCATAAAAAAGCTTATGATCTTTGCCCATCACCAGCATCGTCATAGGCGCGGCATTGCTGGTTGAGCCTATCGGACCATTGGGCCAGGAGACTGCCAATGTGTCTTTGGCCACGAGCATGAGACCGATCAAAGCCGAGGTTGTAATCAATCGCTTCATGATATTGTGTGAATTACTCGGTGGCGTACAAACTTTGCAACATCACAAATGCTCTGCCACTGCCTGCGTTGCTGCGTGCTGTGATTCGATAGCGTTTGCAAGTCGAGTCCAATGACGTGTTATCTTTTTGGCATGGAAAACTGTTGCCCAAATGCTCCACCAAAAATTGGGGGGTAATGGCAATCGGGCCATAGCGCAGTTCCGTGGCATCTTTCCATCCCACGCTGCCTTCCCACAATGGAGTGGATGTATCGGCAGGCGCCAGCCCACACACGCCTCCATTGCAGGGAGCACCTTCTTCTGGAGAGGGGCGAGTGCTTTGAATCCAAAGTTCGGCTTCTTTCAGCGCCGCTTCGGCCGCTTGGAAAGACAGGCTTCTGTCGTGGGTATGCATCGTCATGCGCTCCTGCATCACGCTGGAGCGCATGGCGGCCAAACCTCCCATGGTCATGATCAACAGCAGGATCATGGCCACAATCAGTGCCACGCCTTTCTGTCGAGAATGGGTCTGCATGTGCATCATGTCAATTCACGGCATTGCGCAGGTTGGCAACAAATGTCAGCGTTCTTTGCGGTGCAGGGGATGTGGAGTTATTGCTCAAGGGCTCAACCGTCAGTGCCACCCGCGCAGCTGCTGCACGGGTGTTTCCCCAGTCCGCGATGGCATCCACTGGGCGCCAGGCGGCTGAGAGGTTTCCACTTGTGTCCAGTGTTAAATATGATGTGCGTATCGAATTGACGCTGTCTGCAATTTCCTCGCTGTTGTTTTCGGTGGCGCGTGACAGCATGGTTTGACCATTGGCACCATGGCTGATAAACCAAACAGCAGCGGTGACTGGTGCGATATGGCTACCAGCAGCGAATTGTTTTATGTCTGCGTTGCTGCATGAGACAAAGAATCCGAAATTTCCCGTGCAGTTGCTTTTGGGGTCATTTGAGACGGTGTACGTCACTTGATTGGCGGTCACGTTTGCTGTGCGAAATAGCACTGCAGATTCGCCATCACACATCACCACCAAACTGTTTGGTCGGATACCAGAGCCCGGCTGAGTCACAATGGTTTGTGATGCTGGATCGTGGCTTAACACCGTTTGACTCATGGCGATATTGGCGCTCATGAGTTGTATGGCTTCTGTATCAACCACCCGTTGGCCAACTTGACTTCCAAAAGGAATGCCTTCTATGGCCTGGTTTCCCGAATAAGCAATCAATCCTGTCTCGCGCCACGTGGTGTACCAGTGTGCATTGCGCTCATTGAGCACATTGGAAACGCCCTTGGGCCCACACGGGGTACCACCTGCTTGCCGCACTTCGCGTGCCATCATTTCGAATGAGACACGAACACTGTCGTGTATTGCAGCGATGTGTTGATTGGTGCGATGAATTTTTTGATTCGAAATATAGACGCCAAATGCTGCGCCAATGACGATGAGGCTCAGTGTCATTCCTATCATCAATTCAATCAGGGTGAAACCCGATTGCTTGACGCGGTCGGACCGATGTTGCGCATTCATAGGCGAGTCGTCACACTGAAGGTTTCAGTCTCTTGACCACCATTGACAGTATCGGTTCTGCGAATGTCGACACGGCATAGGCCATCGTTGGTGCATTTGATTTGGGCACAGGCGTTGGCCGATGCGCCCATATTGCGCTGCATATCCTCTAGCCAGGTTTTCCGGGAGTCGTCTTGGAGATTCAAGCCACTGAATGTGTTTGCGTTGCACACAAAGTCGTTGGTGTTGTAGAGCCCCTGTCGCGCGGAAGCGCTGTCTACCCGCAATATGTCCAGCATGTAATAACTCAAGATGGTCACTTGGGTACGGGTTTCGCTGCTGCGAGCGGCCTTCATCACTTTGAGCTGCAGGTTGGCCATGCCCAAGAGGCCCAGCGACAAAATAAACACAGCGACCATGGTCTCGATCAAGGCGAAGCCGCCTTGGTGTTGGTGACTTGTCGACGATGGCGCAAGTTGTTCCGAGGAGGTCACGGCGCGGGACATGTTGGAGGTACGGCGTGCGCACTGGTTGTCAAAGCGGTTCTGCCTGTCGATGTCACCACCAAGTCCCGAGCCCGCTTTTCGTTGGAGATCGCTTCAGAAGAGCTGCAAATGCGAATCACGCCCGACAGTGGTTCTCCGCTGTTGGTGGCCGTTCGTCCACTGGCAAGGAATGACACGGAGCGCTTGAGACCAGAGCTGGTGGTCACAAACAGCAAAGGGTTGTTGGCCTTGTCAACGGCCAAAATGTCTTCACCGGTGTCGACAACGCCGTTGGCGTTGATGTCGTTGAAAGTGAGCCAACCATTGGCCCAACCCGCTGCTGTGTCACAGGTTGCCGAATCGTTGCTGGGGCAGACGGTCACCCTGGAGCCCAAGCGCAATGCTTCGGAGCGGGCCCGTTGCAGTGCCATCAACAAGTCTTCCCCCATGGATTGCACCTTCATGGATTGCACAGATGCGTTCAAGTTGGGGGCAGCGATGGAGGCCAAGACGGCTGCAACTGCCAGTGTTGTCAGCAGTTCGATCAAGGTAAATCCTTGATTTTGTTCGAGATTAACCATCGGCGGATTATCTCGCTCACTTTGTAAGACTTACAAAGTGTAAACTGATAAAACGTTACTTTTTCACACGAAGTAAAGCAAAGTGGGTACTTGTGACGTGTCGCAGACGCCAATTTCCGCTCAGGAGGTGTGCGGTCCGCCCGCGATCGCAAGGGGTGTGTGCTCGTCGTATCGACCGCCCGCAGCTCAGCACGTCACAAGCGTGCTCTAGTCGGGTTATGTCCCCGAACAGAAGGCTGGGCCCGTGTTCTGTCTCGTCAATCGAGCCAACACGCGCATATCTGAGCCCAATGCTGACACCTCGGTGAATTCAAGTGCGAGCCCTTGCTGCAGCGATTCCAGCGGGCCGAAGCGGCTCATGCCCGCGCCCTGGCCGAGCCAGGTGGGGGCCAAATAGACCAGCAGCTCGTCGACCAGCCCTTCGCGCAGGAACGATCCATTGAGCTTGTGCCCCGCTTCCAGGTGCAGCTCATTGACCTCGCGCCGGCCCAATTCGGCCAGCAGCCATGGCAGGTCGACTTTGGGGCCTGAGCCGGGGCTGGCCAGCAGGGTGGCGCCGCGTGCGCGCAGCGCGGCGGCCGCAGCAGGCTGGCCGGCGTGGGCCAGCCAGACCTGCCGCGCCAAGCCCTGAGCGGGCGCTTGCCAGAGCCGGGCGTCCAGCGGTGTCTGTGCGTCGCTGTCCACCACCACCAGGTGCGGCTGGCGGGTGACTGGCAGCTCGCGCACGTCCAGCATGGGGTTGTCCTCGAGCACGGTGCCAATGCCGGTGAGCACCGCGCAGGCGCGGGCGCGCCAAGCGTGGCCGTCGCGCCGGGCCTCGGGGCCAGTGATCCACTGGCTTTGCCCATTGGGCAGGGCGGTGACGCCGTCCAGCGACGCGGCCACCTTCATGCGTACCCAGGGTCTGCCGCGCTGCATGCGGCTGAAGAAACCCACATTCAGCCGCCGCACCGCTTGCGCCAGGGTGTCGTCCGGCGGCCGCAGATGCACCTGCACGCCGGCCGCGCGCAGGCGCTCGGCGCCTTGGCCCGCCACCAGCGGGTTGGGGTCCAGGGTGGCGATGTGCACGGTGGCGATGCCGGCGGCCACCAGCGCATCACAACACGGCGGCGTGCGGCCGTGGTGTGAGCAGGGCTCCAGCGTGACCCAGGCGGTGGCCCCCACCACGCTGTGGCCGCGCGCGGCGGCGTCGCGCAGCGCCATCACCTCGGCATGGGCCTGACCAGCTGCTTGGGTGAACCCTTCGCCCAGCACGCCACCGTCGGTGTGGGTGATGACACAGCCCACGCGTGGATTGGGGTTGGACAGGGTCAGCGCTTGCTGCGACAGGTCCAGTGCGCGCTGCAGTGGGGATGTCATTGGTTCCAGCAGGCGCGGCGTTGTTCGTCGGTCAAGTTGGCACTGACGTTTCGAGTGCCACGGTGGTCAATGGTGAATGATCCGCACATGTCATTGACTTGTGTGCCTGTGGGCGCTGCTGTCAGGGTAAACGCACTGGCAGAGCTACCGGCAATGGTGATGGCTGAGTAGCGGCCTCCGTCGACCTGCCGAAGCTGCGACGGAAAGGTCAGTGGTGTGGTCCCGCCGGTGGCGTTGCTCAGTGTGCAGTTGGCGAAATTGGCGTCGCACACCGGGTATTCACCCCGTGCCGTGGCCACCCGTTCCATCCATTGGGCGAGTTGCACCAAGGCACTGCGGGCGTTCGCCCGGTGGCTGCGCTCTATATAACGGGTGTAGTTGGGCAATGCGATGGAGGCCAGGATGCCGATGATGGCTACCGTGATCATCACCTCGATCAGGGTGAAGCCGCGGTGAAGGTGGGGCGAGCGAGGCTGGGCTGTCATAAGGTTGGAGTGTCGCGCATTTATTGAAGACGCCGCCAATCCACAGTGGACACGGTGGGAGCGGGCTTGGATGTTTCGTAACGGCTGGCGGTCTTGGCATCTTTGGTGCCGCAATCAAGGTCCTTGCAGGTGACCACGATTTCGCCATCCCCTTTGGTCACTGTGAACTCGATTTGGCTGTCTTGCTCGATTCGGGAGGTGGATGTGTCGCTCACACCAAACACCGATGACTTGGCTGGTGCGCCGCTGAAGATGTCGACAAACGTCGAGAAAAAGCGGCCGCTGGCATTGCCCAGATTACAAGATTCGCCTCCCTGTTGTGTCGTTGGAATGGTGCTGCGGAAGCGCAACACGCTGCCTTGAAAGACCTCGGGGTTGGCCGTCAGGCGCTCGCCACTTTGGCTGAGGTCCATGTACCAGCCGCGCCGACTGCGGTAGTCGACGCTGTTGTTGCTGGTGGTGGCAAAACGTCCACTGAACGCACCACTGGTCTGAGCGACCAAGCTGGCACGACCGTCGGAGATGCGTTCACCGTCGCTGATCGACAGGGTGCCGCCACTGCGCGAGACGCTCAATGGGTCGCGCACCGAATAGAGGGACTGTGTGCTGCCGTTGGCGGCGTCGGCGGTGTCCATCAGGCGGCCAGTGCCAAACGCCACTTGTAGGTGCTGGCTGCGTGGCACCCGCATCACATAGGGGGCGGCTGTGATGGGCTGTGCGGTGTTGCTGGCATTGCGGGCCACAAACAATGGCTGGCCAGCAAACCGCACCGACCAGGCGCTTTCGGCGTTGCCGCCGAGGTTGAAGCTCCACAGCTTGCCAAGCTGGTCTCCGGCGTAGGCCAGGTCGGCAGTGCCATTGCCATCCAGGTCGACCAGGCGTGGTGTACCCAGGCCGTTGTTGGTGTCGGTGCCAGCGGTGATGGCGACCAGTTCCCGCCCATTGTCCAGAAACTGCAGCAGCAAAGCGGCCCGGCCACTGGCGCTGTTGACGCCATTGCCCATCACCGCCGCCCAGCGGCCATTGTTGAGCTTGACGATCTGGGCGCTGCGGTTGTCGTCGGTGTCGTCTGTCGCTGGCGCAGAGGCGATGTGCCCAATGTGGCTCTCGGCACCCGAAGCGCTGGGTGTGGTGCGGTCCAGCAGCACCACCGCTGCCGGTGGCGTGTTGGTGCCGCTCAGTGCCGCGGGATCGGTCACATCCAATACAAAAAATCCGCGTCCCCCTAGGCCCAATGTGCCAACCAGCACCGAACGCCAGTTCGGGTTGCCGTCGGTGCCGAGGTTGGCGTCACCCACCATGGGCGACCCGTCCACCATGAACTGGTGCTGATAGTCGGGTTGGGTGTAGCTGCGCAGCTTGCTGTAAACCCCCCGTGGCACGTAGGCGAACAGTTCCTGTCCGGCGCTGCCCCCCGTGCCCGCATCAAAGCCGTGCAGCATACCGCCGTTGGAGCCCACAAGGAGCACCGGTCGACGCTGGCGCTGATCGCGGATAAACGCAGCTCGGCCGGGATGGTTGACCGCTGCGACGGTGGGTGGCCCCATCAGCACCGGCACCGAGTTCACCAGGCTGCCCAGCACCGAGTCGCGCTGACGCAGCGGGCCAGCGGGCTCTTCCCGGGCGCGTGTGCCTCGCAGGTAGTCCAAGCGCTCTTGTGCCAGCGTGTCGCTGTCGCCACCGCGCAGTGCATTTTTTTGCTCGTCGCTGAGGTTGCTCCAATCGAATGTGGTGGCGTTGCTGCCATTGTGGGTCAGCAGACGGCGGGTGCTGCTGTTGCGAGCGTCCAGCAGCGCATCGCCGTCCCAGGCCACCGACTGCACCGTGCCATTGCTGCTCACCTGCAAAGCGCGCACACGTCCGCGCCAGTGTTTGCCATCGTAGGCGGTCAGAAAGGCTTGACCACCCAGCCCCAGCTTGATGTTCGAGCCAGTCCCTGCCGCCAGCGGGCTGGAGGTGTCGACCAAAATGGTCTGCAGAATGTCGTTGAACGCCACCCGCAGGTCGGTCGCGCTGCGGGCCTGGTAGTACTTGCCGCGGCCATTGAGCGCCATGTGCCACAGGTCCATCGGCCGAGCCGATTGGCCACCCGAAAACACATCGCCCCAGGTGACTGAGTTGTTGACCAGATTGGTGTAGCCGGTGCCGGTGTGGGTGTCTGTACCCCAGGGGGGCTGGCTGGTCCAGCGTGTGGCCGATGTGCCAAAACCAATGGTGTATTGGGTCACCCCTTGCCAGGTCATGGGGTTGTTTTTGGGGTTCCAGTATTCCTGTAAGGTGGTCGATCCAATCACCTCGTTGCCAGGCTTCTTGATGATGGGCTTTACTTCATTGGGCAAGGTGCTGGCAAAGTCGGTGGACCAGTTGCGCATGGCCCAGTCGGCAAGCGTGCCGATCGTGCCGCCCCAGCCATCGCGGTAAATCCGGGTCTGATCGCTGGCGCCAAAGACGGTGCCGTCAGGAAAGCTGAAACTGCTGCCGTCCACGTTGCCGATGCCCCCTGTTTCCGAGTTCCAAGCACCGTCGGTCATGAAGATGTGGTACGTGCGCCGGCAGGCCAAGTAGGGTTCGGCTTGGGTCCCGGGGATTGAAGCAAATGGACTGTTGACCGACAGCCCGCTGGCCATGTAGTTGTACACATTGCCCATCATCTTGTGTGAGGGTGTGCCATAGGCGCCGGACAGGGTGCGGACAAAATGATGGAAATCTTGGCGGTGCGTCCCACTGAACGGCTTTAGGGCGTTGGGCTGACCTGGATCGATGCGATCCTGCCAGTTCTGCAAATGCCAAGGCCGGCTGGTGCGCGCGTTGTCCCACATGGTTTGCCAGGCCAGACGGATGCGGTTGTCTTCGATGATGCCTTTGTTGCCTGTGCTCGGGTTGCCGAACGTATCGACCAGCGCATCGCGCAGGATGCGTGTGCGCGACGGACTGGGGTTGCTCGCGTACCACGGGCAGCCGCCGCGCCCACCCTCGGTGAAGTTGGTGCCGTACAGATCCACCCGTATATCTGGTGTGGGGCAACCCTCCAGGTCCCAACCCATGCTCCCGGAGTCGTCCAGCGACAAAATGATATTGGGCGCCGGTTCGGTCACTCGCGCGTTGGCGGGTTCACGCAGCAGATTGAGCTGAGCGTGGGCGGTGGATGCCAAGCCCAGCATCACGGCCGCGCTCAGGGCATGCAGCCGAAAGCGCTGTGGAAAGGGGGCAGGGGTGTTCATGGCTCGCTTCCTGGACTCAGGATCGATTGCAAAACCACACGGGTGCCGGATTTCAAGCCATCGACCATGGCGGTGACCCGGTACACCACAAATGGCGGGTCGGTGCCCCTCACCAGGCTCTCGCCCGAGGGGCTGTAGCGAAACACCTCGATCCAGTAGTGGGCCCGGTTGCGAGCTGTGACCAACAGGGGGTTGTCGCTGCTGGCCCCAGTGACGGCGCCGAAGCGGGTGCCGCGCTCGCGCATGGTGGCGATGCGGCTGTCGCCTTGTTGCCACCAGTTGGTGCTGCCCGTGCCGTTGATATCACCCAAGGTTTCTGGAAAACACAGACCGTTGCGACAGGGCACCGGGTCGGACGCCACCAGCGCTTGCAGCTGGGTGAGATCGGTGGCATCGATGGGAAAGTAGACCGCTCCGGCTGCAATGGGTCGGGCGGTGGGCGTTTCGATGTCGCGCTGAGCGTCGCGCATCAGTTCCTCGGCCGCCAGAAAGGCGCGTTGCTCGTCGCTGATGTTGCCCACCAAAGCTTCGTTGAGCCAACCCAGCCGCGCGGCGCCCAAGGCCAGCAGACTGCACAGCAGCAGCATCACCATGACAACCATCAGCGAGATGCCGCTCTGGTGGGGTAGGGGGTGTCTCATGGCGGTCATGGTGCGGCGGATCGAACGGCAAACACCTGTCGATACAGACGGTACATGCGCCGTTGGGGATCGTTGCTGAGCGTGTTGCGGTCGATCACCAGGGCGTCGGTGGGGTCGCAGTCGTCAAACGCCAGACCTGGGGTGTCGCGGTAGATGGCGTGAAACTCGTCGACCGGTCCCTGGCTGGTGAGCGCCAGACACACGCGCACACTGTGCACCAGGGGCCAGTCGGTGGCGGGCACCGCCGGGCGCAGACGGTAGTGCAAGGATCCGTCGGCTTGTCGCACACCGTAATGCACCACAAACTGCGCCACCTGACCCACGATGGGCTGGGGCGTCATGACGCCGGAAGGGTCGCCTGTCACCGGTGCCCGTCGGCAACGCAGTGAGCCGTCGGCGCTGTTCCAGTCGAATTCGGTGAGCACCGTGCTCACCCCCGTGGGAACGGTGTTGCCCAAGCAGTCGATTTGAGGTCCATTGATGCCCGCATTGCTCAAGGTGCTGATAGCCGATTGCAGCACTTCCCTGTTGCCTTGCAGGTCGCCCCGCACCACAGCGCCACCGCTGCCAGGGATGCCGTCAAAGACACTTCGGGAGGTGAACCCAATGCCGCCGTCTGGCGATTGGCTCAGACCCACCGAACCCGATGAACGCAAGTACTGCCCCATCAAATTGAACACCAGCGTGGCGTCTTGTTGCAGACGGGCGCTCTCGCCACTGGCTCGGCTGGAGCTTTGCATGAACACCAGCGTGCCCACCGCAGCAGTGCTCACCACCAGACCGATGGTCATGCCCACCATCAGTTCCATCAGGCTCAGCCCGAGAGATCGCCGGCGAGTGATGGGTCTGGTCCGAGACTGGCGCATGGGTGTCATGGCCGTATGAACACTTGGTGACAGATCCAGTGGAGTTGTTCCCCATCCTGGCAGCCCTTGACCGGCACCACCAGTGGCGCCATCAACGCATTGGCACTGTCATCCGCACCGAACTCGGCACCTTTGATGTTGTTGCGCCAGCGAAACGTGACTCGGATCTGGTTGTTGGCCGGCGCTTCTACCCGAGCCTGCCCATCGGGCAACAACTGGCGAACACTGCGGCTCCATTCGTCCCGATCAAACTGCCCAAGTTCAGCCGGTGTGCAAGCTTTGGTCGTGCAAGTCGGACCGGCCGCAATAGTCTGTTCGAAATCTCGCAGATAGGGGTTGCTGTTGTCGGTGATGATGGCTTGGTCGCGGTTGAGCCGCATGCGCTCGGTCAGATCGTTGGCCAACATCAGCGCATTGGCACGCGCGTTGGTGTGTCGGGTTTCGACCAGGCTGCGTGTTTGCAAACCGGCCAGCCCCAGCACCCCAATGGCCAACACCAGCAGTGCCACCAGCGACTCAATCATGGACACGCCGCGTTGGCGTTGTGTGGTGTGCCAGGCCATCAGCAGCTCTCCGTTCGCCAGCGCAGGCCGGCGCTGAGGACCAAGCGGGTGCACAGGTCGGTGGCCGATGGCTGAAAAAAGAATGAACCGGCGGACACCCCTTGGGACGAGCCCCGTGTGGTCAGTTTCAGGCTCTGTTTCAAGGCACTCGCGGTGGTGCTCACCAGCACGCCGGGTGGGGGCTCAGATACACGGATCACAATCTCATCCTTGTCCAACTGGTGGTTGTTGTTGCTGTCTTGAAAGCTGAACCAGCCGCATGACCAGTCCTTGTGCACACAGTCGTCGCGCCGCTGAACGACGACCACCGCACTGCGCCGAATCGCTTCGCTGCGCGCCTGGCTCACCGTCGCGGTGAAGTCGTGGATGGCCATTCGCATGCGTGTTTGGCCGATGGAGTGTTGCCACAAGGGCATCGCCACTGCGGCCAGCACGGCAACAATGGCCATCACACACAACAACTCCACCAGCGACAAGCCAACTTGATCGCTTGATGTCATACGCCCCCCTGAGAGCGATTGGATTTTTATTCCTTGACATCATGCCTTCTGATGTGGAGAACTTCACCGCACCGCTTGGCCCTGTCGATGGGTGGCGGCTGTGGCCTGACAAGCGGCGTTCCGTCGGGATCACAGTGGGCAGCTGTCGACGCGACAGATGCGCAAGCCCCGCTCAAGATCCAAGACCCGACCCGTGGTGGTGTTGCCTTGTGCCCTGACCAGAAAGCGGCTGTCGGCCGGTCGGGCGAACGTGCCATTGGGGTTGAACGTGATGGCGGTGGCACCGCCCACATGGCTGACCGTGATGCCGTTGGGCATATCGCCGACCCGCACCTGTTGAGACGATGCGGTATCAATGAGTTGCCAGCCGCAAGACCAGTCGGCCGGCGCGCAATTGGGTTCCATGCGGATCTGTGTGCCCCGGCGAATCGCTTCGGTGCGGGCCAGCACAACGCCCTCTCGCAGCCCCTCGGTGGCCGATGCGATGCGGTTGTTGACGATGGTGGTTTGAAAACTGGGGGCCGTCACCGCCGCCACAATGGCCAGAATCGCCACCACGACCATCAGCTCAATCAACGTGAAGCCACGCAGACGGCATGTGCCATCCGTGGCGGCATTGGCAGAACGACCTAGGGCTGGGGAAAACGGGCTCATGCCGGCATTGTGCCCAAAAGGCCTCCCCAAACAGGGGAATACGCGGATGTATGGCGTTTTACCGGCGATCAGCGGCGCACTTCGTCAACCAGTGCACGAAAGTCGTCGATGTCTTCAAAGCTTCGATACACACTTGCAAAGCGGATGTAAGCCACTTTGTCCAGTTTCTTGAGCTCCCGCATCACCATTTCCCCCAATTTGGTGGAGGCGACTTCGCGGGCGCCCAAGTTCAGCAGCTTTTCTTCGATGCGCTCGATCGCGGCGTCGACCTGCTCGGTGCTCACTGGCCGCTTGCGCAGCGCCAGGGTGAATGAACCGCGCAGCTTGCCGGCGATGTAATCCACCCGGCGCCCGTCTTTCTTGACCACCGCCGGAAAGCTCACCTCAGGTCGTTCATAGGTGGTGAAGCGTTTTTCGCAGTGCCCGCACTGGCGGCGACGCCGCACAAAGTCGGCGTCTTCCGACACCCGGGTCTCAACGACCTGGGTTTCCAGATGACCGCAAAACGGGCACTTCATGGAGCAGCGACCCGCAAAGCGGTGGAGCGTGGGGGCACCATGACCATGTTCACTTGTACACAGGGAAGCGCGCGGTCAGCGCATTGACCTTCGCGCGCACCGCAGCGATGTTGGCTTCGTCGCGCGGGTTGTCGAGCACGTCGGCGATCAGGTGGGCGGTGGCGCGCGCCTCTTCGTCCTTGAAGCCACGGGTGGTCATGGCCGGCGTGCCGATGCGCACGCCGCTGGTCACAAACGGCTTTTCCGGGTCGTTTGGAATCGCGTTCTTGTTGATCGTCATATGGGCAGCGCCCAGGGCGGCTTCGGCTTCCTTGCCGGTGATGCCCTTGGCGCGCAGGTCGACCAGCATCACATGGCTTTGTGTGCCGCCGCTGACGATGCGCAGGCCACGCTGGGTCAGGGTCTCGGCCACGATGCGGGCGTTGGTGATGACCTGCTGCTGGTACACTTTGAATTCGGGCTGCAGCGCTTCCTTGAAGGCCACGGCCTTGGCCGCGATCACGTGCATCAGCGGTCCGCCTTGCAGGCCGGGGAAGATCGCACTGTTGATGGCCTTCTCGTGCTCGGCCTTCATGAGGATGATGCCGCCGCGCGGGCCGCGCAGGCTCTTGTGGGTGGTCGAGGTCACCACATCGGCGTGCGGCACCGGGTTGGGGTAGACGCCCGCGGCGATCAGGCCGGCGTAGTGGGCCATGTCCACCATAAAGATCGCGCCGACCTCCTTGGCTATTCTTGCGAAACGCGCAAAGTCGATGTGCAGCGAGTAGGCCGATGCGCCCGCGATGATGAGCTTGGGGCGGGTTTCGCGGGCCTTGGCTTCCATGGCGTCGTAGTCGATGGCTTCGTTCTTGTCCAAGCCGTAGCTCACCACGTTGAACCACTTGCCCGACATGTTGAGCGGCATGCCGTGGGTGAGGTGGCCGCCTTCGGCCAGACTCATGCCCATGATGGTGTCGCCGGGCTTCAGAAAAGCGAGGAACACGGCTTCGTTGGCCGAGGCGCCGCAGTGCGGCTGCACGTTGGCGGCTTCGGCGCCAAAGAGCTGTTTCACCCGGTCAATGGCCAGTTGCTCGGCCACGTCCACATGCTCGCAGCCACCGTAGTAGCGCTTGCCGGGGTAGCCCTCGGCGTACTTGTTGGTCAGTTGGGTGCCCTGCGCGGCCATCACGGCCGGCGAGGCGTAGTTTTCGCTGGCGATCAGCTCGATGTGGTGTTCCTGGCGGGCGTTTTCCGCCTGTATGGCGGCAAACAGCTCGGGATCGGTCTGTTCAATGAGGATGTTGCGGTTGTACATGGATGGCAGTCCTTGAGAAGTCGACACCGTGGCCAGACTCAGGTCTGGCAGGGGCTGCCCAGGCGAACGGCTGAAAGCGGCAAGAGCCGCTGCGCGCTTCCCAGTGGTTGATTTCGACAGCGATCGAAAAGGCCACGTCAGTGCCGGCCCTGCGGGCCTCACCTATCGCCAGTTGCGCACACGCTGGATTCTAGCGGGAGGTCGGGTGCCACACACCCGGTGTCAACTGGCTTGGGCTGGTGCAGGCAGTTGGGTGGGGCGGGTGGGCTGGCGCGCATCGGCCTCCACCTCATCGCCCGCAGCGGTCGACGCAGCTTCGGCGGGGCTCATGCCGGGTGGGGTGTACACCGGGAACACCTTGGGCAGAGGTTGCCCCAGCGCCACACTCTGCAAGCGCAACTGCTCGGCCATCACTTTGTTGATGTAGTCGCTGCCGTCGGTGGTGACGGCCCCCACATACAGTTTGAGCCCACCTTCGACGCTGCCAGCTCGCCGTATGGCGTCTCTGAGCACTTGAGCGCCCACACGGAGGTTGGACACCGGGTCCAAGGCCGCCAAACTGCCGCCAAAACCTTCGTACTTGTCGGTGTGCACGCGGGTCATCACCTGCATCAGTCCTTGCGCCCCGACCGGACTTTGGGCGTACGGGTTGAAGCGCGATTCGATGGCCATCACGGCGAGAATGAGTGTGGGTTCCAGTTTCAGTTGGCCTCCCAAATGAAAGGCCTCTGCCACCAGCGCGCTCAGGGGTTCGGGAGCGACCCTGTAGCGGCGGCTGAGCCACAGCGCCACATTCGCCTGGTCTTTGGGCAGATCGGCCGGCGACGCTGCCGTGACACGTTCAATGGCGCTGGGGTCTGTGGTGATCTGTGGGGTCTCGATCACCGGTTCATCGTGTCTGGCTTGCAACCAAGTGAGCATCTGAACCTCGATGGCACGCCGCCATTCCGGTTGGGTCAGCAGGGCCACGCCCAGGACCACCACCAGCAGCCCCGTCATGGACAGCGACAGGTGAGTGGCGCGCCACCAGCGCCGAATGTGGCCTGCGGCGGCTGACGGCAGCTGGTGTGCTTCGTTGAACAGCCTCTGTGCGGTGTTGTTCATGAGAGCTCCTTTCTGTGAGACACAGCCCGACTGT
>Ga0169931_10005305_pt1 | contig 19684 bp, 17 predicted proteins | sample Kivu_15m_20L_FD_129675 | JGI IMG/M metagenome (GOLD analysis project Ga0169931, IMG submission 129675) | Freshwater microbial communities from Lake Kivu, Western Province, Rwanda to study Microbial Dark Matter (Phase II) - Kivu_15m_20L... | ecosystem: Environmental > Aquatic > Freshwater > Lake... | reverse complement strand
GAACTCGCGGTCGCCAACCAGCTCGCCCAGAGGCCCCGGGTAACGCGCCACGGTGTACAGCACCGCCAGCGCAAGGAGCACGGCGGCGGCCGCCAGCAGCCAGACGAAGCGTTGCGGCTGCGCGCTGGCACGCACCGCGTTGGCCAGCAGGAAGGCATAGGCCAGATAGTGGAACAGCGGCTTGGCCCAGCGCGCGATGGCATAGGCCGTGGGCTCGTAGATCGCCGGCGCCGCCGCCAGCGTCGGGTAGTTGCGCACGCCCTCCGGGATGTGCGGCCACGCCACGACGATGCCCATGGTGGCCGGCAGCACCAGGCCCCACCACAGCGGCGCCGGAAGACCGACCACCGGCGCCCGGGCGAAGGCCGCGCGCAGCGTGAAGGCCGCCAGCGTGGCGAGCGTCAGCACGTTCAGCAGGTTCAGGCCGCGCACCAGGGGCAGCATCGGCGTCAGCGGCAGCGCCAGCGTCAGCAGCACCACGCCGACACGGAAGTCGCGCAGGATGAAGGGCACCGGCGCCAGCGCCGCGCCGGCCAGCAGCACCGGACGGGGGCCGAGCAGCGCCAACGCTGCGCCGACGGCGGCCGCCAGGGCCAGCACAACGGCCAGCAGCAGCCGTGGGTCAGGCCCGGGCTCGGGCGGCGTGAAGGTCGCGCGCTGGGCGATGAGCGTCGTCACGGCAGCCTCAAGCGGTCCCGCAGCGCCCAGGCCGCCAGGGCCGTCTGCAGCACGCCGGCGGCCAGGTAGGCCCAGGGCGCGGCCTCCAGGCCCAGCGTCGGCATCAGCGCGCGCGTGCCGCCGACGAAGACCAGCGCCCACAACAGCACGACGCAGACGAACCAGCGCGTGCGCAGCGCCGCCACCAGCGCCATCCCCAGGATCCAGCCGGTCACGCGGAAGACATCGCCGACCAGTTGCACCGGCATCAGGTCGGCTGCAGGGGCGAACCGGGCGCTCAGCACGACGTGGACGATGGGCTCTCGCAGCAGCCCGATCAGCAGCGCCAGCACGGCCGTGGCGGCGCTGGCCAGCCCGAGCGTGCGCAGCACCTGATGGCGCCAGGCCGCCGGCTGCGCGGTGCGTTCGCCCAAGGCCGGCATGAAGACCAGCGTCACCGACGAGACGATGACCATCTGGTAAGCCTCCGACAAGCGCCACGCGGCCTGCCACAGCCCCGCGGCGTCGAACCCGAGCGTGGCGGCCAGCGAGTCGCGCACCAGGATCAGCGCCAGCGGCGGCAGCGCGCCGTTGACGATGAGCATCGGGTAGAACCCGGCCAGGCGGCGGGCCAGCCCGGGGTCGAAACCGCCGAAGAACTCGCGCGGGCGCACCGCCCTGGAGCGCCACAACACCAGCGCCGTGCTCAACCCGGAGGCCAGCGCGTACACCGCCAACGAAGCCCACAGCGCGCCGTCCAGCCCCCAGCGCCAGGCGCTGGGGGCGAACACCGCCAGCCCCAGCAGCGCCGCACCGATCTGCGTGCGGCCGATCAGCCCGAGTTCCTTGGAGACCCCCAGCGCGCCGTGCAGCAGGTCGGCCCAGACTGCGGCGGCCACCGCCACACCCACCAGCGCGATCACCACGGCATGGGCCTCGTCGGCCAGCAGCCAGCGCGCCATGGGCGCGGCCGACACCGCCAGCGCCAGCGCCGCCGCACCCACCACGGCCACCGCCAGCCACAGGGCCGTGGCACGCACGCGGGCGCGCATCGCGGCATCGTCGGCATGCTCGGCCGCCAGCCGCACCGAGCCGGTGACGAGCGCCTGGCCGAGCGTGCTCTGCAGCAGCGCCACCAGATTGCCCAGCTGCGCCACGAGCGCCAGACCGGCCGGGCCCAGCACCACCGCCGTGACCTTGATGCTCAGGAAGCTGCACGCCAGGCGCACCGCCGACACGCTGCTGCCCCAGCCGAACGCACGCAGGGCCAGAGAGCGCCCCCCAAGGCCGGGCGCAGCCGGCGCCACCGGTGCCACAGGTGTCGGGCTCGTCTGCCGTGCGAGCACGTCACTCACCGCCCGAGCACCCCGTCGAACACCTCGAGGTAGCGCTGCACGGCCGCCTGCACCGTGTGGTGGGTCTCGAAATGGCGCCGGCAGGCCAGGCTGGCGGCGGTCCAGGCCGTCGGGCGGGCGCACAGCGCCTCGACCCGCGCCGCCATGTCGTCGAGGCCGTCGCAGGCGATGGTGCCGCTGCAGCCGGGCGCCGACTCGGGCCTCACGAAGGACAGGGTGGGGATGCCGCGCAGCCAGGCCTGCATGAAGGTGTTGGGCAGGCCCTCGTAATCCGAGGTGTTGAGCACCAGCGCGGCGCCGTCGAAGTGCCGGCCGACCTCGGCATAGGGCACGTGGCCGGTCAGGCGCAGGTTGGGCAGGCCGCGCGCGAGCTGCGCGACGCGCTCGAAGGTGGCCGGGCCGTCGGCCGTGGCCCCCGGCCCGCCCACCATCAGGAACTGGCGCTGCGGCAGGCGCCGCGCGAGGTCGACGAAGAGCTCGGGCCGCTTCAGCGGCTTGACCGTGGCCGCCCACAGCACCGGCCCGTCGGGCCGACCGGGGCGGGCGCCGGGCTCCTCGTAGCCGTTCTGGATGAGCACGCCGTGGCGCTGGAAGTGCCTGCGCAGCAGGGCCTGCTGGGCGACGTTCTGCACGATCACCGCGTCGGCCATGCGCAGGCCCCAGCGGTAGGCGGCGGCGTGGCGCGCCGGCATGCCCGGCAGCGGGCCGAGGACGAAGTCCATGTCGCTGGCGCCGGCGAAGACGAAGGGGCGTCGCGCCAGACGTGCCCAGACCGCGGCCGAGGCCACCTCCTCGCTGGCGGTCTGGACGAAGACCAGGTCGGCGTCGACGCGCCGCAGCAGGGCGACGATGTCGGTCATGCGCGGATAGACGAAGCGCAGTCCGGGCCAGCCACGACCTGCGACCTCGGGGATGCGGTGCACGGCGATCCCGTCGCAGTCCACCTGGGCGGGCTGCCCATGGTCGCGCACCAGCACCGAGATGCGGCAGCCGGCGCGCCGCAGCGCGCGCATCTGCACCGTCTGCTGCACCTCGGCGCCACCGACGAAGGCGATGTCGCGCGCGCCCGACAGCACCGGCCAGACGTGGCGGGCGACAAAGGCGACGTGCGGGCGCGGGCGCGCGTCGTCGGCCGGCGGGGGGCGCACGGCGCTGGCGAGCCCGGGGTGCGCGGCGACACCTGGCCCGCCGTGCGGCATGGGCGCCGAGCCCGGCCCCTGCCCTGCACCGCCTGTGGAGGCCTCGGCCGGCGCCTTCATGTCGACCCCGCCTCACGGGCCAGGGCCCCCAGCGTGATGCCACGGAAACCGGCCTGCGCCACCTGCGCGAACAAGGCGCGCAGGTCGCGGTACAGGGCCTCGATGGCCGCCGCGTCGCGGCCGTTGGGGCTGCCGCCGGGCATCAGCTCCGACGAGTGCAGCACCATCTCCAGCACCGGCCGCCCCGCCGCGCGGGCCTCTTCGACGACCTCGCGCATCGACACAAGGTTGCGCCCGTCGGGATACAGCCACTGCCGGTCAGGGCGGTGACGCCAGGCGCGCCCGCGCAGGCCGGGCACACGATAGGCCCAGGGCGCCCAACGGTGCAGGCGCGAGCGCAGCACCGACACCGGCACCTGCAGCAGGCCGTCACCGCCCGGGCGCTCAATGCGCTGCGCATCCATGCGGTAGGGATCGCGCGGGAAGCTCCGGTAGTCGATGCCGCCCCGGCCCTGGGGTGCCCCGCGGGCGGCGCGCCAGTCCACCCCCGGCGTGACCGAGCAGTCGATCTCGAAGCCATGGCGCTGCAGCAGCCGCGCGTAGCGCGCGTCGAAGGCCCAGCGGCCGGCGCGGTGGCTGGTCACCGGGCTGTCGAAGCGCGATCGCAGCAGGCGCGCCAGGTGGTCGATCTTGGCCTCCATCAGATCCTCCGGGTACTCGATCAGATAGGGCTGGTGGTGGAAGTCGTCTTCGGTCAGCGGCACGATGGGCGGGCTGTTCCAAGCGTGCAGGTGCATGCCGATCTCGCCGGTGCCGCGCTGCAGCACGCGCTGCCCGAAGCGCTGGAACACCGGGCAGCAGGCCATCTCGTGGTTGACCAGCCAGGTCGGCACGAAGCCGAAGTCCTCGCACAGCGCCTGGAAGCGAGGCAGGAAGGCGGCATTGCGGGTGCCGATCTCGCGGGGCCGCGCCCACAGGTCGTCGCCCTCGGTGTCGACGGTGACGACGAAGGCACGCGGCGGGGGGGATACCCCGGCAGCCGCCGGGCGGTCAGCGGCCATGCAGCGCCTCCAGATAGGGTTGGAGCACGAGGTCGTCACCGTAGCGGACATCCATGAAGTCGATGCAGCGCCGATGCGCGGCGAGCCAGTCGTCACGCTGCGTGGCCAGTCGCCTGACCTCGGCCACCATCGCGTCCAAGCCAGCCACGGCCGCGCCCAGGCCATGGCGGGAGATCACGGCGTCCGGGTCGAAGAAGGCCACGCTGGGCGTGCCGCGACGCCAGGCCTGCAGGTAGGAGTTGGGAAAACCTTCGGAGTCCGAGGTGTTGACGAACACCCTCGCGCGCTCGTAGTGCGCGTTGACGTCGTGGTAAGGCACGAGCCCGAGGAAGCGCAGGTTGGGCAGCGCCTGCGCGGCGGCCTCGATCTGCGTGTACAGCGCCTCGTGTCCGGGCTGGGTGCCACCGATCATCTCGAAACGCAGCTGCGGCAGCGCGCGCGCCAGATCCAGCGCCAGGTCGGGACGCTTGAAGGGCCGCAGGTTGTTGACCCACAGCACGTCGACCTCGCGTGCCTCGAGGGCCGGCACCTGCACCGGCGGGTCGACCAGCATCCCCGCGATGCGGCCATCGAGCCCGTAGTTGGCCTTCAGCCGCATCGCCTGCTGCCGGCTCTGCGCCAGCACGACGTCGGCGCGGCGCAGGCCCCAGCCGTACATCCAGCGGTCGTGCCGGTGCGGGACGAGCAACGCATCGGGCTCGCAGTCGCGGTCGTGCGCGATGCGAAAGACCACCCGCCGCCGGTGCAACCGCGCAAAGGCCGCGGCGATGGCGATCTGCTGGCCGGCGCAACTCAGGTAATAGACGTCGGCGTCGGCGCGCCGCAGGGCCGACCACAGCCCCGTCAGCCGGGGATGGAAAATGCGCAGCACCGGCACGCCGCCGCGCAGGCGATGCGCCTTGTGCAGCGTGATGCCGTCCACGCGCGCGGCATCGGCCTGGCCGTAGTCGCCCACCACCATCGACACCTCGTATCCGCGCCGCGCCAGCGCGCGCGCCAGCAGCGTGTGCTGCACCTGCTCGCCGCCCACACCGTGGCGGCTGTAGGCGCGCGACAGCACGGGCAGGTTCTCCAGCCCGACGAAACACACGCGCAGCGGGCGCGTGGGCGAGCGGCCGCGCGCAGCCGGCGAAGACACCGTGGCGACAGGCTCGGCGCGCCAGGGCAGCAGGGGCAAGGCGGACAGCGGCATGGAGGACGGCATAGGCATCGGGTCGGCGCGATTCAGAACTCGTTGACCACCAGCCCTGTCACGCGCACCGGACCCTCGGCCAGCGTGCCCGCCAGCGCCTGCACCGCGGCCAGCGCGCTGGCGTGGCGGCGCGCCAGCAGCAGCGCCGCGCCGCAGCGGTCGGCGATGGCCAGGGCGTCGGCGCCGTAGCGCGCCGCGGGGGTGTCGACGATCACATGGTCGAAGCGTGCCTTCAGCAGCGCGATCAGGCGCGCGAAGTCCGCCCGCTCGACCAGTTCCAGCGGATTGGGCGGCACCTGCCCGGCCGGCAGCACGAACAGCCCGCCCACGCCGTGCACGGCACGGATGGCCTGCGGATCGGCGCGCCCGCTGAGCATGCCGGCCAGGCCGGTGCCCGGCTCGAGGTCGAAGACCTCGTGCTGGCGCGGGCCGCGCAGGTCGGCGTCGACCAGCACCGTGCGCCCGCCGCGCTGCGCCAGGGCCACGGCGAGGTTGGCCGCCAGGAAGGTCTTGCCGTCGCCGCGGTCGGCGCTGACCACCGCCAGCGCGCGCAGCGCCTCGGCGCCGGCGGCGCCGTCGCGGCCGAGCCGGTTGCGCAGCGCGCGCACCGCCTCGGCCTGGCGCGAGAAGGGGCGGGACAGCATGGCCAGCTCCCGCCGGTGCCCGCGGCCGTCGCGCGGCGCCATCGGGTAGCGGAACTGCTCGGCCAGCGCGGCCAGCACGTCGGCCTCGCTGGCCCGGCCGAGCGCCACGGCCGCGTCGCCGTAGCGCACATGGCGCTGGCCGGCGACCTGCGCGATCTCGTCGAGCTCGCGCGGCGACAGGCCGATGCGATCGGCCAGGATCTCGCCCAGCCGGCGCTGCGGACCCAGGTCCTCGACGGCCGGGTGCCCTGGGGCAAACGCCGCTGCAGCCGCTGCAGCCGCTGCAGTTGCTGCAGTTGCTGCAGTTGCTGCAGTTGCTGCAGTTGCTGCAGTTGCTGCAGTTGCTGCAGTATCCGCACCGGCCGCGCCGGTGCCCGGGCGGCCACCCAGGTCGGCGCCGGCCGGCGCGCCCATGTCGTGGCCATCGCGCGCGACGGCGGATGGTGCGTCCGGCGCAGCGGGATGGGTCGGCCAGCCAGGGCCCGGTCGGCTCTCACGGGCGTGCACACTGGCAACCCGCAGCGTGTCGTCACCCACCGGCCTGGCAGCAGACGCTCCCTCCATGGCAAAGTGATCGCGCGGCCGGGACGCTTCGAGTCGACTCTCGCCGTCCGACACGCCGAGGCCGACGCCGACGCCAAGTGCGGGTGTGTCGATCACGGTCTGCACGTCGCTGCGCGGCAAGAGGCGCGCCGCGCCGGCCACGGCCGATTCGGGCGACCACGGCGGGTCGGCCACGGTGTCGAGCACGGCGCAGGCGGCGCCCAGCGGGCCGGGCTCGATGCGGGCGATGTCACGATGGCGCGCCATGGTGTCAGCGCCCCGCGGTGGAGGGCCGGGCCGGCGGCGCGAGCCGGCGCATCGACGGCGCGCCCACCAGCGGCACCTTGCGCGCCGCATGGCGCGCGCCGCGGTCTGGCGACGGCAGCACCCCCACCAGCGGCAGGCCCACCAGCGTGGCCGCCGCACCCGCGCTGCGCAGGCGCGGATCGCCCCACTCCAGCAGCAGCACCGCGCCCAGCGCCAGCAGAACACCGGCGCCGAAGCCGAGCATGGCGTGCACCCGCAACCCCGGGGAGAGGGGCTGCAGCGGCGGCACCGCCTCGGCCAGCACATGCGCCCGCGCAAAGCCGGCGCGGCTTTCCAGGCCGGCCTGGTTCAGCCGCGTGAGCAGCCCGTCGTAGGCGCGCTGCGCGCTCTCCACCTCGCGCAGCAGCACCTGGCCCTGGTCGCGCGCGCCACGGATCTGCGCCACGCGCTCGCGCTGCGCGTCCAGCGCCCGGCGCAACTCGGCCTCGCGCTGGCGGTTGATGGTGTTCGACACGCCCACCCCGGCGGTCACGCGCCGCGTCTCGGCGTCCAGCCGGCTGCGCAGCAGGTCGACCTGCGCGTTCGCCTCCAGCACCTGGGGGTGGCGCTCGCCCAGGCGCGCGCCCAACTCCTGCAGCCGCGACTCGGCCCGCGTCAGGTCGGTGCGCAAGGTGCCCAGCAGCGGACTGGCCAGCACCTCCTGCAGCCGGTCGGCCGACGGGCCCAGCGCCAGTTGCTGGCGGCTGCCCGATTCGGCCACCGCCGCCTGCAGCGCGGTCAGTTGCGACGACAGCTCGTTCAGGCGTGCGGCCTCGATGTCGAGCCGGTCGTCGCCGACGAAGACGCCCCGCGCCTGCTGGAAGGCCGACAGCCGCGCCTGCGCCCGCTCGAGCTGCTCGCGCGCCTCGCGCGCCTGGGTCTCGAAGAAGGCCGAGGTCTGGCGCGCCGGGTCGGCGCGCAGGGCCACACTGGTGTCGAGGTAGGCGCTGGCGGTGGCGTTGGCGATGCGCGCAGCCAGTTCGGGATCGGCGGCGGTGACGGTGACCGCGATGAGGTCGGACTCGCGCGCCGGCTCGACGTCGAGCATCTTCACCACCGTCTGCGCCAGCCAGGGCTCGATCCGGCCCTGGCGCTGCGTGGCGCGCTCCCAGGCCTCGATGAAGGCCGGGTCGCGGTCCAGCCCCAGACGCTGTACCACCTCCTGCGCCACGCGCTCGCTGCGGATCACGTCGGCCTGCGTCGACAACATCGTCGGCGACCGGCCCATCCACGCCCCCGTCACCGGGTCGGCCGCGCCGGTGTCGAGCATCAGCGTGGTGCTGGCGCGAAAACGCTCTGGCAGTTGTGCGCCCACGCCGACCGCGGCAGCCACGGTGACGAGCAGCACGAGCAGGGCCAGACCGGCACGCGCACGCAGCACGGACAGGAAATGGGTCAGGGTCATGCGATCACCTCTGGCTGGAATGAGAGACCAAGCGGGTCAAGAGCAGAAGAAAGGGCGGGCCAGTCACCCATCGTCACGAGCGCTCGAGCAACAGACCGTGAGCGACGTTGCACGGCGCCACCTGAAAGACGTTGCGAACGCTGCACTCCACCAGGGTCATGGAGCCTCTCACGTCAGCGTCCGCACCGAATCCGTCACCCACACCACCGTTCGCACTGACCCTGTCGAAGTGCGCGCACCGCACGCCGCTCAAAACAAGCTCTCGCGCACGTAGACCACGTCGCCGTCGCGCACCGGATCGTCCATGCGCGGCTGCAGCACACGCACCCGGCCGTCCTCGGCGCGGCGGTGCACACGGATCCCCTTCTCCGTGCCACGCGCGCTCAGGCCACCACCGGCCGCAAGCGCCTGCATCAGCGTCACCTCACGTTCGAGCCGCAGCACGCCGGGACGCTGCACCTCGCCGTAGATGTAGACCAGCGGCTGACGATCGATCCAGACCGCATCACCGTCGCGCATCAGCAGGTCGAAACGCGCACCATCTGGCGCGAACAGCCGCGGCAGATCGACCTCGAAGCGGAAGGCCTTGCCCTCGCGCACACCGGTGACGACGACGACATCGCTGCTGCCCGGCACCGTGCCACCGGCCATGGCCAGCAAATCGCTCAACCGCAGGTCGGTGACCTCGATGGGATAGCGGCCCGGGCGGTTGACCAGGCCCAGCACGCTCGCCTGATGCGCCCGCACCTGCTGCACCGACAAGGTGACCTGCGGCTGGCGCACGAAGTTGCCGCGCTGCAGCGACTCGGCGATCAGCCGCTCGGCCGAGGCGATGTCCAGACCGCCCAGCCGGATCGGGCCCAGCAGCGGGTAGCGGATCATCCCAGCCTCGGTCAGCCGCGCCTCCAGCGTCAGATCCGGGTTCTGGTAGACGACGATGCGCACCAGATCGGCGGCGCCGAGGCGGTAGCCCGGCGCGGCCGGGTCGATCGCGCCGGCCACAGGCGCCCCGGGTGAAGCGGTCAGGTCGGCGCGCGCGCTGGCCAGGGCCCGCGGCTGATCGGCCACCGCTGCGGCGGGCGCGAGCGATCCGGACGGCAGGACCGGCGCCGTGGTCACCGCCGGGAACACCGCCGCCGGGCGCGGCGCCACCGTCTGCGCCGCCGCGCCGGCCGCTGACAACAGCGCGACCAGCACCGCCGCAGCCGAGGCAGCCGAGCCAGCCGACGCCACCGACGCTTGCAAACGGAACAGGTTCATGGTTCGGGAAAGGATGTGCACGCCTGAAGCCTCTTCATCGACACCGCAGACCGGTATTGCGCCATGCACGAGGGCGGGCGGCACTGCGCTTGCTCACGTCGACGGCAAGGTCTGGAATGGCGTCATCCAGCGCTACGAGATCGCGCTGGACGTGGCGCGCCAGCTCACGGTCCGGGTGTTGAAGGACGTGTTCGGCATCGACGAGGCGCCGGCACGCAAGGACACCTTCCGCGAGGCGGCGCGCCTGGGCCTGGTGGCCGATGCGCAGGCCTGGATCGGCCACCTGAACGCCCGCAACAGGACGTCCCACACCTATGATTCCGAGATGGCGAAGCTGGTTTTCCGCCACATCCCCACCTTCCCCGCCGATGCACGAGACCTGCTCCGCCGCCTCGAGGCCCACGTCGCTTGACGTCCAACCCGATCACCTGGAGATCGTCCGGCGCCTGCTGGCACGCCACGTGCCCGGGCTGGAGGTGTGGGCCTTCGGTTCCCGCGTGAGCGGCCGCGCAGGAAAGCACTCCGATCTGGACCTGTGCATCCGCACGGCGAGCCCTCTGTCGTTCACCGCCATGGGGCTGATGGAGGAAGCCTTCTCCGACTCCGACCTGCCCTACAAGGTCGACCTCGTCGACTGGAGCGCGATCAGCGAGGAATTCCGGCAGATCGTGGCCGAGCGCAAGGTGGTCGTGCAGGCGGGGCAGGCGAAGGCCTCGTCTTCATAGGACACGGTCGCCTCGGCCTTCCGCGCCGACTCCCCCGCCGCGCGAGCGCTGGCGGCAAGAACCGGCAGCACCCGACGCGGGCGCTTCGCCCTGTCCATGCAGCGCTTCAAGCGATGCGACCTGCACAGAATCACAAGCTCACGCCATGAGCCAGTGAACGGCGATGATCAGCGGACAGCCCGTTACCCCACCCCCGGCGAAAGCGGCCACAGGTCCCATCCTGTGCAAGCAGAATCGCCCGAGGTGCATTGCAAGACATCCCGCGGATGACCATGGAAAGAACCGATTCAGAGGATCCGATCGAAGGCACGCCTTGGGCTCATTCGTCGCAGGGTGCAGATGCCGACCGGAGCGCTTTCCATCCCCTGGTCGATCATCTGCACGCAGTCGGCAGCAAGGCGGCATCGTTCGCGCCCTTCGGCGCCGACTGGGCGCGGATCGCCGGTCTCTGGCACGACCTGGGCAAGTTCCGTCCCGGGTTCCAGGCCTACATACGCCAGACCGCCGACGCCCATATCGAAGGACGCCTGCCTGCCGCCTCGCAGAAGACCCATTCGGCTGCCGGCGCGCTGCAGGCCCTGGAAGCCTTCGAGGCCAGATTCGGCCGAGGTGCCAGGGCCGCCGCCCGGCCTCTTGCCTATGTGATCGCCGGGCATCATGCAGGCTTGGCCGACTGGCACCCCTCTGACGCCAACCCGGGCCTTCATGCCCGCCTGATGGGTAGCGGATGCGATGCGTCAGGCGTCGAATATCGGGAGGCGGTCGCCGCCTGCCGACGCCATGCACCCGATCTGCTGCAACTGCCGTCGGACTTCGAACTGCAGCGAGTGCTCGGGGCCATTCCCGGGCTTCGATCGGGCAATCCGTTGGCTCTCGCGACCTGGGTACGCATGCTGTTCTCGGCACTGGTCGATGCCGATTTCCTCGACACCGAGGCCTTCATGGACAAGCGGCGTGAAGAACGGCGCAGCGGATGGCTCGCCCTGTCGGCCTATCGCAATCGCCTGGACTTACATCTGGCACGTCTGCAACAGCAGGCGCAGGATGACGGCCGTGGCCAGGATCCCGTCATGCAGGCCCGGTCAGAGGTCCTCGCGCAGTGCCGGGACAAGGCTCGCCGCCGGCCAGGGGTGTTCACGCTGACGGTGCCGACCGGCGGAGGCAAGACCCTGTCGTCACTCGCGTTCGCGCTGGACCACGCCGGCCTGCACGGCCACCGTCGCGTGATCTACGCCATCCCTTACACGAGCATCATCGAGCAGACCGCCGACGTCTTCAAGAGCATCTTCGGCGTGGACGCCGTCGTCGAGCACCACAGCCAGGCCGACACGGAAGACGACGGACACCTAGAGACCGCGCGCAGTCGACTGGCCTGCGAGAACTGGGATGCGCCGCTGGTCGTCACCACCAACGTGCAGTTGCTCGAGTCCCTGTTCGCCGCGCGCACGTCGCGCTGCCGCAAGTTGCATCGCATCGTCGGCAGCATCATCGTCATCGACGAGGCGCAGTTGCTGCCGCCCGATTTCCTTCAGCCTGTCCTCGACGTGCTGCGCCTGCTCGTGGAGCACTACGGCGTCACACTGATCCTTTGCAGCGCCACCCAACCCGTGCTCGGAGACACGCAGCGTTTCGACCCCCGCCAATCACTGCGTGGTCTGCCCGCGGCAACCCCCATCGTCGATGACGAGCTCGGGCTCTTCGGCATCCTTCGCCGCACCCGGTTCGAATGGCCCACAGACCTGGCGCAAGAGACACCTCTTGAGCACGTTGCCGACCAGATGGCGGAAGAGTCCGCGGCACTCGCGATCGTCAACACCCGCGCCGACGCGGCTGAACTGCTGCAACTGCTCGACGCGCGCTGCAGCGAACCTGCGCTGCACTTGAGCGCCGCCATGTGCGGACAGCACCGTGCCGACGTCATCGCACAGATCCGCCGGCGGCTCACCGACCGCCGCACTGGGAACGACCTCCGCCCGCTGCGGGTGGTCAGCACTCAATTGGTGGAAGCCGGCGTCGACATCGACTTCCCGGTGGTCTACCGCGCGCTGGCGGGCATGGATTCTCTGGCGCAGGCGGCAGGGCGCTGCAACCGTGAGGGTCGGCAGGCGGAGCCCGGCCGGGTGGTGATCTTCGTCAGGGGAATCCCGCGGGCGCTGTCCGTGCTGCGTCATGGCGTTTCCGCCACCTGCAGCACGCTCGTCAGCGGGTGGAACGATCCACTGGACCCGAGGACGTTCGAGCGCTACTTCCCGATCTTTCTCGGTGCGTTCCCGACCAACGACCGCCATGGCATCGTCGATCTCCTCTCACGCGAAAAGGGGGAGTTCAAGTTCGCGTTCCGCACCGCCGCAGAGCAATTCCGCCTGGTAGACGACGCCGATCAGGCCACTGTCTTGGTGCCGTACCGCACGCCGGGCACCGACGCCTCGCCCATCGACAGCGCCATCGCTGCGCTGTCGCGTGGGCAACCAGACCGCTGGGTGCTGCGCAAGCTGCAGCGCTATTCAGTACAGGTGAGACGTCGTATTCTTGATACTTGGCAACGTCACCAGGACGTCACCGAAGCACTGCCGGGGCTGTTCGTCCTGAACACTCCCCTTCGCTATCACGAGCGGCTCGGTCTGCTACCCGAGGGCCAGCCCTTGGACGCCGCCAGCCTTGTTGCCTGAGTTGCTGCCGTTCCGGCGCGGGAAAGGACCGACCCGACATGCACACCAGCCAGGATTACTGCCTCGACATCCGCGGCGATTTCGCCTGCTTCACGCGCCCGGAGATGAAGGTCGAACGCGTTTCGTATGACGTGATCACGCCGTCAGCGGCGCGCGCCGTCTTCGAGAGCTACCTGTGGAAGCCCGCCATCCGCTGGCAGATCAGGCGCATCGAGGTGCTTTCCCCCATCCGGTGGATCAATCTGCGACGCAACGAAGTCAAGAGCAAGGTCTCGGTGGCGAGCGTGGCGCAGGCCATGAACGGCGGTAGCGTCGCCCTGGGCATCGTGGCCGACGCCGATGACGAGCGCGTGCAGCGCGCAGGGCTCTTTCTGCGCGATGTCGCCTGGCGGGTGCATGCCACGCTGCACGTGCGCCCCGACCGGCAGGAGCCGGAGTCGCCGCAGAAGTACTTCGCGATGTTCGAGCGCCGGGCGCGGGCCGGGCAGTGCGTCAATCAACCCTATCTCGGGTGCCGTGAGTTCGACGCCAGGGTGCGCCTGATCGAGGATGGCGCGGGGGAGCCACCGCCTCTGGCGCAGACGCGCGATCTCGGCTGGATGCTGCACGACCTGGATTTCTCGAATCCGAACGACCCCCAGCCCGTCTTCTTCCGTGCTCAGATGAACGGGGGCGTGATCGAGGTCGATGTCCGGGGAGCAGCGCGATGATCCTGCAGGAGTTGGTGCGGTACTACGACCGCCGCGTCCAGGATCCCGATCCCGGCCAGAGGCTGCCGTCCTACGGGCTCGAGGACAAGGACATCCCCTTCGTGATCGAGGTGAATCTGGACGGCTCGGTTGTGCAGTTGGTGGACACCCGCAGTCGTCAAGGCAAGGTGTTGCGTGGACAGGCCTTCCTCGTCCCGCAAGGCGAGAAGAAGACTTCTGGCATCCGGGCCAATCTCCTGTGGGATACAGCGGAATACGTGATCGGCCTGACCCGAGACGAAAAGGCAGACCGGTCACACGCCGCGCACGCCGCGTTCGTCGATCGGATCGAGTCGTTGCCCGAGGACATGCGGCAGTTGCCTGGCATCAATGCCGTCCGGGCTGCCCTGCACCGTTCGGATTGGTCAATCCTGCACCGACATCCCTCCTGGCCCGACATCGTCGAGGCCAACCCGTTCATCACCTTCCGGCTCGCAGGTTCCGTGGATCTTGTCTGCCAAGACCCCAAGCTCGTCGTTGGCGCTTCCCGAGCGGAGCCGACGAACTTGGTCGGGGTCTGCCTGATCGACGGTTCGCGGCAACCGATTCAACGGCTTCACCCTGCCATCAAGGGTGTGTGGGGCGCACAGACCTCCGGCGCCAACATTGTCTCGTTCAATGCTCGGTCGTTCGAGTCCTACGGCAAGGCCGAGCGGCAGGGCGAGAACGCTCCCGTGGGTGAGCGAGCCGCATTCGCCTACACAACCGCGGTGAACCATCTCCTTGATCGGGAGTCCCGGAATCGGGTCCAGATCGGGGAGACGTCCACGGTGTTCTGGGCCGACGGCGCTGCGTTCGTGCTCGACGGCGAGTTCAACCTGGCCGACCTTCTGGGCGAAAACCGCGACAACCCAGACCGCAGCGTGCAAGCCGTGCGAGCCCTTTACATGGCTATCCGCAGCGGGTACCTGCCCGCAGACGAACGCGACGTCCGCTTCTTCGTCCTGGGACTGGCGCCGAACGCCGCGCGCATCAGCGTGCGCTTCTGGATCCAGGGCACCGTGGGCGAAATCGCACCGCGCATCCTGCAGCACTTCGAAGATCTGCGTGTGGTGCGGTCGTCCGACCGAGACCAGGTCGCACCTTCGGTGTTCCGGCTGCTCACCAGTCTGGCCCTCCAAGGCAAGGCTGACAACGTGCCACCACGGCTGGGTGGTGAATTGATGCGCGCCGTTCTCGAGGGACGCACCTACCCTGTCGGTTTGCTCAATGCCGCCGTCATCCGCTGCCGAGCCGAGCGAGATGTCCCCTACCTTCGAGCCGCCATCCTCAAGGCGTGGCTCAACCGCGATCACCGGCGACGGCACCCCGCTCTCCCCACCGACCACGCGCTCTTCAAGGAGGATCTTGACATGGCCCAGAACGATCCAGCCTACCGACTGGGGCGGCTGTTCGCGCTGCTGGAGCGTATCCAGCAGCGTGCCCAGCCCGGCATCAACGCCACGATCCGAGACCGTTACTACGGCGCGGCCTCCACGACACCCGTTGCGGTCTTCACCACTCTGCTGCGCCTGAAGAACGCCCACATGAAGAAACTGGGTGACGGTGAAGTCAACTGGTTCGAGCGCCAGATCGGGGAGATCTTCGGCACACTCGAAAGCCCGGGCTTGGACGGCTTCCCGCGCCAACTCGATCTGGCTGGCCAGGGCCGCTTCGCCCTCGGCTACTACCAGCAGCGTCAGTCCTTCTTCAACCGGAAGCCCGACGCAACGGACACAGACTCCAGCATCACATCCCCCCAGGAGGATTGACCATGGCCACCACGCCCATCACCCGCCGTCACGACTTCGTGCTCATCTTCGACGTCAAGGACGGCAATCCCAACGGAGACCCGGACGCCGGCAACATGCCGCGTCTGGACGCGGAAACCGGCCACGGGCTCGTCACCGATGTGTCGCTGAAGCGCAAGGTGCGGAACTACGTGGGGCTGACCCGAGAGCTGGCGCCACCGCACGACATCTATGTGCAGGAAAGGGGCGTCTTGGAGCGTCTGCACCGAAAAGCGTACGTGGCCATAGGCGCATCCGACGAACTGGCTGACGACGGCAAGGATGGCAGGAAGAAGCGCAAGGGCAGCGAAGACAGCGTGCGGCGGGCGCGCGACTGGATGTGCGCGAACTTCTTCGATGTCCGAACTTTTGGTGCGGTCATGTCCACTGGCGTCAACTGTGGCCAGGTACGTGGTCCCGTGCAACTGACCTTCGCCCGCTCCATCGAACCGATCGTCAGCACCGAGCACTCCATCACGCGAATGGCCGTCGCAAGCGAAGCCGAGGCCGAGAAGCAGGATGGCGACAACCGCACCATGGGCCGCAAGCACACCGTGCCCTACGGCCTGTATCGCGCACACGGCTTCGTGTCCGCCTTCCTCGGCGCGCAGACCGGCTTCAGTGATGCCGACCTGGACTTGCTGTACGAGGCCCTGGGATCGATGTTCGATCACGATCGTTCCGCCGCGCGCGGACAGATGGCCACGCGAGGGCTCTACGTCTTCGAGCATGGATCCAAGCTGGGCAACGCACACGCACACAGCCTGTTCGACCGACTGCAAGTGGCCCGCACGAGTGACACGACCGATCCCGCACGGGACTTCAGCGCATACTCGATCACCTTCGATGGCGCCACCTTGTCCGTGCACGATGAGGTCGACGCGGCGCCCGGGGTGAAGCTCATCAGGAGGGTATGACCATGGATTGGCGTGAACGCATCGTCTGCGACCCGGAGATCTTGATGGGCAAGCCCACGATCAAGGGAACACGCATCTCGGTGGAACTGGTGCTGGGCTGGCTGGGTTCGGGGTGGAGCGTCGATCAGTTCCTGGAGAACTACCCCCACGTCCAGCGCGAGGATGTGTTGGCGGCCCTGACCTACGCATCGCAGTACCTGCGCGAGGAACGCTTCATCGGCCTGCCTCAAGCCGCCTGAAACGTGGGCACAACCCCTATCCCCGACGCCCTGCGACCGCCGTTACTCGCCAACGAGAACGTGCCGGCACCGCTGGTACGCTTGCTGCGGGCTGCGGGGCTTGATGTTGAATTCGTCGTCGAGATCATGCGCGCAGCGTCGGACCGCGCGGTGTTGCAACATGCCGCCGCAACGGGGCGATGGGTGCTGACCATGGACCGCGACTATGGTGAACTGGTGTTCGCACGTCAGGCCCCACCACCGCCGGCCATCGTTTTCCTGAAGCAAGCGCCACTCTCGACCGAAGCCTTTGCCGAGAGAGTCCTGGGCTTGGTCTCCAACGCAGGCGATGTCGCCGGCCATCTGGTGGTGATCGAACATCGCCGCATCAGGCTACGTGCCCTGCCGGGCTCAGGCCCTGGTAGTGATGTCCGAGGCTGAAGACCCCATCCCGGTGGCCGCGCTTCAGCACTGGGCCTATTGCCCGCGCCAGTGCGCGCTGATCCATCTGGAGCAGGCCTTCGACGACAACCTCGACACACTGAGGGGCCAGGCGGTTCATGCGCAGGTAGACCAACCTGGCTTCGAGGTTCGCAAAGGCGTGCGCGTCGAGCGCGCGCTGCCGATCTGGAGCGAACGCCTGGACTGATCGGCAAGGCCGACGTCGTCGAGTTCGAACCCGACGGCACGCCCTACGCTGTGGAGTACAAGAAGGGCGATCGCCACAAGTCTGCGTCGATCGCCTCCTGCGACGACTTGCAATTGGCCGCCCAGGCTCTTTGCCTCGAGGAGATGACATCGCGGGCGGTTCTCGAAGGCGCCATCTACTACGCGGCGTCGAAACGCAGGCGGATCGTCGCTGTGGACGCGGCGCTTCGCCAGGCCGTTGTCGGCGCCGTGGGCGCTGTGCGCGACATGCTGCGCGCGGGCACCATGCCGGCGCCGACCGCCGATGAACGGCGCTGCGCGCCCTGTTCCCTGCGGGACCGGTGCCAGCCTGACGCACTCCGAAGGCTTGCCGCCGGGGCGGGAGCCGACCTGTTCGAACCCGCGCCAGACGCGCCCTGATCGATCGGTGCGGGCCGATGAAGCTGCTCAATACCCTCTACGTCACGGTGCCCGACAGCCACCTGCGCCTGGACAACGACACCGTGCGCCTGATGGTCGGCGAGGAAACCCGAATCCGGGTGCCCCTGCATCACCTGGGCTCAGTGGTGTGCTTCGGCCATGTCAGCATCAGCATCCCGTTGATGCACCGCCTTGCCGACGACGGTGTCAGCCTGGTGCTGCTCGAGGCCAACGGCCGCTTCAAGGCCAGGCTGGAAGGCGCCGCCAATGGCAACGTCCTTCTGCGACAAGCGCACTTCCGCGCCGCGCAGGACGCAGGTTTCACGCTGGCCCTGGCACGGCGCATCGTCGCCGGCAAGCTGCGCAACCAGCGGCACGTGCTGCTGCGCGGCGCACGCGACGCCAGGCAGGCCGAGGACCGCGCCAGTCTCACCCGCGCAGCCCAGCACCTTGCCGCGAGCCTGCGAGCCCTGCCCGGGGCCGAAACGCTGGACGCCATCCGGGGGGTGGAAGGCGAAGCAGCGCGGGGCTACTTCGAGTCCATGACCCTGCTCGTCAAGCCAGACTTGCGTGACGCCTTCGCCCTGAATGGCCGCACCCGCCGCCCACCAAGGGACCGCATGAACGCCCTGCTGTCCTTCCTCTACGCGATGTGGATGAACGATTGCCGGAGCGCCTGCGAAGCCGCCGGGCTCGACCCGCAGATCGGATTCCTGCACGCGCTGAGGCCTGGTCGTGCTGCATTGGCGTTGGACCTGATGGAGGAGTTCCGTCCGCTGGCCGATCGCCTGGCCCTGTCGCTGGTCAACCGGCTCCAGATCGGCGAGGATGCCTTCGTCACGCGGGAGGGTGGCGCCGTGATGCTCGATACCGAAGCCCGCAAGGCCGTCGTCATCGCCTTCCAGCAGCGCAAGCAGGAGGAAGCCACGCACCCTCTGCTGGCGGAGCCGGTACCGCTCGGCGTGGTGCCGCTGGTTCAGGCCCGCCTGCTGGCAAGGCATGTGCGCGGCGAGGCCGAGCGCTACGATCCCTTCGCACCGCGCTGAGACAAGCGCCCCCGGCTGATCCATGCTCGTCATCGTCTGCTACGACGTCAATACCGAAACCTCTGCCGGCCGAAGGCGACTTCGCCGCGTAGCCAAGGCCTGCGAAGGCGTTGGCCAACGCGTACAGAAGTCGGTGTTCGAGTGCCGGTTCGATGTCGCGGGCATGGAGGCACTGGAACGCAAGCTCCTGGCCATCATCGACCTGGATCAGGACTGCCTTCGCCTCTATCGCCTGTCGGACGGCCGCGGCTGTGAGGTACGCGAGCATGGCCGCTTTCGCGCCACCGACTTCGACGAACCCCTGGTCGTCTAAAGATGTCATCACCCTGACAGGATCCGACCTGTGCGCGGACATGAAGTGTCGACACTGCCCGGTGAGGTTCGCGCAAACCGATCGTCGAGGGAGAAGCGCACAGTCTCGTCATCAGCACCGCTCACAGAGCAAGAAGTCCTGCAGGTTCGCGCAATGCGGCGCGATGCACAACCGTCGTCAAAGGGTTACAAACGCGGGGTCGCGCTCCCCTCACGGGGGGCGCGTGGATTGAAACACCCCGACCCAATCTGCGGCGATCCTGCGCGCGATGGTCGCGCTCCCCTCACGGGGGGCGCGTGGATTGAAACCTCTCACCTGGGCGGCAGCGCCGAGCGCACCTGGCGTCGCGCTCCCCTCACGGGGGGCGCGTGGATTGAAACCGGAGGAGACGAGGAGGCGCTGCGCGAGCGCGGAGTCGCGCTCCCCTCACGGGGGGCGCGTGGATTGAAACCGTTGATCTTGCCGCCCATGCACTTGCTGTTGCACTGTCGCGCTCCCCTCACGGGGGGCGCGTGGATTGAAACCGCGCCGAGGAGCGCGTGGCGCGCCGCGTGCAGGCGTCGCGCTTCCCTCACGGGGGGCGCGTCG
>Ga0169931_10005304_pt1 | contig 19686 bp, 13 predicted proteins | sample Kivu_15m_20L_FD_129675 | JGI IMG/M metagenome (GOLD analysis project Ga0169931, IMG submission 129675) | Freshwater microbial communities from Lake Kivu, Western Province, Rwanda to study Microbial Dark Matter (Phase II) - Kivu_15m_20L... | ecosystem: Environmental > Aquatic > Freshwater > Lake... | reverse complement strand
GTTTCCATGACGAACGCCTCGCGGTTGCGCTCGTTGAGGCCCTTCGGCCCGATGGCGAGGAACCCCGTGGCGATGAGCTGCTCGTTGCGCTGCGCGGCGTCCTTCGCGGGCAGGAGGTCGCCGGCAATCTGCTCGCGGATGAAGCGGTCGTAGGGCTTGTCGGCGTTGAGGGCGGCGATGACGTAGTCGCGGTAGCGCCACGCCTCGGGGAAGGCGTAGTTGCGCTCCTTGCCGCTGGACTCCGCGTAACGCGCCACGTCCAGCCAGTGCCGGCCCCAGCGCTCGCCGAAGTGCGGGGAGGCGAGCAGTCTGTCCACGACCTTTTCCAACGCGGAACGCGGAATGCGGAATGCGGAATGGGGCGCAGGCGAACCACAGTCTTTCACAAACGCCTGCACCTGCTCCGGCGTCGGCGGCAGGCCGATGAGGTCGAAGTAAAGGCGGCGGATGAACGTGTGCGGGTCGGCGTCGCCGACGGGCTTGAGCTGGTTCTCCTCCAGCTTCTTCAGGACGAACCGGTCAATCTCCGACGCGCTCCACTTGGTGTCCTTCGGCTGCGGCACGGCGACGGGCTTGACCGGCTGGAACGACCAGAAATTTTTGCCCTCGGCGAGGTCGGGCTTCTTGGCGAGCTTGGCCTTGCCGTCGCGCGGGTCGGGCGCGCCCATGAGCACCCACTTCTCGAAGTCCGCGATGACCTCGGGCGGGAGCTTCTCCTTCGGCGGCATGAGCAGGTCCTTCTTCTCGCCGCGCAGCGCCGCAATGAGCAGGCTGCCCTTGAGGTCGCCCGGCTCGACCGCGTGGCCGGTCGCGCCGCCCATGCGGATACCCTCGCGCGTGTCCAGCAGCAGGCCGCCCTTGACCTTTTCCGCGTCGGCGGCGTGGCACTGGTAGCACTTGGCCACCAGCACCGGGCGAATCTTCTTCTCGAAGAACGCGAGTTGGTCCGGGGAAATCTTCTCGGACGGCTTGTCGGCGGCGGGGGCGACAACGGCCACCGCGAGCAGTCCGGCTAAAAACAATCGTTGCAACATGGCTTCAGCGCGCCGCCACGGACTACGCGGCGGGTTGGCAGGACAGACGCAGGCCGTAGTGGGGAAGGTTACGCGCAAGTCCGCCTGGGGACGGGCGTGTCCCCGTCACGGGCGCAGCCGGGCCTGCACGCCCAAAGTGCCGCGCAGGGACACGAGATGCTCCGGCGTCTGGACGCGGCGGAGTTCGGCCCAGGCGGTGTCGAGGCGGTCGCGGATGTTGAGCTGGGTGGCCACGCCGCGCGTGTTGGTGCGGGCAAGGAAGGCTTCGAGGTTCTTCACGCGGCGCTGCCAGAACTTCACGTCGGCGGTTTGTTTCGCCGCAAGCCGCTCCGCATACCAGTCGCTGGCGAGCAGGGACTCGCGGGTGAACAGCGCGCGGATTTCGGGATGCGCGAGGTCGCGGCCCTCGTGCCGGCCGCCGCGCATGATGTGCAGCAGCGCGCGCAGTGGCGGGCAGGCCAGTTCGACGCCGCCGTCGGCGAAGTAGTGCTCCGCCACGCGGCGGGCGGTGGTGACGATGTTGTCCACGCCATCGGCGAAGACGGCGGTGTCCTGCAACTCGGGCCGCAGCATCTCGTCGGTGAAGACGCTGTGCGGGTAGTTGAAGACGCGGCCGAAGTAGTGGCGGACAAACCGCCCCGTGACGCGCCAGCCGAGCCGGCTCGCGAGCACTCGCTGGCCGTTGAAGTCGAAGTCCTCGCAGCGCTCCAAGTAGCCCTCGCGCCTCATGAACTCCGGGTCGCGCTCCTCCGGCCCCATGCGGCACCACAGCTCCGGCACGAGCAGGCTGATGTCGTGGTCCACGCGCACGTTCGGGCCGACGCTGCCGGCGCAGGTCACGAACGCGCCGTCGCCGGTCAGGATGTGGCTCACCAGCGCGGCGTTGAGGTCAATGACGGGATGCAGCGCGTTGAACGGGCCTTTGGTCAGCGCGCCCTCGGAGCCGGCACCGGTCGTGGAAGGCGACTTGCCGGTCATGCTCGAGATGAACTCGATGAACAGCTCCGGCAACTCAAGGTGGTGAATCGGGTTGAACACGCACAGCGGGCGCACGCCCGGCTCCGGCGGGTTGTTGCGGCGGCCGGGCAGCACGGCGTTGACGGGCCGGTGCAACGGCTCAGTCGTCGGCACGCGGCGGAACAGGCGCGTGGCCATCTCGGCGAGGTGGAACTCGCGCGGGTGGATGAGGTCGTGCCGGTTTTGCAGGTAGCGCGGGTTCTTCGTCATCTTGCCGTCCACGAGGCGCGGCTGCGCGGAGCTGACGAAGAACTTGGGCCGGCCCGGCTCGCGCGCGGCGGCGCGGATGAGGTCGGCCATCGGCGGCGTGAACTTCACGAAGTTGATGCTGTCCTCCAGCTCGCGCAACGCGTCGGCGCGCGTGAGTGGCTGGTAGTTCGAGAAGAAGTTGCCCGGCTGCGCGAAGTCGTTCTCGGCCTGCTTGTCGTAGCCGCGATGCACCGCGTCGTCGGGCCGCTGGAAGAGCCGATACTCGCAGTTCTGGACGAACTTCAGCGAGCGGCCCGTGTCCGCGGACGCAGCGAGTGAAGCGCGCGTGAGGAAGGCAGTTGCCCCGGGGAGCGCGCCCGCCTCGGGCGCAGTTGGCGGCGCCCCGCCGCCAACTTCTGACGCGCTCGAACTCACAGAAGCAGCGACTGACGCAGGACGCTCCAAGCCAACCGACGAGGGCGTCGGTTGGCTGCGCCCGGGGCGGGCGCGCTCCCCCAGCGCCTCCGCCGGCACCACGACGCTCGCGCTGATGTCGTCCTCCTGCTGGAGCTTCATCGCCGGGTGGAAATCCTTGCGCAGGCTGAACACGCGCCACGCGCCGTCGGGGTCGAAGCCCACGCGCAGGTAGTTGGTCACCAGCTTGCGGTTGTCGCACTTGAGTTCGTTGCCGGGGACGCCGTTGACGATGTCCACGCCGAAGTGCTCGCGCCAGTTCTTGCCCCAGTCCGGCTTGTAGAAGCGCTTCACCACGAAGACGAGTTCCTTCACATACTGTGGGATGCCTTCGAGCCACGCGTTGAACTCGTCGGAATAATCCTTCGGCGACGGCGTGAGCAGCTTGATGACGGAGCCGAGCGAGCGGTCGCGCGACAGCAGCGGGCGCGTGTCGGTGCCGTTGCGCGCCGAGTCGCGGAAGCGCTGCGAGTAGTCGCGCTCCAGCAGCTCCGCCACGGTGTCGAAGTCCTGCTTGAAGTCGGCGACGAAAACCGGGCCTTGCAAAATCGCGTCGGACAGCGACTTGGAAATCTCCGACTTGCCGCCGCCGGAGACGGTGCAGGGCTTGTGGCAGAACGTGCCTTCGCCGCGCGTGCCGACGAGCCGCCAGGCACGGTTGCCGGGCTTCTGCATCTGGATCTTGTAACCGCTGGGCCGCACATAGGTGTGCCCGGCGAGCAGCTTGACGCTCTGCGGGCCGCGCTCGTTGGTCCACGTCACCAACTGCGTGCGCAGGTCGAAGCTCGCGTCCTCCGGCACGTAGAGCACATCAGCGAACTTCCGGTCCACCGCGTAGCCCTCGGGCTTCAGCTCCATCACGTCCGCGAACTGCGCCGCCGCATCCTCAAACGAATGCCCACGGTCCTGCACATGGACGCCGCCGGCGAACTCCTCGCCGAGGTCGTAGCTCGGGAAGACCAGCGCGCCGCCCGCGTGCTCCTCCTCGCAGAGGCCGAAGAGGTTCGCGGCGAAGCTGATTTGGGTCTTCACCTCCTTCTTGCAGTAGCCAAAGTAGTTGTCCGCGATGAGCGTGACGATGACGCCGGACTCGTCGCGCGCGGTGAGCTTGAACGCGGAGCCGTCGTTGTAACGCTCGTCCTCGCCGCGCCAGCACATGCCGTCGCGCCGCTGGCGCTCGGTGGCCTGGTCGAAGTGCGGCAGGCCGGCGTCCTTCTTCGTCACCGTGATGAGATGCGGCGCGAGGATGACGCAGCCCGTGTGGCCGGTCCAATGCTCCACGTCCAGCGCGGCGTCGTTGACCGGCAGATACGGGTCGCCCGCGTTGCCGAAGATGCTTTCGACGAAGTCGAGATTGCTCACCAGGTTGCCCGGCGCGAAGAAGCGGATTTCCATCGTCCTCTCCGGGCAGAAACCCGGCACGGCCGGACACACGAGCGGACGCAGCAGCAGCGACACGAAGCACTCCGCCGGGACCGGCTGCGTGGCGGTGAAGGGCAGCCGCTTCAACGCCGCCGGCGGTTGCAGCGCGAAGTCCAGCATCCGCGCAAACGTGTGGACGGGCACGGCCTTCTTGTCGTCGGGAATCGGCAGCCCGCCCTCGGCGACGTGGAAGACGCCCGCTGTCGTGCGCTTGTCCTTGGCCGGGTTGTGCAGCACGCCCTGCCGCACGCGATACGAGCTGACGATGTCGGAGTGAAACTCATCCTTGTCCGGCGGCAGCGACAGCGCGCGCGCGACGCCGTGCCGGTCCAGCACGAAGGTCTGGTGCGGCAACCGCACGGCCACGCCGGTCTCGTGCAGGTATTCGTCGAGGAACTGCTGGATGCGCCAGTCCACGGGGGCCTGGTAGTCGGAGAGCAGCCGCTCCGTCTCGCGGTGCCGCGCGAGCAGCGACTCGGTCAAGTCGTGGAACTCCGCCGCGTCCGCCGTGTCGAGCGTCGGGCAGCCGAGCGCGGCGAGCTTGAGATTGATGTAGGTGACGAGCTTGGGGTCGGTGAGCGGGGAGGGGTTGCCACCGAGGCCGATGGCGCGTTGCAGGTCAGCCTTCATGCGAGGCGGACTCTAGGGAGAGGGCGCGCGGCAGGGCAAATGACAAATTCTCGTGCGAAGCAACAATGCGGTGGATGGGTCGGCGTGTCCGTTGCAGGCGCAGCTTGCCATGTGGAGGTCCAGCGTGCGGAGCGCGGGCGTCCTCGCCCGCTTTGCGTGTCCGGTCGGCATGGCACTTGCGAACTGCACCGATGGCAGGTGAGTTCCAAGCGGCCCAGCGGGCCGCGCTCCGGGGCACATGCGTCGCCCACCGGCTACTTGCGCTTCTCCTGCTCGTTGCGGCTCGGGGAACTCGGCGCGGGCGCTGACGGGCGGAAGGACGGCTGCGGCGGAGGGCTGACGACAACCGTGGGCGGCGCGGAAACGGGGGCGGCGGGCCGCACCTGCACCGTCGGCGCCGGAGCCGCCGGGCGCGGGGGCGGCGGCGTGTAGGTGGGAGCCGGCGGGGCGGAACGCGTCGGGACGGGCGCGACCACGACCGGCGCGGCCGGCCGGAATGGAGCCGGGGCCGTTGCGCGCGGCGCGGGCGTGACCACGGCTGCGGGAGCGGCGGAGGCCGCCGGCTTGGTGGTCTCCACCCGCGTCGCGGGCTGAAAGGCGGACACCGGCTGCGGCGCGGCGGGAGTTCTGGGCACGCTGGTGACGGGTTGCGCCGGAGTGAACGGGCGCGGCGTGCTGGTCACCGGCTGCGGCGGGGTCAGCGGCCGGAAGAGCGAGTTTTCCGTCGGATTCGGGAGGATGACCGTGGGCCGCGCGCGTTCTTCGGAGCGCTTCGCGGCCACGCCGCCCGGGGTGATGCCAAAAACCTTCGTGGCGGTGGCGGGCTTTGATTCGGTCGCCGGGCCTGACTGTCCGGGCAGCGACGGCGTCGTGGAGACGACCGGCGCGGCCGGCGAGGTGGCGATGGTGTTGTTGATGATGACCGTGCCGGCGGCGGGCGCGGGGCGCGGCTCGGTGGTGTAGCCGGTGAGCACGGGCACGCCGGTGCTGGTGGTGTCATAGACGGGCCGCCCCTTGATCTTCTGGCCGTCCAGCGCGCCGGCGGGCACGAGCACCGTGCGGGAATCGCCGTTGTTGTGGATGAGGGTCACGGGCTTCACCGGCGCGTTCGGGTTGAGCGAGGGGCGGTAGATGACCAGGTCGTTGCCGGATTTCTCCAGCCGGTCGAGGCGCGACAGCGCGGCCGCCTGCGGCGCGGCCTCGCGGACGGACACTTTGCGGATTTCCGTGCGCGTAAGAGTGGCCACGCGGTCGGCGGACACGCCGTTGTTCACGATGACGTTGTTGTTGACCTCGATGTTGTTGATGACCGTGGTCTGGTTGAACACGTTCTGCACCACCGTCGGTCCGAGCGCGTAGTAATACGGGTTGCGGTCGCAGAAGCGGTTGAACGGCACGAAGGTGAAGCAATGGCGCGGCAGGCCGAAGTCGAAGTTCAGCCCCACGCGCACGCCACTATGGAACAGCCCGCGCCCCGCGACGAACACCGCGCTCGGCGGCAGCGGCGCCCAGCCGCAATGCGTGCCGGACGAACGCCACACGACCCACGCCGGACCCCAGACGTCGTCCGGCACCCACAGCCAGCCGCTGCGCGTGTGCTGCACCCAGCGCCCGTAGTGGAACGGCGCCCAGCCCCACGCGTAATCCGACTGCCAATACCAGCCGTGGTCCGTGTGCAGCCAGCGGCCGCGGTCCGCATAAGGCCGCCAGCCGGGCGAGGAGAGGACCACGCTGGGCTGCCAGCACCAGCCGTAATCCGCGACCTGCATCCAGGTGCCGTAGGGCTGGAGCTGCTGGTAGAAGATGTTGACCTGCGGCGGAAGGTTCGCGGGCGCGGGCTGCGCGGCCGGCGCGGCGGCGGCCTGCGGGACGGGAGCGACGGGTGCTGGCGCGGTTGCCGCTGCCGGGGCCGGCGCGGCCGGTTGGGGGGCAGGCTCGGGCGTGGGGGCGTTGATGGTGGTGATGATTGGCCGCGAACTGGCCGGCGGCGGGACGACGGCAGCGGCGGCGGCCTGCTCACGCATCTTGGCGGTCTGCTGGATCATCGCGGTGATGACGCGCGGCGAGATGCCGATGTCCCGGAGGTAGATCACTTCATCCGCCGACGGGCTGGCGGCGTTGGTGGACCGCTCGACGAACGCCTTCACCACGGTTTCGTCAAGGCCGGACAGATGCAGGCGCGCGACCTCGGCCACGGGCGCGGAGACATTCGCGGCGACGGGGTCGGGCCGGCCGATGATCTCCGGCTCGCCGGCCACCGGGGGCGCGACGACGGTGACCGGCACGGGCTGCGCGGCCTGGCGGGTTGGTTCAAGGCAGCCGGCGAGGAGGGTCGCGCCGACGGCGGCGAGGAGCGGGAGGCGGGGGCGGACAAGGAGGTTTTTCATCGGGGGGAGGGCCGCGACTGGCGCGGCGGCTGAAGTTTGTGTTCCGAACCGGATCACCAAGGCCGGCTGTTGTGAGGCATCCGGCTCGCTTATGGACTTAGTATGTGTGCGTATTATTCAGGGGCAAGACAAAACTTGTGACGGCCTTCCCCGCCGTGGTTGCATCCGGCCATGCTCACCGTTTTCCCGCGCGCAGCCGTGTCCGTCCTGGCGTTCGCCGCGCTGCTGCCACCCACGGCCCGCGCGCAGGTCGCGTTGCCGCAAGCTAGGTCCGTCCCGCTCGTGCAGGCGTTGCCGCAGCCTTACGATCAGGTTTCGTTCCAGCGCGACGACGCGGAACTGGCGCGGCTGCACTTCGGGCCGGGGCTGAACCGTCCGTTTGTCTTCCCGCTGCTCGGGCCGTCGGGCCGCTCGGTCACGCGCATGGGGCACCCGCACGACCCAATCAGCCACAGCCATCACAACTCGGTCTGGATTTCCCACAACGACGTGAACGGCTGGAGCTTCTGGGCCGACCGTGGCACGAACCAGGGCCGCATCATCGGCCAGCGGCTCGAAAAGCTGGAGGACGCCGACACCGGCGCGGCCGCGACCATCTTCAACCACTGGCTCGACAAGAATGGCAGGGTGCTGCTGGAAGAACGGCGGCGCGTGAGCCTCGAATTGCTCCCAAACAACGAGTCGTTGCTCGTGCTCGACCTCCGCTTCGAAGCGAAGGGCACGCCGGTCACGTTCGGCAAGACTCCGTTCGGCCTCGTGGGCGTGCGCATGGCCAAGACCATCGGCATCGCGGACGGCGGCGGAACCATCCGCAACTCCGAGGGCAACGTGGACGAGCAGGGCGACAATGGTTGCTTCTGGAAACGCGCGAAGTGGTGTGATTACTCCGGCCCGATTCTCCCCGGCAAAGCCGAGGGCGCGACGCTCCTCGATCATCCGGCGAACCCGAATCATCCGACGTTCTTCCACGTCCGCAGCGACGGCTGGATGGGCAGTTCCTTCACGCACGACGCGCCGCGCGTCGTCGAGCCGGGCAAGCCGCTGCAACTGCGCTATGCCGTGTATGTCCACGCTGGCGTGCCGGCCCGTGAGCAGTTGCAGCGACGGTGGGAAGCCTTCGCCAAGACCGAGTTGCCGGATCTGACCGGGCGGAGGCGATGATAGTGAGCGGGCTGGTTTCCGGTTGAATTGCCTCTGCCAGCGCCCGTCAGTTTTTCACAACTATGCGCCGCCCCTCCTCCTTCTGCGATGGCCTCGCCCGCCGGGACTTCGTCCGCATCGGCGCGGCGGGCGTGCTGGGCGCGCAGGTTTCCCTCAGCCGCCTGCTGGCCGGCACGGCGGCGAAGGACAAGTCGCTCATCTACGTGTTCCTCAAGGGCGGCCTGAGCACGATTGACACCTTCGACATGAAGCCGGACGCGCCGGTCGAGGTGCGCGGCGATTTCAAGGAGATTTCCACGAACCTGCCCGGCGTCCGCGTCTGCGAGCACCTGCCGCGCGTGGCCCGCGTGATGGACAAGTTTTCGCAGGTCCGCTCCTTCACGCACCGCTCGTCCGACCACGGCCCGGCCGACCACTACATGCTCACGGGCTTCTTCCCGTCGGCGGGCTTCAACGGCGGCCTCAAGCCGAACAACCAGCATCCCGCCTTCGGTTCCGTGCTCGCGCAGAAGCTCGGCCCGCGCGGCTCCGTGCCGCCCTACGTCTGCCTGCCGGGGATGCACCCGAGCGGCAGCTCCGCGTATCTCGGCGCGGCGGCGGTGCCGTTCGTCGTCGAAACCGATCCGAGCGCGCCAAATTTCACCGTGCCCGACCTCGCACCGCCGCTGCTGGTCGAAACAAAACGCCTCGAAGCCCGCCGCGAGTTGCTCGCGCAGGTGGACCGCTACCAGCAGGCCGCCGAAGCCAAGGCCAACGCCGGCCCGCGCAACGTCGGCGTCTTCAGCCAACGCGCCTTCGACCTGATGACTTCGCCCGACGCGAAGAAGGCCTTCGACCTCGCCGCCGAGCCGGACAAGCTCCGCGACGACTACGGGCGCAACACGTTGGGCCAGTCCTGCCTCTTCGCGCGCCGGCTGGTCGAGAGCGGCGTGCGCTGCGTGACCATTGACCACGCCAACTGGGACACGCACGACGGCAACTTCAACACGCTCAAGAACACCCTCCTGCCCAAGCTCGACGCCGCGATGGCCACGCTCTTCCGTGACCTCTCGGATCGCGGGATGCTGGACAGCACGCTCGTCCTCGTGACCGGCGAGTTCGGTCGCACGCCCAAGATCAACAAGAACGCCGGCCGCGACCACTGGGGGCCGTGCTTCACCGTCCTGATGGGCGGCGGCGGCGTCCAGGGCGGACGCGTCATCGGCGCGAGCGACAAGTGGGCCGCGCAGCCCGCGCACACGCCCTACGGCCCCGAGGACATGGCCGCGACGCTTTACCATCTGCTCGGCCTCGACCCACAATCCGAGATGCACACCGCCGAGGGCCGCCCGATGATGATCGCCAACAATGGGCGGATCATCAAAGAGCTGCTGTAGCCCGCCAGCCGCCCCGTTCGTTCCGCCGCGTCCGCGCATTTTCCGCCGACGCTTGGCGGGTATTGGCCCCAAGGAACCGCTTCAGCAAGTGTCGTCGCACGGCTGAAAATGCCTTGTCTTCGGGTGGCGCATCCGGTTGCCTTCAAGCAGGTGAAACGCCAGCTCCACAAGGTCTATCCGCTGCTGGTTGCCTTGGCGGTGTGCGCGTTCATCTTCTGGTGGCAGCAGCGGGAAACCGGCGCGCGGGACGCCTCCCTCCTGCAACGGCTGGAGTGGATCAGCCACGACTGGCGCGTGCGGCTGGCCCTGTCCCATCCCGTGCCGACTGCCGCCTCCAATCTGGCCGTGGTAGTGATTAACGACCAGACGAGCAGGCTCTTGGCGCAAATGTTTCCCGGCGACTCATTGCGCTGGCCATACAGCCACCTCTACCACGGCATCGTGGCTCGTGAACTGACGCAGCAGGAAGCCAAGTTGGTAGGCTTCGACATCTTCTTCGCCCAACCCGACAGTGAACCGAGGCACCGCGTGAAGCAAGGTGGCACCAATTCGCTCATGTCCGGCCAGGATTTCTTTGCTTTGCAGATGAAATCGGGCACCAACGTCATCCTCCTCGCCGGAATTGATCGCGGGCCTCTTTCAGAGCACATCAAGCCACCTGTTCACCAACTGGCCACAAACGCGCTAGCCGTCGGAGTAGGGGCGACGGGAGTGAGCCGGGATGGAGTGCTTCGCACGGTCAAGCCGTTCGCGGTGGATTCGAATGGCGTCCGCCACTGGCTCCTGGGTTTTGAACTGGCCGCCCGACACTTGGGGCTGGATCTGACGCGGGCCGAAGTCTCCCCGGACCGGCTGATTGTGCGGGGCTCCAATGGGCTGGTCCGTGAGATTCCGTTAAGCACCGAAGGTGCAATTCCTTTGGATTGGTCGGTTCATTTTGGCCCCCCACTGCCCGACGAACAACGCGTCCTGTCGGTCAAGTATGAGGAGATCATCGCGAGTGCCCGCCGCCGCGGCGTTGGCGAACGACCGCACCAATTGGAGCTGGCGAACAAGCTCGTCGTGATCGGCGCGGGTGGCACGGGAATGGAACTTTACGCCCGGGGCAACACCTCCGTGCGCAATGGCGAAATGATGTGCCTGGCTGAATTGGCGATGGCCAACGCGCTGTTGACCGGCAGGTTTGTCCGCACTACCCCGCGTTCGATGGAAACGGCCCTCGCCCTGGGCATGGTGACAGTCACGGCCCTGGCTGGCTGGCGTCTGCGCGCGCTCACGGCCACGGCCACGGTGGTGCTGGTGGCGGCCGTATATGTCGGTGTCGCCGTGTGGTGCTACACCCACCATCGCTTGCTGCTCCCGGTCGCCCTTCCCGTGGTCGGGGCGTTGGTGGCGACGCATCTGGTGATGGTCGCCTGCCGCACGCTGGAGAATGCGGAGCGCCGGCAGCTCGAAGGGCTGCTCAAGAAGGTCGTCGCCCCGAAGATCATTGAGGCGCTCCTGGAGCAGGATTCCCCCATCCCGCAGACCAAGCGCCTTGAGATCACCGTGCTCTTCGCCGACCTGCGCGCCTTCACTCACTTCTCCGAGGAGTCCCAGAACCAGGCAATGAACGACGCGCGGGCGCTGGGGCTTTCGCCCGATGCAGTCCGCGCGTTTGCGGACGAGGCGGCACGCACCGCGATGAACAGTGTCAACCGCTACCTGGCCGCCGTGGTGGACGAGGTGAAGGCGACCGACGGCACGCTGGACAAATACATGGGCGATTGCGTGATGGCGTTTTGGGGCGCGCCGGTGGCTGATCCCAACCACGCCGCCAATGCCCTGAAGTGCGCCGCCGCCGCCCAGTCGGCGGTGGACGGGATCAATCAGGGGCACGCCGCTGAGAATGCCAAGCGGCAGCGGGACAACGAGCGGCGGGCGGCGGAAGGCAAGCCACCGCTGCCGTTGCTGCCCGTGCTGCGGCTGGGCATCGGCATCAACACCGGCCTCGCCACCGTCGGCTTCATGGGGTCGGAGCGGCACTTGTCCAGCTTCACCGCGTTCGGCCACGAGGTGAACGTGGCCAGCCGGGTCGAGGGCCTGGCCAAGGGTGGGCAGGTCATCCTCACCGAGGCCACGCTGCTGTCCGCCGCCCGCAACGACCCCACCATCGCCCCCCGCTGCCACAAGCAGCCGGAAGTGATGCTCAAGGGCAACAGCACAGCCGTGCGGATTTACGAGTTGCAATGGAAGGCGCCATCTCCGCCGGCAACCACCGGGCGCGCATGATTTATCTGCACAGCTTTTGGACCAAGCCCAAGCAGGCTGATGGCGGCGCGGACAAGGACATCGTCCTACAGGATTTTGAGGCGCTCACCTGGCTGGTCAGTGCGCTGCAATGCCGGCGGCATGGCCGGATCAAGATGCTCACCGACGCGCGCGGCCTGCGCTTCCTCCAACGCACCGGGCTGGACTGGGTCTATAACGGCGGCATCTCCACCGTGCTGGATGACACCCCGGCGGACATCCACCCGAAGGTGTTCTGGACGGCGGGCCGGATGTTCGCGTTCGGGCTGATGGAGGAGCCGTTCGCCAGCGTGGACACGGACGCGATTCTCTGGCAGCCGCTGAAGCCGACCGCGCCCGTCATGGCCCTGCATTACGAGGATCGGCGGTGGGTTTCCTATCGCAGCAACCGGGCGGACTTCGGACGGTTTGGCTTTGAAGGGCGGGAATGGAACTGGCGCTTGCAGCCGGTCAACCTCGGCATCTTGTCCTTCCCCTCGCCTGAGGTGACACGCAGCTTCACGACCGAAGCCCTGCGGTTCATGCGCGAATACTCGGCCTGGCTCCGCGATCACCCGGAGGACGTGAGCCTGCCGCGCACGCGCCGCGCGCCGCTGTTTCTGGATCAACGCCTGCTGCCCATGTGCATGGCCCGGCTGGGGCTGCGGGTGAAAACAATCGGTCGGCTCAACGAGTGGAAGAACGGCCTCGCCCGCAACCCGCTCTGCTCGCACCTCTGGCTGGGCAAGCGCAACTTTCTTTACAGCGCGGCGGCCCGGACGGCTTACGTGAACTATCTCATCGCTCATACGCGGAGGGAGTTCCCGGAAGCAACGGAGACCCTGAAGCGATGGAGACTGGCCGAACCGCAGGCCGTTGACCCCCGCCGGGAGCTGAACTGGCGGACGCATCCGCCCTATCGCGGAAAAGTTGAAGGATTTCGCTTGCTCAGATCGGCTCCCGGCGTTATTCACGTCGCCGACTCCCATACTCATGCACAGCGAACAGTCAACGCGGGCGAGCTTCTGCTGCCGGGCGAGGAGATCAGGGCGGGGGTCGGAGCCGCGCTCTGCGTGGTTCCGCTGCAACAGGTGTTGAGGACTGAAACGCGCGCCACGCCACACGAAAGGAACCATGCCACACGAACTACAACTACAGAACGTGGTCAACCCAGGGAACAATGACCAGATGGTGGTGACGCGGGGCGACCCGCCCGCCAATGTGAACGTCGGCGACGGAGGCGCGGTCCTTGAAGGCGATGTCATCAATGGCGCACTCGGTGCGAGCGGCGAGGTTTGCTACGTGGACACCCAGACAAGTGACATCGAGGGCACCGTGGTAAGTTTCGACAGCGCCGAACCAACGACGATCGACATCAACTGGGAATACGTGAACCAAGTGGACGAGTATTACGCCGGCTCGGGCTATGAATACGTCATCATCACCACGGACGATGAGCAGTTTAAGATTCAAGGCTAACCTCATCCTGAAAAGACCTATGCCAAGAGAATTCTCCCCCAAAATCAGCCAGTTGGTCGGTGCCATGACGATCGTGTCCACCGATTGTGAAAGTCGCGTTGCCAAGAACGGCGAGGAGTTGCTGCCGGGCGAAAAATTGGTTCCCGGCAAGAACAGCTCCTGCATCGTGCGCATCAACGGCCGGATTTATGCAACGATCAGCAAGCTCAAGGCAGCCGAACCGGCGAAGGTTTGCACCGCGCATCCTTTCGCCCCCCGGAGTGCCGGATCCAAGCGCCACCTCAAGGCCACCTGTCTCAAGACCGGCGGTCTGCTGATCTTTCAGGCGCAACGCGAGGCGGCCAACGAAGTCCACGCGTTTAGTCTGATCGTGCAACCTTGACTGGCTAGCGCGGCGGATGCACGGCCACCGCGTCGGGGCAGCCCATTTCCGTGGGTTCTATCTGCCCGTTAGCAAGATCACTCCGCCCAGCGCGACGCGATACCACCCGAACGCCACGAACGTGTGCGTCTGGATGAAGCGCAGCAGCCACTTCACGGCGAGGAAGGCGGTGGCGGCGGAGACGATGGCCCCGAGCGCGAACAGCCCCCAGTCCACGGGCGGCGCGCCGGGATCTTTGAGCGCCTTGAGGCCCGAGTAAAAGCCCGCCGCCAGCAACGTCGGCACGCCGAGCAGGAAGGAAAACTCCGTGGCTGCCGGACGGCTCAGGCCCAGCGCCAGCGCCGCGAGGATCGTTGTGCCCGAGCGCGACGCGCCGGGAAAGGCGGCGGCCACGAGCTGCCCCGCGCCGACGGCCAGCGCCACGGCCCAAGTGATGTCGCTCACCGCCGGCTTGTCCTTGAGCCAGCGCTCCGCCACCAGAAACAGCACGCCGCCGATGAGCGTGGCCCACGCGACAGGGCCGACCTCCTCCGGCAGCTTCAGCCCGGCCTTTTTCATCGCCAGCCCGCCGACGGCCGTGAGCACGAACGCCGCGCCGAGCTTGAGCAGGTATTCCCGCGTGGCCGGCTCGGTGAAGCGCGTGGCGAACTCCTTCACGCGTCCGGAGAAGACGGCGATGACCGCCAGCACCGCGCCGGACTGGATGCCGATGTTGAAGAACTCGGAGCGGAGGAAGTGCCGCTCCGGCAGCGCGAGCCAGTGCTCGGCCAGCAGCAGGTGGCCGGTGGAGGAGATGGGAAGGAACTCCGTGATGCCCTCGACGACGCCGAGAAGGATTGCCGCGAGCCAGTCTTGCACGCGCCGGTTAGACGCGAAAAGGCGGAGAGTGACAAGTGGCAAGTGGCGGGTGACAAGGGAACTGCGGCGAGTTCGGATGCGCCCGGAGCGAACACCTTGTCACCTGCCACCCGTCACCTGTCACTTTCCCTCGTCACCCCACCGGCAGCAGTTCGGGGATCGGTTCGCCGAAGGGCAGGATCGGCATCGGGCGGCCGGTGTGGTCGGGGAAGGATTGCTCCCAATCAATGCCGAGGTGCTGATAGACCGTGGCCCAAAGGTCGTTGGGCGACATCGGGCGTTCGATGGGATGCTCGCCGCGGCTGTTGGTCGCGCCGACGATCTGGCCGGTGCGCATCTTCGCGCCGGCCACGATGAAGGACATCGCCTGCGGCCAGTGGTCGCGGCCCGGCTGCATCACGCCGGTCTGCGTGCCGACGGCGGTCGAGACTCGCGGAGTGCGGCCAAACTCACCGGTGACGATGAGCAGCGTCTTCTCGTCGAGCCCGCGCGCGTAAAGATCCTCGATGAGCGCGGAGACCGCCTGATCGTAGGGCGGGAAGCGCCAGCGGGCGTCATCGAACAGATGGCAGTTCACCGCATGGGAATCCCAGTTGTAGCAGCCGTTCTTCGGCATCGCGGTGCCGGGATGTTCCCAGACCATCGTGACGAAGCGGCAGCCAGCCTCGACCAGCCGGCGGGCCATCAAGCCGCGTTGGCCGTAGGCGTTCATGCCGTAGCGGTCGCGGACGGACTGCGGCTCGCGGGAGAGATCGAAGGCCTCGCGGACCGGCTCGCTGGTGAGCATGTCGAAGGCGCGCTGGCTGTATTGGTCCATCGCGCCCATCAGGCCGCTGCGGTCGGCGTCGCGGCGCAGGCGGTCCATGCCCTTGAGCAGATGCAGGCGGTCGTCGAGACGCGTCTCCATGTCCGGCGTGAGGCCGAGGTTCTGCACCTTGAAGGTCGGAGAAGCGGGATCGCCGCCCACGACGAACGGCGTGTTGACGGAGCCGAGCCACGCGGCCCCAAGGCTGAACACATCAATTTGGGAACGGCCCGCGTCCGCGCCCAGCACGCAGGCGGGCATCCCCTTCGGCCCGGTGTGACGCTCGGTGAGGATTTTGGTGACGTAGGAAGTGACCGCCGGCGCGTCATTCACGAAGCCCGTCGGCTCGGCGGGCAGCCGGCCGGTCATGAAGCGTTTGTGGCCGCCGCCGTGGTCCGCGAAGGTGTGGTGGCAGGAGCGGACGATGGTGAACTTGTCCGCAATCTTCGCCTGCATCGGGAACAGCTCGGAGATCTCGATGCCCGGGACGTTGGTCTTGATGGGCCGGAAGATGCCCCGGTAGTCGGAAGGGGCGTTCGGCTTCAGGTCATACGTCTCCATGTGCGGCGGGCCGCCGGGGAGCCAGACGAAGATGACCGAGGTGTCGCGCAGGTTTTTGCCGGTCTGCTTGGCGATGGACTCCAGGCGGAACAAGTCGCTGAGGCCCAGGCCGGTGGCGGCGAGCGCGCCCGCTTGGAGGAAGCTGCGGCGCGAGACGGGGCCGCGACAGGAGTTTGCGCCAGTGGTCATGGTCGAAAAGTAGCTGGGCAACCGACGGGTGGCGACGCTGAAAATTCAGCACCAACTCGGAACGCGGGGTTCACGCCGCAGGGCGTGGCCACAGGACTTGCGTGCCCGGACCTGCCCGGCTCACGCACGCTTCTGCGGCCTGAAGGCCGCGTTCCTCACGCCCCAATCTGCTTCTTGATGGCCTCGGAAATCTGGTTGGACCACTTGTCGAGCATCGCCATGTCCTTGCCCTCGATGAGCAGGCGGCACTTCGGCTCGGTGCCGGAGTAGCGGAGCAGCACGCGGCCACCGCCCGGCTGCACCTCGGCCTCGGCTTCCTTCACGAGCGCGAGCACGCCGTCGAGCTGCTCGAAAGGCTTCTTCTCGCGGACCTTGATGTTGGAAACCTGTTTCGGGAACCGTGTCCAGCAGCGCTTGAGCTTGGAGAGGTTTTCACCGCGCGCCTTCATGATGCGCAGCACCTGAAGCGCGGCTACGAGGCCATCTCCAGTGGTCGAGTAGTCGCGGAAGATGAGATGGCCGCTTTCCTCGCCGCCGAAGTTGTAGCCGCACTTGAGCATCTCATCGATCACGTTCTTGTCGCCGACGGAGGTGTAAACAATTTTGCCGCCCGCCGCCTGCATCGCGGCCCCGAGACCGGCGTTGCTCATCACGGTGGCGACGAGGGTTTTTTCCGCGAGCGTGCCCTGCGCCAGCATGTCCAACGCGGCGACGGCCATGATGTCGTCGCCGTCCAGAAGAATGCCCGTCTCGTCGCAGAGGATGACGCGGTCGGCGTCGCCGTCGTGCGCGATGCCGAGGTCGGCGCGGTATTCGCGGACCTTGGCGCACAGGTTCTGCGGGTGCATGGAGCCGCATTCCTTGTTGATGTTGGTGCCGTCGGGCGTGTTACCGAAGACGAAGATCTCCGCGCCCAGCTCGCGCAGGACGCTCGGCGTGGCCTTGTAGGACGCGCCGTTGGCGCAGTCCACCACGATCCTCATGCCGTCGAGCGTCAGCCCTTTCGGAAAGCTCGCCTTGGCGAACTCGATGTAGCGGCCCAGCGCGTCGTCAATGCGGACGGCCTTGCCGATCTCGGTCGCCGAGGGGCGGACGCTCTCGATGTTGCCGCTGAAAACGAGGCTTTCAATCTGCGCCTCGATGGGGTCGGGCAGCTTGAAGCCGTCCGCGCCAAAGAACTTGATGCCGTTGTCATCGTAGGGATTGTGCGACGCGGTGATGACGATGCCGGCGTCGCAGCGCAGCGAGCGGGTGGCGTAGGCGACGCCGGGCGTGGGCAGCGGGCCGATGAAGAGCACGTCCACGCCCATGCTCAGGATGCCGGAGCTGAGGGCGTTCTCGAGCATGTAGCCGGAGAGGCGCGTGTCCTTGCCGATGACGATGCGGTGCTTGCCGCGCGAGCGGGACTGGCTTTCGAGGTTCTTGAAGACGTGCGCGGCGGCGCGGCCGAGCTTGAGGGCGGTCTCCGCCGTCACGGGTTCGACGTTCGCGGTGCCACGGACGCCGTCGGTGCCGAAGATTTTCTTGGGTGCGTTGCTCATATCAACAAACTGCGCGGAACTTACTTTGAGGAACTGGGGGCGACGGGCGCGATGCGGGCCTCGGTCGGCGCGACGCCGAGCAGGGCGATGTCCGCCGGCAGGTGGACGAGGATTTTCTTGGTCGGGCCGACGGTGTCGTTCATGTCAGTGAGGTTGATGAAAACCTCGACCTGCTGCCGGGTCAAGGCTTGCACCTTGGCGAGCGGACCGCTGACGGTGATCTCCACCGCGCTCGGCTCGACCTTGAACGCGCGCAGATCGGCGGCGGACTTCATCACGGTGATGGGCACCTGCTCCAGCTTGCGCGTGACCGTGCCGAGCGCAGGCCGGTCCGGCCGCAGGTTGCTTTGGGCCCCGAAGATCGCGAACCAGATCATCGTGGCCAGCACGAGCGAGAAGAGCTTGAGCCAGAAGTTCTGGAGGATGGCGTCGCGGGCGGACATCTACTTGGCCTCGGCTTTCTTGGGAACAATGACCGGTGCGGGCGCGCTCGGCTCGGCGGGCTTGGCCGGGGCCGGCTCCACGGGCGGGGCTTTCGGCGTGCCGGTCAGCTTGATGTTCCGCGCGATCCAGAGCCGCAGATTGTCCGCCCAGTTCCGGGTGCGGACGCGCTTGACGAAAATGGCGGTGAGGAAGGCGCGCAGCTCCTCCGCCGTCACGCCGCGCTTCAGGTCGCTGCGATACGCGTAGGAAATCGCACCCGTCTCCTCGGACACCACCACCACCACCGCGTCCGTCTCCTCCGTCAGGCCGATGGCCGCGCGGTGGCGCGTGCCGAGCGACTTGTGCAGATCCTGCCGCTGCGTGAGCGGGAAGATGCACGCGGCGCGAAGGATGCGGCCGTTTTTGAGGAGGACGCCGCCGTCGTGGATGGCGTTGTTCGGGAAAAAGATCGTCTCCAGCATCTCCGGCGTCGCCTCGCAGTCCACCACCACGCCGGACTCGACGGCTTCCGCGAGGTTGATGCGCTGCTCGACGGCCATGATCGCGCCGATGCGCACGTCGGCGAGGCGCTCGGCGGTCTCGACGATGACTTCCACGTCCTCGCGCTGCTCGCGGGCGGACATGAGGAGCGACTGGTTGCCCAACTCGGCCAGCAGCCGGCGCAACTCCGGCTGGAAGATGACCAGCACCGCCACCGCGCTGAACGCGGAGAACGTCGTCAGCAGCCAGCGCAACACCGTCAGTTCGAGCACCGTGGTCAGGAAGCTCAGGGCGACGAACAGCACCACCAGCCCCGTCACCACCGGCGCGCCCCGCGTGCCGCGGATGAAGTTGGCGGCGTAATAGATCCCCACCGCGAGGATGAGGATCTCCAACGCGGGCCGCCAGACCAGGCTGAGGATGTCGAACGCCACTGTGTCGGCGACACCTTGCCGCAAAGCAGCAGCCGAGAGAAGCAGTATTCAGTGTCCAGTGGTTCAGCATTCAGTGGTGCGTCGGTTTCCGCACCGGGCATGGAATGCTGATCAACAAACACTGCCCATGAACCGCCAGTAAACGCCCAAAGATTTGGGAAAGACACAGATTGAGACGTCCCATCTTTGTCTTGCTCAAATCTTTGGGCCTCCATCGTCGGGTCATGGACTGAAATTGCCGGACACGGCGGCTCGCGGGTTCTCTCCCCCACTAAGCGCATCTCACTTTCTTGCAGGCTGACGAAAGCCTGGTTGATGCGCGGTCGGCAACTGGTGGCGCCCCTTCCCCCTCACCCCGGCCCTCTCCCCCGGGGAGAGGGAGGAACGCCTTCCGCATTCGGCCAACAGGAACGCCGCAGCACTTCGAGCGCTGGCTGACTTTCTCCCTCTCCCCGAGGGAGAGGGCCGGGGTGAGGGGGAACGGCGGCAACTCCTTCGCAGCCCCGGTCCGAATCGCGCTGAAACAACCGGCAAGAAACTGAGATGCGCCCGCCC
>Ga0169931_10005303_pt1 | contig 19687 bp, 9 predicted proteins | sample Kivu_15m_20L_FD_129675 | JGI IMG/M metagenome (GOLD analysis project Ga0169931, IMG submission 129675) | Freshwater microbial communities from Lake Kivu, Western Province, Rwanda to study Microbial Dark Matter (Phase II) - Kivu_15m_20L... | ecosystem: Environmental > Aquatic > Freshwater > Lake ... | reverse complement strand
GAAGACCGCCGGGCCTGGCATTTCATGCGAAGCCGGTGGAACTGTCCTTACAGGCCGGAAACGCAGCAGCAATCAATGGGACTGCAAAAGCTTCGACTCCGTAATCGATCGCGTCAGAGGTCGCTGGGACCATTTTTGAAACAACAATTTATGGGCACTTCGCATCGTTTTACCATCCCAGCTTTCCCCTGGGATGGTGAAACGGTGGTAAGGACACTTGAGATTGTCTCTCGGATTTCATGCAGACGCGCCGGCGGGCATCTTGCTGTACCGTCTCTTACCTCACGCAAAGGCGCCAAGGCGCAAAGCTGGCATTGTTGGAAATTTGAACCTTCTGTCCTTCCTTTGCGCCTTGGCGCCTTTGCGTGAGACCACCAGTTCTGACAACAACCGGCAGCGGAAGAGACGTCAAATGAGCTGATCAAACGCAGTGCGGCGTGCGGTCGATGTCAATCGGCCGGTCAGGCTTTGGTGCGATCCTGATGCGGTTCTGGCCACCCTGACACGCACCGCTACCGGGGGATTCACCGTCACTGCAGGTGCCATGCACCTGAGGGCCGTAAAGGACGTTTTTTGCTGGCCACGGCCCACCTCATTTCCCCGGTGACTGCGACTGCGAGGACTGTCCCCGGCAACGGCACAGTCGTTGCGGTTTCTGCGGACTCTTCGGATTGTGACGATTCTTCCGTCCAGCCAGCGGCCGCTGTTGCACGCCTGCCGCCGTGCCCGCGGGGACTGTCCCCTGTGCCGCACCAAATGATGCAGATACCAATAAAATCTTAGGGATTTTCGCTGCAGGTGCCATGCACCTCAGGGCCGTAAAGGACGTTTTTGGCTGGCCACGGCCCACCTCATTTCCCCGGTGTTTGCGACTGCGGGGACTGTCCCCGGCAACGGCACAGTCGTTGCGGTTTCTGCGGACTCTTCGGATTGTGACGATTCTACCGTCCAGCCAGCGGCCGCTGTTGCACGCCTGCCGCCATACCCGCGGGGACTGTCCCCGGTGTTGCACCGAATGATGCGAATACCAATAAAATCTCTGGGATTTTCGCGACAGGTGCCATGCACCTCTAATGCACCTTTAAGGTCGATGTTCACCCGTCTGTTCACGGGGTTCCAGAGAACTTCAAGGCCATTGGGCGGCAGCCACTCGGCTGAGCGGTTGGGCCGAAGCCCCCCGGCTGTGTTTTGCACCGAAGGTGCGCTCGCTGGCGAGGTCGGTGGCGGGTCGGTGGCGGGGGACTTTGCCCGCAGGCTGCCGCCATGCGGCTGGAATCACTGGCAATCGCTCACAGCGCGGATCAGCGTTCGGTGGCTCGGCAGGAGCCTTGCTCTCCCGGGTCTTCACCCGTCTGTTCACAGGATTCCAGAGAACTTCAGCGCTATTGGATGGTAGTACGCAAGCAAAGTCACCCAACAGAACACTCGCCAAGGTGGTGCAAACGCGACCATCGCTGGATTCGCCGCGGGTTCCTGGCTGCTTGCCGCTTTCGCCGGGCTTTCACTTCCCTCTTTGGCAAAACTCAAGATAATCCGGGAAATTTGTGCTCGTCGGATGCAGATTAGCGCCGGGTTGACGGAAAAGCGGGCCTGAGTGCATCATGACGGGATTAAAAACCGGGGAAAGACTGATTGCGGCGGGCTGCAAGGTCGAAGTTTTTCCTGCCAGGGGCATTCTCTGCGCCGCGGAAACTGTTGGAATACCTTCGTCCATGCGTCTGCTCGCAGGATGATTTCAGTTTTCCTTCTGCACCAACGCGGCAATTGGCGGACCTTACAAGATCGCAGTTTCAGGACACGATCAGTATGTGGCGTGGAAACAAGCGGGCACAGGGCATCCGGGGACTTTTCGGCTCTTTCTTTGCAAAGCCGTCTCAGCGGCGTCAGCAAAGTCGCGCTCTGGCTAAGCCCGAGTCGCTGGAAGAGCGGCTGGTGCTCTCGGCAAAATACGTGCCAGACCATGTTCTGCTGGGACTCAAGCCAGGCTACAGCAGTCCGCAGGCTGCTGTGGCAAACCTCGAATCAATAGTCCCGGGGTCAGAGTCTCGCCCAATCGGAGACTACGGATTGTTCCTGATGAAACTTCCGCAGGGACGTACGGTGCCCTCGGCCATTGAATTACTTCGGGGAAAACCGGGCATCCGGTATGCCGAACCGGACTGGATCCGGCAGCCACTGGCGGTTCCCAACGACCCGGCCTACCCTCGGATGTGGGCCATGAAGAACACTGGCCAGTTCGTGAATTTCGTCAACGGTCTCCCGGGCGCAGACATCGATGCTGAACTCGCCTGGGACACCACGACCGGATCCCGCAATGTGCTCATCGCAGTGATCGACACTGGCGTGGACGTGCAGCATCCCGATCTGGCTGCAAACATTTGGGTCAATCCGGGTGAGATTGCCGGAAACGGCGTGGACGACGATGGTAACGGGTACGTTGACGACGTTAATGGATACGACTTCGCGGATGGCGATGCGGATCCGTCGGATGCAGGAGGCCACGGAACGCATGTGGCCGGCACAATCGGAGCGGCCGGGGACAATTCGATCGGCACGGTCGGCATCAACTGGAACGTCTCGATCATGGCCCTCAAGGGTGCTGACGCCAGTGGCGGACTCCCGGTCTCGGCGACGGTCGAGGCACTCAATTACGCGGTAGCGATGGGGGCCACCGTTTCAAATCACAGTTATGGCGGCTACGGGTTTATCCAGTTTGAAGAAGACGCCATCATCGCTGCTCAGGCGCAGGGTCACATCGTAGTGTGTGCTGCCGGCAACGATGCCTTCGATAACGACATTTTCGGGCTCTATCCCGCATCTTACACGCAGGACAACGTCATCTCAGTTGCGGCCACGGACCAATTTGACAACCTGGCCTTCTTCTCCAACATCGGCGTGAACACTGTCGATATTGCTGCACCGGGTGTCAACATCTGGAGTACCACACCGACGGGCGGCTCTGTGGACTTCCCCCCGAACTATGCATTCAGCGATGGCACATCGATGGCATCGCCCCACGTCGCAGGGGCGATCGCGCTGCTTCGCAGCATGTACCCTTCAAACAATTACACAGAAATCGTCAACGCCATCTATCAGGGCGCCGACCCACTGACATCTCTCGCTGGCCTGGTATCAACCGGGGCAAGGCTGAACTTGAGGGGTGCGCTGCAGCAGCTCTCAGTTGCTTCGATTGCCTCGAATCGCAGCACTATCGCCGAAAACGCCGGTAACAATGCCGCTCGAATCACTCTTCGCAAAGTGAATTTCCCAATCGATCAGCCACTGACTCTCGATGTGATCGTCAGCGACGCCACTGAGCTGTTCGTTGGCGGGTTGACCGGAACTTCCGTCACCATCCCAGCGTTCCAGAGATCCATCAATCTGCCAGTCAACGCCCTTGATGATACGCTCCTCGACGGAACACAGACAGTCCTGATTACTCTGCAGTACAACGGCAGCGACGTGCAGACGATCGCCATCGATGTCACCGACCACGAAACGCTCACGCTGACTATCGATCCAACATCAGTGCTGGAAAACGCAGGCGTCGGCGCCGGAACGCTCACGATCACTCGCAGTAACACTGACCTGTTTCCGCCGAACAGAGTCATTGCTGTCGGTAACGAGCTGGTCTTCTTCGATCGTCAGGGCGCGGAAATCAGTCGCGTGCCGGTTCCCTGGCCATCCGGCCTTCGCCCCCGAACAGACAATGTCCGCGATGTGACAGTCATGGAAGACGGCCGGATTGCTGTCTTTAACGGTGTGAACACCGTCTACGTCTCGATCTACAATCAGACCACCGACATCTGGATTCATCAGCCGATTTCCGGTGCCACCGCCTCCGCTTCCGATTCCGGAACCGGCGGCATCGCCAGCAGCGGCAACTTTATCTATATCAGTGACCTGCAGACCTTCGGTGGCGACCCTTACGGAATTGTACAATACGACACCACGCTGACGGGCGCAGCAGCAATCAACCGTGTTGTCACCAAAACCTTCGGAGATCGGCTTTTCGGCAGTTCGTGGCCACAGGGCAGTGTCTATGAAATCAGCCCAACCACTGGCGCAGTCCTGAAAACCTATAACACTCCGGCAGCAGGCAGCACCCGAGCCGGTATGGCCTTTGACGGTCAGTTTATCTGGTACCTCGTTGATAACAACAACACGATGTACAAGATCGACGCCGACTCGGGCGCGATTGTGGACACCTTCTTTACGGGTACCTCCACCAATGGCAGCTACGAAGGTATTGCGTATCTGAACGGTCTGATCTATCTGCTCGATCCGTTCATCACAAACGAAATTGTGGTCTTTGACCCGGCACTCCGCGCCGTTACCCGGCGATTGACAGTCGGGGCTGATAATGTGAGTCCTGGTCAGGGTGGCAACCTGAATCTCTCTGGTGGACTTGCTGCGAACCCACAGCGGAACTCCCTGTTCGTCAGCTCCACCTTCAACAACGAAGTCTACGAAATCAGCGCCGCCACCGGGCTGATCGTGCGGAAACCCAGCGGCAATCTCGGGTTTTTCGTTTCCGGGATCCCGGCTCAGGGGATGGCCACGGTCGGAGACCGCCTTTACATCAGCGAATCCTCGGGTAACAACAAACGCATCTTCATCTATGATTTCGACGGTAATCAGCAGGGCTCCATTCCCTCGCCGTTCTTCTTTTCAATGTTTGGGCTTGGTGGAGATGGTGTTCCGGGACTGGTCGATTCCACCTATCGCTGGCGCGATGTGACCGTTGGAGTTGACGGGTTCGTGTATGCACTTGATGAAACCGCAGGAATCGTCGGAAAGTTTAATGCTTCCGACCTGTCACCTGTCGCCGTCATCAGCGTTCCCACCAACATGCAGGCGATCGCCGTAGATTCCTCGGGAATAATTTACGGTGGTCTGGATGATGGCACACTTGTGTCTCTCGATCAGTCTGGCACAGAACTTCGTCGGCTCGCCTCATCCGTCGGCTTCGTCTCCGATATCGAAGTTAACATCACTGGTACGATCCTTGTCAGCAGTCGCGATGGCAGCTTCGGCTACACAACTTCAGCGCTGCAGTCCATCGACATCTACAGCTCCGGACGCACCTCGCCGGCGTTCATTTCCTTCGGGGAACACATCACGAAGAACCGTGGCGAACTTGTCGTCCAGCTGACCAATTCCGATCTCTCGGAACTGAGTGTTCCGATAACCGTGATCATCCCCGAGGGACAGCAGTCCGTGACCGTGCCATTTGACGCGGTCGATGACAATTTCCGCGACGGTCCGCAGGTGGTGACGATCACTGCAAATGCTACAGGCTATGTCGGTGATTCCGAGGACGTCGTGGTGGAAGACTATGAAGCCATCGAAGTGGACGTCATCCAGACATCCATAGCCGAAAACGCCGGCTCCAGCGCCTCGGCCGTTCGCGTTCGTCGCACCGACCTGGAAGGTCCCTTTGATTACGAGGCCGTCCAGACTTTCAGCAACACTCTCACGTATCAGTTGCGTGACCGCAGTACCACCATTTCACCAATCGTTGTGCCATCCCAGATTTCCCGCGTCAGCGATGTGAACGTCACCGTTAACTTCCGTCATGACTGGCTGCCTGATCTCGACGTGTTCCTCATCAGCCCGAAGGGCACTCGCGTTGAACTCTTCACGGATCTGAGCAGCAATGAGCGGAACATGACCGCGACAGTTCTCGACGATGAAGCGCCGCTGGGCATCGTCCATGGGAAGGCTCCGTACACGGGATCGTTTATGCCCGAGGGCCTGCTGAGTGCCTTCGACGGCGAGGAGGCGCAGGGGACATGGCGGCTGGAGGTCACAGATGACAATATCAGTGAATTCGGTGCCCTGCTCGGCTGGTCAATCGATATCACCACAATCGGACTCCCGGAAGCACGGATCACGCTCCGCAGTCTCGATACCTCGGAAGTTTCCTTCGGCGGTTCAGACACTCTGCAGGTCATCATTCCGGCCAACCAGGGTGAGGTCGTTGTGTTCCTCGATGCTGTTGATGATACGCTGCTCGATGGCACCCAGACCGCTCAGGTCAACGCCACAGATGTCAACGTTCCGGGACTGACATTAGGATTCGATACCGTTGACGTCACCGATGTGGAAACGTTGCAGTTCACAGTGAGTCGCTCCGTTGTTTCAGAATCAGACGGTACTGGTGCCCTGACTGGAACACTCCGGCGCTTCAATACTGACCTTAGCTCAATCGCCCTTGAAGTTCAGACCTCCCGCGATGATAAGCTGAATTTCACCGGCGTGGTTCCCGGCTTCCCATACCTCGTGACCTTTGCCGACGGCTCTGACACTGCAACCTTTGCCATGGATGCCATTGACAACTCTGTGATCGACGGCAATGCAACCGTGACGATCACTGTCGTCTCTCCTCAATATGGCGGAAACCAGACAGCACAGGTGGTCGTCGAAGATCAGGAACCACAAATCCTCATCACCACGTCCACTCCAAATCCTCGCGAAGATTCCAGCAGCATCTCGATCACCATCCAGCGTGCTGCAAACGCCAGCCTTGTCGGTGACTTGACCGTCACCCTCACCACCGTCAACAGCACATCATCCGCTCTCGTGGTGCCTCCAGTCATCATCATTCCGGATGGTCTCGCATCAATCAGCATTCCGATCACGGTGATTGACGATGACGTGCTGGGAAATCGGTCTGTCAGAATTACGGGTGCCGCCGAGAACTTCATCACGGGAAGCCTCGACATCACTGTGCTCGATTACGAAACAGTGACACTCACGGTCAACCGGACTTCGTTCCTTGAAAACGCGGGTGCCAAAGCTGCAGTGGGAACGGTGACGCGAAGCAACACCGATCGCGCACTGCCTCTGCTTGTCACTCTTACTTCATCGGATACCTCCGAACTTACCGTACCAGCCTCGGTTACCATCCCGGCCGGCGCGACATCGGTTTCGTTCGACATTGCTGCAATTAACGACCCGGCTCTCGATGGTGCTCAACTGGTGACCGTCTCTGCTTCCGCGGCTTCCTATTTTGGCAGTTCGGTCAATATCACGGTGCTGGATCATGAGCCCCCTGTCGTCACTTCACCCGCTGCAACAACGCCTAATGCCCGCGACACAATCCGCTGGGGTGCCTTGCCCGGCGCGGTTCGTTATGACCTGCAGCTGGCAAACCTCAGCCTGAAGATCCCAAGCTTCATCTTTGCCGCCGGACTGACAACCACGTCCTTCACTCCACCCGAGAATTTGGGGATCGGCAAATGGCGAGTCTGGGTGCGAGCGTATGATCAGTTCGAGGTACCTGGATTCTGGAGCTTCCCAAGAGACTTCCAGGTCGTTACTGCACCAAGCATCACCGCGCCCGTCACCTCAGCCACTTTTGCGCTCGCTGCCTTCCCGGATATCTCCTGGACTGCGGTTGCTGATGCCGTCCGTTACGAGCTTTGGGTGAATAACGTAACAAACGGCAGCACACGAGTGATTTACAAGACGGATCTGCGGTCCACAACTTACCGTGAAACAGCAGCCATGGGTTCCGGCGTGTACAATGTCTTTGTGCGTGCTGTAAATGCAGTCAACGAAGCTGGAAACTGGAGTCAGCTCCGCAGCTTCACCGTACTCGCTCCACCAACTGTGTCTCGGCCGGAATTCAACAGTACGTTCGACACCACACCATTCTTCGAGTGGACCTCCGTCGTTGGTGCTCGTTTCTATGACATCTATGTTTCCAACCGAGCTAATGGAACGGTTGTGATCCGCGATCAGGCAGTTCCGAGGACTTCATTCCAGGCTGTTAAGGACCTCGCTAAGGGCGACTATTCGGTCTGGGTCAGAGCCGTTGGCGACAAGCTCGTCAGCGTCTGGTCACCCGTCAAAAACTTCTCCATAGGTGCTCCTCCCACGCTCCTGAACCCTGCTGCCAATGCTGTTGTGACAGCGAACCACAAATTTTCGTGGACCGCTGTCGGTGACGCAGAAAGTTACGAAATCTGGCTGCAGCGGGATTCTGACAACGCCGTATTCAATCGAACCGACATCAGAGGAACCTCCTTCCAGTTCGGAGCACCGCTGGTTGCGGGTGGCTACCGCATCTGGCTGCGGGCCGTCAGCATCATCGGCGAACGTTCCGCCTGGAGTCCGGTCGTGCGATTCAAGATCGCGGCGAGTGAAGCCCCGACCCCCGAGAACTCCGTGAGTGACATTCTTCTGGCCGTTCTCGATGCTGCACAGATCAATCCTGAGTTGACATCTGAATTGAACGGCACGCAGAAACGGCCTCACCTGCCCGTCACCCCTGAAGGCAGTGATATTGTCGTTGTGAATGATCTTGCAGCCGATGCAGCAGTCGTTTCACAGCAGGTGATTCGCAAAGTGGATACCGTAATGGAGTTGTGGAGCAGCACAGACTGGTGGCTGGAGTCTCCAGCTGTCAGCCCGCTGACCGTTCCCGCAACGGTCGCCTCAGTGGTCCTGCCTGCAGCGGCAGAGGGCTGAACAGTCTCAGCAGTTAATTGAAATACTCGCAGACTCCGGAGCAGGTGAGATCCTCCCGGAGTCTTGCTGTTGGCTACCGTGAGTCCGCTTCATGGTCTGGACATTTGTTGATCAGCTTCAGCCGGATGTTATCGAGGTAACCGAGAGCGAGGCTCACCACCTGCTGCATGTGCTTCGAGTCAGGACTCAGCAACAGCTGGTGTTGTTCGATGGTTCCGGAAACGTGGCCGACGCTGTCGTCGAATCGACAAGTCGTCGCAGTGTTTTTTGTCGTGTACTGGAACGCCGGTCGCTGCCCCGAGCGTCCCGGACACGGCTGACGGTTGCCGTTTCGCCCCCGAAAGGTGACCGTCTGAGATGGATGATCGAAAAGCTGACTGAACTTGGCGTTGCTGGAATTAAGCTGCTCGGCTGTGAGCGCACAATTTCAGAACCAGGCGAAACTCGCCTCGAAAAGCTTCGCGGAACAGCAGCCGCTGCCTGCAAACAATCACAGCAGGCATGGATTCCGGATCTGCAGCCCCTGACGGAATTCCGCAAAGTACTTTCTGAATCGCTGCAGTTACAACAGTCGATTGTGATCGCGCATCCGCTGAAAGAGAACGCATCCTGCGGCACTGCTGCGAAGCAGACGGTGGTCAGAACCGGAGTTGTTGCAGGTGGAATGGCTGATACTGGTGAAAAACTGCTGCTGATTGGGCCGGAGGGAGGCTTCACGGATCCGGAAGTTGCCTCCGCCCTCGACGCGGGTGCGCTCCAACTTCACTGGCCCGGGGCAATTCTGCGGACCGAAACCGCTGCGATTGTTTTTGCCACGCTGCTTCTAAGCAGTGAAAACAGAGCTGTTTGAAAGCAAAAAGGCTGTTCGGCGGGAGGCCGAACAGCCCGGGAGGATGACCGAAGGATTGCTCCGACGATCAGCAGTGACTCCCGATTCCAGCCGCACCGGTCTGGGCTGGCCCGGATACGGGACGACTGGATCAGTGGTCGATACTCTGGTGTGACCCTGGAGATTCAGATCTTCACGGCTCTGACCGTGCGAATGATCTCAGCAGCCACTTTATAAGGATCTGCGTTGGAAGCCGGACGGCGATCTTCCAGCCAGCCCTTCCAGCCGTTGGTGACCGTAGCCACCGGGATTCGGATGGACGCACCGCGGTCGGACACACCAAAGCTGAACCTGTCGATGGACTGTGTTTCGTGCTTACCGGTCAGACGCATGTGGTTGTCAGCACCGTAGACTGCGATATGCTCTTTGATACGTGGCTGGAACGCGTTGCAGATCTTCTCGTAGGTCTCGCGACTGCCGCAGGTGCGCAGGACCGTGTTCGAGAAGTTGGCGTGCATGCCGGATCCGTTCCAATCGGTGTCACCGAGTGGCTTGCAGTGCCAGTTGATCCAGACGTTGTACTTTTCAGCGGTTCGCTCAAGCAGGTAGCGGGCCACCCAAACTTCGTCGCCAGCGCGCTGCGCACCCTTCGCGAACACCTGAAATTCCCACTGACCGGTCGCGACTTCGGCGTTGATGCCTTCGACGTTCAGCCCGGCGGCCAGACACAGATCCAGATGCTCTTCAATGATCTCGCGGCCAAACGCGTTCTTGGCACCGACAGAGCAGTAGTACGGCCCCTGGGGTGAGGGGTAGCCACCGATTGGGAAACCCAGCGGCAGATTGGTTTCACGATCCCACAGGAAGTACTCCTGCTCGAAACCAAACCAGAAATCCGCATCGTCGTCTTCGATCGTCGCACGTCCGTTGGAATCGTGGATCGAACCGTCCGGATTCAGCACCTCGCACATCACCAGGAACCCGTCCTGACGACCCGGGTCTGTGAAGATCGCCACCGGCTTGAGCAAACAGTCAGAAGACCCGCCCGGAGCCTGATTGGTTGAGCTGCCGTCGAAACACCACACTGGACACTCTTCCAGAGTGCCCCCGAAATCCCTCGCGATCTTGGTCTTGGATCGCAGCACCTGCGTGGGCTTGGTGCCGTCCAGCCAGATGTACTCCAACTTCGATTTCTTCGCCATTGTCTAAAAACTCCTCCCGATGGGTTATCGATCCACAACGGTGCTCTGAAACTTCCTGGTCGTGACTGCTGATCAGAAGCTCTCTTTCTCCCGAAAGTACACCGTTGCAGAAACTTTTCCGACACAGCTCCCCAGGTGATGCCCGACCCGGACATCAAAAGAACTCCTGACCGATCTGCTTAAATCTTGAGCTAACGTGCCTGTTTCGTTAGCAGATCATGCCTGATCGATGGGATTTTGCCGGCAGATTTCACCGCAGCACTTTACGTGCCAGATCCCGGAGGTGGAACGAGAGTACGAAAAGACATGCACACGCACGCCTGCCGGTGCCCGCCTTTTCCATCGCAGATTCCGCAATTCACGATGAACGTTTCCCATCCAATAGTCAGGGTCTTGACTTCCCCGGAAGATTCTCCAGGATGCAATCCAAAGGTCCGCTTTCGCTGCGGTCTTTCCCGCCACTTCCGCCCACCAGTCATCCGGATACAGGTACCCGCCATGCTCGGTCCTCACGGCCTTGCCAAGTTCACTGGTCTGACCGTCCTGTTGGCTCAGGCGATCATCGCTGCTGCTGCTGACCCCATCGATTTCAATCGACAGGTGAGACCTGTCCTGTCAGACCTTTGCTTCCGGTGCCACGGCCCCGACGTCAATGAACGTCAGGCGGGTCTGCGGCTGGATTCCTCTGAGGGAGCCCGGACGCTGCTGGAATCCGGGCATGCTGCAATTATTCCGGGCAATTCCTCCGCAAGCCCGCTCATTCAACGACTTCTGTCCACCGATCCCGACGTCGTTATGCCCCCACCATCGACCGGAAAGGCGGCCACGCCCCAGCAGATTGAAGTCCTGAAAAGCTGGATCGATCAGGGAGCAGAATACCGTGGTCACTGGTCCTTTCTCCGCCCCGAGCTGCCACCTGTCCCCTCGGTTCCTGCCGACGTCACAGTGCGGAACCCCATCGATAATTTTCTGATCGCCACCAGCCTCAAAGCGGGACTGCGACCGTCTCCGGAAGCCGATCGCACAACGCTGATCCGCCGCGCCACGCTGGATCTCACCGGGCTTTCGCCAACCCCCGAGGAAGTGAGTGCGTTCGTCAGGGATACTTCTCCCGACGCGTGGGAACGAGCCGTTGATCGCCTGCTTGCTTCGCCGCGTTATGGTGAACACATGGCTCGCTACTGGCTGGACCTCGTGCGGTACGGCGACACCCACGGATTGCATCTGGACAACGAACGATCGCTCTGGAAATACCGCGACTGGGTGATTCAGGCCTTCAACTCCAATAAACCTTTCAGCGAATTCACCCTCGAACAGCTTGCCGGCGATCTGCTCCCGAATGCCACGCTCGACCAGCAGGTCGCCACCGGCTTCAACCGCTGCAACGTCTCCACCAGCGAAGGTGGCTCCATCAACGAAGAAGTACTTGTCCGCTATGCCGTGGACCGCACAGAAACCATGTCCACAATCTTTATGGGAATGACGCTGGGCTGTGCCGTCTGCCACGACCACAAATTTGATCCGGTCACTCAAAAGGAATTCTATCAGCTCTACGCCTTCTACAACGCCTCTGCCGATGCCGCCATGGACGGGAACGCTCTGGCGCCACCTCCCACCATTCGCGTCCCCTCCACCGAACAAACTCAAAAACTCGCCGAACTCGATCAGCAAATCTCCGGCCTCCGCACATCACTGGATACTGCCACCGAGCAGTTTGCCTACACCGATCCCGGCCCGGCCGCAGAAACGATTCCAACGGAACATCAGGATTTTATCTGGATCGAAGACGAGGCACCTGCCGGTGCTCAGCTTCAGGGCGACACTCCCTGGGAATTCGTGTCGGCCCCGGAACACCCGGTTCATAGCGGCACCCGCTCAACACACCGAACGGCCCCGGCACTCAGCCAGCACTTCTTTACCGGCGCCTCCGTGCCGCTCAAGATCGGCGAAGGCGACAAACTCTTCGCTTACGTCTGGCTGGATCCCGCCAATCTGCCACAGACCATCATGCTGCAGTTCAACGACGGCGCATGGGAGCACCGTGCGTGGTGGGGAGCTGACAAGATTCCATTTGGATCGGGGGATGGCGAAAACCATCGCAACATGGGTCCGCTCCCGGAAGCCGGCAAATGGGTGCGGCTCGAAGTTCCCGCCGCCCACGTCGGTCTGAAGCCCGGAGCCCTGCTGAATGGCTGGGCCTTCACACAGTTCGGTGGTCATGTCTACTGGGACCACGCTGGCAGCGTCACCAAAACTCCTCAGGGCTCACAGACCTTCGAATCACTCGCGGCATGGGAAGCCCACGATAAAGCTCTCAGCAACTCACCCACACCGCAGCCCGTGCGCGATGCCATCAAAGTGGAACTCGACAAACGCTCATCCGAACAGAACAAACTCATCCGCAACCACTTCCTTAAAGCCGTCTACGCTAAAAGCCGCGCTCAGCTGGAACCCATCCAGAAGCAGATCGATGACCTCACCAAACAGCGGGGCGAACTCGACGCTTCCATCCCCGTTTCGATGATCATGCAGGACCTGCCCACTCCCCGCGAAACGTTTGTTCTCCGACGCGGCGAATATACGCTGAAAGGCGAAAAGGTCGAACCCGGCGTGCCCTCCATCTTCCCACCACTCCCGGCCGATGCCCCCCGCAATCGACTCGGACTGGCCCGCTGGCTCGTTGATCCCGCACATCCGCTCACTGCCCGGGTCACCGTCAATCGTTTCTGGCAGCAGGTGTTCGGAACCGGCATCGTTAAAACAGCCGAAGACTTCGGGTCGCAGGGCCAGTGGCCAACCCATCCGGAACTGCTCGACTGGCTCGCCGTTGACTTCGTCTCGTCCGGCTGGGATGTCAAGCGGTTTATGAAACAAGTACTGATGTCCGCTGCTTACCGCCAGTCCTCGCACGTGTCTCCTGAACAGCTCCAGACCGACCCCGCAAATGAACTGCTGGCTCGTGGCCCACGGTATCGACTTGATGCTGAGGTCGTCCGCGACAACGCACTGGCCGTGAGCGGTCTGCTTCGCGAACAAATCGGTGGTCGCAGCGTGCGGCCCTATCAACCCGAAGGCATCTGGGAGGCAGTGGCCTTCGTCGGCAGCACCACCCAATACTACAAGCGGGACTCGGGTGACGCACTTTTCCGCCGCAGCCTCTACACGTTCTGGAAACGCACCGCACCGCCACCGTCACTGATGGCTTTTGACGCACCCTCCCGCGAAACCTGCGTCGCCCGCCGCGCCCGCACCAACACACCCCTGCAGGCACTCGTGCTGATGAACGATGAACAGTACGTCGAAGCCGCAAGATCTCTGGCTGCCCGCATGCTCTCTGCCGGCTCCGATTCCGCCTCACAACTCACGCTCGGCTTCCAACTGTGCACGGCCCGCACCCCAACCGAACAGGAACTGGTCGTCGTTCAACGAATTCACGATCAGCATCTTGAACATTACCGCAGTAATCCCGCAGAAGCGGATAAACTGCTCGCCGTCGGCACCACGCCCCGCCCACAACTCCCATCCCCCGAACTGGCAGCCATGACCATGACCGCCAATCTGCTGCTGAACCTCGATGAAATGATCTCGCGCGAGTAAGTGAGGTGTAATCGCCAAACTCCAGCACACTTTGCAGCCCGTGAGACGAAAATCAGCAAATCTTCCGTACCTCCGAACGACCGTGGCTGGGGTACATGATGATGCTGGAAGACTGTGAGAAATCCACATCACCCGTCGCTGTCAGCACGCCCCACTTTCCCGTTTTTCCTGAATTCGTCAATGCGTCCTGCTCTGCGAGATACCAGATTCTGCTCACACGGTTGCTTCGGGAAAGACTTTACGACTCGGCGTGTTTTCTGTTGTCGCCCCGGAAAGGTGGAGCGAAGGGCATTTTTTCCTGTCCGGATCCTTCGCTCTCTTTCTTTCAACTGGCTTTTAGTCTCTCCAATCGCATTCGTATGCACGTCCTTGCAAAACAGTCGAGGGCTCCGCGTTGATGGATAACGGGGTGCACGACAACACTACAAGTCGGCCCGTACTCTTCGTTTGGTAAAAAGTTGATCATACCGCTGGACCCCGGGCTTCTGCAGTGGCCGTTCGGGTGATCAAAAGGCTTCTGCAGACGACCTCTCAGCACACCCGCATAGCGGGCAGTCCACGTCGCATCAATCAATCCGATCGAAATCGAATCTCGCTCCGACTTCTTCCCGCAGTGTGACAGCGTGGCAAGCCCCGGAATCGGTTCCGTCAGCGGCTGAACAGCGCCTCGACAAAGCCCTCCGGATCAAACAGCTCAAGGTCGTCCACCTGTTCGCCCACGCCGATGTATTTCACCGGGATCCCCAACTCTTGCCGGATGGCGACGGCAATGCCACCTTTTGCGGTGCCGTCGAGCTTTGCGAGCACCAGTCCGGTGCACTGCACGGCCGTGGAGAAGCTCTTCGCCTGGCTGAGTCCGTTCTGCCCAGTGGTGGCGTCCAGTACGAGCAAACTTTCGTGGGGGGCTTCAGGGATCACTTTCTGAATCACCCTGCGGATCTTGGTCAGCTCATCCATCAGGTTTTTCTGAGTCTGCAGGCGGCCGGCCGTGTCAACAATCAGGTAGTCAGCCGAGATTTCCACGGCCTTTTGAGCACCTTCAAAGGCGACGGCCGCCGGATCTGAATTGCTCTCTTTGCGAACAATCGTGCAACCCAGCCTCTGAGCCCACATGGACAGCTGCTCCACCGCGGCTGCTCTGAACGTGTCTCCTGCTGCCAGCACGACACGACGGCCGTGCTTCTGCAGCAGATTGGTGATTTTCGCGATCGATGTGGTCTTGCCCACACCATTCACACCGGCCACCAGAACAACAGTCGGACCGGCAGTGGCTCGGGCCAGCGGCGAGAGCGGATTCGTCAGGTCCCAGCGAACGTCATTCTGCCCGCGGAGAAGAGCGGTGAGCTCTTCGCGAACGGTTTTCCAGATCGCCTCTACGTCCACCGTACGACCTCCGTGATCCTGGCGGAGTCTGGAGATGATGCGGCTGGCTGCGGCAACTCCCATATCGGTGCGAATCAGCCGCGACTCAAAGTCCCCCAGCAGCTTCTCGTCGAGAATCTCTCCGGAACGAAACAGGTCGCGAATATCGGTTCGCAGGATTTGTTTGGTCTTTTCCAGACCACGTTTCAGGCGATCAAACAGGCCCATACTGAAGGGTCTTCCTGGAGGGTATGTACGGTTACGATTGCGATGAGTATGAAAAGGAGTTTGCCGTTACTGCAGCTGCTGGAATCTGTACCACGCCTCCTCCCAGCCACTGTTGCGGGCAGGAGCAAACTCGGTGATGGTTTCAGACTGCCGCACAACCTCGCGAATGTCCTGCAGCGATCCCAGATCACCAGCGGCCATGGCCTGCACCAGCACATTCCCCAGTGCCGTGGCTTCCACGGGACCTGCCATGACAGGAATTCCGCAGGCGTCTGCGGTGAATTGGTTGAGCAGTGCGTTGCGGGAACCACCGCCGACGACATGGAGCACCTTGATGCGGACACCTGTGAGTTGCTGCATCCATTCGAGCACCATACGGTACTTGAGAGCGAGGCTTTCCAGTGCACAGCGAATGAACTGGCCTTCATCTTCGGGCACCGGCTGACCCGTGCGACGGCATTCGGCAGCAATCGCCGCCGTCATGTCCTCTGGTCGCAGGAATTCCGGTCGGTCAGGATTGACGAGCGACCGGAACGCAGGAGCGGCGGCGGCGCGACGTGTCAGTTCGGCATAGTCCAGCTGCACTCCACGCTGCTCGAACGCCGCACGACACTGCTGCACCAGCCACAGGCCCATGATATTTTTGAGCAGTCGATAGGTGCCGCCGATGCCGCCTTCGTTGGTGATGTTGTATTTAAGAGCCTGTTCAGTGAGCACTGCGTCGGCAACTTCAACACCGAGGAGCGACCAGGTACCGCTGCTGAGGTAGGCCCATTCGGGGTTTCCAGTGAGCGTTGTGGGAACCGCGGCTACGGCCGAACCGGTGTCGTGAGTCGCGGGGGCAATCACCTGGACACCGCTGAGCCCCGTGGTCTCAGCCACGTCCCGCCGCAGCGTTCCGAGCGGCGTCCCCGGTGTGACCAGCTCGGGAAACATGGATACGGGAATATCCAGCTTCCGCAGCATCTCTGTGGCCCAGTTGCGTGAGGAGGCGCTGAGCATCTGTGTCGTGGTGGCGTTGGTGAATTCAACCACGCGACTGCCGCACAGACACCAATGAAAGAAGTCGGGAATCATCAGAAAACGCGTCGCCTGAGCAACCAGTTCCGGGTCTCGCCAGCACATGGCCAACAATTGATAGAGAGAGTTGATTTCCATGAATTGCAGACCGGTCTGAGCAAAGATCTCGGCCCGCGACACGCGCGCAAACGCTCGATCAAGCATGCCTTCCGTCCGCGAATCGCGGTAATTCCAGGGCTGGCCCAGCAGCTCGTCGTTGCGATTCATCAGCACAAAATCGACGCCCCAGGTGTCTACACCCACGGATGAGACCGCCGCACCGTGCTCGGTTGCTGCCTTTCGCAGACCGTTCTGAATCTCCGTCCACAAACCGATGAGATTCCAGCGGAGGGTGCCTGCGAGACGAACCGGGCCGTTGCTGAAACGATGAAGTTCCTGAAGTGATACCCGACGGCCATCAAATTGGCCGGCCATAACTCGTCCGCTTTCAGCGCCCAGATCCACAGCGAGATAAGTTTTCAGAGCCATTGACATCGACTTTCGAGGGAAGAAAACCGTGGGAAGTCTGGCGAAAAATCATACCAGTCGATTTCGTCGGTGAAAACACTGCGGATTGAATGCAGGTGGAAATCCGGAGCTGCCGAGGTGGAATTCGCGGATTCTGGCGACGAAGACGGCCTTCCTGCCGGGAAATTCGCTGCCAGTCAACCGCTGCGCCGGGCTGCTGCCCCCCGCAACTCCTCGGCTAATTGCACGATTCGCTTCGAAAACTTTGCCGACGGAAGAGCCATCACCATGGATTCTCCGGAATTCACCGACCGCAGCAGCGGTTTGGGATCGTCCGGAATGTCGATGGCCAATTTCATCTGCAGCGTCTCTGTAACCTGTGTCGCGGGAACTTCGCCGGACCACCCCGTGCGGTTCAGTACGATTCGGAACTTTGAGCGGTCAACACCGGAGTCAACCATCCAGTCCAGCATCAGACGAGCTCGCCTCAGAGCAGGAAAATCCGGTCGCATGACCAGCACCAGTGCGTCTGCGGTCTGAGCTGTCGTGAATGTGAGGTGATTTAAACAGCGGTCCAGGTCCAGCACAACAAAATCGACCTGGCGGCTGAGCAATGACAGCGATCGCTGAACGGCGCGCGGATCCACTGGAGCAAAACCGGGGAAGTCACCTCCTGCTGACAGCAGGAGGACTCCGCTGGGATGCGGCACAAGACAGTTTTTCAGCACCGACGGGTCGAGTCCATCGACGTTGCGACTGAGGTCGGCAAGGGTGTGAGCTGACTTGAGATTCAGCAGAGTTGCCTGATCGCCACCTTCTGCTTTGAGATCCACTAGTGCACAGGATCCGGGCTTTTTGGCAAGTTCGCAGCCGAGGTTGGCCGCCACTACGCTGCAGCCGGCACCGCCACTGGCGGAAAAGACTCCGATCGTGAAAGCCTTTGTTCGTCGCTGGTCGATTCGGTCCAGAGCATTGTTCAGTTCGCTGGCAAGTTCAGCCAGATCAAGGTATTCAGCGGCCCCCAGTCGCATAGCTCGCAGAACGACCCGGCTGTCTGCAATGCTGCCGACGAGCAACAGCCGACAACCGGCCACCCCGCAAATCGTCGCCGCAGCCTCGATTCCCGCGTCGGCGTTCTCAGGCATCACCAGAATAACGGTCGTCTGAGCGTCTGCGGGAGCAGATGGCTGAGCGAGCGTCCGCAGAAGCCCGGGGACGCCCACGATGCGGCACTGATTGCCGCCGGGAAATTCAAGCCCGCGGTCCAGAATCACGGACCGTATCACCGATCCGGCTGTTTCATCATCGCTGACGAGAAAAAAACGCATGCTGCAGAACTCTCTGCTGAACGTCGGCAGGAAAAAGAAAGATCCCTCACACCTTACCCCCCTTGTCCGTCTGCTTCCAGCCGACACCCCGAAAAAACCGGCGGTCTTCCGCTTTCGAGCAGCCGGAGCACCCGCGGTTGCTCGGATTCCACTTCACAAGTCATTACACTCCCGCCCCTGAACCTCGTTAATTTCCTCCCCGACCGACTTCCGCGGAGTCCTCCGGCATGGCCGTCACAGTCCGTAAGCTCAACGAACTCACCCTGTACGACCGCCTTTCACGGCTGACTTTTCTTCAGGCCTGCGACCTCCTCGGGGGACGCGACGAGGGCCGGCAGCGACTGTTCGCCGGCGGAAAGCTGCAACTGGACAATATTCAGGAGCAAACACAGCTCACCCGCGACCACTTCCGACTCATTCTGCCGAGGGAAAATATCGTCGTCACCGTGCAACTCAATGACGCTCGACGCGATCGCCTTCAGCTGCTCTGTTCTGAGTGCGATTCGCTTTGCGAGCACATGGGAACAGCACTCTCCGTCCTCCTCGAAAATCGCATCGCCCTCGGGCTCGCTGCACTCCCGCCCGAACGCGAACCCGTTAAACCGCTGAACGAAGAGGAACTCACAGCCACTGCTCTCCGCGATCGCGAACAGCGTGCCCGCGAGGAAAAGATGGAAGTCCGCGTCCTCGATGGTGATCCCTCAAGTGCCTGGTGCGACTACCTCGTCACCAGTCGGCTCAGCGGTCGATCCTACCGTGTCGCCCTCCGTGGCACCGAACGCGGTGAATCCTACTGCACCTGCCCCGACTACCGCGAAAATACCCTCGGAACCTGCAAGCACATCCTGCATGTACTGATTAAAGTCCGGCGCCGTCTCGGTGCCGATGCACTCAACAAAAAACGCCGACAAAAAGACACCAACGTGCATCTGCGTTACGGAGTCGAACTGGCCCTGCGTCTGGGTGCACCCGATCGCACCAGCGAACCCGTGGAAAAAATTATCGGGCCGCTCCGCAACACCGACATCACCAATGTCAGCGACCTTATCCGTCGCATCGATCGACTTGAAAGACTCGGACAACCCGTCATCGTCTACCCGGATGCTGAAGAATTCATTCAGCAACAGCTTCATCAG
>Ga0169931_10005301_pt1 | contig 19688 bp, 10 predicted proteins | sample Kivu_15m_20L_FD_129675 | JGI IMG/M metagenome (GOLD analysis project Ga0169931, IMG submission 129675) | Freshwater microbial communities from Lake Kivu, Western Province, Rwanda to study Microbial Dark Matter (Phase II) - Kivu_15m_20L... | ecosystem: Environmental > Aquatic > Freshwater > Lake... | reverse complement strand
GGCCTGCGCCAGCACACGTCGTGACAAACTCGCCAGCCATTTCCTTTCCCTCACCCTGGTTGCTTCCATCATCGATTGGCTCCGATGCGGCTGTTGAGGGTTTTCAAACATGGCCTGGGCCTTTTCATGTCTGCTGATCATCGCACCACCTTCAAATACGCTATCAAGTCCGCCAGCGACTGAGGCGTCATCGCCGCTTCGAGGCCTTCGGGCATCAGCGAGATGCCGGTGCTCTTCAGAGAGGCCACGTCGCTGCGCAGGACGGATTTGGTGAGGTTTCCGGCCATTTTCAGCGTGAGGCTCGCGCTCGTTTCGGTGGCGATGACGCCGTAGAGCTGCTCGCCGCTCTTCAGGGTGCAGTGGTAGGCCATGAAGCCGGGCTCGATGATGGCGCTGGGGTCGAGAATGGAGTTGAGGAGCTTTTCGGCGTCGTGCTGCGCCACGCTGCGCAGATCCGGGCCGAGTTCGAGGCCCTCGCCGTCGAGTTTGTGGCAACTGATGCACACACTCGCGAAAACGGTCTTCCCGCGTGCGGCGTCGCCCTGAAGCTTCAGCGCCGGTTTGAACTTCTCCACCACTGCGGCCCGCGTGGCGCTCGTGGAGTCCGCGAAGACCTTCTCCGCGAGGTTGGCGATGTTTTTCTTCGGATGCTTCATCAAGCGCGCCCGCGTCGCCGCGTCGGCGGATTTGGCTTCGGGCCGTTTCAGCAGTGCGAGTGTCCACGCGTCGTTCGAGAGCAGCGTTTCGAGAATCTGCACGCGCAGCGCCGGGGTGCGCTGGTCCCAGCCTTCGAGCAAAAATTGCTCGCCACCCTGCGGTTGCAGCTTCGCGACGAGTCGCAGCACCTCCGCGTTGCCCGTTTTCGCCCAAAGCTCCGGCAGCAGCGCTTTCACGCGTTCCCGATGCTCGTGATCCGAGGCCAGCAAGGCCAGCGATTCCATCGTCGGAGCCGTTTGGATCGAGTCCGCGGCCTGTTGCAGCCTCGCCGCCATTTTTTCGACTGCTTCACGGGCTTTGGCATCCGTGACCTGTTTCGCGAAAGCCGCCAGCGAGAGGTTTTTCTCATCCAAAACGGCCAGAAGCTCCTCCAGACCCTTTTGCTCATCCGTCCGCGTCACGAGCGCAGCGATGGCTTTGTCGTTCTTCGTCGCCAAAGCGCAACGCAGGAGCATCGCGAACGATTTGGCATCCGCACGAGCACAAACCCGCTCCAGATGCGGCAGCACCGAACTCAACGCCGCGCCTTGCAACTGCGAACCCGCCTCCGCGCTGTTCAGCACCTCCGCGAGCAAATCTCCTGCCCATTCGACCTTCAGTTCGCCGAGCGTGCAGGCCAGTTGGAGGCGGACTTTGGCGTCTTGGTCGTTCACGAGCTTCGTGAGTGCTTTTTGGAGTGGCGACGATTCGTCGGCCTTCCATCCGAAATGCTCCAACATCTGCAAGGCTTGCTCGCGAACGCGTGGATTCGTGTCTTCGATCAAATCATGCCATTCGTTTTCGTGATCCTTCTTCAGTAGGCCCAGTGTCCAGGCGGCTTGCGCCAGAACGATGCCCTTGGGGCGCTCAAACAAGCCTTTCAGGGCAAACTCACCGCTCCACAACGCCATCATCTGCGCCTTGTCCCGCAGCCAGCCATTCGGCGAAGCAAAGTAGTCATCTCGCTCCGTCGAGATGAACGGGAGGCTTCCTTTGCTGGACGCTTTCCCGCTTTTGGACGCCGTTTGCTCATCTCGCGGAGCGAGATGGCTACTTTTCACGACCCGCCAAATCCGCCCCTTGTCATCTCCTTCGCGGTAATGCGGCAGAAGCTCTTCTTTGCCGTTCTGGGGCAGCCACTGCGGGTGCTCGATCATGTAGCGATACATGTCGGCGACCCACAACGCGCCATCGGGGCCGGTGCGGACCATGACGGGGCGGCACCAGCGGTCTTCGCTGGCGAGGAAGTCGTGAAACGCGCCAGCAAAGTAGCCATCTCGCTCCGTCGAGATGAGCGGAGCGTTTTCTTGTTTGGACGCTTTCCCGCTCTTGGACGCCGTTTGCTCATCTCGCGGAGCGAGATGGCTACTATCCGGAACGGCTTTGAAGGTGACGCCGTCGTCTTCGAGGAGGTGATGCTGCACGACGTTGTGGAAGGGCTCGCAGGTGAAGGCGTGTGTTTTGCCGTCATTAAAGAGCACCTGATCGCGATACACCTCGATGCCGCAGGCGCTGGTGAAGCGTCCGGCCTGGTCGAAGCTGTGAAAGCGCTTCTCCATGCTGCTGGCGGGATACACAGGCGGATTCCGCGGGAAGAGTTGATGGATCGGGTCCGGCGGGATGACGTGCGGATTGCGGCGCAGGTAGTGATCCTGCAGGACGTAATGCCAGAGCGGAAAACTGTTCTGCACGCCGAACCAGTGGCCCCAGTCGTCGCGGGCGCGGCCGAACTGCGAAGGGCCGGTCTGCGGATCAAACTCGCCGGTGTCCGGCTTGAAGCGGAAATCGCGGCTGCCGAGGTCGATCTTCTCGCCGGTGAGCTTGCACTCTATCTGCGTGCCTTTGTTGTAGCCGCCGTGATGTGCGCCCGCGGCGCAATACACCCAGCCGTCCATGCCCCAGCGCAGGCCGTTCACGCGGAGCTGCTGATTGCCGGTGCTGAATCCGGTATAGAGCACTTTCTTCGTGCCATCGGGCGAAATGAAAAAGATGTCCGGCGCGGCGGTGACGATGACGCCTTCACGCCAGGTCAAGATGCCGGTGGGATAGCTCAAATCGCTGACGATGACGCTGCGCTTGTCGTAGCGGTCGTCGTGGTCCGTGTCCTCCAGCCGCACGACGCGCCCGCCGGCCTTGCCGTTGCCATCCATGCCCAGCGGGTAGTCCGCCATCTCGATGACCCACAGGCGGCCCTGCTCATCCCAATCAAACGCGACCGGATCGAGCACCACCGGCTCCGCCGCGACGAGTTCGATGCGGTAACCCTCGCGCACATGCCACTTCTTCGCGGATTCTTCGGGGGAGAGGGGCTGTGTGGTGGTTGGAACAGAATGCGGGGAGTGATTTCCCACAGATTCAGGGAGGCCCGCAGATTTTTTCAGAAGCCAATCTGTGGGCTTCCCTGAATCTGTGGGAGAACCCTTCTGGGCTTCCGGGGCTTTGGATGAAGTTGTTTGGGAAGTCCGCAGAGGTTTTGTCGATGGTGACAAACCGGCGACCTCGACCTTTTCAAACTCACCTTCCAGCGGCGCGAAGTCATCGCAGCGCCGACCAAAGAACAATTCCTTCGCGCCGGGCGCGGTGACGGGCAGTTCGGCGTCGATGTCCACCTTGCCATTGAGTGTGACCTTCACGCGTGAGCCGAGACGTTCCAGCTTCACGTCATTCCACGTGCCTGACTCGATGACCGTCGTGCCGCGCACGATTTGCGAGGCGGCATTGCCATTGAAGACGAACAACCGGCCTGGCGACGAGTCCTTGTAGTTCCCGCCGATGCCGAGGTGATCGCCTGGCGCTTGAGGATCGCCCTTCGGACCGCGTGAGATGAGGTAAGCGGTCACGGCGCTGACGTTGTTCGCCTTCGTGTTCTTGAAGCGCATCGACGCGGACCAGTTCTCATGCGCCTTCAGCAAAGCCGAGCTTTGCACCTGCGCCCGCTTCTTCCGCTCCGCCCGCGAAATGGCCCGCTTCGCATTCTCCTCGCCCACTTTCGAGATGTTCCAAAGCTTCGCGATGAGCGAAGGCTCGATGACGCGATCCCAGATCGTGATCTCGTCGAGCCGGCCTTCGAGCCCTTGGCCGAAAAGCACCTCATCGGCCGCTTTCCGGGCCTTTCCGGTCAAAACGGGCTTCTCCGAGCCATCGAGATGAACTCGCACATCTTCGCCATCACGGATCAGCACGGCGAAATGCCAGTCATCGGCGAAACAAGGAGCCGGACTTGCCAAGTCCGGGTTTGAAGAGGGACTTGGCAAGTCCCTCTCCTTGTTCGCGCCCCATTCGAGCCTCACCGTGTGATCCGGGAACTGATGTGCCTTCAAGCTGACGCCCAGCACATTGGTCAACTCGCCCGTGCGATCACTCGCACCGCTTTCGTGACCGAGCCAGAACCAGAGGGCGATGGAGGCCGTCGAGGGTATCGCGACGGGTAGCGGCTTACCGTCCTTCCACTCACGAAGGCCATATCGCCAGTCGGCTCGAAGGAAACCACCCGCGCATTGCAATGAGCGGTTAATCTTGTTGGGGCCGGAAAACATCGATGTTCTCAATGCTGACTCATCTCCATAGCCAAGCCCACTGCCTACGCCTGGAAGCCAAACCGCCACACCATCACGGGTCTGCATGTGACATCGTTTTACATTCACCTCATCCATTTGGCAGATGCCGCTATTTTCGAGGCGAAAATATGCTCGAGGCATCGATCCAAGTGCAGCATGGGCATACTCGCCGTTTTCATGCTTGGGGATCGACCATGGTATGCCAGCGAGTTTATAGAATGTCTCCGACAACTCCGAAGTCATCCGTGACTCCGCCCATTCCTCCAACCCGGCGGTTCTCGCAGGCCATGTCGTATAGCCGCCGAGCTTGTGCTGGTTCATCGGAGGAATGTAACCTTCGGCTCCATTCGCCAGCTCGATGTTGAAGTGCGTTTTGAAGGGAGACCACTCCCTCAACTTCAATCCCGTGATCGCATACACCTCGTTCGGCAGCGTGGCGATGCTCAGATCACCGATGCGGATGGCTTGGAGCTTCATGCTGGTCTTTTGACGCTGATGCAAAATCAGCGCCTCTCTCGCATAGACTTCCTCTTTGTTCTTCGGCACATCGTTTTCGATCTTCGCAGCGATGGGACGGGCCCAGGCGAGGCGTTTTTCGTCGGGGACGCGGTAGTTGAGCTCCAGTGTCTTCTCGACCATGCCGAGCGGGGCGTGATCGACATACTTCACGGTTTGCAGGGCCTTCATGGCGCTGTCGGCGACCTCGGAGGCGTAGGTGTCGATGGTGAGGGTCTTTTTCTCCGCGCCGTAGTCCATCCACATCTGATCGCCGCTGGTGCCCTGGCTCATGGCGCAGACGAAGGGGCCGTTGCCATCGCCCTGCTGGCCCATTTTGGCGGCGAGGTGCTTGCAGAAGAGGCCGAAGTAGTCGGCGGAGACCGGCGCGGTGCCAAAGTAGTGCTGCGAGTAGTTCGCGAGCACGCCGAGCGGTTTGCCATCGAGCGTTTGCAGCGCGATGACGCTGAGCTGCGGGTCCACCGGGCCGCTGGGGCCGACGACGTCCTTGCTGAGGTAACCGGGGTGCATGTTCGCGCGGCCCGTGGGCTGGCCGAAGGGATCGACGACCTCCTTGCCGGGCAGGCGAATCCAGCGGCGGTTGTGCGTGTGCTCCCAGTCATCAAACGAGCCCCAGCCGATGCGGGCCGGTTGCAGCGCCGCATTCGCCGCCACGATGGCCTCGGCGATCTTCGGCGTGAGGAATTTCGCATACACCGTGTCCTTTCGCGTGCCGAGGCAGCCCATCGCCGCCGGCGCGGAGTGCGTGTGCGTGGCGCTGACCATCATGCGATCCACCGGAATGCCGCATTGCTTTGCCGCGATGCCTTTGGCCTCATCAATGAGCGCCTGCTCCATCATGCACGTGTCCACAATGGCGAAGGCGATCTTCATCTTCCCGTCATCGAGCACAAAACTGCGCACGAAGAGCTTGTCCGCGAGCTTTTCGCCCCGACCTTCGAGAAACCCGCCCGCAATGATGCGCGGGAACTCCGTCGGTGAAATATCCACCGTGGCCACTCCGGCACGGAAGGTAGCCGCGGAGGCGAGCGTGGTGAGAAAAGCGAGGCCGGTGAGAACGAGCTTCATGGTGTGCGAGACCATACGCTCTCCATCTCGAAGATCGCTCAATCTCCCGCACCGGTGTTTTCGATGTCGGTGGTCAATTTCATGCCCATGAGCACATACGCGTGCGTTTTGGCCTGCATGTCCATGACGTAGCCGGGCAAGCGCATCAGTTCATCGAATCCCGATTCGCGAAAGGCGCGGATGGCGAGCTCACGCTCCGCATTGAACTCCGCCTGGAGATGCGAGAGGCCGCAATGCCGCGCCACGTCGATGATCTCGCGAATGAGCATGCCCGCGAGCCCCACGCCGCGATAACCGGGATGCGTGAGCAGATGCGTCATGCCGATGTGGCGCTTCCAGCCCCCGTGTCGCTGCTCCAGCGTCGCCAGACCGATCACCTGACCGTCCGCAAAGGCCAGCAGCGGCAACCGAGCATCGTAATCGACATCCGCGCACCACTCTTTGACCAGCGCCGGGTTGTCGAGCCGCTGCTTGATGAACAGCCGCTCAAACTCCGGCACCTCGTGCAGGAACTTCATGAAGCCCGCGTCATCCGCCGGCTCCAACGGCCGGATCATGCACTGCACGCTGGTTTCCAGCGGACAACGGACCGGGTATTTTTCGAGGGCAAAGTCAATCATGGCGGTGAACGGGGTTCGCCTGCCTTCAAGCATCGGATGTGCCAGAAGAAGCCATGCGCAGGATAGCCGCTTTGAACGCCAAAATACGCCCCATCAGTCAGAAACGATTTTCTTCCTATAACTCGAAAAAAAGTCGTTATAGGAAGAAAATCATTTCAGCAGTTCTGAGGCTTGAACGATGCGGAAGAAGTAACCAGATGCCTCGACTTCTCGCGAAACAGGACCATCGACGACGAGCACGGGATAAATGGTTCGAGCTGGGAATTCTTTGCGAAGCACCTCAGCCTTGCGTTCGACTTCGGGGATGATCGCGCGGCCTAGCGGGGTGGTCTGGCGCTTCATTTCGCAGAGGGTGATGACCTTGTCATTGCGGTCGAAAGCGAGATCGATCTGCACGCCGGTGATGCCCTTGCGTGGAGCACGGAACCACGGACCGCAGTCGTAGCTGATGGAGCTGAAGCCAAGCAGATGGGCAAGCTGGGTGCTGTGTCGCATGCAGACCAGTTCAAACGCGCGGCCCATCCACGAGCGGAACGCGCCAGTCTGACGAATGGCATGGAAGAGGTCTTTGCGATCCTCTTCGCGGATCGCTTTCAACCGGGAGCGCATGAAGGCATGGTAAAAGCTCATCCACGGATCGCTGAGGTGGTAGCGCAGCAGGCGTGTCTCGTGTCCTTTGTCGAACGGACGCTGGGAGGAGATGAAGCCCGCCGCTTCCAGGTCGTAAAGCCGCTGGCTGAGCATGCCACCCTCGTCGATTTTGGCGCTGGCGGCCAGATCACGGCGGTTCAGGCCATACGGCGCGGCGGCAAGGGCTCGAATGAGGCGCTGAAACTCGTCATTCCAGCCAAAATGGCTCGTGAAGATGCGCTGATACTCCTCCACGAAGTAGCCGTGCGGCCGGAAGGCCTCCTCGTTCATGCTTTGCGCGATGGATGAGCCTTTGGAGAGCAATTCGACATACTTCGGCACGCCACCAGTGAAGCATTGTGCGTCGAGAATTTCGCCAAAACCGCGCTTTGGGAGCATGCGGGCCGTTTCGGCGAGCTGGAAGCCCTGCAAATGCACGGTGACGTCGATGCGACCGTAAAACGCGCTCGAGTTCAGCACCTTCGTCGTCATGAAGGAGGCGATGGAACCGCACAGAATGAGCGTGCGACCCGGTTTGCGGCTCAAGCGTGTCTCCCAGACCATCTTGAGCACGGAGACGAGTTCTTGGCGGTAGTTGGCAAGCCATTGAAACTCATCCAGCACGATGATCATCGGGCGTTTCGCCAGCGCGGCATCCAGTTCGTAGAGAGCAGCCTGCCAGTTGGTCACAGCGGGCAGCTTGCGACGAAGCTGGCGCGAGGCCTGATCGAGGAAACTCGCGATCTGCGCCTGCGTGGACTGGTTTTCGAGTCCTTCGATGAAAAGTGCGGCATCACGACCGATGGCCTGACGAATCAAAGCCGTCTTCCCGATGCGGCGGCGGCCGTAAACGAGCGCGACTTTCGGTGCGCGTGCCTCGATGGCACCACGCAGACGGGCTGTTTCTTCGCTTCGACCGATGAACATGATTTTCTTCCTATAACGCGAAAAAAATACGTTATAGGAAGAAAATCGTCGAGAGCGATTTTCGGGCAAATCAGGCGATCAGCGGCCCAATCGCAGGCTCGGCGAGCATTTTGAGCACCTCTTCGACGAGACTCGCTGCGGGCACGAAGGCTTGCGATCTCGCGACGAGGTTCTTCACGATGACCTCGGGATACTCGGCACCGAAGACGAGGGCGAAGCGGGCTTTGCGGTCTTCGGCGGCTTGGAATTGCTTGCCGACTTTTTGCGAGCCGAAGGGGTAGTCGATGCGCACACTGGCGGCGCGGAGCTGCTGGATGGCGGCGAGGGCGTGCGGGCGCTGGGCTTCATCGGCGATGACGACGAAGGCGTCGATGCTGCTGGCGGCGAGGAGGGCGCTGGTGAGCTTCATTTGCGCACCGGGCGTGCGCTTGAGCAGGATGCCGAGCACGACATCGCCCATGGCGAAGCCTGCGGCGGGCATATCGACGTTTCCATCGCTGATGAGGGCGCACAGTTTGTCGTAGGTGCCGCCGCCGGCGAGGGCGCGGAGGCCGTGCTTGAGGTCGAAGACTTCAAAGACGACACCGGTGTAGTAGGCGAGGCCGCGCACGATGGTGGCGTCGATGCGGACGTGCTGCCAGAGGCCGCGGGCGGTGAGGTTGGCCTTCAATTCGGCGAAGGCGGGATGATTTTCATCCGTGGAGGCCATGAAGGCGCGGACCTCGGCGGTGGTGAGACCGATCTCGCCGAGTTTTTTCTCGGTCTCGTCCGGCTTCGCACGCTCGATCTTGTCGATGATGCTGAGAAAGGCGGTGGCGTGCTCGGCGGCGATGTTTTTCTCGGCGAGGAAGCCGTTCCAGATCTCGCGGTTGCTGAGGCGGATGATGAAGTCGTCGGCGCTCACGCCGAACTCGCGCATGGTGTCGATGGCCAGCGAGATGAGCTCTGCGGCGGTGGCGGGGCCGCTGTCGCCGAGGATGTCGGCATTGAACTGGATGAACTCGCGGCCGCGGCCCTCCTGCGGCTCCTCGTAGCGGAAGCAGGGGCCGATTTGGAACCACTTGATGGGCTTCTTGAAGTCACGCTGACGTGCGGTGGCCATGCGGGCGAGCGATGGCGTCACCTCCGGGCGCAGCGTGATCTCGCGGTCGGCCTTGTCGCGGAAGCAGAAGAGTTGGGCGGTGATCTCGTTGCCGCTTTTTTTGCGAAACAGGTCGGTGCTCTCCACGACGGGCGCTTCATACTCGACGAAGCCATAACGGCGTGCGACGGCGCGCCAGGTGTCGGCGATGTAATTGCGCAGCGAGCATTCTTCGGGGAAGAAGTCGCGGAAGCCTTTGACGGTGCGGAAGGTGGACATGGGGCGCGATTCATCCGTGCGCAGGCCTCCAAATCAAGCGAAGAGCGAAGGGCGGAGGGCAAAGAGTCCAGAAAATGCCTGCGCAGGGTTGCGGCTCTTCGCTCTCTGCCCTTAGCTCTTTGCTCCATGCTTTCCGACCTGTTTGTGCGTGATTTCCGCTGCTTCGCCGAGGCGAAGGTGGAGTTGCATCCGGACGTGACGCTGCTGGTGGGGCGGAATGCGCAGGGGAAGACCTCGCTCATCGAGGCGGCGTGTGTGCTGATGCGGCTGCAATCGCCGCGGACGACGATTCGCGGTGAACTGGTGCGCTTTGAGGCCTCGACTTGCCTCGTGGAGGCGGTTTGGAGCGGCAAACGGCTGCGCTATGCCCAAAATGCCACCTCGCGACGTCTCGCGCTGGATGGCGTGACGTGCGGCAAATCGGCGGATTACCTCGCGGCGGCCGGTTTGGTGGTGTGGATGGATCATCGGGACATGAATCTGCTGCGCGGCGGCGCGGAGCATCGGCGGCGGTTTTTGGACTTCGCGGCGAGTCAGATGTTTCCGGACTATCTGCATGCCCTGCGTGGCTACGAGCGCGCTTTGCGAGGTCGAAACTACGTCTTGAAGCGCGATGCGATGATCGCCTGGAAGCAGGCGGATGCCTTCGCCCGGGTGATGGACGGCTTCGCGGCTGTTTTATGGCAACGACGTGCTGCGCTGTGTGATGCGCTGCTCGATCATGTGAGTGCGTGTCATGCGCATCTCAGTGATGGCAGCGAGCAAACGCGCATCGCATTCACGAGCACGCGTGAAGCTGGCAGCTTGTTCGATGCGTTGCTGATGGTGCGTGAGGAAGAGACGCGTGCGAGATCAACTGCACTCGGGCCTCATCGAGATGACATTGCGATGCATTTGAATGATCGCGATGCGACGACATACGCATCCGAAGGACAACAGCGGTCATTCGCGCTGTCGATGAAGCTCGCGCAGGCGCATGTGCTGCAACAAGCACGCGGTGAAGCGCCACTAATGCTGATTGACGATGTGTTTGGCGAACTCGACGCGCATCGCCGTCGCGCCTTGCTCAGTCTGTTGCCAAACAACACGCAGAAAATCATCACGACGACGAGTCTGGACTGGGCCGACGCCGACCGGATCGGCGGCACGATATGCCGTGTTGAAGGGGGGCGCTTAAGCTAAATTCAGGGCCAAAAACGCCCCATCTGGCCCGGAATCCCCTAAAAAGGGCCGATTCTGGGCCTTCTTAGAAACTTCTCTTGACGCATTTTCAGGTGGTTTTAGCTTTATATGGGTTAGAATTTTGCTCGCCGCGTAGCTTTTCGTGATTCTCAAAAAAGTTAGAATTCTCCGCGGTGCCCCTGAGTTCTTTCATCCCATTTCTTTCAACATCTTTCCATTTTATTCTCAATGCTTGGCAAACTTTTTGGATTTGTCGCCAGCGACATCGGCATCGATCTCGGCACGGCCAATACACTCGTCTATGTTAAGGACCACGGCATCGTTCTTCGCGAACCTTCAGTAGTGGCGGTGAAAACCGGCTCGAATGAAGTCGTCGCGGTGGGTGACGATGCCAAGCGCATGCTCGGCCGCACTCCTGGCGGCATCACGGCAATCCGCCCGCTGAAGGATGGCGTGATCGCCGACTTCCGCGTGACAGAGGCGATGCTGCGCCACTTCATCCGCAAGGTGCAGGGTGGCGGTCGCAAAATGCGCGGGCCGCGTGTGGTGATCGCTGTGCCCTCCGGCATCACGGAAGTGGAAAAGCGCGCGGTCAAGGAGAGCGCGGAGCAGGCAGGTGCGCGTGAAGTTTATCTGATCGAGGAACCGATGGCTGCAGCGATCGGTGTGGGCCTGCCGGTGCAGGAAGCGGCGGGCAACATGATCGTCGATATCGGCGGCGGCACGACGGAGGTGGCGATCATCTCGCTCTCCGGCATCGTTTATAGCCGGAGCGTGCGTGTGGCGGGCGATGAACTTGACGAGGCGATCATCAACTACATGAAGCGCGCCTACAACCTGATGATCGGCGAGCGCACGGCGGAGGAAATCAAGCTGCGCATCGGCAGCGCCTTCCCGCTGGGCAAGGAAACGACGATGGAAGTCAAAGGCCGCGACATGGTGGCCGGTCTGCCGAAGACGATTACGATCACGAGCCAGGAAGTGCGCGAGGCGATGCTGGAGCCACTCAATGCGATCATCGACGCGGTGCGCACGACGCTTGAACGTTGCCCGCCGGAACTCTCCGCCGACCTCGTGGACCGCGGCATCATGCTGGCCGGTGGCGGTGCGCTGCTGCGCGGCCTCGACAAGCTGCTGCAGGAAGAAACGGCGCTGCCGGTGCATGTGGCGGAGGATCCGCTCAGCGCGGTCGGCGAAGGAACAGGACGCGTACTGAGCGAACTCGAGTTCCTGCGCAAAGTGAGCACGACCGAAGTGTGATGTTCGTTCCGGGCCATGCGGTGGCGGCTTGAAGAAGCCCTCCGACAACCACCGCGTCCACCCAGGAGGAAAGGCCAATCATGAAAAAGCTCAACATCCTCGCGCTTCTCGTCTTCGTGGCAGGGCTGGTTGCCGTGTTTACGTTCGACACGGCGACAACACGGCAGATCCAGGCCCGTGTCATGAGTCTGCTGTCCCCATTCATTCACTCCAGCGCGGCGATGGAGCAGGCGGCGACGGATGCAGTGGCACCACAGGTCAATCCGGCCGAATTGAAGCGAGAGAACGACGAGCTGCGTGTTCAGGTCGAGCGGCTGCGCATCATCCAGCAGAAGCACAACCAATCCATCGAGGAAATCGCGAAGCTGCGTCAGCTCATCGGCTTCAAGCAGGCAGCACCTTTCAAGATGACCGCGGCGAAGGTGATTCGCCGTGAGTCGAGCACCTGGTGGAACAGCCTGATCATCGACAAGGGTTCGCTCGACGGCATCGGCACCGACAGCCCGGTGATCACGTCTGTCGGTCTCGTGGGAAAAACATCGACCCTGGCCCCGCACATGACGAAGGTGATCCTGCTGACCGACGAGATGTGCCGCGTCTCCGCGAAAGTCGAAGGCACGCTCGAGCAGGGCATTCTGGCTGGCGAGCGTGCTGCGCTGGAAGTGCGTCCCGAACTGCACCTGCGTTTCCTGAGCCGCAACGCAAACATCAATGCCGGCGCGAGTGTCTATTCCTCCGGCGAGGGCGGAGTGTTCCCCCCCGGCCTGCTGCTTGGACGTGTGAAGCGCTTTGAAAACCGCGAGATTTCCGGAGAGGCCATCGTGGAGCCCGCCGTGGACTTCTCCACGCTGGATTATGTCTTTGTGATCGAAATGCAGGCCGCCGAGTCGGCACCGGACGCTCAAGCAAAATCGGACACCAGTCCCAAGCCCTGAGCCGCCATGCTCTTCCATCCGATCTCCATCCTCTTGCTGCTGCTCACCTTCATGGTGCAGGAGTTCATTCCTGGGCTGGAGATCGCTCAGTTCGCCACGCTCTTCCTGCCGGCGGTGTTTTTCTTCAGCGCTTCGGTGGCGGCGCCATTTTCGATGATGCTGGTGCTGGCGTTCATCACGGGATTCATCTGGGACGCGCGGCATCTGCCGGGAGCGGTCGAAAGCCTCGCGGGGGCGGCAGACGTCTTCGGCACGGGCGCGGACCTGGAACTCGGAGCAGGCAGCCACCCGCTGCCATTTGGCCTCTCCATCGTGCTCTTCGGCATGCTGGGCACGCTGATGCAGGGCATCCGCCCTTTGTTCAAACGCGGACGCCTAGAACTGCCGGTGCTCATGGTCGGCGTGGCCACCTTTCTCTGGCTTTTCTCGCAGTACCTCATCATCACCTTTCTGCGCGGCTCGCTGCAGTTCCCCACGGGCGTATGGTCGAAGATGATCACCGACTCGCTGCTTGCGATGCTGGCCTCGCCGCTCATTTTCCTGCTCCTTTACTCGCTGGCCCGCCTGTCGAGTTATGAAATCAAATACGAAGGCCTGAGGTATCGTTTCGATGGTCGTTAAATACCACTTCCGTCTCTATCTCTTCACCCTCGCGATGCTGTGCGGGTTTGGATTGCTCGTGTTCCGGCTGTGGTCGTTGCAGATCGACCGCCGGGAGGAATTTGCGAAAATGATCCCGGGCGCAAAAAAAGAGCGCGCACGTATCCCTGGGCCGCGCGGCGAGATCAAGGACCGCAACGGCGTCGTTTTGGCCTCGAACAAGGCGAGCTTCGAGGTGCGCGTGAACCTTGCCGAGGTCGTCACCGAATACAAACGCGTCGCCAAGGTGCTCAAGACGCCCATTCCTGAGATCACCTTCGACATCGTCGAGAAAGGCATCCGGCGGCAGAAACCTGAGCTCGACATCTACAAGATTTTTGAAGAGACCATCACCGCGCGCATGCAGGAGATGGGCGTCCACAAGGAATACTCGGTGGACTCTCTGCGCGTGCATTACCGAAGCTTCGGCGGAGCCGTGCCGTGGGTGTATCGCGATGACCTGACCTTCTCTGAGTTCAGCCGCATCGCCGAGCACAACCTCGGCCTGCCAGGTGTCACCGTGGCCGAGCGCGCGTCGCGCGTTTATCCGCTCAAATCACTCGCCTGCCACATCCTCGGCTATGTGCGACTGCCGGACGACCAGCGTGTTTCCGCAGACGACCGCAAGGGCTGGGACTACTATGTGCCTGATGACTTCGGCGGTGCGGGAGTCGAAAAAAGCTTCGACAGCTACCTGCGTGGCAAACCCGGCGTGCGCGTCATGCAGCGCGACCAGCGCGGTCGGCCTGTCGGGGAGGTTTACGAGGAATACCAGGAGCCCCGCAAAGGCAACGACGTCCACCTAACGCTCGACGCACGCATGCAGATCATCGCCGACAAGGCCCTGCGTGAGGGAAAAATCGGCCGCGGTGCCGTGGTCGTGATCGAACCGGCCACCGGCGAGGTGCTCGCGTTGGTATCCGTGCCGTCCTACGATCCGAACCAGTTCATCCCGAGCATCCAGCAGACCGACTGGGATGCATTGCTCAACAACAAGACCGTGCCGCTGCTGAACCGCGCCGTGAAGGGCCACGCGCCCGGATCCACCTTCAAAATCCCGATCTCCTTCGCCGGCTGCCTAGCGGGCATCCAAAAATCCGCCTTCAACTGCAGCGGAGCGGTCACCTACGGCAACACCGCCATGCAGTGCTGGATCCAGCGCCAAAGCGGCGGTGCTCATGGCACACTGGGCCTCAGCGATGCCATCAAGCAGTCCTGCAACTGCTTCTTTTACCGGTACGGCAACGCGGCCGGCATCAACAACATCACCAAGGTGGGCAAGATTCTCGGCGTCGGTGAAAAGACGGGCATCGAGCTCGAAGACGAGGACAGCGGCATCCTCCCAAACCCCGACTGGCTTCGCGCGAATCGCCCCGCTGAGCGCTGGAGCGACGGCTACACTGCGAACACCTCCATCGGCCAGGGCATGGTGCTAGCCTCGCCCCTGCAAATGGCCGCCGTCACCGCCACAGTCGCCAACGGAGGCAAATCCTGGAATCCTCATCTCCTCAAACGCGTCATGGATCACGACCAGGTCGTGCTCGACAATCCGCCCAGCCTGCGCGGCGACCTCTCGCAAAACGTGAAGCCGGACGAGATCGAGATCATTCGCAAGGGCATGTGGAAAGTCGTCAATGACCCCGGCGGCACTGGCAAGTCGGCACGCATCACGGGTGTCGAAGTCGCGGGCAAGACAGGGACCGCACAGAACTGGCGGCGCAACGAGAAGAATGTGAAGGTCGATGACAACCACACTTGGTTCATCAGCTTCGCGCCCTATCAAAATCCGAAGTTCGCCGTCTGCGTGCTCGTGCAAAACGGCAAGTCTGGCGGCGGTTGCGCGGCTCCCGTTGCACGACGCGTACTCGAACAATGCCTGGCCCTCGAAAACGGCTATCAGGTCGCCATTGAGGCGATGCCGCCTGCCGAAGGCCACTTCAATCATATTCCCATGGTCCAATATGCCGACGCTGGAGTGCCTTTGGTGCCCGGCGCGGATGAGGACGGCGACACGGGCGCGGGTGCGCCCTCCGCCGAGCCGTTGGATGATGCCGCGCCGCGTGTGAACGCGACGCCCAACATCAAACGGAAGGCCGATTCAGCGGGATCGGCGGGAAGCAGCTCCGGACAGAATGTACCCCAGGCCGTGCCAGTGCGCAGGGTTGGTATCTTCAGCCGTGGAGGCTCCCAGGAAAGCAAACCATCCGAGCCCTCCCAGGGCGGCGGATTTTTCCGCAAGCTCTTCAACCGCTGAGGAGCCGCGTCATTTCAGGGAACCCAACCATCATGGCACTTACCTTCGTCCAAAGAATCAAAGAACTCCTCACCGGCAAACGCGACATCAAGAGTGGCGTGCGCCTCGTCATCAACTGCGAGAAACTCGAGAACCGCGTTGCCCTGCTCGATAAGGGCGTTGTTGAAGAATACAACATCGAGCGCGTCGGCACGAACAGCCTCATCGGCAGCGTCTTCAAAGGCCGCATTCGTAACATCGAGCAGGGCCTCAAGGCCATGTTCATCGACATCGGCTTCGACAAAAACGCCTTCCTCCACTTCTGGGACGCCATCCCCGCCGCGCTCGACGCCGGCATGGAGGAGATCAACCGCGGCGGAAACAAAAAGAAGAAGCGCATTGAGGCCAAGGACATTCCCAGCCTCTATCCCGTCGGCTCCGAGATCATGGTGCAGGTCACCAAGGGCCCCGTCGGTAACAAAGGCCCGCGTGTTACGACAAACATCTCGCTCGCTGGCCGTCTGCTCGTCTTGATGCCGCTCAACGACACCTGCGGCATCTCCCGCAAGATCGAAGATCCGAAGGAACGCGCCCGCCTGCGCAAGATCATCGAAAAAATCAGCCTGCCAGAAGGCATGGGCATCATCTTGCGCACCGAAGCCTCCGGCAAACGCGCCCGCCACATCGTGCGTGACCTGAACATCCTCCTCGACGAGTGGGACCAGATCGTGGCCAAGCGCGATGGCCAAAACGCACCCGTATGCTGCTTCCAGGAGCCCGATCTCGTTGAGCGCACCGTGCGCGACTTCCTCACTGAGGACATCGACGAAGTCGCCTGCGATGACCAAGCCACCGTCGAGCGCATGCAGCGCATGGCCGCGCACATTTCTGGCCGCGCGAAACGGCGCATCAACTTCTACCAGGGCCAGACCGCCATCTTTGAGCACTACGGCATCCAGAAGCAGATCGACAATGCCTTTTACCGCCAGGTCTGGCTGCCCTGCGGCGGCTACATCGTCATCGACCAGACCGAGGCCCTCGTCTCCATCGACGTCAACACCGGCCGCAACAAGGGTCACAAGGACGTGGACAAGCTCCTGCTCGAAACCAACCTCGAAGCCGCCGCCGAGGTCGCCCGCCAGCTCCGTCTGCGCAACATGGGCGGCCTCATCGTTGTCGATTTCATCGACATGAAGCACCGCCGCGACCAGCAGGCTGTGTCCAAGGCCATGAACGAGCATTTGAAGCGCGACAAGGCCAAGACCCAGGTGCTCCCCATCTCGCAATTCGGCCTCATGGAGATGACCCGCCAACGCCTGAACGAAAGCCTCGGCACCACGCTTTACGAGCCCTGCCCGTATTGCAAAGGCCACGGCCAGGTCAAGACGCCGCTCACCATGAGCGTCGAGCTACAGCGCCGCCTCGTCAGCGTCCTCGGACGTGCGAAGGAAGATCAGCGCCAGCTCCTCGTCATCGTGCACCCCGAGGTCATGACCCGCCTCAAGACCGAGGACGGTGAGTTGCTGGTCGATCTCGAGCGCAAATACCACGCCCGCCTCACCTTCCGGAGCGACCCGAGCTTCCACCGCGAGCAGATCACGCTCGCGAACGCCGCCACGGGCGAGGAAATCAGGCCTTGATGCTCAAAAAGCATCGTACGGACATTCCACCACCGCATGACGAACAGCAATGTTCGTCATGTTTGTCAGCGCTGAGACACCTTGCCGCCTTCGAGCAGTTTCTCGAGGTTTGAGTCCGGCTTCACGCCTTTCTTGACCGCCTCGCTGTATTCGGCGCGGGCCTTGTCCCACTGCGGAGGGTCCCACGTGATATAAAGCACGGCGAGGTTGAAGTGCGCCTCGCCGTAGGCGGGATCGATCGCCAGCGCAGTCTTGAACTCACGTTCCGCGCGCTCCAGCAGGCTTAGCTTCGTGGCGATGATGCCGAGGTAATGGCGGCCGCTGGCGTTGTCCGGACGTTTGGCGAGGCTTTTCTCAAAATACGTCATCGCGTCCTTCCAGCGTTCCTGTTTGAAATAGGTGACGCCGAGCGCGAACGCGGCGGGTTCGTTCGCCGGATCGTAGGCGAGCGCTTTCTGCAACGAAACCTCGGCCTCGTCGTGCTTGTTGTCACGCTGGCGCGCCAAGCCAAGACCGATGAGCGCAGTGACGTTTTTCGGCTCCGCACGCAACGCGTCCTGGTAAAGCTTCGCCGAGCCTTCGAAATCTTTGCTCATGTAGGCCTCGTTGGCCTGATTGATGATTTTTTCGACGGAGGTGGGCGCCGGCGAGGCGGCTTTCTTGTCGCTGTCAGGGGAGGCGTTGGCGATGAGCGTGGCCTGAACGCCTTTGGGGCCGAGAAGTTCGCGGACGACCGGGTCGGAGAAGAGCTTTTCCTCGTCCGGCGTCAGGATCATGCGGGCGTTTTTCATCTCCTCGACCTGCTTCACCAGCTCGCCGGAGGCACTCTCCATTTTTTGCAGCTCGGCGATCATGAGATCCTTCGCAGCCTGCTGGCGGTGCTGGGCGCGCAACTGGCGCATGATGATGGCACGCAGCATCTCGTTTTCCTGCGTCAGCTCAGGTGTCGCGGCGATCTTGGTGTCCATGCCTGCCTGCAATTCCTTGAGCTGCTTCGTCAGCTCGGCCACCTGGGTCTGGTAGGTGCCGCTTTCCTTGCGCAAATCGGCCAGTTGGGTCTGCAAGCCGGTCAGTTGGCCGCGCAGCTCGGCGATTTCCTTGTCTTTGCGTGTCGCGTCGGATTTGAGTGTTGCGACCTGCTTCTCGGCTTCAGTGAGCGCTTTTTTCAAGCGCTCGTTCTCGGCGATCAGGCGCTTCATTTCGGCGCTACCGGCTTTTTTCTTCGCCTCATCCAGCTCGGCCTGCAAACCGAGGCTGCGAGCGCTCGCGGCATCACGCTCCTTGATCGCCACATCGCGGTCCTTCGTCGCCGCGTCACGTTGTTTGACGGCGTCATCGCGTTCCTTGAGGATTTTGTCCCGCTCCTGCTCGATGACGGTGATTTTGACTGAGGCGGCGGCCAGCTTCTCGGACGCATCCTTCGCGGCGGCTTCGGCCGCCATGAGCCGCTGGCCGGTTTTTCGCACCTCCAGGTCCACTGCCATTTTTTCCTCCATGAGCTTGTCGAGCTGAGCCTGGGCCACTCGGCCGGCTTCCACGTCCTTGGCCATCTGCAGGATATTTTGCTCCATGGCGGCGGACTTTTTGCCCAGCGCGTCGCTTTGAGCGCGCGCGGTGGTGATCTCGCCGGAAGCCCATTGATACCACTGCTGCCATTTGCCGAGATCGATCTGATACTGGTTGTTCTGGGTCTCCAGTTCGAGCACACGCTTCTTGTACATCGCCTCCCACTGGCCGAGCATGTCGCTGAGGCTCGGTAGCGAGCCGGGCGCGGATGGAATGGCTGGCGCGGCTTGAGCCACGGTCCCCGGGGCAGGCACCGCGACAGATCCCGGAGCTGTGGCAGGCACATACCCCGGCGCAGCTGGCGTGAGTACTTGCGGCATGGATGGCATCGGCTGTGGCGCCGCCTGCTGCGACAGCCTCACCTGGATGCGGGAAAGGGAATCCTGGATCTTTTGCTGGCGCGCGGCACGCATCTCCGGCTGCCATGTCGGATAATTGCGGGCGATGCTGTCCATGATCTCGCCAGCCTGCTTAAACTTGGTCTGCGAGAGCACCAAATCGCCCGCCGCCTCCAGCTTGGCCGCCTCGTTATTGAGCACAAAGCCTCGAAAATACTGGTCGGCCACCTCACTGCTAGGGTCGATGGTCTGGGCACGCGTCGGCTGAGCGGCTGCAAGGAAAGCCACAACGAACGTGAGGACTTGAAGGAAACGATTCATGGGGTTTTGCGGGAGGGGAGGCGATATTACCGCTTCCGGTTCTTTTTGGCAATGGCCTTGGCAGGCTGCTACGCAGGCCCGCAGTGCCTCATTGAAAAGGACACCGAGAGGGGAGAGACCGGGGTAGCTGGAGAGAGTCGATGCCTCATAAAGGAGGACACCGTGGCCGATGGAGCCACGACTGATGAAAGAAAGCCTCG
>Ga0169931_10005298_pt1 | contig 19694 bp, 18 predicted proteins | sample Kivu_15m_20L_FD_129675 | JGI IMG/M metagenome (GOLD analysis project Ga0169931, IMG submission 129675) | Freshwater microbial communities from Lake Kivu, Western Province, Rwanda to study Microbial Dark Matter (Phase II) - Kivu_15m_20L... | ecosystem: Environmental > Aquatic > Freshwater > Lake... | reverse complement strand
GGCGCGTGGCGACACGGTACGACAAGAAGGCGCAAAACTTCCTCGGTTTCGTCTGGCTCGCGTCCATCGCCATCATGCTCACCTGAACCGCCAACGTTACCGAGCTTCAATCAAGACGGCCTACACCCCGGTGAGCAACTTCACCGTGCGCCCCGAACTGCGCATGGACTTCACCAGCGACACGACCCGCCGCCCGTTCAACGACGGCAAGAAGGCGCAACAGTACATCCTCGCCTGCGACCTGATTTGGAGCTTCTGAGAATAGTGGATAGTGGCGGTGGATTCGTGGATAGTAAAAGGCAGAAGATGGGCGGCGCGCTGAGCAGCGAGCGCCGAAGGCGTTGGCTGCCCACTTTTCCTTTTCCACTTTTCATTTTTCACTGCTCCCGAGGCACCATGCGGCGCGCGTTCACACTCATCGAATTGCTCGTCGTGATCGCCATTATTGCGATCCTGATCGGGCTGTTGCTGCCCGCCGTGCAGAAGGTGCGCGAGGCTGCGGCGCGCATGAAGTGTACCAGCCACCTGAAGCAACTCGCGCTCGCGGCGCACAACGCGCACGACACCAACGAGCGCTTCCCCGGGGCCGCGGTACTCGGCCCGCGGTACTCCACGCTGTTCGTCGATCTGCTGCCGTTCCTCGAACAGCAACCGCTGTACAACCAGTGGGACTTTGCCAACTCCGCGAACAACTACGCCGGCACGCCGGCACGCGCCGGCACCGTGCTGACGGTGCTCGTGTGCCCGAGTCACCCGCTGCAACACCCCGCGAACGCGGCATTCACCACCTACGGCGGGAACGGCGGCACGCTCGTGTTCCCGGCCTCGCGCGCCACCCGCGACGGCATGTTCCACACCACCGGGCCGCAATCGCAGCCGAACGCGAACCAAGTAGGGGTGCGCATTGTCGAAGTGACGGACGGCACCTCGAACACGCTGCTGTTCGGCGAGCGCGTGATCGGCGACTCCGCGCTCGATTCGTTCATGAACGCGCCGCCCGGCGTGATTACGCCCGCGCCGACTCCGCCGCTCCAATCCGCGGCGGCTTACATGGTGTGGGCACCGCCGCGCGACCAGAACGCGGGCGCGAGTCTGCTGAGCGGGTTCGCGCCGATCGGCTACCGACACGGCACCGTGTGGACGCCGCCGCTGCCGCTCACGCCCGGCGGCACTCCCCCGCCACCGCCCCCGGTGCAGTGGAGCGAACTGAGTTTGCAGTGGTGGACGCGCCTCGGCGCACCGGGCAGCTTCCACACCGGCGGCGCGAACTTCGCGCTCGCGGACGGCAGCGTCCGGTTCGTGCGCGACAGCACGACGGCCCAAGTGCTGAACGCCGCGAGCACCCGCGCCGGCGGCGAAGTGTTCAACTTCGAGTAGGCGCACTCACAAGACCGCAGAGCTTTCCGCCCTCGCCCCGTGCCAGCGGGGAGAGGGCAGCGAGCGAAGCGAGCGGGTGAGGGGCGCACAAGAAATATGGGCGCCCTGCGATTTACTATTCGCGTCACCCGTTCTGTTGCTCAGCGCCCCCCACCCGGCGGCACGCGCCGCCACTCTCTCCCCGCTGGCGCGGGGCGAGGGTAGAAAGCGACTCGCACGACACCACGATTCATCAGCCCCGCATGACCGAACGCGACGCCCTCATTTCCGCCGTTCGCGCGCGCCCGACCGACCGCACCGCGCGGCTCGTGTTCGCCGATTGGCTCAACGAGCGCGACGACCCGCTCGGCGAGTACGTTCGCGCCGAAGCCGCGGTGCTCGCGCACGACATCGGTTCCAACGAATGGCGCGCTGCCCTGCTCCGCTTGCGCGACCAACCGGCGCACGGCGGGTGGGAGTACGCCACCGACCTCACACGCATCGCGCAGAAGATCGACCGGTTGCGCGAGTTGGACACCGACCGTCGCGTCTTCGGCGCGCAGTGGGCCGACGCGGGGCACGAGTACCGGTTGAACGCGCCGCCCGCGGAAGCTGACGTGTTCCACTTCGAGTGGACGCACAACATTTCACTGCCGGCCGAGTACCGCGCGTTTCTGCTGCGCGTCGGGAACGGGCGCGTCGGGCCGGACTACGGGCTGCACGTTCTCGACTGCTCGGCGCAGCGCCCGGAGTTGAGCGCGCCCTTCGGCCCGACGGTCGCGGAAGCCGACGCCATCACCACGGCGGTGCGCGTCGCGCGCGAAACGCGCGACTGGAAACCGGTACCGAAAGTGCGCCGCGAGTGGTGGCGGCGCGGGTACTTGCCGCTCGGCGACGCGGGGCACGGCGACAACACTGTGCTGGTGCTAAACGGCCCGATGCGCGGCGAACTGTGGGCCGAGGGCGAGTGGTTCGTGCCGATCCGCGACGGCAAGCGCGCGGGCGGCTTTCTGGCGTGGTACGAAGAGTGGCTCGACCAGTGGCTCGCCTCGGGCGCGATCGACCGCTGGAAGAAGGCGGCCGGCAAGTGAACCCGACGCGCGAGCGCGGGTGCTTGGGCGAACCCCGCCCGCAAGGGCGGTGGGTGCAGTGGGAACAACGAATGCGGTGCGCGAATCGCACCCGCCCTCGCCCCGCGCCAGCGGGGAGAGGGCAGCGAGCGAAGCGAGCGGGTGAGGGGCGCGACACAACGGATGGGGCAGTGCGAATGGTGAACCTCGTAACCCCATCACGCGCGTAGCGCCCCTCACCCGGCGTCAGCTTGGAACGCTGCGCCTGCTCGCGCAGTCTTGCTTTGCGCCGCCACCCTCTCCCCGCTGGCGCGGAGCGAGGGTTACACGCGCCGCGCGTTGCTGATTCACTCCGCACCCGCCGCCCTTGCGGGCGGGGTTCGCCCGCTCGCGCACGCGCTACTTAATCTTCTGCACCCACGTCGTGATGACCTTCGCCACTTCTTCCATCTGGCCGGCGTCGATCTTGTCCGGCGTGTCGCTCAGTTTGTGCCAGTGCGGGTAGTCGAAGTCGATCACGTCCACGGTCGGGATTCCGGCCTTGTTGAGCGCGATGTGGTCGTCCAGCACTTCGTGGCCGGGCTTGTACTCGAACGACTTCGCGCCGACCGCTTTCGCTACCCCCCAGATTTGCTCCACAATGGGCTTCGCGTAGTCGAACGAGTGCGCCTCCACCGGTAGGGACGCGCCCTTCGCGAAACTCAGGTCGAACAGCACGCCCGCGTCGTATCGGTGCTTGCGCTTGCCTTTCGTCTTCGCGTAGTCGTCGGCGAAGTGTTCCGAGCCGATGAAGTACCGGTCGCCACCGAGCGCGCGGTCGGTCTCGAACACGAACTCTTCGCCGTCGAACAGTACGAAGTCGATCCCGAACTCGGTCTTGAGGTCCTTCATGTGGTGCGCCAGTTCCATCAGGAACGCAACGCCGCTCGTGCCGTCGTTCGCGCTCACGAACGGCTTGTTCCAGTTCGCGCGGTTCGCTTCTTGGTCGGCGATGGGGCGCGTGTCGTAGTGCGTGCAGAGCAGGACGCGGCGCTCCTTGTTCGGGTGCCACGAGATCACGTAGTTCACGAACGGCGTTTCTTCCTTGCGGCTGCGCTGCTTCGCTTTGAACTCCTGCTTGGTGACGGTCGCGCCGTGCTTCTTGAAGTGCTCCTCCATTATCTCTTGCTGTTTCTTGATGTTCGCGGTGCCGCTGACGCGCGGGCCGATGTCGCAGAGCTGCTTGACGTACTTCACGGCGCGCGCGCCGTCGAACTTGATGTCGGCGATCTTGTCGTCGGCGGCCTTGCCGCCGGTGCCGAACTCGGTCTTCTTCGGCGGTTCGTCGGCCGGTGCGTCGAGCGCCGGCACTACCGGCGCGTCCGGTTCGGGCGCGCGGCCCGATGTGAGCCACCACATCGGCACGCCGACACCGGCCGCGGCCACCACCGCGCCCGCGATCCAACCGAGTGCGCTACTCATCGCCGTTCTCCAGTGTGCGCGAAGCCCCATCCGGGTTGCACATTTTACCGAACCGCGCGCCGGGACGCGAGCGCAGCCGGCGCGCCGCGGGCGGTTTGTAAATGTTCCACTTCACATCCGCGCCGCGCGTCGGCATACACGCCCCCGTTCATTCACCACTCACGCGAGCGGGCCGTTGGGGAACGGGTCGCGCGCGTTTCGCGTACGGGTGCGTTGGGCGAAGCTCCGCGGGATGTACCGGCGGGGCAAGTTCCGACGACCGGGCGGGGCGCGGGGCCGAGCCAAACCGCGGGTTTCTGCGGATTTGGTCAGCGCTCGCGCCGGAGTGGTCGATAGTGGGTTGTAAGCGACAGAGTGTTCCCATTCCGGCGCGACGGGGGAACGGCGGGCCAACGGATTCGCACCGACACACCGGGCCGCGCGTTTCGTTCGACCGACACATTCGCGCGCGACCGCCACCGGAACCGGGCGGGGCGAACGAAACGGCCGAACCGAAGGCGCACGCACGCGGCTCAAGTATCGGGTGCTCGCACGGGGCGCTTGCGACGCGCGAACGCGCGCCGCGGGTTAAGCGAGCACCGCGACGGCGGCCCGCTGCCGATCAGGGAGGATGAGATCGTGACGACCGCAACCGCGACCGCGACGCAGTCCGATACCGACTTCTCGGCGGTGTGGCAGGAGTACCGCGAGCGCCCGACCACCGAGCTGCGGAACCGGCTCGTGGAGCGGTACCTGTCGCTCGTGAAGTACAACGCCGAGCGCATCTGGGCGCGCCTCCCCGACGGCGTAGAACTCGACGACCTCATCTCGGCCGGCGTGTTCGGCCTGTTGGACGCCATCGAAGCGTTCGACCTCACCCGCGGCGTCAAGTTCGAGACGTACTGCGTGCCCCGCATCCGCGGCGCGATGCTCGACGAACTGCGCACCATGGACTGGGTGCCGCGCCTCGTGCGCAGCAAAGCGAGCCGCATGGAAGCGAGCCGCAAGGAATTGGAAGCCGCGCTCGGCCGCCCGCCGAAGCCGGAAGAACTGGCCGAGAAACTCGGTATCCCGCTCGACCAACTGCCCGCGTACGTGGGCGAGGCGACCGCGGTGAACCTCGTCAGCCTCAACAAGAAGTGGTACGAGACGGACAGCTACAAGGACGTGCGCGAGATCGACATTCTGGAAGACAAAAAGGCCGAAGACCCGACCGGCCGCTTGCAGAACCGCGACCTGATGAAGCTCGTGACCCGCGGGCTGAACCGCAACGAGCGCCTCATCGTGATCCTCTACTACTACGAGGAGATGACGATGAAGGAGATCGGCGCGACGCTCAACCTGAGCGAGAGCCGCGTGAGCCAGATGCACAGCAGCATCGTGGCGCGGCTCCAAGCCCACCTCGCCAAGCGCAAGGGCGAATTCAACCCGAACTGACGCACCGAATGCGCTTTGGTCTTCAGCCCCGAAGGGGCGCGCTTCCTCAGCCCCGGCCACCGGGCGGGGTTGTTGCATTGCGTGCCTTGCGTCCTGAAGGGACGCGCTTCGGGAGCGCGGCCTTTCACCGCGTTCGCGCGCCGTCGTGTTCCCCGGCCGGTGGCCGGGGCTGAGGGAGAGTGCCCCTTCGGGGCTGAAGACCCTGACGCGGCACCGGCCATCGGCGCGAGGCGCGCCTAAATTGACCGGAACTCCCCACGGGTTCCGATCATGTCCGCTGCCAACCGCTACCTCGTCTCCTTCGACGCCCGCGACACGTTCCACCGCTTCGCCGACGTGCTCGTCATCGGGGCCGGCATCGCGGGGATGCGCGCCGCGCTCGAAGTGCCACCGGACCTCTCCGTGCTCGTCGTCACGAAGGACCGCGTGACCGAGAGCAACAGTTCGTACGCGCAGGGCGGCATCGCCGGCGTGCGCTCGCCCGAGGACGCCTTCGAGAACCACGTCGAAGACACGCTCGTCGCCGGCGACGGCCTCTGCGACCGCGCCATCGTGGACATGGTGATCCGCGAAGCCCCGCAGCAGATCGATAAGCTCATCGAGTTCGGCACGAAGTTCGACGAAGAGCACGGGCAACTCGCGCTCACCCGCGAGGGCGGGCACTCGCACCGCCGCATCGTTCACGCGCTCGGCGATTCCACCGGGTTCGAGGTGATGCGCGCGATCATCGCCTACGCGCGCACGCGCCCGAACGTGCGCATCTGGGACGACACCTTCACCGTTGATCTTCTCACGCACGAGGGTGCGTGCTGCGGCGCGGTGCTCGCGCGCGGCAACGACCGATTTCTCGTGTGGGCGAAGCAAGTTGTGCTCGCCTCCGGCGGCTGCGGGATGGTGTACCGCGAAACGACCAACCCGCCGGTCGCGACCGGCGACGGCATGGCCGCCGCGTACCGCGCCGGGGCCGAACTGCGCGACATGGAGTTCATGCAGTTTCACCCCACCGTGCTCTACGTCGCGGGGTCGGCGCGGTACCTCATCAGCGAAGCGGTGCGCGGCGAGGGCGCGTACCTGCGCGACGTGAGCGGCGAGCGGTTCATGCCGAGCGCCGACCCGCGCGCGGAACTCGCGCCGCGTGACGTGGTGGCCCGGGCGATCTTCCGCACGATGGAGCGCACGCAGCACCCGAACGTGTACCTCGACCTCTCGCACCTCGACCCGGAGATGGTCCGCACGCGGTTCCCCGGCATCGGCCGCGTGTGCAAGGGGTTCGGCATCGACATCACGAAGGACCGCATCCCGGTGCGCCCGGGCGCGCACTACATGGTGGGCGGCGTGACCGTGGACGCGACCGGGCGCACCACCGTGCCGGGCCTGTGGGCCGCCGGCGAAGTGACGAGCAGCGGCCTGCACGGCGCGAACCGGCTCGCTTCGAACAGCCTGATCGAAGGCTTGGTGTACGGCACCCTCTGCGGGCGCGGCGCGGCCGACGCGGTTCGCCAGACGCCGCGCGACATGCGGGCGCTGCCCATTCGCTCGGCGATTCCCGAATCCGAACCGGACGCGCGGCTCGACGTCGCGGACCTCACGGCCTCGCTCCGCAGCCTGATGGTGCGCAAAATGGGCATCGTCCGCGACCGCGCGCGCCTGTTAGAAGCGAAAGAAGACCTGCGCTTCTGGTGCCGCTACGCACTGTCGCGCGAGTTCGACGGCAAGGCCGGGTGGGAGCTGCAAAACCTCCTCACAATCGCCCGGCTGATGGTCGCGGCGGCGCTGGAGCGCGAGGAGTCGCGCGGCACGCACTTCCGCAGCGACTTCCCCACCCGCGACGCCGATTGGGGCACGCGCCGCACGACGAGCGAACCGTTCGTCGCGCTCGTTTAGCCCAATCCGTCGCGCGGCGGTCGTCGTCAGTTCTGTGTCGCCCACGGTTACATTTGAGGACACACCAATGAAGGCTCGTCTGTTCGCTTTGGCCGCAGCGGTGCTCCTGACCGGGGCCGCGAGCGCCGATGACAAAGCGCCGGTGGAGTTGAAGGTGGTCGCCAAGACCGCGAAGTACAAGTTCGACGGCGGCGGCAAGACCGCGGAAGAATACAAGAAGCACCTCGAAGACCTCGCGGCGAAGGCGAAGGCCGGCGAATTGGTGCAACCGCCGAAGGCGCTCGCGGTCGATCTCGTGCTGACGCTGACGAACACCACCAAGAACGACATCACGATCTACGTCGGCGGCGACACGAACCAGTACACCTTCGAGCTGACCGGCGGCGCGGGCGCGGTGGCGATGCAGAACCCGGTAGCGTTCACCGCGGACTTCAAGCTGCCGAATGCGGTCACGCTCGCGCCGGGCAAGTCGCACGAGATCCCGGTGAAGGCGTTCGCCGACGGCATGCGCGGGTTCTCGCGGTTGGTGTTCTGGACCGGCCCGGGCGAATACAAGCTGACCGCCAAATACCAACTCGCCAAGAACCAAGACGGTGAAAAGGGCGACGAACTGAAGAGCGCCGCGACCGCGATCACGATCGAGAAGTAAGGCACGGTTCGGGAGAGTGGTCCGCTCGCTCCGCGAGCGGCGCTTCGCAACTGGGGTGGTTTGGCGCACTTCGCGGTAGCACACTTGTGCGTACAGCATCCGCTCGCGGAGCGAGCGGACCACTCTCCCGGACCGAACTCACTTCCCTAACGCACATCGCACCGCGCACTTTTTCGGAATAACTTCATTCCTCGCGCATCGTGCGCTACGGGCGCGAACTCGCGCCCCCGGCGGCGCGTCACTTACTCTCGGTGCGGTTCTCGATTGGGTGTAGCGCATGCGACGCGGAGCGTCGCACCACAATAGTGGCACGACGCTCCGCGTCGTTCTACGCTGCCCGAATCGAACCGCTACGAGCGATCGAGAACCGCTCTAGCGATGTTCCAGAACCTCGTTCGGTCACAACGGCAACAGGGGAAACCGGCAGTGCCAGATACCATGTTCGGGCTGCTCGCGGGCGGGGCCGCGCTCGGCCTACTCGCCAGCATGTGGGGCAAGATCAAAGACGTCGCGTGGCGGCTCGTCGGCCTGCTCGTGCAGCGCGTCGAGATTCCCACCGAGGCCGGGCACGAGGCACTGATCGCGTACCTCATCGCCAATTTCAAGCGGTCCCGCAACTACGACAAGATGTACGGCGCGAGCTGGGAGTACCAGCGCGACGGCCGCTACGGCCTCATTCCGTACGAGGTGTTCGGGAACCGCACGCTCATCCTGTGGAACGGCTGGTTCCCGTTCCTGTTCTCCAACCAAGTCGAGAACAAGGCCGCCAGCGGCAAAGGCGGCGGCGATTCGTCCAACGGCGGAATGAAGATCCACTCCACCCTGATTTTCGTTCGCGGCACCGTGAACGTGGAAGAGCTCCTGCGCGCGGCGTGCGCGGCGCGGAACAACATCTCGTGGGCGGTCGAAGACCAGCAGACCGCGACCAAGAACCGGTTCTGCATTCACCACGTGCCGCCGCGCGGCAACAACGACGGCGAGTGGAACGGCAGCAGCGACGGCCTCGCGTGGTACCAGCAGGGCAACTACCGCTTACTCGCGCACACGCCCGAACAGCTCGGGAAGGCGCGCACGAACAACGGCAAGGCGCTCGACCACCTCATCTTCCCGCAGCGCGTGAAAGACCTCATCAAAGAGATCGAGCTGTGGCGCATGAGCAAAGACTGGTACCTCGAAAAGGGCATCCCGTGGAAGCGCGGGTGGCTGCTCTACGGCCCGCCGGGCACCGGCAAAACGGCACTGGCGCGCGCGTTCGCCGAAGACCTGAACATGCCGATTTACGTCTACAACCTCGCGGAGATGAGCAACCACGACCTCATCAAGGCGTGGACCGAGATGCAGACGAACACGCCGTGCATCGCGCTCATCGAGGACATCGACAACGTGTTCCACGGGCGCGAGAACGTCGTGCGCCGGCCGGGTCTGTTCCCGATGATGATGCCGGAAAAGAAGGACGGTAACGATCACGACGACAACAAACGGGGCGGTCCTCTCGGTCCGCCGCTCACGTTCGACTGCCTCCTGAACTGCTTGGACGGCGTGGAGCGCGCCGACGGCATCTTCACGATCATTACGACGAACGACCTGTCGAAGATCGACCCGGCGCTCGGGCTGCCGCGCAAGCTGCCGGACGGGAGCACCGAGTTCATCAGCACGCGCCCCGGGCGCATCGACAAGGCCGTCGAGCTGACCTACATGGAAGCGCCGGACAAGAAGCGGATGGCGGCGAAGATTCTCGGCGCGTACGAGAAGGAACACTTGGAGATGGTGGAGTTCATCGGCAAGTACACCGATCTGCAAGAGACGCCGGCGCAGTTCCAAGAGCGGTGCGCGCAGGTGGCGCTCAAGTGCTTCTGGCGCGAACAGGGCCACGACCCGGACGCGAAGCCGGCGGCGGAACCGGAACCGGGCGGCTTCACCGGGCTGTTCAACCGGCTGATGTGCGAAGCGCCCGCGAACGGCGCGAAGTAAGGCGTTCCGATGGTGTTCACAGGGTGCGCTGAGCGCCCCTGTGCTCTGTGATGTAACCCCTTCGGGGTACAGAGAAGCTCTCCGCATTTACCCCGAAGGGGTTGTATCCCGAAGCACAGGGTCAGCGCAGCGCCACCCTGTGAACACAACGGCGGGCCGGGCGTACTCTGAAGTATGCCCGGCCCGCTTCCGTTCCCACTGGTTCGCTCGCGCATGTCTCGCCGCTTACTCATCACCGGTATCGTGCTCGCGGTGCTCGTGGTCGTTTCGCTCGTGCTCACCTTCTTGCCGAAGGCGCGGCTCGAAGCGAACCGGCTCGCGTCGCAAAACAACCTGCGCGAACTGGCGCTGTTCGCGGGCCACCACCACAAACCGAACCCGCGGCCGGACCCCGCGCGCAAGTTCCTCGCGGACATTCCCGCCGCGACGATCGTCCTGCCGGACGTGCCACCGGACAACCGCCTCAGTTGGGTCGTCTCGGTGCTCCCGGGCCTCGACCAGCGAAAGGTGAACGCGACCGATTTGCTCGCGCGCATCGACCAGAAGCAACCGTGGCCGGCTGAAGCGAACCAGAGCGCGGCGCGCGTGCGCCTCGGTTCGCTCCTGTGCCCGGAGGGCACACCGCGAGTCGCGGAGGGCGAACCGGGCGTCACCTGCTATGTGGGAATCGGCGGTGTGGGTCTCGGCGCGCCGGCGCTCGCGCCCGGTGCGTCTCAGTCGGGCGCGTTCCACTACGACAGCCCCACCGCGTTCAACCGGATCGAAGACGGATTGAGCCAAACGCTCTTGTACGGCGAAACGCGCGCGAGCGTCGGCCCGTGGCTCCGCGGCGGGCCTTCGACCACGCGCCCGCTCGACAACTCTTCGACCGTGCCGCTCGTCGGCGGGCAGTTCGGGGGCTACTTCCCGACGGTGGCGCACTTCGCACTGTGCGACGGCGGGGTGCGCTCGTTCACCCTCCAAACGGACCCGCGCGTGCTGCTGAACATGGCAACGATCGCTGGCAAGGGCTACGACGCACTCCCGGGCGAGTGAATCGTGTAGGTCGCGGTCGAGCGGCGCTTCGTCGCGAGGCCCGACGGCGAGAAGCGTATCGTGAAATCGCTTGCGTTCTTAGCTCGCCAATGCACGCAAGCGATTTCACCAAATGCGATTCGCTGTCGGGCCTCGCTCGCAAAGCCTCGCTCGACCGCGACCTACAAGACTCACAGAAGGGCCAGCATCGCGGCCTTCACCGCGTGCGCACCGTCGGCGCGCACGCGGGCGAGCCACTCCCACGCCGCGAAGCCGTCCAGCAGTTCGCGGCGGCGGGCCGGGTCCGGTTCGCGGGCCAGCACTTCGGCGCGCACTTCGGTCAGTACCCGCACCCACTCCCCGAACGTCTCGTCGTACTCGGATTCCAACTTCTCGCGCACGCGGCGCGCCAGCGCCGGGGCCGCGCCGCCGGTGCCCACCGCGAGCGCGAAGTCGCCGCGGCGCACGACCGCCGGCACCGCGAAGTCGCCTTCGGCCGGCGCACTTGCGGAGTTCACCCAGATGCCCGCGGCCCGCGCGTCCGCGACCACTCGCGCGTTCACGTCCGGGGTCGCACACGCGAACACCAGCGCGGCCCCGGCGATGTGTTCCGCGCGATACGGTTCGGCGACGTGCGCCACACCGGGTTCCCGCGGCGCGCTCGGATCGACCGTTCGCAGGCGCGCGCCGCTCTCGCGCAACGCTTCGAGTTTGCGCCGGCCGACGGTGCCGCAGCCGACGACGACCGCGAGCTTGCCGCTAAGATTGAGGAACATCGGGAACACGGTTCGCCCTCGCGCCTGCTGCCGAATTACGGCGCGCGCGACCGAACGGCACACAGGAACGGCACCGTGGCGGGCGAGTTTTGGTCCGATGCCGCGAAAATGGGAACGGCGCTCGCGCTCGTCGCGGGTGCGGCCGTGCCCGTCGGGTTGCTTCTGCGCGCGCGGTCGCGCGCGCCTCTTCTTCTGCCGTGGAAACCGTGGCCGGTGCCGTGGGGCGGGTTCGAGGTGTTCGTCGCGTTCGTCGGCGTCGCGGTGCTGTTCCCGGCGCTCGCGGTCGAGGTGCTGAACGCGACCGGCTTCTACCCGCGCGTGTACGGCCCGGAGTTTCCCGCGCCGAACGCCACCGACCTTCCCGACGCCGTGCGGCGCGAAGCGGCCACGTTGCGCGGGCTGTGGGCGAACCTGTTCGCGCTCCCAGCGGCGCTCGCGTGCGTGTGGCTCGCGTTTCGCAACGCGTACCCGAAGTACCGCCCGTTGAAGCCCGATCGCGGGAGCGTCGCGCTCGCGGTGTTCGCGTGGCTCGCGCTCGCGCCGCTCGTGCTCGCGCTGAACGCGATCGTAAACGCGCTCGCGCAAGAGTCCGGCGTGACGCCCGAAACGCACCCGTTGGCGAAACTCGGCGCGCGCCCGCTGTTCGACCGCGTACTGTTCGCGTTCGAGGCGTGCGTGGGCGCGCCGCTGCGCGAAGAGGTGCTGTTCCGCGGGTTGCTGCTGCCGTGGTGCGTGGGCCGCTCGCGCGACCGCGACCTACGATGTGGGCGCCCGTGGATCGTGACCGGCATCGCGGTGGGCCTCGCGGTGGTGCTCGGCGAGCGCCGGACCGGGCCGACCGCGTTCGCGGCGCTGCTCGCGCTGCTGCTGGGGTGCGTGTGGGTGCTGAAGAAGACCGGGGCGCGACGCGCGCGCGCGGTCGTGGCGACCGCGGTGCTGTTCGCGGTGGTGCATTCCGCCGTGTGGCCGAACCCGGTGCCGCTGTTCGCGCTCGGGTTGGGCTTGGGGTGGCTGACCGTGCGCACGAACGGCATCCTCGTGCCGGTGCTCGTTCACGGCCTGTTCAACGCGGTGTCGGTGGTGTTCGTGCTGCGCGGCTGAAAGAGCGAGCCACGGCATCGCGGCGAACCCCGCCCGACGGGGCGCGGCACGCAGAAGCGAACACGGCGCGCGGGTGGCTTCTTACCCTCGCCCCGCGTCAGCGGGGAGAGGGTGGCGGCGCTTCGCCGCCGGGTGAGGGGCGCGATGCGGTGATCGGTGCAACGCGGTTCACATTTCGCGTCACACCATTATGCGCTGTGCGCCCCTCACCCGCTCGCTTCGCTCGCTGCCCGCTCCCCGCTGGCGCGGGGCGAGGGCGATTCGCGCCCCATGCTCGTGGTTGGGCGCGCACCCATCGCCCTTGCGAGCGAGGTTCGCCAAGGCTCACTCTTACGGGGTGGTTTGCGCCTCACGCCGCGCGGCGGTCTTCGCGCTTGAGCCACTTCTGCATCCCTTGCAGTTCGCTCTCCCACTCCTTGCCGAACCGCACTTGGCCGAAGGCGTCGTACAGCAGGTCGAGCGTTTCGATCAGCTCGCGGAGTTGCGTCGCGCGCTCGTCCAACTTCGCGCGCGGTTCGGTGGTGGCTTCGTCCGGCGGCGGCAGTTTCGCCCCGGCCACCGCGAGCGTTTCGGCGTGCAGCGCGAACTCGTACTGCTCGCTGTGGCGCACGAGCGTGAAGCCCACCTTCCGCGGGAGCTTGCCGCTCTGAATCGCGCGCCGCGCTTCGGGCAACCGCGTCGGGCCTTCGTGCGAAATCGTCTCGTGCCCGGTCTGCCCGCGCGGACATTCGAGCGTGAGCGTGCGCGCGAGCATCAGCGTCGCTTCGGAGTTGTCGGCGAGCTTGATCGTGTCCGACACCACATCCGTGTGGTACCAGAGCCACATCAGGAACTCGTTGCCGATGAAATCGCGGCTGCTCTCGTCGGCGATCCACGCCACGTCCGGCGGTGTGATTCCGGGCACGAACGCGCTCGGCGACGAATCGTCCACGATGCGCGAGCGCGAGTGCATCTCCGCGAGGTGGTACGCGCGCCGCCCGGCCGTCACGCACTCGAGTTCCAGCCCGAACGTGCTGTGGAACAGGCTGCACAGGCGGTCGATTTGCGTGAGCGAGGTCGCGCCGAACAGCACCTCGTTCGTGAGGCGGTCCCACAGCACCGGGATGCACTTGCGCTTCTTGTAGCGCCCGTCCTTCGCTTCCTGCTCGAGCCGGTCGCGGGCGATCTCTTTCGCCTCGCGCTTCTGCCGCGCGCTCGCGAACCCGCTCGGGTTGTTCTTCGAGAGCGCTTTCAGTTCGACCGCGAAGTACGCGCGCAGCAGGTCGTTCGGGATCTTGTCCGTGTCCACGCGCAGATCGAACGAGAGCGTCTCGTTGATGACGTTTTTGAGCAGCGAGAAGTCGGTATCGAGGACGTGCTCGCCCGCGGTCCACCCGGTGTCGACGCCGTCGGCCGACGCAATGCGCTGCCGGCCGGCTTGGTGGTCGCGGAGGCGGTCGAGGTGCTCTTCGTCGAAGAACCGCGGGGCCGCGCCGTTCACCTTGAAGCGCAAGAAGCTGGCCCGGCCCGTGAAGAAGCCCATCTCCGACCTCCGTGTCTGCCTACTTAGAGCGTGCCGCTTCACTGGCGGGGCAATCTCGCGGCACGCCGTAGGACAGGCTTCCAGCCTGTCCCGTCGATCTCTCTCGCGCGCCGGGACAGGTTGGAGACCTGTCCGACGTAAACCGGGACAAGCTCGAAGCCCGTTCGACTTAACCCACCAGTACCGGTTCGCTCACTTCGACGTCCTTGCGGCGCATCTCCTCCAGAATAATCGGATGCCACGCGCGGTCGCGCTCAGACGGAGCGACGTAATTTTCCCGCGCCCACCGTCGCAGCCGAAGTTCCTCGATGAAGTCGATGTCGAGAACGCCCGAACCGAGCATGACACGGCCCTGAGGGTGAATGGCGACCCGCACAAAGCGGGCATCGCCGCACGCGCCACACCTCACACAGGTAGGCCCGAACGACGAAGAGAGGTTCTGCCGACCGTGCGGCAGTGCCAGAAGTATAGGAACCGGCAGTTGATCGGCAACTTCGGGCCGCGAATTCACCCGTTCTACGCGCGGGGTGTGCCGGTGGCGCAAGGTGGGTGGGTTGGGGTCAGCGCAGCCAGACTCCGACGAGCACCAGAACCGCGATCCAGAACAGCACGCCGAGGACGGTCGCGGTGGTGTCGTCGCACTTCACTTGGCCGAACGTGAGTACGAACAGCACCGCGTGCCCGGTCGTTTGCGGGAGCGTGTACAGGAATAGCTCGAAGAGGAGTTCCAGCATCTGAGCGCCCCGCGGAACGTGCCGATAGAGGCTGTTCGCCGGTCGCGGCTCGGTCTTGCGCGGTTCGCGCTATTCGCCGTCGAGCGCTTCGAGCGCGCGAACGGTGTCGTACAGGTCGAGGTCGGGGTTGATGGCGAGCGCGCGGCGGAACGCGCGCAGCGCGGCCCGCGGGCGGTTCAGCTTCAGTTGGCACTGCCCCAACCCGGCGGCGGCCCCGTAGTGGTGCGGGTTCAGTTGCAGCGTCGCCTCGCAATCGAGCGCGGCCCGCGCGTAGTCGCCGCGCTTGAAGTGCCAGATCGCGCGCTGGTTCAGCACCTCCGCGAACTCCAGGGCCTCGCGCGCCAGAGCGTCCAGCGCGGCTTTGGCTTTGGCGGCGTCCGGTTCGCTGGCGGCGCGGCGCAGGCGCGCGTTCTGGGCGTCGGTGCCGCCGCGGAACCACAGTTCCCAGAGCGCGTCGGCCGCGAACCGGCGCACCTGTTTGTCGTCGTCGTGGAGCGCGCCGGCCACCGCCGGGACGACCGCGGGCGCGGCCGTTAACCCCAGCGCCAGCGCCGACGCGCGCCGGGCGCGCGGGTCGGGCGAATCGAGCAACCGGAGCAGCGTGCCCTCGGTGTACCGCGCGCGCACGCCCGCTTCGAACGCCGCGAGCGCCGGCCCGAACCCGGCGGCCCACAGGTCGTCGTCTTCGACGGGCCGGCGCTGCGGCAATACGGCGAACAGGTCGACGAGCACAGACACGGGAGCGACCTCGCGGGCTGGACTCGTATTCTACCACCGTCTGCGCGGGCGCGCCACACCCGCGCGAATCGAATTCACGGAGGCGCGCGAAATGTTTCCCGATCAGTGGCTCGCGGACCGGTGCGGGGCCGTCGAAGTGTCCGGAGTGCGCAAAATATTTGAACTGGGCAAGGCACTCAAGAACCCGATCAACCTGAGCATCGGCCAACCCCACTTCGACGTGCCAGAGCCGATCAAAGCCGCCGCCAAGCACGCGATCGACACCGGGCACAACGGCTACACGGTCACGCAGGGCATCCCGGAACTGCTGAACCCGCTGCGCGCGGACGTGGCGGCGCGGTTCCCCGGCCAAGAGCGCGACGTGCTCGCCACCAGCGGCACCAGCGGCGGGTTGCTGCTCGCGCTGCTCGCCACGGTGAACCCCGGCGACGAGGTGCTGACCGGGGACCCGTACTTCGTCGCGTACCCGAACATGGTCGCGCTCGCGGGCGGGACGCTGAAGACGGTCGATACTTACCCGGACTTCCGGCTCGACCTGAACCGCCTCGCCGACGCATTCACGCCGCGCACGAAAGCCGTGCTGCTTTCCACGCCCTCGAACCCGACCGGCGCGGTGATCGACGCCGGCACACAGAAGGAACTCGCGGACCTGTGCCGCGCGAAGAACGCGCTACTCATCAGCGACGAAATTTACCGTGCCTTTCAGTACGATGCGCCACACGTGTCGCCCGCGAGCTACGACCCGAACGTGCTGGTTGTGGAAGGCTTCGGCAAGACTTACGGCATGACCGGGTGGCGACTCGGGTGGGCGCACGGCCCGAAGCGCCTGATTCAGGAGATGGCGAAGATTCAGCAATGCACCTTCGTGTGCGCGCCGAGTATGGTTCAGCACGCCGGCGCGGTGGCCATGAGCTACGACGTGAGCGGCATCGTCGCGGACTACAAGCGCAAGCGCGACTTCCTGATGGCCGGTTTGAAAGACGACTACGAGTTCGCGGTGCCGGGCGGCGCGTTCTACCTGTTCCCGAAGTCGCCGCGCGGCACCGGCACCGAGTTCGTGACCGAAGCCGTGGCGCAGAACCTGCTGGTGATTCCGGGCGGCGTGTTCAGCCGGCGCGACAGTCACTTCCGCGTCTCGTACGCCGCGAGCGACGACACCCTCGCCCGCGGCATCGAGGTGCTCAAGGCGCTCGCCCGCGGCTGACACCCCCGGGACCGCGGCCGGCTCGGACACACGACGAATGCCTGTCGGTCAGGCTCTGCGGTCGGCTGTGTGACACACAACTGGGAAGCGCGCGGCCGGGCCGGCCGCGGTCCCGGCTGGGCAACCGACCTTTCGCGGCGCGCGAATCACTACCATCATCTGAAACGCACCCGGCACTCGCGCCGGGGTATTCGCTCGGAGGCACTTCACATGCGTAGCAGTTTGTTCGCGGTCGCGGCGGTCGCGGCGCTGGGTCTCACTTCGCGCGCCGACGACGCGGCCGACGCGAAGGCGCTGGTCGAGAAGGCGATCAAAGTGCGCGGCGACAAGCCGGGCGAACAGCTCCCGGCGCTGACGTGGAAGGACAGCGGCAAGTTCACCGGCGGCGGGTTCGCCATGAACTACATCGCAGACTGGGCCTTTCAGGGACCGGACAAGTACCGGTTCACGATGAACGGCACCTTCGGCGAAGCGAAACTCACCATCACCGCCGTCGTGAACGGCGACAAGGCGTGGCAGAGCGACGGCAAGATGGTGGAAGAGATCACCGGCGACAAACTCGAATACACGAAGACCGAAGTGTACGCGCTGTGGGTGACCAGCCTTTCGGCGCTGACCACCGAAAAGGGCTTCACGCTCGCCACCGCAAAAGGCAAGGACGTGGACGGCAAGCCGACCGCGGCCGTGACCGTGGCGCGCGAGAAGCGCCCGACGATCACGCTCTACTTCGACAAAGCGACCGGCCTGTTGGTGAAGACCGAGTACACGGCGAAGGACGAGTTCCAGAAGTGGAAGCCGGTGCTCGATGAGACCTACCTCGGCGACTACAAGGAAGTCGGCGGGATGAAGGTGTTCACGAAGTTGAAGGTCGTGCGCGACGGCAAAACGATGATTGAGACCACGCTGAGCGACCAGAAGTGGGGCGCGAAGATCGACCCGAAGGCGTTCGACAAGCCGTAGTCTTTTGCCGCACGACGAACGCAGGCGAAGACACGATCGGAGAACGATAAAGACCGGAATAGCCACAAAGAGGCACAAGAGGCACAAGAGGCACAAAAGGAAGATCAAGCGCAGAGTTGTTTTGAACTCAACTCTTTGCCTTCTTTTGTGTTTCTTGTGCCTTTTTGTGGCCCACTTGCTTTCTGTCTTGTTCTGATCGTGCCTTCGTCTGCGTACATCGTGCGGCAGAAAATCACACCGCGAAGCCGCGCGCCATTTCGACGATCGCGCGGACCATGCACCCGGTGCCGCCGGCGTCTTGCACCGCTGACTCGCCCTCCGCGAACGCCGGCCCGGCGATGTCCAAGTGGACCCACTTCGCGTCGCCCACGAACTGCTGCAGGAACTTCCCGCCCGCGATGGCACCGGCGTACCGCCCGCCGCCGGTGTTCCGCATGTCCGCGACCTTGCTCTTAATCAACCCGTCGTAGCTCGCATCCATCGGCAGCTTCCACGCGCGCTCGCCGGCGCGCTGAACGGCGCTCAGCACCGCGTCGCCCCAGCCGTCGTCGTTGGTCATCAGCCCGCTCGTTTCGGTGCCGAGCGCGATCATGCACGCCCCGGTGAGCGTCGCGAAGTTCACGACGTGCTTGGTCTGCTCCGTTGCGAAGCACAGCGCGTCCGCGAGGATGAGCCGGCCCTCCGCGTCGGTGTTCAGAATCTCGATGGTCTTCCCGTTCCGCGCCGTGAGCACGTCGCCGAGTTTCAGCGCGGTCCCGCTCGGCATGTTCTCCACGAGCGCGAGCACGCCGAGCACGTTCACGGGCAGCTTTTGCTCCGCCACAGCGCACACCCCGCCGAGGACGGCCGCGGCCCCGGCCATGTCGCACTTCATGTCCACCATGCCCTCGTTCGTCTTCAGCGAAAGCCCGCCGCTGTCGAACGTGACGCCCTTCCCCACCAGCCCCAACACCGGCGCGCCGGGTTTGCCCTCGTACCGCAGCACCGCGAGGCGCGCGGGGCGCGCCGACCCTTGCGCCACACCCAGAAGCGCCCCCATGCGCTCCGCGGCGAGGCGCGATTCGTCCCACACTTCCACCGCGAAGCCGCTCGCGCGGCCGGCGTCGGCGGCGACCGTCGCGAACGTCTCCGGGTACAGTTCGCGGGGCGGCGCGTTCACCAGCTCGCGCGCGAGCCACATGCCGCGGGCTTCGGCGCGCACGCGCGGCAGGTCCTCGGCCCGCGCGCCGACGAGAACGAGGCGCTCCGGGGCGAACCGCGTCGGAGCGCTTTTGCGAATGCCGGGACCGATGCAGCCCTGCGCGAAGCCGACCCCGGCCGCGACCGTGAACCCCGGGTCCGGCACCGCGAACGCGACCGTACCGAACTTGCGCGCGGTGCAGTGGCGGGCCGCGGCGCTCGCGGCGTCGTGGAGCGTGTTGCGCTTCGCGTCCGCGCGCGCCCCGAGGCCGACGAACAGCAGCCGCTGCGCCGCGACGCCCGCGGGCGCGAACACCGGCAGCAGTTCGTTCGGCTTCGCGCCGAAGTCGCCGGCGTCGCGCAGTTTGGCGAGCAGTTCGGCCGCGGGGCCGGAATACGGCGCGTCGGCCCACACGCCGACCGCGAGCCAGTCGGCGGCAACCGCGGCCGGGGATTCGTCGGAACCGTCGATGCGCGTAGCGGGAATGTTGAGCATGTCGTGAACCGGGGTGAGGGCGCAATGAGTGCATCTTACAGCAGGGCTGTTTCATTGTTGAAGCTGCGTGCTGTTGAGCAGCTCGAGTGCCTCGTCGGGTCGAACTTGGAACCGGTGAGTAGCGGCGCGGGTGCTCACCGCGTCCACCCCGCTCAACAGGTGC
>Ga0169931_10005297_pt1 | contig 19696 bp, 14 predicted proteins | sample Kivu_15m_20L_FD_129675 | JGI IMG/M metagenome (GOLD analysis project Ga0169931, IMG submission 129675) | Freshwater microbial communities from Lake Kivu, Western Province, Rwanda to study Microbial Dark Matter (Phase II) - Kivu_15m_20L... | ecosystem: Environmental > Aquatic > Freshwater > Lake... | reverse complement strand
TGAAAGCAAATCACAACAGTATTGAACTAAAGATTGGAAAGGACAGTTGTGTCTTATCCACAAATGTAAAAGAACTGAAAGCAAATCACAACTTTTGGTAGGATTTTATCCCTCTTCGGCTACCGCCTTGAGGAACAAACTCCTACCAAAAAATGAATAGCCCCCGCGCGGTTGTTTAAGTCAAAATTATCAATCTCAGATTGACTCTCTTGCACAAACCGTCATGACAGTCGATGTATTTTGAATCATCCATGGCGGAGATATTATAGGTCATCGTGCGTATGTAATTTCATGACAGCTATTTAACGAGCCATTGAATCCCAACTGTTTCAACAAACCAACAACTTTCTTCCTTTTTGTCGGCATTTATAGAAATGTTTAAACTTGTACCCTCATTAAATTCAAATGTTAAAGCCTGAAGATTACAAATTATTTATTCGTTCCAAAGCAAATGAATTGGGCTTCTTTCATTGTGGATTTTCCAAAGCAACAGAACTTACAAACGAGGCAACTCAACTTGAAAAATGGTTGAAGTTAGATTACCATGGAAAAATGTCTTACATGGAAAATCATTTCGATAAACGCATTGACCCACGTAAATTGGTAGAAGGTGCACAAACAGTTGTTTCCCTATTATTGAATTATTTCCCAGAAAAAAAACAAACTGATCCAAACGCTCCGAAAATCTCGAAATACGCCTACGGAGAAGATTATCACCACGTTATTAAAGACAAGTTAAAAGCGTTGATGAAGGCTATTCAAGACGAAATTGGTGAAGTTGGCGGACGAGTTTTTGTGGATTCAGCGCCTGTTATGGACAAAGTTTGGGCGAAAAAAGCTGGGCTTGGATGGGTGGGAAAACACACGAATATCGTTCACCCCAAACATGGTTCGTTTTTCTTTATCGCTGAGTTAATTATTGATTTGGAAATCGAACCCGACGGACCGATGAAAGATTATTGTGGTACTTGCACCCGTTGCATTGATGCTTGTCCGACGGAAGCGATTATTGCACCTTATCAGCTAGATGCAAAGAAATGTATTAGCTATTTAACCATTGAACTCAAAGACGAAATTCTCCCCAAAGAATTCAGCGGAAAAATGGACAATTGGATGTTCGGTTGTGATGTATGTCAAGATGTTTGTCCTTGGAATCGATTTTCAAGTTTTCACAATGAACCACGTTTTAAACCTAAAGAAAATCTATTAAAGTTCACCGAAAAGAATTGGAATGAACTTCAAGAAGAAGGGTTTCAAGAAATTTTCAGAAAAAGTGCTGTTAACCGAACAAAATTTTCTGGACTAAAAAGGAATTTAAACTACTTAAAGAAAGATTAAAGCGATTCAATTAATTGAAAGAAAAATTCTTTTTTTGCAGGAGAAAGCGGCACAGATGAACCATCTTTCATAATGATAAATCCACCATCGTGTTTATCGTAACGTTCAACGTAATTCAAGTTTATCAAATGCGATTGTTGAGCACGGAAAAAGGTCAAACCTTGCAGTAAAGTGTCGTAATCTTTCAAAGTTTTGGAAACAAGAATTTTCTTTCCTGTTGAAAGGTAGAAAAAGGTGTAATTCTTGTCGGCCTCACAACGAATAATGTCTTCAATATCAACAATATGAATACTTTCTTGAGTTTTTAGAACCAATTTTCTTTTCGCATTTGGATTGATATTGTGTTGAAGTGCCAAGAGTTGATTTTCGTCAATTTTTTTAGAAATTGTTTGTAAGGCATTTGAAATGGAATATTTAAGTTCTTCAACGTCAATAGGTTTAAGGATGTAATCAAGCGCACTAAATTTGATTGCTTGAATCGCGTATTCTTGAAAAGCAGTGATAAAAATAACCTCGAAGTTTTTGTCTTTGGTTTGATTCAAAACATCAAAACCGTTGCCATCGGGCATTTGAATATCCAAGATTACAAGATCCGGTTGAAGATTATTTATTGCCTCAATTCCAGTTTTTACACTTTCTCCGTCGGTATAAACCTGTACTGCAAATCCAAAGGAATCAATCATTTTTTTAATCAATTCTCTTGTTGGTTTTTCGTCGTCGATTACAAGTACTTTTTTCATAATTCGGAATTTAGTCGTTGGTTAAAATTTAGGTTGTTTCAATATGTAGAGGCAATAAAATTTGCACCAATGTACCGATTTCAGCTTGTTTATCCAAATCATCAATCAAAATTTTTCCGGTTTTATTGTATTTTTTGTTCAGAATATGGATTCGATCCGTAGTTATATCAATAGCCATACTCTTGTGATTTTTTATTTTTTTGGTTTGTTGAGATTGTTTCCTTCCAACACCATTATCCTTAATCTCAATAGAAAGCATTCCATCTACTTCGCTGAAAACAATATCAATTTTTCCGTTTTCTTGCTGATGAAGTTGTCCATGTTCAATCGCATTTTCAACAAAAGGTTGAGTAATCATCGGAGGAACCATGACGTGTTTATGAATTAAATTTTCTTCAATCGATATCGAGTAATTAAAACGATTTTCAAAGCGCATTTTTTGAGTCAAAAGGTATTTTTCAAGTATTTCGTTTTCCAATTCAAGGGTGATAAATTCCTTTGGTGAATTTTCAAGAATTAGTCGAATAAGTTTAGAGAAATTCACCAGAAATTTTGAGGTTTTTGCTGGTTCATCGGTGTAAATAGAACTTTGAATGACAGACATTGCATTAAAAATAAAATGTGGATTCATTTGAGTTCTTAAGAGCGACTGAGATAATTCCATTTCGCGTTGTTGCTGAATCAGACGTTGTTGACGCAAACGAGCAATCAAAATCGCAAAGGCCAAAATCATCAACACAACAAGAATTGCGACGATAAAAAGTTGTCTATCGCGTTTAAGCTTGAAAACTTCCTTTTCCCTTTCTTGTTGGGCTATGGATTCATTTTGAGCTTGGATTAACTTTTCGCGTTCTTCTCGAAGATTGTTTTCTGTCTGTTTTTCAATGGATGAAGCACTGCTTAATATGGAATTATTTTTCTCATTTTCAAGGTACAACAAAAGATACTTGTAGGCGGACTTATTATCACCTTTCAGTTCATAATACTTCGATAACCACCAATCGTTTTCCATTAATAGCACTGAATTAGGTCTATATTTTTCCTGATAATTTGCTACTTTTTGGAAAATGGTAAATGCTTGTTCGTATTTTCCCAGTTTAAAGTAAGTTTTACCAATAGTTAAGTCAAGCGTGCTTTTCAAGAGCAGGCTGTTTTCTTTTTTAAGTAATTCCTGAGATTGTAATAACTTGTCCAATTTTGATTCGTAATCACTATTTTTTTCGTCCAGTTCAGCTATTGTCAAGAGGGTTCGGATGAGATTCTTGGAATCATTTCGAGATTTGAAGAAAAAATAGGCGTCAACCAAATTAGTGCGAGCTAAATTTAGATTACCGTTGTTGACATCATACAAACTTTTGACAACTTTAAGTTCATTGTTTATGTAACGGTCGTTTAGTTTCTCGGCAAAAACTTCACATTTTTTTAGATAGGAAAAACCCGTTTGATAATTGTTGAAATTGGCTGAAAGCTTAGCGATTTCCAGATTTGATTTGAATTGAAAATAAATAGAAGATTGTTCCTTGGCGAATTGTGAAAGTTGTAGAAGTTTATTTATGGCTTCGTCGTAATTTTCAAATTCCACTTGAATTAACGCGAAAAAGTATAATCCGTTTAACGTGGTATTTTTTGAGTCCGAACGACGTCCAAATTGAATCGTTTGATTAGCAAAAAAATAAGCCGAGTCACGATCGTTATTAAACATTTTTAGCTCAGACTTCAATATTGACCATTCGGACAAGCGGCGATTTTTACTTTTTCCTTGGATTTTCTTAAGTTGGGAATTGATTGTTCTTTCAGCAGCTGCTAGGTTATTTTTAAGAAAAAAATCCATAGTCAGAATTTTGTCCTTACGCTCTTCCCAAAGGGTATTCTGAAAATTTACTGCGATTAATTTTTCAGCGAGTTGTAAAAATTTGTCATACTGATTCAAATCAAAAGCCAACTCCGCTAGGATTACATTTGCCTTCAGTTTTACATCACTTTCCGATTGTTTATCCAACCATTTTTTAAAGACTTGAGATAACTGAACCTGCTTTTCAAATTGACCATATTTGTAAGATTGAAAAAGTTCGTCGAAAGCCTCTAAACGTTTTTCACTCGTTTTTTCAGCTTCAACTGTTGGAGGTAATTTCAAACCCTGCTCATTTTGTGCAGATAAATTCGTAAAAATGAAAAGAGAAATTAGGAATAATGTAAGCCTCATTGACAACGAAAATAGGCTTTTTTACGCTTACTGATTCGGGTCGATACCTTTCTTTTTACAAAAATCCAAATAGGTTTCTCTGTCCTTTCCTTCTAAAATAACACCATCCATATACAAGGTTTCTTTTACCACATTTCCTTTTGCATCATATCCGTAAGCCCAACCGTGAACCAATCCATTTTTGTACCGCACCTTTCCGACAAGTTGTCCGTTCAAATTGTATTCCACCCACTCTCCTACTCTATTTCCAGATTCAAATTTTCCTTGTTTTTTTAATTTTCCGTTGGAGAAAAATTCCTTGAAATCGCCGTGAAGTTGGTTGTCTTTGTAGTAGGAAATGGTTAAAACCTGAAGTTTTCCTGATTCGCGCTGAGTTTCAATAAAGAAAGTCTGTTTTCGACCATTCAGCTGGTCATTTTTGTACTCTTCCACTTCTGTGATTAATCCTTCCGCATCAAAGTGTGTCCAAACAGAATCCTTTTTTTGATTCCAAAATGCACCTTCAGACATCACTTCTTTATTCTTATGGTAGTAGGTAGCATACGAACGTAAACTATTGGGAATGTGTTCGATAATAGCACGAACCTCTCCTGTCGGATGAAAATAATAAAACTCACCAACGGGTTTATCATCAACGAATTGACCGCGATATTGTGGTATTTTAATGTCTGGATAATACTTTACCCACGGACCTTGTTTTCTTCCGTTTGCGTCTATTTTATTTTGTGCATTAAAGTTGAAAACACAAAAAACAAAGCAGAGAATCAGTATTGAATAAAGTTTGTTAGTTCCCATAAATTATTTAGTACCATATCAGGTTCAACGCTTGTTTGTTCTTTCGATACAACTAAAGCAGTCTTCATGCCAAGATTTTTTCCAAAAAGAATATCGGTATCTGTATCACCTACCATCATCGACTTTGAAAATTCAATTTCAGGAAATTGTTCTTTCGCCATGTAAGCCATTGCTGGATTTGGTTTTCGGTGAAAAGGTGGTTCATTTTTTATTTCTTTTGCTGCAAAAACGGCATCAATCCGTCCACCAAATTTTTCAATTTCCTGTTTCATGTTTTGGTGAATTTCGCCCAATTCTTGTTCAGAAATCAATCCTTTCGCAATGCATTGTTGATTGGTAACAACAACAATTCTCCCGAAAACATTAGAAAAGGTTTTAAAAGCTTCCAACGCATTTTCAGTGAATTTAAAATCCTTCCAATCAAGAATATAACCACCAAAAATCCGCTCGTTAATCACTCCATCTCTATCCAGAAAAAGTGTCCAGCTTTTGTCAACCTTAATTATTGGATTCATTTTTTAATTCACTTTCTACCAGATAATGATTTCGGGTGGAAGAATTTCTACCAATTAATTCAGCGATAAAACCTGCTAAAAAGAATTGCACTCCGATAATCATGGCTACAAGTCCAATGAAAAATTCTGAGCGATGTGCAATGTTTCTTCCGTTCGTATCGAAAAACAACTTATTGATTCCGAGATAAAAAGCCAAACCAAAACCGATTAAGAACATTAATGTCCCCAAAGCACCAAAGAAATGCATCGGTTTTTTTCCGAATTTCCCCATAAAGGCAACGGTCATCAAATCCAAAGGTCCATTCAAAAAGCGATTGAGACCAAACTTGGTAACTCCGTATTTTCTGGCTTGATGTTGAACTACTTTTTCGCCAATTTTTGAAAAACCAGCATACTTAGCAAGTGGTGGAATGTAGCGGTGCATATCGCCATAAATTTCAATACTCTTTACAACTGCTAGTTTGTAGGCCTTTAAGCCACAATTAAAATCGTGAAGGTTAATACCTGTAATTCGTCGTGCGGCCCAATTGTATAGTTTTGTTGGAATCGTTTTCGAAATTGGGTCGTGACGCTTTTTTTTCCATCCTGAAACGACGTCAAAATCCTGTTCAACAATCATTTTGTACAATTCAGGAATTTCGTCTGGAGAATCTTGTAGGTCGGCGTCCATTGTGATTACTACAGTCCCCGTTGCTGCTTCGAAGCCTTTTTGTAGGGCAGCAGATTTCCCGTAATTTCTTTGAAATTTAATACCAATGACATTTGAATCTTTGGCGTGCAATTCCTGAATCACTTTCCAAGATTTGTCTTTGGAGCCATCATCCACGAAAATCATTTCGCACGTTAGTTGATTTGCGCCAACAACTCTATTTATCCAAGCGTGAAGCTCTGGTAAAGACTCATCTTCATTGTAAAGCGGAATGACTATTGAAATATCGGGCATAAGCATTTTGACGAAAGACAAAGGTAAAGGTTTCAAAAGTCTTTTAGGCGTTTTAATTTTTGGATTGAAATTAGACAAGCATCACTTCAAAAACCGAAGTTTGGTGAGTTCAACTTTCAATCGGGCATTGTCAAAATTTACCGTAACGTGCTTGCCTTCCATACTAGCAACTGTTCCGTTTCGTTTCGTGGAAATCAACTGAACTAAGGAGCCAACCACAATTTTGTCTTGTTGAAATTCATCCTGAACAACTGGTTTGGTGTTCGCCTTAATTATTTTTGGTCCAACTTTTTTGGGGTCTTTTTCTTTGGTTTTTTGTTCTTGAACTTTAATTTCAGTTTTGGATTTTTCCATTTTCAGAAAAGTTCTAACTTCCTCAATCAAAGCGTTATTCACATCCTTCTTACGCGACTTAACATTAAATTTCTGGATGAATTGCAGCATCTTTTTTCCTGCGATAAGTTGCTTATTCTGAGTTTCTTGAATGTGATGTTGAGATTTTAATCGTTCGTCGAGTTTTTCTTTTTTCTCGGTAAAGAAAGTGCGTGCTTCGTCAGCTAATTTTTGAGCTTGTTGGTGTTCCTTAATCAATGCTTGAAGGTAATTTTTCTCCTTTTGTAATTGATTCAACAAAGCATCGAGTTTCACCTTATTTTTACTTAAACGATTTTTTGCTTCCGTAATAATTTGCTCTGAAATCCCATTAATTCGTGCAACTTCGAACGTGAAAGAACTACCCGGCTGACCAATTTCGAGTTTGTAAAGTGGTTGCAAAGTCTTGACATCGAATTGCATACATCCGTTGGACGCTTGTGGCATTTCATCCGCTTTTAATTTGATGTTACTGTAATGCGTTGTGATTACCGCGAAAGATTGTTTTTTGTACAACTCTTCAAAGAAAACTTCTGCCAAAGCTCCCCCTAATTCAGGGTCAGAACCTGTTCCGAATTCGTCTAAAAGTAGCAAAGTTCGACGGTTGGTGACTTGTAAAAAATGCCTCATTCGCTGTAGGCGATAAGAGTACGTACTCAATTCATTTTCAATAGATTGATTGTCTCCAATATCCGATAGAACGTGTTGAAAAAAGCACATTTTACTGTTTTCGTGCACAGGAACCAACAATCCCGCTTGCAACATCAATTGCAGTAAGCCAACCGTTTTCAAAGTAATACTTTTTCCTCCCGCATTTGGACCAGAAATCACTAACATTCGATTTTCCTTGTCCATTTTTATGTACTGTGGAAAAGTAGGTTTTTGCTGTAATTTGTTGTTTTTGAATAAAATAGGATGGAAGGCATCAATTAATTCTAAGGACGTGTAGCGATTGATTCCTGGTAAAACGGCGTTCATTTCCAAGGCGAGTTTACATTTCGCATTCAAGAAGTCGAACTGAACCAACACTTTTTGATAAGCCTCAATCAAAGGTGCGTGAACTGACATTTGCTTGGTCAATGCTTTTAAAATGCGGTGAATTTCCTTGCGCTCATCGTCGAGTAAAAATTCCATTTCGTTGTTCAGTGGAACGTTCACCAAAGGTTCAACATAAGTCAAACTTCCCGTTTTTGACGAACCGTGCACATTTCCTGGAACCTTACGTTTAAAAGCCGATTGAACCGTTAAAACGCGACGTTCATTCACGTAACTTTCTGTTGTATCGCCGAGTAATTTGTCCTTGGTAAGTTTTCGTAATTCCCGTTCAAAATTTCGATTGATTTGTTGTCGGAGCGCACGAATCCGTTGTCGAATTTCGAAAAGTTGAGGTGAAGCATCATCGCGAATTGCCCCTGTTCGGTCAAAAACTTGGTCAATTAACTCGATGAGGTGTGTGGTGAAATAAGTGTCTTTCAATACTTCTGCGAGCAATGGAAAACGTTCATTTCGCTTTTCAAAGAAGGTATGTAAACGATTCACTAAATCTGAAGCAGTGTAAATTCGTCGAAAACCTTCAATCGTAATTACCGCGTTTTCAATGTGTAACCATTTAATTTCCTGCTCCAATTCTTCAAAATCAATCGCAGGAAAAATTTCATTTTGTGTGCGAATACTTCTTAATTCATTGAGTTGGTTTAATTGTAAATCAATATCTGTAAATTGATTGGAACATTGAAGCTCAATACTCATTTGAAAAGCTGTTGGGCCTGTACAATAATCAGAAAGCCAACTTTTTATCGTTTCAAATTCGAGGTCAATGAGTGTTTGATGGTCTGCTGCGCGCATGAATTGTTTGTGAATTTTGGGAGTAAAAGTACCACAAGTGAACAGTCGGATTTGGTTTTTAGTTCTAACGATTTAAAAATGGTGGGGTTTTCGAAGTTTTTAGTTGTTCGGGATTGCATGAAAAAAATGAGTTGATACTAAACTTGCTCTTTTCTTTTTCTAATTCTTTTAATGAATAATTTGATGGAAAGTGGTATTGCTAAGTAGAAATGTAACAAGTAACGACGATACATTAACGCCATAACGCGATAAAAACTGAATTTTGGTTTTATTGCTAACGAACTTTGAATTTCATAACCAAAAGTGCTCAGTTCTTTCTGACAAATTGTTTCTACCAATTTTAAGGTTTTAGTAGGAAGTTGCTTGTATTGCCCAATCTTGTTGGCGTTTGGTTGCTGACTTAATCCTCTATGAAAATCTCTGATGTGTTTTAAGAATTTGGAATCAAGAAGATGTTTTTTTTGTTCCAATAAGTTTTCAAATACGCCCTCCGTTTTAAGCATTTCTGGATGGAACTTCACGTTAATGAATTCACAAATGGTCTCTAATGATTGCTGTGGAGCTTGAACAAAATCCTCGTATTTTAAGGTCAAAAAAGGTTTTTTCAAATGAATGCATTGCGCATAAGTGTCTTGCCATAAATGAGCTAAAAATGTCGGATTTTGATTCCAATTTAATTGACGATTTTGTTTTGAAACAATATTATCCCGAACATCTCTGACCAAAACCATAAAACGTGAAGATGGAAAAATCTCTTGAATTTCTTTCAAGTGGAAAAAGTACTTAATTTGTTTATCCACAATCACTTTCACCTTGGTTTTATCCTTTATATCTAGAAAATGAAGGTAGGTTAATTTAACCGCCCTTTCAAAATTTAGGATTTCTGAATGTTCACGCAAGCATTTAATAAAAGTGCTTTTTGGTGAAAAATACAATTCCCGATTTTTCTCGAAAAGTTCAAAAACGGAATCAGAAAAGCGCAGTATATCATTTTCAGTCCAAATTTTTAAATTTCCATACTCTTTAAACAGGTAGAGCGCAAATGGTTCTTCCGATGGACACAAAATTTCTTCGTTTAAATTGAGCATTAAACTCAAAAGAGAACTTCCTGTTCTTTCCGTGCATAGCAGAAAATGAACTTCTATTTCGTCTAGTTGCCTATTTGTCCACTGCATTGTTCAATCTTCTTTTGTTTACCTGATTCACATAACTTTCAAACCGTTTCACCTTGAACGAAATGGGCATTCTGTGGAATATTCTATCTTTAATGAACTGAAAATGAATTGGAATTCTTCGCCATTCCAAAATAATATCTGAGGTTATTGTTTTAAAAAAATTAGCATGTAAACTTCGATGATAACCAAATGCCTCACCCCTTGCCCCACACAAACTCTCGGCAATTTCAATTTCTCTTGGACTTAAATGCACCCGCCATTTTTCTAATCGATCTTTGTAAACTGGTCGAGATAAATCTTCAAATTTCTTTTTGGCTCGTTGAGAAGTGATTAGGTTATTGTCCAATTTGTAATTCGAATAGGAATTTCTCTCCTTTTCTTGATGTGAGGTTATATTGCTTATTTCCAAAAATTTAAATATCCTTTCCACTTCAATTTCTGGTGCTTCAACCAAATCTTCGTAGCGAACCAAAATACATTTTTCAGGGTGTTTGAAAAACAATTGCTGACATTTGTAATTAAAGTAATCCCAACGAATCACGCTATTTACAACGTGTGGAGATTGGATATCGGGACTTTGTTTGCGAGAAAGTGCATTTGAGCGATAGTCTCGGATAATACAAACAAACTTAGCATTTGGATTGATTTTTAGTAGTTTGTCAAAAAAAAGTGTATTTGCTGGATTTTTGTCTAAAACTATTTTTGCCTCTGATTTATCTAGTGTTTCGTGTTGAAACTGACGATAAATTTGTTTGCATAGTTCAAAATAAGTACCATGAAAACCGTTTTTGAGTAAATCTGAATGGTTGGAAAGATCATATCGAAAACCGACATAAGGTTGTAATTTTTCAAAAGCAAGGTTGAAGCGATGTATTAGAGCAATATCTTTTGGAGTAAAATAGGTCTTGTGTAAAAATGCATTAGCAAAAAAAACACTGAAATAATTCTCAGGTGTGCTATGAATTTGTGGATGTGAACCAATTAGGGACATCAATAAGGATGTTCCAGATCGACCCATGCCAAGAATATAATTTACCATCTAGGAGAGAAAGAGAGAACAAATGAACGAAAAAAAACAGACAAATAGAGTTTGTAAGTTAAAGCCACAATTCCGTTAAAACCTCAAGTTCGTTTTCTCAAAAAAAAATACCATCGCTATACCTCAACACCATGAAATTCTTTCGTCAGTTCACGATATTCAGATGAATAACTATTATCCTGATTTCGAATAACGAATAAGGATTTTTCTTCCATAACCTCCTTTTTGCTCAATTCGAAAATCACTCTTATGCAGGCGGAATCTGGTTTTGGGTAAATCTGAATGCTTTTCTTAATGAACCAGCCAATACTTGAAAATTGTTCCCGACTCCATTCATCCTCTTGAAAAGGTAAAATAAACCACGCCAAACCATTTTCATTACAAGCATCATAAGCTTTTTGAAAGAATTGTTGTAATTCCATGTGAAAAGTGTGTTTAACCCTTATAGAGTCAACGGTCTGCGCTTTCAATGAGTTGACAAAATACGGCGGATTACAAATGACCAAATCAACTTTTTCAGGAAATTGAAATTCAAAAACATTTCCACACACCACAGTCAAACGTTCACTCCATCTTGAATTTTCAAAATTTTCAGCAGCAATACTTGCATCACCCGCATCTAGTTCAATTCCAAAAATTTGTAGGTTGGGAAAGCGTTGGGCCAACATCAACGAAAGTACTCCACTTCCACATCCAAAATCAGCAGCAGTTTTTGCCAATGACGCGTTAGCGAAAGCACCAAGCAACATGCTGTCTGTGTTCATTTTCAAACCTTTTTCCGATTGAATCAAATCGAAATGTCGAAAACGAAAAACAGACATTCAAAGGAAATTCTAGTAGGCTTTTGCGAAAACCACTCTTCTCGCGGAAGGTTTACCTGTTACCATACAAACGCCGCTTTCATTGTCTTCTTCCAAAGGAATACAACGTATTGTGGCTTGTGTTTCCTCTTTGATTTTATCTTCCGTTTCAGAGGTTCCGTCCCAATGAGCAAGGAAAAATCCACCTTTCTCAATTCCTTTTTTGAAGTCTTCGTAAGTGTCAACTTTCGTCATATTTTCGGAACGGAAGTTCTTTGCTTTTTCTAACAAATTGGTTTGAATGTCAGCTAAAAGTTGTTCAATAAAAGTGTCTAAACCTTCATAAGCTACTGTTTCTTTGGTTTTTGTGTCACGACGTGCAACTTCAGCCATCCCATTCTCTAAATCTCTTGGTCCCATTGCAATTCGAACTGGAACACCTTTCGACTCGTATTCCGCAAATTTCCAACCCGGTCTGCGATTGTCGTCGTCGTCAAATTTGAAAGAAATACCTCTTGACCTTAGTTTGGCTCCCAAGTGGCGCATTTTTCCACTAATCGCCTGAAGTTCAGCATCTGTTTTGTAAATCGGAACAGCAACCACTTGAATTGGAGCGAGTGCTGGTGGTAAAACCAAACCTTCGTCATCGGAATGTGTCATAATCAATGCGCCCATTAAACGAGTTGAAACACCCCAAGACGTTGCCCAAACGTAATCCAATTTTCCTTCTTTGTCGGCGAATTTCACTTCAAAAGCTTTCGCAAAATTTTGACCTAAAAAGTGTGATGTTCCCGCCTGAAGTGCTTTTCCGTCCTGCATTAAAGCCTCAATACACAAAGTATCCTCTGCTCCTGCAAAACGCTCGTTCACTGTTTTTCTACCTTTAATTACAGGCATTGCCATGTAGTTTTCCGCAAAATCCGCGTAAACATCCAACATTTGTTCTGCTTCTGCTATTGCTTCTTGCTTCGTAGCATGAGCGGTGTGTCCTTCCTGCCAAAGAAATTCAGCAGTTCTCAAAAACAAACGCGTTCTCATTTCCCAGCGTACCACATTCGCCCATTGATTTATAAGGATTGGTAAATCGCGGTAGGATTGAATCCAATTTTTGTAAGAATTCCAAATAATCGTTTCAGATGTTGGACGAACAATCAATTCCTCTTCCAGTTTCGCTGCAGGATCAACTATAACACCGCTTCCGTCTTCCGCATTTTTCAAACGATAATGTGTAACAACAGCACATTCTTTGGCAAATCCATCCACGTGACTCGCTTCTTTACTCAAGTAAGATTTTGGAATAAAAAGCGGAAAATAAGCGTTTGAATGTCCGGTTTCCTTGAATTTTTTATCCAAAATATCGCGCATTTTCTCCCAAATCGCATAGCCATAAGGTTTGATAACCATGCAACCGCGAACATCTGAATGTTCTGCAAGGTCAGCACGATAAACCAATTCATTGTACCATTTTGAATAATCTTCTGCGCGAGTGGTGTGTTTTTGAGCCATAATCTTTTAAAAATAGGGCGCAAAGGTAATGATTAGACCCAAACCAAAACTTGATACTTAGGGTCTGCTGACCACGAAGTAGCAGCGAAGCTAAAAAGTCATTAGTGCATCAGATTCGAAGTAATACTGACGAAAATCCTTTTGTCAGCATCTCTGAGGTGTTTGAAGATGTATACTAATACATTGAAAAACAGCTTACGAGTAGATGATGTGCTAATGACTAGGCAAACGAAATTTTAGAATTGTTGATTTTTGTACATCAGATGCATGGAAATTCAATGAATTACAGAAAAAACCTTGTACTTGGTTTAAATTCAACTTTCCTAACCAATTGTATATCACAATTTTTGCCGTTTTTCAGCAAACCCTACTTATCTTCGCGACCATGGAAATACACAGCTTCATTCAAAAGCAAACTTCACTTTCGGAAAAATCCATTCAAAACACACTTCTATTGCTGGAAGAAGGTGCGACTATTCCGTTTATTGCACGTTACCGAAAAGAAAGAACAAATGGTTTAGACGAGGTTCAAATTGCTCAAATTCGTGACACTGCCCAACTTTACCAAGAAATTCAACAGCGAAAAAAGAAATTGTTAGATGCTATAGAAAAACATCTCGAAGAAGGGAAATTTGTTGCGCCAGATTTGAAAGATAAAGTAAAAGATTGTTTTGATTTACAACTTTTAGAAGACTTTTACTTGCCGTTCAAACAGAAAAAAGAAACGCGTGGAGAAAAGGCAAAACAACTTGGTTTAGAACCGCTTGCTAAAATAATCATGTCGCAAAAAGATGGAAATCTTTCAAGAATTAGCGGAAGTTTTGTGAAAGGCGAAGTGAAAGATGAAGACCAAGCATTACAAGGAGCGGCAGACATCATAGCTGAATGGATGAATGAATCTGTATTTGCACGAACTAGACTACGTAAGCTTTTCGAAACCAAATCGTTAATTCAAACCAAAGTAGTTAAGGGTAAGGAGGAAGAAGGTGCAAAATACCGTGATTATTTTCAATGTTCTGAACCATTGTATCGCGTTTCTGCTCATCGTTTTTTAGCTATACAACGTGCAGAATCAGAAGGTTTTATAAAATTGAAAGTTCATCCAGAAGCGGAAGAGGCGCTACTCATCTTGGAGCGAACTTTTGTGAAAGGAAATAATGAATGTGCTGAATTTGTGAAAGAGGTGACGAAGGATGCTTACAAGCGCTTACTTGCTCCGTCTTTAGAGAACGAAACAATCAAGACCTTTAAAGAAAAAGCGGATAAGGAGGCCATTCGGATTTTTGCGTCAAACCTTCGTCAGTTATTGCTTTCGCCACCTTTGGGAAACAAACGAATTCTCGCTATTGACCCAGGATACAGAACTGGTTGCAAATTAGTTTGTCTCGACGATTCAGGTGATTTGTTACACAATCAAACCATTTATCCGCATGCTCCACAAAAGGAAAGTTCTGCGGCAAAATCGAAATTGGCACAACTTGTTGAAGCTTACAAGATAGACGCAATCGCAATCGGTGACGGAACAGCCGGACGAGAAACCGAGGATTTGGTGAAAAGTGTTCGTTTTAATCGTTCCGTGGAAGTGTATGTGGTGCGTGAAGATGGTGCGTCAATTTATTCAGCGAGTAGTGTTGCACGAAAGGAATTTCCGACGTATGATGTAACAGTTCGCGGTTCGGTTTCGATAGGTAGGCGTTTAATGGATCCCCTAGCCGAATTGGTGAAAATTGACCCAAAATCCATTGGTGTAGGACAATATCAACACGATGTTAATCAGAATTGGTTGAAAACAGCTTTGGACGATGTTGTAGTTTCGTGTGTGAACGCTGTTGGTGTAAATCTGAATACAGCTTCCCCTTACTTATTGACTTATGTTTCTGGTTTAGGGGAAACGTTAGCGGAAAATATTGTTGCTTATCGAACCACAAACGGTCCTTTTAAAAAGCGTATGGATTTGTTGAAAGTTCCTCGTTTGGGGGAAAAAGCCTTTGTGCAAGCAGCAGGATTTTTGAGAATTCCAGATGGTGAAAATCCATTGGACAATTCTGCAGTTCATCCTGAAAGTTATCCATTGGTTGAGAAAATGGCTAAGAAATTGAAGTGTAAAGTGAGTGAACTAATTGGCAACAAAGATTTGCTTTCCAGAATCAAAAAAGAAGAATTTCCGGAAATCGACAATTACACATTTAATGATTTACTTTCCGATTCAGGAGGACTTTTAAACCCTTCACGCGACCCAAGAAAAAAAGCAAAAGTTTTGGAATTTGACACCGCCATTCGAGACATTAAAGACTTGAAAGTTGGGATGAAATTGAATGGAATTGTAACCAACGTAACCGCTTTTGGAGCATTTGTGAATATTGGAATTAAGGAAAATGGACTCATTCACAAGTCTAAACTCGCAGATGAATACGTTGATGATCCCTCAAAATTCATTCAATTGCATGAACATGTGAAGGTGGAAACTGAGGAAGTTGATGTCGAACGAAAACGGATTGCTTTGAAGAGAGTTAAATTATAAAAATAAATTTTGAGCAAAAGAGTTAAATTTAAAGATAAATGCGTAATATTGCACCCCGTTTTTAGGGGGAAAAATATTTGAACATGGACTTAATCAGAGAAATTCAGCAAGAATTAACCACCATTAAAGATTTTCCAGTTTTTGGTGCTGGTGACACAATTTCTGTATCGTACAGAATCGTGGAAGGAAATAAAGAGCGTATTCAGCAATTCCAAGGTGTTGTTATTCAACGTCGTGGTTCTGGTGCGACAGAAACATTCACTATTCGTAAAATGTCAGGTAACATCGGAGTTGAGCGTATCATCCCGATTGCTTCACCTTTCATTGATAGCATCACAGTTATCAAACGTGGTGCAGTTAGAAGAGCAAGAATTTTCTACTTCCGCGAAAGAACAGGAAAATCAGCACGTATCCGCGAGAAAAGAAGTTTCTCTCACGCATAAGATACTTCACAACTATATTTACAAGCCGCTCAGTTTTGGGTGGCTTTTTTTGTTTAAAGACTTTTCAGAATGGATTCATTGTTAGAAATTTTGACTTTACGTGAAATCGATTGGAAATTTAATCAGCGAATAATACCAAATGCCGTGCATATTGTCATTTAAAAATTACTTCCGCCTCGGTGGAGGTATAATGCCTCGGCGGAATGACGTTCAGATATTTTCTGATCCGCCGCGACGGAGACATTTTATGTCATCGTCGGGTATGATTCGTCGTTGCGAAATTCCTTTTGGAATCGACTCAAAAAATGAATCAAGAATACCGTTAAAAATCTCTGGTTAAAGACTTTAAGGTGCTGTAATCTGATGAATAACACCAATACTATGAATACCTACGGTTGCTTGCGCTTGCCCCGTACAACCGTTATTTGTGACTGTAACCGTGTATGTATCTGGCGAACTCACAACAATTGAAGCAGATGTTGCTCCACCAGGTGTCCAAAGATACGTCCCACCACCACTTGCGGTTAAAGTGGTGTTTCCACTAGGACAAAAGTTTAAGTTGCCTGTAATTTGTGCGTTAGGATTTGGATTTACCACTACATTCGTCGTTGTTGTTACTGGACAATTATTTGCTGTGCTAACTGAAACAGTGTAAGTTCCTGCCATTGCTATTGTAGCATTTGTGATTGTTGGGTTCTGTGTATTGTTTGTAAATGAATTCGGCCCCGACCATTGATAGTTCGCACCTCCATTAGAAGCATTGAGTTGAATGGTTTGTCCAACACAGTAAGCACCTGTATTAGATGCAGTGGGAGCTGCAATTATCGAGAACTGAGAAGTGAAATTATTATTGTTATTGTTTACAGAAACGGTCGCATCACAATTACTGTTACTTGCGTGACTTCCTAAAATATCGTAGTAGATTTCCAATATATAATTATCTGGAGCGAAGGTTGTTAAATCAACGTTAGCCAACGGATTACTATTTCCTGGTCGTTGCCATTTTTGGTCATTTCCACCACAAGGTCCACCAGAAGGGAAAGAACCACTGTTGCAGTTTTCGTAGAAAGGAAGAGTAATAGCCGAAAACGAACCTGATGGTGTGCTACTGGCGGGATAGATGCGGTAATACAAAGTCACACCACAAACATTTCCAGGGTTATTTTTCCAAGTTTTCATTTCGCCACCTTGTAATTTCAATTGACCTGAGTTTTGAATATAAGTACCAAAATTGTGAGACTGATAAGGTGTTGGTGAAATCTGATTAGCGAGGTTTCCAGTGGTGTTGAAATAGGAATTGGTTGTATTGGAATTATTGCAAGTTTGAATTAGAACCGCCGATGCAAATTCTCCGAAATTGTTGCAAGAGTTCACGGTTATAGAAATTTGAGATGTTGTTTCACAACTTGCATTAGAATTAGGGGTAAAAACGTAATTTGTAGAACCTGTTGAGGAGGTAGAAATTGTTGCTGGAGACCAAGTTCCTGCGATTCCGTTGTTGCTACTTGTTGGTAACGTTGCTGGTGTTTCACCTGTACAATAAGGACCAAAAGAGTTAAAAGTTGGGATAATTGGTGCAATAATAGTCGGAGAAAAAGTTCGCGTACAAGTTAATGAACCTAGTGTTTGAGAAACAGTAATTGTTGGCGATAAATTACCTGATGTTGAGTTGGTTAGTGTAGTTGAGAATAAATTCAAGCTTCCAGAGCTTGGTGAAGCGGTTAGTCCTGAAGGGGTTGTAACTGTCCATGAAATTGATGTTCCAGCAACAGAAGGATTCGGATTCGCTTGGAAATTTAATGCGGTACCCGAACATTGTGGGCCTATTGGTGCTAATCTTTCTCCTCCCAAAACAACGATTGGAACAGTTACAACACTATTTCCACAACCCCCAACTTCAGGAACGGTGTAGGTAATGTTTGCAGTTCCCCCAGTTAAAGTTCCACTCACTGTTCCGCCTGAAACTGTTGCAGCAACTGTATTATCAGAAGTCCACGTGCCAGTTCCAATGTAATACCTTACAATCACAATACCAGAACCACCATTACCACCGATTTGAGAAGGTGAATCTCCACTATATCCGCCACCGCCACCGCCACCACCAGTATTACTTGGTGATGATGTTGCTAAAGTTGTTGTGTTCGTACCAGCTGTGCCACCACCATTACCAGCAGCACCAGCAGTTCCGTTTCCACTGCGAGTTCCACCACCACCACCACCTACAAACCAACCACTAGGAGAACCGTTTGCGGTAAATTGTGGGAAATAAAATCCTGAACCACCAAATCCACCGGAAGTACCTCCTGTACAACAAGCTTGTGTACCTAAACCATTACCTCCAGCACTTGCAAAGCCACCACCTCCACCACCATTATTTCCCCCTCCTGTACCACCATTATTTCCTTGACCTACAGTTCCTGTTCCAAACCCAACTGTTGAACTTCCACTTCCACCTCCAGATCCTCCGTTCCATGCTGAGGTTTGTCCTCCACTTGCACCTCCGTGCAAACCACCACCACCGCCTCCAATTGCTGTTATAGCATCAAATTGAGAATTTCCACCTTGTCCACCTTGTTGTCCCACATTATTCCATCCTACCCCTCCAATTCCACCAGCACCCACGACAACTGTTTTCGCACCCGGTGTTAGGTTTATCGTAGAAAATTGTAAACCACCAGCACCACCACCTCCACCGATAACACCGCCACCACCACCGCCACCACCAACTACTAATACTTCTGCTAAACCAGAAAATCCAGCTGGAACGGTTAATGTACTGCTTGAAGTGAATGTATGTGTTCGGTAGCCACCAGCATCGGAAACTGTTCCGCCCGAAGGATAGTTCAGTGTTAAAAGTGAGGTTGTATTGTTACAGATAGTTGTAGAACCACTAATTCCCGCAGATACAGGAACTGGATTCACAACAACAGTGACCGCAAGTCTGCTAATCGATTCACAACCTGCAACTGTTTGTGAGGCATAATAAGTTGCCCCATTACTCAAACCAAAAGTTGATGGTAAGGGACTACCACCTGAAGCAAAGGCATACCATTTGATTCCGGTTCCTGTTGCTGTAAGCGAAGAAATAAGTGGATTGACTGATGCACAAAAAGTTTGAGGACTTGCTCCTGTAGGTGGATTCGTAACGTTTACCGTTGTTGTTGCTGCAGCACTTGAACAACCATTTACACTGGCAACTAAAGAGAAAGTGGTTGAACCCGAAAGAGTTGTAGTTAACTGGTTTATGTTTGTTGAAGGGGCAGGAGCACCAGTACCAGTCCATGTATAAGTAAAGAAGTTAACATCATTGAAATTGCAATCGATAATTCCGGTAGCGTTGAAGGAAGTATTGTTAATGGCATTTCCGTTGGAAGCATCAAAGGTGTAATTAGCTAACAAATTGGGAAGGTCTAAAGTTGGAATGTTTCGGTGCATATCCGACAATATGTTTGCCACTGACC